>JAABVA010002286.1_pt1 | contig 19271 bp, 24 predicted proteins | sample 5560331 | NCBI WGS metagenome assembly JAABVA01 (sample SAMN12812661, study PRJNA571458) | rock metagenome | isolation source: Antarctica rocks | place: Antarctica: Victoria Land, Mt New Zealand sud | collected 2016-01-07 | reverse complement strand
CGCTGCTCGACGACGCCCAGCTGTTCGTACACCGTCGGGGCGGGCCCGACCGCCGTCATGATCGGCTCGAGGATGCTCATGTCGATCACCTGCCCGCCCTTTCCGCAGGTGTCCCGGTAGCGCAACGCCATCAGCACTGCCGAGGATGCGGCGATACCGCAGATGCTGTCGGCGAGGCCGAAGGAGGGCAGCGTGGGGGGCCCGTCGGGCATGCCGGTGAGCGCAGCGAACCCGCTCATCGCCTCGGCCAGCGTCCCGAAGCCCGGTCGCGCGGCGTACGGGCCGGTCTGCCCGAACCCGGTGAGCCGCAGGACGACCAGGTCCGGATTCTCCCGCAGGAGCGTCGCCGGGGACAGCCCCCAGCGCTCCAGTGTTCCCGGGCGGGAGTTCTCCACGAGGACGTCGGCGGTCGCCGCGAGACGGCGCAGCACGGCAGCGCCCTCGCCGGCGCCGAGATCAACCGCGACGGCTCGCTTGTTCCGGCTGATCTCCTTCCACCACAGCGACACGCCATCCTTCTGAGCACCGTGGCCGCGCATGCTGTCGCCGAGCTTCGGGTGCTCGACCTTCACCACATCGGCGCCGTAGTCACCCAGGATCTGGCAGCACAGCGGTCCGGCCAGAATCGTGGAAACGTCAAGCACGCGCACACCCTCGAGAGGCATCAAGGAGACCGGCCCTCCCTCGTTCCGCTGCGGGAAACGTCATCGATGCGAACTCTAGACCCCCCAATCTGTGCTCACAAGAGATTCACTGCTCTGCGCCGTGCGCCTGCGGATTGTCTCGAACCATCCCCGCTAGAACCTTGTTCCGCTGAGCGGACCAGTAGGGCCATCCGGGCTCGGTTGAGCACCCGCGTCACTCCCCCCGATGCGGGGAGTAACCTCAGGCGGTCGTCGTTCGGAGGTGTGCTGTGCTGGAAAAACGGGTTTCCGACCTGCCCGCTGCTGTCGAGGGCGTGCGGGACGGCGCCGTCGTGCTGATCGGCGGTTTCGGTAACTCCGGCATCCCCGGGGAGCTGGTGCACGCCCTGATCGAGCAGGGCGCCCGCGACCTCACCGTCGTCACCAACAACGCGGGCAGCGGTGAGGAAGACGTCGCGGCGCTGCTGCGCGAGGGCCGGGTGCGCAAGATCGTTTGCTCCTACCCCCGGTCCAAGGGTTCGGTCTGGTTCGAGGAGCTCTACCGCGCCCGCAAGGTGGAGTTGGACCTCGTTCCGCAGGGCACGCTCAGCGAGCGGATGCGTGCCGCGGGAGCGGGACTCGGCGGGTTCTTCACCCCGACCGGAGCCGATTCCCTGCTCTCCGAGGGCAAGGAAATTCGCGTCATCGGTGGACGTAGGCATGTGTTCGAGGAACCGCTGCGCGGGGACGTAGCGCTGATCAAGGCCGACCGGGCCGACCGCTGGGGCAACCTCGTCTACCACTCCGCCGCACGGAACTTCGGCCCGACGATGGCCACCGCCGCCGACCTCACCGTGGTGCAGGTCCGCAAGCTGGTGGAGCTCGGCGACATCGACCCGGAGTGCGTGGTGACGCCCGGGGTGTTCGTGGACCGCGTCGTGCAGGTACAACCGGGGAGAGCAGCATGAGCTGGCAGCGACTGTCCCGTCCCGAGATGGCCCACCGGGTGGCGCAGGACATCCCGGACGGTTCCTACGTCAACCTGGGGATCGGGCTCCCGACGCTCGTCGGCAACTACGTGCCCGAGGGGCGCGAGGTGATCTATCACAGCGAGAACGGGATTCTCGGCGTCGGGCCGGAACCGGCTCCAGGAGAAGAAGATCCCGAGCTGATCAACGCCGGCAAGGGATTCGTCACGCTGCTGCCCGGCGCGGCGTACTTCCACCACACCGACTCGTTCATGATCATGCGCGGCGGCCATCTCGACGTCACCGTGCTCGGCGCGTTCCAGGTGGGCGCCAACGGCGATCTCGCGAACTGGGCGACCAACGACGAAGACTTCCCGCCCGCGGTCGGCGGGGCGATGGACCTCGCGGTCGGCGCCAAGCGGGTGCTGGTGCTCACCACGCACACCACCTCCCAGAACGAGCCCAAGCTGCTGGAGCGCTGCACCTACCCACTCACCGCGGCCGCCGTTGTCGACCGCATCTACACCGACCTCGCGGTCCTGGACATCACCGACCAAGGGGTGCTCGTGCGGGAGATGATCGCCGGCCTGACGCCCGAGGAGCTGCAGAGCGTCACCGGGGCGCGGCTGCGTTTCGCCGACGACCTGGGCGTGCTCCGACACGGCGTCGCCTGACCGTCGCGTCGAGGGACTCGGTGCAGCCCCGTGACGCTGGGCGCCACTTCTTTGGGGTACCAATTCCCACACCTCCCAACTTCTAGAAATCACTAGAAGTTGGGAGGTGTCGTCATGCCTATCCCAGACAAGCGTGGATCAGGCGAGGCTCCGGGAGATCCCGCGCGCGGCGGCGACCACGGTGGAAACGTAGCGGCGGGCGCTCACTCCGGCCGAGACCACAATGGACAGCGCGGCGACGACCTCGTTGCCCCGCCCGCGAATCGGGGCGGCCACCGAGGTCGAGACGAGCTCGATCTGCCGGTTGCTGATCGTGTAACCGGTGCGCCGGATATCGGCCAGCGTGCGGCGCAGCCGCCGGGGATCGGTCACCGTGTGCTCGGTGTAGCGCTTGAGCGGGCCGGCCAGCACCGCCTCGATCTGCTCCGGGCGCGCATGCGCCAGCAGCACTAACCCCACTGCCGTGGCGTGCGCGGGCAGCCGGGTGCCCGGGCGGGTGACGACGTGCACCGCCTGCCGCCCCGAGATGCGCTCGACGTACACCACCTCCGACCCGTCGAGCACGGCGATCTGCACGTTCTCGTGGGTGGCCTCGTAAACGTCCTCGAGGAAGGGCAGCGCCGCCTCGCGCAAGCCGATGCTGCGGGGCGCAAGGGCACCCACCTCCCACAGCCGCAAGCCGATCCGGTATCGACCGTCCTCGGTGCGTTCGAGCGCACCCCACCGCGCCAGCTCCCCCACCTGGCGATGGGCGGTGGTGAGCGGCAGGTCCGTCTGGCGGCTGATCTCCGACAGGCTCAGGCTCGGACGGTCAGCCGAGAAGCAGTCCAGGATCGCCAGCACGCGCTGGGTCCCGGACCGGTTCATCGTTACCTCCGCCCATCTTTCCTTCCGTCTAGCGGAAGCCTAGACCCGTGTGCCGTGTCGCTGGGGCAGGCTCTCGGCAACCCCGAAATCCCGGTATTGGAGCTGCTCTCGTGCGTACCCAGGTTGGCATCGTCGGCGCGGGCCCGGCAGGGCTGTTGCTGTCCCATCTGCTGGCGCAGCAGGGCATCGAATCGGTGGTGCTCGAGCGGCACAGCCGGGAGCACGTCGAGCACCGAGTCCGCGCCGGGGTGCTCGAATACGGATCCGCCGAGACACTGCGCGAGGCCGGGGTTGGCGACCGGATGGATGCGCAAGGTCTGGTGCACGAGGGCACGCAGCTGCGGTTCGGCTTGCGCAACCACCGCATCGACTTCACCGAGCTGACCGGACGCAGCATCGTCGTCTATGGCCAACAAGAGGTAGTGAAAGATCTCATCGCGGCCCGGCTCGCCGCCGGCGGGGACATCCGGTTCGAGGTGGAGCAGGTCGCATTGGCCGACCTCGACTCCGCCCGGCCGCGGGTGGCCTTCGTGCAAGACGGTGCGGCCGGCTTGTTGGAGTGCGACTTCGTCATCGGGGCGGACGGATTTCACGGCGTCAGCCGCGGCTACCTGCCCGAGCCGACCGTCTACGAGCGCAGCTACCCCTTCGCCTGGCTGGGCGTGCTCGCCGAGGCGCCGCCGTCCTCGCACGAGCTGATCTACGCCCGCCACACCAACGGCTTCGCCCTGCACAGCATGCGCTCGCCCACCGTCATCCGGACGTACCTGCAGGTCAGCCCGGACGAGGATCTCGCGGCGTGGCCGGACGAGCGGATCTGGGCGGAACTGCACACCCGGCTGACCGACGATGCGGGATTCACCCTGACCGAAGGCGCCCTGCTCGACAAGAACATCACCCCGATGCGCAGCTTCGTCGCGACGCCCATGCAGCACGGGCGCCTGTTCCTCGCCGGCGACGCCGCCCACATCGTGCCGCCGACCGGTGCCAAGGGCATGAACCTCGCCGTCGCGGACGTACGGCTGCTGTCCCGCGCACTCGGCGGCTACTACGCGGAAGCGCGGGAGGACCTGCTCGCCGCCTACACCGAGACCGCGCTGCGGCGGGTCTGGCTGGCCACCCACTTCTCTTGGTGGATGACTTCCATGCTGCACCGCAACCCGCACGAGGACGCCTTCGGCGAGCAGCTCGCGCTGACCCAGCTCAACTACGTGACGAGCTCACGCGCCATGGCCACCGCATTGGCCGAGAACTACACCGGCCTGCCCTACGAACAAGGATGGTGGTGGCGGTGAACGACGTCCTGCAACTGCCCGCTGCCTACCGCCCCGACCCCGAAGGAACCCACCCGCCGCTGGGCTTCGAGGGCTACCGCAGCACGGCATTACGCCACCCGCGCCGGCCCCTGCACCTGCTGCCGCATCGACTCACCGAGGTCACCGGGCCGCTGTTCGGGGCCGAGCGGGTGCAGCCGGGCGAGGACGACCTCACCCACTACGGCGGCGGCGAGGCCGTCGGCCAGCGGATCATCGTGCACGGGCGCCTGCTGGACTCCGGCGGTCGCGCGGTACCCAACGCCCTGCTGGAGGTGTGGCAGGCCAACGCTGGCGGCCGCTACCGGCACGCCGTGGACCAGTGGCCCTCCCCGTTGGACCCGCACTTCTGCGGTCTCGGTCGTACCGTCACCGACGGCACCGGCCACTACCGCTTCACCACCATCAAGCCGGGTGCGTACCCGTGGCGCAACCACCCCAACGCCTGGCGCCCGGCGCACATCCACTTCTCGGTGTTCGGCCAGGCATTCACGCAGCGTCTGGTCACCCAGATGTACTTCCCAGACGATCCGCTGTTCTTCCAGGACCCGATCTTCAACGCCGTGCCCGACCCGGCCGCGCGCAAGCGGCTGATCGCCGCCTACGACCACGCGACGACAACCGACCACTGGGCGTTGGGCTTCCGCTTCGACATCGTGCTGCGCGGCAGGGACCAGACGCCCTTCGAGAGTGAGCCCGACGATGACTGAGACCACGATGACTGAGTCACTGGACACGACGCCCTCGCAGACGGTGGGTCCCTACCTGTCGATCGTGTTGCCCTGGGCAGACGGACCGGACGTCATGGCACCGGAATCCTCGGATGCCATCACCATCGTCGGCCGCCTCCTCGACGGGGCGGGCCAAGCGGTCCCGGACGGTCTCATCGAGGTATGGCAGGCCGACCCGGACGGCCGGTTCCCGCACCCCGACGACCCTCGCGGCGCCGTCGAATACCCGGGCTTTCGGGGATTCGGGCGCTGCGCCACCGACGCCGACGGGGCCTTCACCTTCCGCACGGTCAAACCCGGCGCCCTGCCCGACGGGGCCGGTGGCAGCGAGGCGCCGCACCTTGACGTCTCGGTGTTCGCCCGCGGACTGCTGCACCGGCTGGTCACCCGGATGTACTTCCCGGACGAGCCGGCCGCGAACGCCGACGACCCGGTGCTGCGTGACCTCGACGAGCAGGCGCGACAGCTGCTCATTGCCAACGCGGCCGGTCCCGGAGCGCTACGGTTCGACATCCACCTGCAGGGCGAGGGCGAAACGCCCTTCTTCGAGATCTGAGCCGCGATGAGTGACCTCTGGGATCCCCTGTTCGGCGCCACCCAGGTTGCCGCCACCACCAACGATCAGGCCTGGTTGCAGGCCCTGTGCGACGTCGAGGCCGCGTTGGCCAGGGCGGAAGCCCGAACCGGTCTCATCGAGCCCGACGCGGCCGACGCGATCGGCGTGGCCTGCTCCGCGCTCGCGAAGACCAATCCCGAGGAACTCGGGCGTCGCGCCGCGGCGGACGGCAACCCGGTGATCCCGCTGGTCCGCGAGCTGCGGGATCGGGTGGGCCAGGCGGCCGCCCCCGCCGTGCACCGAGGCGCGACCAGCCAGGACATCCTGGATACCGCGGCGATGCTCGTCGCCCGCCGCGCGCTCGCCGTGCTCCTGCACAGCCTCGACGAAGCGGCCGATGCCTGCGCCGCGCTGGCCCGCGCGCACCGCGGGACGGTAATGGCCGGACGCACCCTGCTGCAGCAGGCCCTGCCCACCACCTTCGGTGCGGTCGCCGCCGGATGGGGCCAGGGTCTGGACCGGGCGACGAGCCGACTGCGCGGGGCCCGGGAGCAGCTCGCCGTGCAGCTCGGCGGTGCCGCCGGCACGCTGTCCGTCCTGCACCCGCACGGCCCGGCCGTCCGGGCAGCACTGGCCACCGAGCTGGAGTTGGCCGATCCGGCCGCGGTATGGCACACCGAGCGGACCCGGGTGGCTGAGCTGGCCGGTGCGCTGGGTCTGGCGTGCGGGGTGATCAGCAAGGTGGCGACGGACATCGTGCTGCTCGCCCAGACCGAGCTGGGCGAAGTCGCCGAGGACCGTGGCGGTGGCTCCTCGGCGATGCCGCACAAGCAGAACCCCATCGCGGCCGTCACCGCCCGCGCCGCCGCCGCGCAGGCGCCTGGGCTGGTGGCCACCCTGCTCACCGCGATGGGCGCCGAGCTGCAGCGGGGCGCGGGCCCCTGGCACGCGGAATGGCAGGCACTCACCGCGCTGCTCAACGCCAGCGGCGGCGCGGCCGCGCGCCTGGCCACCTCGCTGTCCGGACTGCACGTAGACACCGCGGCGATGCACCGCACCGCGCAGGGCATGGCCGGCATCCAGAATCCGACCCCCGCCATCGATGTCGGCCACGCTGCCGACCTGGTGGACGACTACCTGAACGGACGGGCCCGATGATCGTCGAACTCGCCGGGGAGGAGCAGGGCCCCACAGACGCACCGGTACTGGTCCTGCTGAACTCGCTCGGCACCTCCACCGCCATGTGGGACGCCCAGCTCGGTGCGCTAGCCGAGCAGTTCCGCGTCGTGCGCATCGACGCACGCGGCCACGGCCGCTCCCCCGCGGCCAGCCCCGGCCAGCCGTGCACAGTCGCCGACCTGGGACGCGAGGTCCTCGCTGTACTGGATCGGCTCGGCCTCGGCCGGGTGCACCTCGCCGGGGTGTCGATCGGGGGGATGACCGCGATGTGGCTGGCCATTCACCACCCCGAGCGGGTGGCCCGGCTGGCGCTGCTGTGCACCTCGGCCTTCCCCGGGCGACCGGAGTCCTGGTCCGAGCGCGCGGCCACCGTCCGAAGCTCGGGGATGGCCGCGATCGCCGATGCCGTGGTGGGCAACTGGATCACTCCCGGCCTGGGGCAGCGCGACCCGCGGCTCGTGGAGTCCTTGCGCGCCATGCTCACCAGCACCGACGCGGAGAGCTACGCACAGTGCTGCGAGGCGCTGGCCGTCCTCGATCTGCGCGAGGAGCTGTCCCGGATCGCCGCGCCCACCTTGGTCATCGCCGGAGCCGACGACCAGGCGCTCCCGCCCGAGCACGCGCGGGTGATCGCCGCCGGAATCGCCGACGCCCGTCTCGAGGAACTGGCTCCGGCCGCGCACATCGCCCCGGTGGAGCAGGCCGGCCCGGTCACCCGACTGCTGCTCGACCACTTCACGGGTGGGGCGTCGGTCGCCGCCGGGTTCCGGACGCGTCGCGCGGTGCTGGGTGCGGCGCACGTGGAGAAGTCGATCGCCAACACCACCGAGTTCACCGCCCCCTTCCAGGACTTCCTCACCCGCTACGCCTGGGGGGAGATCTGGTCCCGTCCCGGGCTGGGCCGGCGGGAGCGCTCGATCGCCACCCTGGCCGCACTCGTCGCGCTCGGGGCCGAACACGAGCTCGCGATGCACGTGCGCGCCGCGGTGCGCAACGGCCTCAGCCCGGCCGAGATCGGTGAGGTGCTGCTGCACACCGCGTTGTATGCCGGGCTGCCCCGCGCCAACCGGGCCTTCGCCATCGCCCAGCAGGTGCTGAACGAAACCGATACTGCCGAGGAGAACTGAGTGGACAAAACCGTCGCGAGCGCCGCTCAGCTGGTGCCGCCGCCTGCCTTCCAGGTCGACCACGGGATGTTCCAGTCGCCGAGGCCTTCGGTACCGCGCAGCAAGGGCCCTCTGGTGCCGTTGACGATCACCAGATCGCCGCGCTTGGCGTGCTCGTAGAACCACTGGGCGTTGGTGGTGCTGACGTTGAGACAGCCGTGGCTGACGTTGGTCTCGCCTTGGGAGTCCACCGACCACGGCGCCGCGTGCACGAAGACGCCGCCGTAGGACATCCGGGTGGCCCATTTGACGGGGACCTTGTACCCGCCCGGTCCCGTGTTCGGCAGGCCGAAGGTCTCCGAGTCCATGATCATCGACGCGTGCTTGTCGCCGACGATGAACACGCCGTGCTCGGTCGGCGTGCTGTTCTTACCCATCGACGTCGGCATCGTCTTGACCACCGCGCCGTTGATCGCCACCGAGATGATCTTGGAGGCATCGTCGACGGTGCTGATCACCTCGTCACCGATGCTGAAGGCGATATGGCGGTCTTCCTGCCCGTAGGTGCCGTTGCCGAGATTGCGGCCGTAGACGTTGACGTCCACGGTCACCTTGGTCCGCGGTACCCAGTGGTTCTCCGGGCGCCAGCGCACCTCCTGGCTGTTGAACCAGTAGAAGGCGCCCTCCACCTTCGGCGTGGTGGTGATGGAGATGGTCTTCTCCGCTGCCGCCTTGTAGGTGATCTTCTCGTCGAACTTCACCGCGATGGGTTGCCCGACGCCCACCACTTCCCCGTCGCTGGGCGTGAGGTAGGCAAGGTCAGGGTCCGCGCGTTCACCGTGCTGAACGTTGCGGCCGCGTTGAGTGGGGTCTGCGCCGGGTCCGTACTGGTGCCGGCGGCCGTGAGGGTGTACCTCTTGCCGTAGCCGAGCTGGCCGGAACTGATTTACTTGGTGCCGTCGGGGCTGGTGCTGCCCGGCACCACGGTGCCCGCCTGGTTCACCAGTTTCACGTCGTTGAGGGTGCCGCGCACGGCGGCGACGGTGATCGGCTCGCCCGGCGACACCGTGGTGGACCCCGCTGCCACCGAGGCCTGCAGCGCTGGCGGACCATTGCCCACGGCGGCACCCGCCGGGGAGACCGGAGGGCCGCCAGCAGCACCACCGATACCACGCCAGCCACCAGCCCCGCCGCTGCGCCGACCTTCCGCCCCTTGACCTGCATGTTCCCGCCCCGATCAGCCTCTGATGACACTCAGGTCATCATTGTGCCTCATGGCGCCGACATCGGTCCTGAGCCCGGGCCCTCCGCTGCCGATTTCGCCGCGCGTCATCGCCTTTGATACTGTCTGTCGGCGCCAGCAGCGCATGCGCCGTTAGCTCAATTGGCAGAGCAGCTGACTCTTAATCAGCGGGTTCGGGGTTCAAGTCCCTGACGGCGCACAACAGAAAGCCCCTGACCTCCACATGCAGGTCAGGGGCTTTTTCTGTCCGGAGATCAGCGGAAGAGCCTGCGCAGTACCAGGGCAGCCGCGACCGCACCGACACCGATCACGGCGTAGCGGACCGCTGGCTCGTCGAACTTCGCCCGCAAGCTGTCCTTCGCCTGGGCGACGAGCCGCTTGGGATTGGCCCGCGTGCTCAGTTCGTCCAAGGTGTCCGCGAGCTGATCCCTGGCGCGCTCGATCTCACGCTCGATGCTGTCGGTGTCCCGTGCCACGTGTCCTCATCTCTCCCGATGGCGCCTGATCTGGACCTACCGTAGAGCAGATGCCCGGGCCGGACCCAGCACAGGTGTCGTGGGCACCCGGTAACGTCCGTGCCGTGACCGAGAACACGAGACTTTCACCCGGCGATCCCGCCCCCGACTTCACCCTGCCCGACGCCGACGGCAACCCCGTCGCGCTCGCCGACTACCGCGGCCGCAAGGTGATCGTGTATTTCTATCCCGCGGCGGGCACGCCGGGATGCACCAAGCAGGCCTGCGACTTCACCGCGAACCTCAGCGAGCTCGACGGCGCCGGGCTGCAGGTGCTCGGCATCTCCCCCGACACACCCGCGAAGCTCGCCGAGTTCCGGGCCGCCCAGCACATCAGCTTCCCGCTGCTGTCGGATGCCGACCGCGCGGTGATGCAGGCGTGGGGTGCGTTCGGCGAGAAGAAGATGTACGGCAAGACCGTCACCGGTGTCATCCGCTCCACCTTCGTGGTCGACGCCAAGGGCAGGATCAGCGTGGCGCAGTACAACGTGAAGGCCACCGGACACGTCGCCAAGCTGTTGCGGGAACTAGCCGTGGCCCCTGCACAGGGCTGAGGCTGGGGCGCCGGGACTGGACACGGTGCGGAAGGGGGGACTCGAACCCCCACACTCTCTCGAGCACCAGGACCTAAACCTGGCGTGTCTGCCAATTCCACCACTCCCGCGTGCAGGTCAGCATAAGGGCTGGCTCACACCTGGATTGCCGGCGGCGGGTTCGGCGCATCGCCCGGGGTACCGTCGTTGACGTGGCCAGACCCGCTCCGCAACGCCGAGGTGCGTTGATCGCCCTGGTGGTGGTTGTCGCCCTCGGCTGCCTGGCGCTGGGGTGGTGGCAGTGGAGCCGGTTCTCCGCCAGCGGCGGCACGTACCAGAACCTGGGCTACGCCCTGCAGTGGCCGCTGTTCGCGGTGGTGACGGTGTACGCCTACCGCAAGTTCGTGCGCCTGGAAAGCGGCGAGGCCGGCGCGGAGCCAGCCGAGCCCGAGCCCACCGAGCTCCCTGCCGACCTGCTGCCGCCACGACCCGCCGCCTACGCTGCCGGCAACAACGAAATGTCCGACTACAACGCCTATCTCGCTGAGCTCGCCGAGCGAGACCGCCGCGATGCCCCGAGGAGCAACCGATGAGCACCGCCAGTCCCGACACCGTGCGAAGCTTCCAGCTGACTCCACGGATCAGCTCCGCACTGACGCGCTACCGGGTGCTCGCCTACACCACCGGTGTGCTGCTGATCGTCCTGACCGTGTCGGTGATCTGCAAGTACACCGTCGGCGACCACGGCACCACCGCCGTCGTCGGAGTCGCGCACGGGTGGATCTACGTGGTGTACCTGTTGCTCAGCCTCGACCTCGCGGTGAAGGCCCGCTTCCGCCCGCTCTCGGCTGTGCTCGTGCTCATTGCCGGCACCATCCCGCTGATGTCCTTCGTCGCCGAGCACAAGGTGACGGCCAAGGTGCGTGCCGGCCAGCGTCTCTAGCCCATACCGCCGCCCGTTTAATCGGCCTTACCGCGGTCGTTGTTGTGGGAAAGCCGCATTCACACCGCAACGTTGCGCGAAAGCCGCATTCACACCGGGGTGGCGAGGCGGCGCAACACCGGCAGCAGCTGCTCCAGCGCCCGCGCGCGATGGGAGTTCGCGTCCTTCTGCTGCGGTGTGAGCTCGGCCGCGCTGCGGTGCTCACCCTCGGGGATGAACACGGGGTCGTAACCGAAGCCGTTCGTCCCGCTCGGCGCCCGGGCAATGCGCCCGCGCCATTCGCCCCGCACCACGACTTCCTCGCCGCCAGGTTGCACCAAGGCCGACGCCGAGACGAAGGCGGCTCCCCGGCGTTCCTCGGGCACCTGCGCCAGTTGCGCGAGCAGCAGGGCGGTGTTGGCCGCGTCGTCGCCGTGCCTGCCGCACCAGCGGGCCGAGAGTACGCCGGGCATCCCGTTCAGCGCGTCGACCTCGAGCCCGGAGTCATCGGCCACGCACGCCAGACCCGTTGCCGCCGCCCCGTCGCGCGCCTTGGCCAGGGCGTTGCCCTCGAAGGTGGCTGCCGTCTCGGGTGCCTCCTCGAACGGTGCTACCTCGTCCAGCCCCACCAGGGCGACGCCGGTGACCTGGGCGGCGTCCAGGATCCGCCGCAGCTCGGCCAGCTTCTTCGGGTTGCGGCTGGCGACCAGCAGCTCAGCCACGCTTCTTGCCGATGGGGGCAGGTGGCTCGGGCAGCACACCCGGGTAGGGGGCGGCCAGCGCCTCGGCCTGGATGACGGAGAGCTGCTGGCAGCCCAGCTCCGCCATGTCGAGCATCGCGTCCATGGTGGAGCGGGGGAAGGTGGCACCCTCGCCGGTGCCCTGGATCTCGACGAAGGTGCCGGCGTCGGTGGTGACCACGTTCATGTCCACCTCGGCCCGTGCGTCCTCCTCGTAGGGCAGGTCCAGGCGCACCCGGCCATCCACCACGCCGACACTCACCGCCGCGATAGCGCAGGACAACGGTTGCGGATCGGCAAGCGCCCCCTTGGCCCGCAGCCAGGTGACGGCGTCGGCCAAGGCGACGTAGGCCCCGGTGATCGCCGCGGTACGGGTGCCGCCGTCGGCTTGCAGGACGTCGCAGTCCAGCGCGATGGTGTTCTCCCCGATCGCGGCCAGGTCGATGCAGGCACGCAGCGAGCGGCCCACCAGGCGACTGATCTCCTGGGTCCGGCCACCGATCCGGCCCTTGACCGACTCCCGACCGCTGCGCTCGTGGGTCGCGGCCGGCAGCATCGCGTACTCCGCGGTCACCCAGCCCAGCCCGGAACCCTTGCGCCAGCGCGGGACCCCTTCGGTGACGCTCGCCGTGCACATCACCCGGGTGCCGCCGAACTCCACCAGCACCGAGCCCGCGGGGTGGTCGGTGAATCCGCGGGTGATGCGCACCGCACGGAGCTCGTTGTCTTCTCTGCCGTCTGCGCGTCTGGACACGACGAGGAGCCTAGACGTCGGTCAGGAGCCCGCCGGTACCGCCGGGTGCGGCCGCTCGCCATGCACGATGTCGAACTCCTCGCCGCAGCTGACGGCATGTACCGGACCGTGGAACTCCGCACGGGCCTCGGCCAGCACATCCTCGCGGGAGGTCCACGGCGGAATATGGGTGAGCAGCAGCCGCCCCACTCCAGCGGTCTCCGCCAGCTGGCCGGCTTGAGTGCCGGAGAGGTGCACGCCCTGGGGGCGGTCGGGGGCGTCGGTCCAGGAGGCCTCCGCCAGCAGGAAATCCGCCCCGGCCGCCAGCTGCTCCACCTCCGCGCACGGGCCGGTGTCTCCGGTGTAGACCAGCGTCATCCCGCCCGCGTCGGTCAGCCGCAGGCCGAATGCCTCGCAGGGGTGGTCCACCAGCTGCGGCAGCACGCTGACCGAGCCCAACTGCACCGCTTCACCAGTGCGCCAAAGGGAGAGGTTGATGACATCGGAGATGTCCTCGACCTCCGCCGCGCAGGTGGCCGAGGCTGCAGCCAGCCGGTGCGCGGTCGCCGAAGGACCGAACATCACCGTCCGCCCGACCACCGGCTCCGGGTGGTAACGGCGCCACACCAACAACCCCGCCGCGTCGAGGCAGTGATCGGCATGCAGATGGCTGAGCAGCACCGCGACCGTCGAGGGGTCGGCGTAGCGCTGCAACGCACCCAGCGCTCCCCCGCCGAGATCGATGACGATGGGTGGCGCGCCGTCGGCCGTAATCAGATAGCTCGACGCTGGGGAGTCCGGGCCCGACACACTGCCTGAGCACCCGACGACGGTGAGCCGCATGGCGGTCATGTTGCCATGCGGCAAAAAGAAGTGCGACCGAGGTCACTATTGCGCGGCGGCGGCGGTCATGATGCCCGTCGCCGCCTCGACGGTGCCGAGCTCGGGCCCGAGGAAGCGGCGACCCAAGCGGGCGAAGGATGCCGGGTCACCGGTGGCCAGGAACACCCGGGATACCGGTGCGCCGTCAGGCTCCCGCAGCAGGTCCGCGGAGCTGAGTACCCGCAGCACGTCCTTGGCGGTCTCCTCGGCGCTGGAAACCAGCGTCACGTCCTGGCCCATGGCGAGCTGCACCACGCCGGACAGCAACGGGTAGTGCGTGCATCCGAGCACGAGGGTGTCCACATCCGCGCTCTGCAGCGGCTCGAGGTAGCCCTGGGCGAGACCGAGCACCTGCCGTCCACTGGTGATGCCCCGCTCGACGAAGTCGACGAAACGGGGACACGCCACCGAGTGGATCGTGACGTCCCGCGCGGCGGCGAAGGCGTCGTCGTAGGCCCGCGAAGCCACGGTGGCCCGGGTGCCGATGACGCCGATGCGGCCACTTCGGGTGGTCGCCACCGCCCGGCGCACGGCGGGAAGTACCACCTCCACCACCGGAACGGGGTAGCGCTCTCGGGCGTCGCGCAGGCACGCGGCCGACGCGGTGTTGCAGGCGATGACGAGCATCTTCACGCCCCGCTCGACCAGTTCGTCGGCGATGGACAGGGCGTGCGCCCGGATCTGCGCGATGCTCAACGGGCCGTAGGGGCCGTTGGCCGTGTCACCGACGTAGATCACCGACTCGTCGGGCAGCTGGTCGATGATCCCGCGGGCCACCGTGAGGCCACCCACCCCGGAGTCGAAAATGCCGATGGGGGCGTCGTTGTTCGTCACCGTGGCGCGGGCTGCCTGCTGCGTCGGACCTCGGCACCGGCCCGGGCGGCGATGACCCCACCGATGGCCCCGAACAGATGGGCCTGCCAGGAGACTCCCGGCTGGCCGGGCAGCACGCCCCAGAGCAGGCCGCCGTAGACGACCAGGATCACCAGCCCCAACGCCAGCTGCACGAGACTTCGGGTGAACACCCCGCGGACGATGATGTAGGCCAACCAGCCGAACGCCAGCCCCGAGGCGCCGACGACGACTCTGTTGTCGCCGACGAGCCATACGCCGACGCCGCTGACCAGCCAGACGATGGCGGTGACCTTCCCGAAACGGACCACCCCACCCAGCAGGATCAGGAAGCCGAGTACCAGCAGCGGGATGGTGTTGGATTCGAGATGGACGAAGCTGGCGTGCAGCACCGGCGCCCACAGCACGCCCCACAGGCCATCGAGCTGCCGCGGACGGATGCCGCCGTCGGTCAGGTCACCCCCGCTGGCGTAGTTGACGGTCTCGATGACCCAGAGCGCAGCGACGAACACCAGAATGACGACGGCCGCGACCTGCCAGCTCGGCCGACCTCCGGCGGGCTTGGGTGCTGCGGAGGAAAAGGGGCTCGTCATGCCCAGAGCTGCCCTTCCAGTGCCGCCTCGGCCTCGTCGAGCGACCCCGCGTAGGCGCCGGTGGACAGGTATTTCCAGCCGGCATCGCACAGCACGAAGGCGATATCCGCGCCGCGCCCGGCCTTGCCTGCCTTGCGCCCGGCGGCCAGCGCCGCGTGCAGGATCGCTCCGGTGGAGAAGCCGGCGAAGATGCCCTCCACCTCGATGAGCTCGCGGGTGCGGCGCAGGGCTTCCCTGGGTCCCACGGAGAAGCGGCTGGTGAGCACCGTCTCGTCATAGAGCTCGGGGATGAAGCCCTCGTCGATGTTGCGCAGCCCGTACACCAGCTCCCCGTAGCGCGGCTCGGCCGCGATCACCTCCACGTCGGGCACCTTCTCGCGGAGGTATCGCCCGGCGCCCATCAGGGTTCCGGTGGTGCCGAGCCCGGCCACGAAGTGGGTGATGGTGGGCAGGTCGCGCAGAATCTCCGGCCCCGTGGTCTCGTAGTGCGCCTGGGCGTTTGCCGGGTTGCCGTACTGGTAGAGCATCACCCAGTCCGGGTGCTCGGCGGCGATCTCCTTGGCCATTGCTACGGCTTGGTTCGAGCCGCCTGCCGCGGGCGAGGTGATGATCTCCGCGCCGTACATGGTGAGCAGCTGCCGCCGCTCGATGGAGGTGTTCTCCGGCATCACGCACACCAGCTGATAGCCCTTGATCCGGGCGGCCATGGCCAGCGAGATGCCGGTGTTGCCGCTGGTCGGCTCGAGGATGGTGCAGCCGGGGGTCAGCAGCCCGTCCCGCTCGGCCTGCTCGATCATGTAGATCGCCGGGCGGTCCTTCACCGAACCGGTGGGGTTGCGGTCCTCCATCTTGACCCACAGCCGCACGGCGTTCTCGCCCTCCCACTGCGGGGAGAGGGTGGGCAACCCGATCAGCGGGGTGTCACCCAGCGAGTCGAGTAGGGAGTTGAACTTCATGCGCTGCGCGCCTGTGCGTGAGTAAGTAGCGGCAGTGGGCCTTTATCACTCACGAGCCACCGGCCACCGCAGGCAGGATGGTCACATCGTCGCCGTCGTCCACCGTGGTCTGCAGACCACCGGAGAAGCGGACGTCCTCGTCGTTGACGTACACATTGACGAAACGGTGCAGCTTGTCGTCGTTGACCAGGCGCTCCTTGATGCCGTTGTGCTTGGCCTCGAGGTCGTCGATCACCTCGGCCAGGGTGGCGCCGCTGGCCTCGACGCTTTTCTCGCCGTCGGTGTGCGTGCGCAGAATGGTGGGGACCGAGACAGTCACTGCCATGGAAAAAGCTCCTGAAGGTATCGGGGTTACTGAGCGGAGGAACGCCTGCCGAGGGGCCCGGCATTCCCGGAACGGGTCACGCCCGGTCGGGGACGTCGTCCGAGCCGGTGTGCGCGAACGTGTAGCTCTCCACGACCTCGATGGGCTCCTCGGTCACCGCGCCGTCGACGATGCGGTAGCTGCGCAGCTCGTGGACCTCCGGATCCCGGGTGGACACCAGCACGTAGTGCGCATCGGGCTCGGCGGCCAGGGTGATGTCGGTCCGGCTCGGGTAGGCCTCGGTGGCGGTGTGCGAGTGGTACACGACAACGGGGACCTCGTCGTTGGCGTCCATCGCGCGCCACACCCGCAGCTGCTCACCGGAGTCGAAGCGGTAGAAGGTGGGCGAGCGCTCGGCGTTGAGCATGGCGACGTGGCGTTCGGGCCGGTCTGAACCCTCTGGACCGGCGAGGATGCCGCACGCCTCGTCGGGGTGGTCGGCGCGGGCATGCTTCACCATCGCCTCGACGAGGTCCTCACGGATCACCAGCACCACTTCATCCTAGGCGACGGCCCGGGGTCGCCCGTTCAGTCCAGCAGGACCTGCACCAGTGAGTCCTGCACGAAGGTGAGCCACTGGTACACACCGAAGTGCGCCGCCCGCGGATCGTCGTCGGGCAGCTCCTCGGGCGTCTCCGGCCCGATGTCCAGCATCGTGCCCAACGACAGCCGAACGTCGTTGATCGCGGTGAGCCAGGCGTCGGCCTGCTCGGGGGTGAGGCTGACCTTGCCGCCGCCCTCCGGGCAGGTCTCCAGCAGCACGCCCGCCGAAGCCCGCTTGGCGTCGATGATCTCGGGCTCGTGCAGGCTGCGCAGGGCAGCTGCGGAGTCGGCGCCGGCGTCCTCCGCCACGTCGGTACGGTCTCCGTTCTGGGGCCGGTCCAGGCGATGAAAGTCGGGCAGCAGACGGGCCAGACTGGCATCCTCTGGCGCCGCGCTGTCCCCGGTGCGCATCCCGGTCAGCTCGGAGAGCTCATCGGTGGGCGCGTCCGCCGCTCTGCCGGCGAGCATCTGGTCCACCGAGCCGACCAGGCCGCGCAGCACGGCGGCCTCCTGCGCCTCCAGCTGGGTCCGCAGGCGCGGGCCGCCCAGCGAGTTTCTGCGTGTCCAGTGCTGCAATGTCCATCTCCGCGGCTGTGTCGGACGAGCGATCGGGCGGCTGCCAAGGCTAGGTCGTGCCCGCGAGAGCCAGCCAGCCAGGCCCGTAGCCCGCAGGATCAGCCGTCCCGCTGCAAGGTGGCCCACAGTCCGGCGGCGTGCAGCTTGCCCACGTCGCCTTCCATCTTCTCCTTGGCGCCCGAGGACACCACCGCCCTGCCCTCCGAGTGCACCTGCATCATCAGCTCGGTTGCCTTGGTCTTGCTATAACCGAAGAGCTTCTGGAACACATACGTCACGTAGTGCATGAGGTTGACCGGGTCGTCCCAGACCACCGTGACCCACGGCCGGTCCGCACCCCGCGCCTCCTCGGAGACGGCGTCGGAGTCGGAGTCGACCTGGGGTTCCAGCTCCGTGGGTGCGGCCATGGCCCCACTTTACGACCGGACCGAGCCGCACGGCGCCATTGCGGCTCGTACAGTGATCAGCCGTGAAGCCGCCCGTCAGCACCGCACTGTTCACCGACCACTACGAGCTGACGATGTTGGCTGCCGCACTGCGCGACGGCTCTGCCAAGCGCCGGTGCACCTTCGAGATTTTCGCGCGGTCGCTGCCCGACGGCAGACGTTATGGAGTGGTGGCCGGGACCGGCCGGCTGCTGGACGCGCTCGCCGGCTTCTGCTTCGGCGAGGCGGAGCTGGCCTCCCTGGAACCGGTGCTGGACCGCGACACCCTGGCCTGGCTGCGCGAGTACACCTTCCGCGGCGACATCGACGGCTACCGCGAGGGCGAGCTGTACTTCCCTGGCTCGCCCGTGCTGTCGGTGCGCGGCAGCTTCGCCGAGTGCGTGGTGCTGGAGACCCTGGCGTTGTCCATCCTCAACCACGACAGCGCCATCGCGTCGGCGGCGGCCCGGATGGTCAGTGCGGCGCACGGACGCCGGCTGATCGAAATGGGATCGCGGCGCACCCACGAGGAGTCCGCCGTCGCCAGCGCCCGGGCCGCCTATCTGGCCGGTTTCGACGGGAGCTCCAACCTGGCGGCCGGGCATCGCTACGGCGTCCCCACCTCGGGGACCAGTGCCCACTCCTTCACCCTGCTGCACGCCACTGCGCAAGGGCGGGACGAGGCCGCCGCCTTCCGGGCCCAGGTCGACGCACTGGGACTGGGCACCACGCTGCTGGTGGACACCTATGACATCGCCGCCGGCATCGCCACGGCAGTCGAGGTGGCCGGCACCGAGCTCGGGGCGATTCGCATCGACTCCGGCGACCTCGGCGAGATGGCCGCCCAGGCCCGCGCCCAACTGGATTCCCTCGGTGCCACCGCGACCAAGATCGTGGTGTCCGGAGATCTGGACGAGTACGCGATCGCCGCGCTGCGGGCGGAGCCGGTCGACGCCTACGGGGTGGGCACCGCCCTGGTCACCGGCTCCGGAGCGCCCACGGCGGGCATGGTCTACAAGCTGGTCGAGGTCGATGGGGTGCCAGTGGCCAAGCGCAGCACCAACAAGCAGTCACGGGGTGGGGCCAAACGGGTGGTGCGCCGCGCCAGGGACTCGGGCACTGCGCTGGAAGAGGTGGTGCATCCGATGAACAGCGAGCCCGAGCTGGGTCCGCGCGACCGGATGGTCATGGTGCCGATGGTCCGCGCCGGCACAGTCCTGGACGGGCTGCCCGGACTCGGCCAGGCACGCGAGCATCTGGCCGCGGGGCTGGTCAGCCTGCCGTGGGAGGGGCTGAAGCTGTCCAAGGGCGAGCCCGCCATCCCGACGACATTCGCCTGAGGCGGCGCCACCCGCCGACGGGGACGGGCAGTAGCGT
>JAABVA010002285.1_pt1 | contig 19271 bp, 18 predicted proteins | sample 5560331 | NCBI WGS metagenome assembly JAABVA01 (sample SAMN12812661, study PRJNA571458) | rock metagenome | isolation source: Antarctica rocks | place: Antarctica: Victoria Land, Mt New Zealand sud | collected 2016-01-07 | reverse complement strand
CAGACCCCCTCCAACAGATGGGGCTGGCTGAGTATGAGGTATTTGCCTTCGAGGCCACCGATTTCCCCAAGCGTAGTAGCGCGTTTGAGACCTTTGCTTCGAGGCTGTTGCATGAACCGCCATCCATGCAGGAGACAGGAGTTCCACATGCACACGAATGAGGCCATTGGTTTCAACCAAAACACACATTCGTCGCTTTGCCAACGAGGACGCGCTAATGGTGCGCGATCTCGTTGGCAAAGCTTCACGAGTCAAAATGCATGAACGAGGAAAAACGAAAAGAAGCTACATCTATCAAAAGGAACACATCTATGATACGAACAGGAATTTACTTGCTCCTCTCAGGAATCTTCATCATTGGTGGATGGGGGACATTTAGCAATCCAGGTGGACGGCCCAAGAAGGTTGCGGCAGCAGGTATACCGCAACCAGAGCGGGCTGTGGTGCTGAACGGTGCTATTATGATACTCGCTGGTATCCTACTCGGCCTAGGCATTGCACCCAAGATCGCTGCGACTCTTCTGATCGGCTGCATGATCCCGACGACGATTGTAGGACATTCCCTTTGGAAAGAAGAACCAGGTCCGGGGCGCGAGAATCATGTGATCCAGTTTCTCAAAAATCTTGGCTTGATCGGCGGGTTGCTGATGGTACTTGCTGAAAAGGACGAGGGGTCAAAATGGAAGGTGAAGAGAAGATGAAAATCATTGCACTTGAAGAGCATTTTCAGACTGCTGCTATCAAGGAGGCTATGGAGAGACTGGCCGCTAGTCACCGAGATGCTATGACCTTGGCGTTCTATGCCCCCCCAGCCTTGCAATTGGAGGACCTGGGAGCAGGTCGTCTGAAGGATATGGATGCGATGGGCATCGATGTCCAGGTCCTTTCCTACTCTTCACCAGGGACGCAGGTATTCCCAGCATCTGAGGCCGTGCCGCTGGCAAGAGATGCCAATGACCAACTCGCAACGGCCATTCAAGCACACCCGGACCGCTTTGTCGGGTTTGCGACGTTGCCAACTCCTGACCCTGAGGCCGCAGCGGTCGAATTAGAGCGAGCCGTTCACAAGCTTGGCTTCAAAGGCGCGATGATCAATGGACGGACCAATGAGCGCTTTCTGGACGATCCTATGTTTCGTCCCATTCTGGAAGCAGCGGTGGCACTGGATGTCCCGCTCTACCTGCATCCGACGATACCGCCCAAAGCAGTGCAAGATGCCTACTATACTGGCCTTGATCCTGCTGTCAGTGCGAGCCTGGCGACTGTCGGTTGGGGATGGCACATGGAGACGGGCATTCACGCACTACGCATGATCCTGGCCGGGATATTCGATCAGTATCCAAGTTTACAACTCATTCTGGGCCACTGGGGAGAAATGATCCCATTCTATCTGGCACGCGTCGATGAGGCATTATCCCCGGCAGCAAAGCATCTGCAGCGACGTGTCGCTGACTACTTCTTAGACCAGATGTATGTGACCCCCAGCGGTCTGTTTACCCTTCCACCGTTCTTGCTCACCCTTCAGATTATGGGGGCAGACCGCATCATGTACGCGGTCGATTATCCGTATATTGCGGGTGATCAAGCCAGAACGTTCCTTGAGAACGCACCAATCAGTCCTGCCGACAAAGAAAAAATAGCGCATGACAACGCCGAAAGGGTACTCAAACTTTCGCCTATGGAATCTGAGGAGAGCCATGTTTGATAGTTCACGAGAGCAAGCGGTAGACTTGCTCCGGCCCTTTGGCGAATGGGCTTGATTTAATAGTAACGGAGAAGGAAGAAAGGCAGGATTGGAACATGATGGCGGGAGATACCTCAGACAGAAGTCAAGATGTTCCCCAGGAGACGGAAGTCCTCATCGTCGGGGGTGGTCCCGTCGGACTCAGTGCAGCCGTCGAGCTGGGGCGACGAGGCGTGCCATGCCTGGTCGTGGAGCCGAGGCTAGTCGTCTCGCGGCTCAGGCCGCGAGCCAAGACGACCAATGTGCGGACAATGGAACATTTTCGCCGATGGGGACTGGTCGAACGCCTGCGCGAGGTGGCCCCGCTCAAGGTGGACTGGTCGCAGGACATTGTCTTCTGCACCACGTTGCTCGGTCACGAGGTGATGCGCTTCACTCATTGCCTCGGACTTTCCCCGCAGCGAACCGAGGTGTTCGCGGAGTCGGGGCAGCAGATCGCTCAGCCACTAGTCGAGGAGGTGCTGCGGGAGGCGATCGCCAACCTGGAGCCGTGCCACCTCTGCCTGGGCTGGTCGCTGCATACCCTCCAGCAGCACGAGGAAGGTGTCCGGGCGACACTCGTCAACGGGCGGGGCGAGCAGCAGCAGGTCGAGGCGTCCTACGTCGTCGGCTGCGATGGAGCCCGCAGCGTCGTTCGTGCGGCAATCGGAGTCCACTATGTGGGGACTTCAGACCAGCGTCCGAACTTCGGCATCGTCTTTCGTGTACCTGGATTGGCGGAGCGGCAGCCTCACGGCCCTGCAGTCCAGTACTGGGTGCTCAACCCAGCCTGTCCTGGAGTCCTGGGTCGTATGGATATGGAGGATCAGTGGTGGGTTATCGCCAACGGCGTCCCTGTTGAGGTCGGCCAGGCCGACCCACATGCCCTGATCCATGGCCTCGTCGGGACCCAGATCGACGCCGAGGTGCTTGGAACGGATCCCTGGACAGCACGCATGTTGCTGGCGGACCGCTACCGCAACGGTCGGGTCTTCCTGGCTGGCGATGCCGCGCACCTGAATCCACCCTGGGGCGGGCATGGCTTTAACACGGGAATCGGCGATGCGGTGAACATCGGCTGGAAGCTGGCGGCGGTGCTTGATGGCTGGGGCGGAGATGGTCTGCTCGAAAGCTATGAGGCTGAACGGCGACCAGTCGCTGAGCGAACCATTCGGGAGGCCACGACGAATATGAGCGTGCTTGCCCCTGAACTGGGCCATCCAGAGCTGGAAGCTTCAGGACGTGTCGGTGAGCAAGCCCGGCATGCGGCGGCTCAGGCAATCCAAGCCGCCAAAGACCGCGAGTTTCATAGCCTAGGACTCGTGCTGGGCTACCACTACGATGCCTCTCCGGTGGTCGTTGACGACGGCACACCTCCTCTTCCCGAAGGTCAGAACTATGAGCCGACGGCCCGACCGGGAGCGCGGCTGCCGCACCTGTGGCTACCAGATGGAGCCTCACTCTACGACCGATTGGGGAACGGGATGACGTTGCTCCGGCTCCGCGATGAGGTCGATGCGGGTCCACTTCTCGAGGCCGCAGCGACCTGTGGAGTGCCACTGGACGTACTCGAGTTGCGCGATGAGACGCTCGAAGAACGCTATGGTGCCTCGCTCCTCCTCGTGCGACCCGACCAGCACGTGGCTTGGCGCGGCGCAGCAGTGGATCTGCAGACGGCGGGGACAATCATCGACTGGGTCCGCGGAGTCTGAGCGCCCACAGAGGATGACGTACTATTCCGCGGCAAGAGCATTACTCATGAGCGACCCTCTCACATCTCGGAGTTGGAAATGGGATTCCAGGAGTAACGAGACAAGAGAGAGATCGTGCATCCTCAGAGACAGCTTGCACTTTAGAAAAAGAAAGAAGGACTACGGCGGTATTACCGCAGTCGCCTCGATCTCGACGCGTGCCATGTCCTCAACAAGCGACGTTACCTGCACTACCGTCATTGCCGGGTAGTGCTGGCCCATGAGTGTACGATATACAGCACCAAGCTCCTTACCTCGCGCTAGATATTCCTGTTTGTCCACAACATACCATGTCATGCGGGCAATATGCTCAGGTTTCCCATTAGCTTCAGCGAGGACAGTCAATACGTTCTGTAGAGCCTGATGTACCTGGGCTACAAGGTCGGTTGCCTGGAAGCGGCATTGCTCGTCCCACCCTATCTGACCACTAATGAAGACCAACTGTCCGCTGGCTACAACACCATTAGCATAGCCCCGCGGACGTGCCCATGATGGAGGCTGGAGTATCTGCATATGTTCTTTCTCGCTCTCTAAAGACGCACAACCAAATTTTCAATAAGAGGAACCATGCCTCACAATTGCTGACGTAGTTTATAGCGTTGTACCTTGCCGGTATCGGCACGTGGCAGCATGTCACAGAACTCGATGGCGCGAGGATATTTATACGGTGCGATGTGCTGCTTCACGAACTCTTGCAGCGTCCTCACCATCGCATTATCCCCGATATAGCCTGCTTTAAGTACGACAAACGCCTTGATAATGATACCTCGCTCGGCATCGGGCACACCCACAACGGCACATTCCGCCACGGATGGGTACTCCAATAGAACACTCTCTACCTCCGGTCCGGCGACATTGTACCCTGCTGTAACGATAATATCATCTGTGCGAGCCTGAAACCAGAAGTACCCGTCTTCGTCCATCAGGTAGGCGTCACCAGTGAGATTCCAACCGTTCTGAACATAGGTACGCTGGCGTTCGTCAGCCAGGTAGCGACAGCCTGTTGGACCCTTCACGGCCAGTCGTCCCACTGTGCCTGCTGGAAGTTGATTGCCGGAGAGGTCGAGAATGCATGCCTCATAGCCCAGTACTGGTTTGCCCGTTGCACCAGGGCGCACATCGGAGCCTGCCGCTGCGATGAAGATGTGAAACATCTCCGTCGAGCCAATGCCATCGATAATCTCAATGCCCGTCGCCTCGCGCCACATTGTACGCGTCGAGGCTGGCAAAGCCTCGCCAGCAGAAACGCTTTGCCGCAGCTTCGAGAGGTCGAACTTGCTAGCCAGCGATGCCATCTGGCGATAGAAGAGTGGTGAGGACCATGTGATCGTTACGTGATAGTCCTGTATTGCCTGGAGCATGCTTTCAGGCGTCAACTTCTCCAGCAACACAGTCGAAGCTCCGAAGCGCATGGGAAAGAGTAGCAGACCGCCCAGTCCGAAGGTAAAGGCGAGCGGCGGCGTACCAATACAGATGTCGTTCGCCGTAAGATGCACTATCGATTCTGGGAAACAATCGCAAGCAGCCATCACATCGCGATGGAAGTGCATCGTCGCCTTGGACTTACCTGTCGAACCGGAGGTGAAAGCAATGAGCATTGTATCGTCGGCAGCGGTATTTGCCGCCTTGAAGGGTGTGTGCCAGGCCGACATCCGTGTTTCAAGGCTGTCGGCAGAGGAATCGTTGAAATACACGATCTGCTGGAGGATAGGGCAACGCTGCTGCGCTACCTGCAATTCGGCTTCCAGCCGCTTGTCACAGATGGCGACGCTGACCTGCGCCTTATCGATAGCGTCCACCAGTTCTTTCTCGCGCAGGAGTGGCATGGTCGCCACGACGATCAGCCCAGCCTTGACGACGGCAAACCAGCAAATCGCCATCATAGGGTTGTTTGCACTACGCAACAGTACACGGTTGCCCGGAACAAGTCCTAAATCGCTCGTCAGGACATGCGCCACCTGATCGACCTTTGCCTGCATCTGCTCATAGGTCCACACGCCATCAGTACCAAAGAGCACAGGGGCATTACCGTGCCCCTGGTCTACCCAGGTATCCAGCAATTCGACGGCACAGTTTAGCTGGTCAGGATACTGCACTTCGGGAATAGTGAAGATCAGATCGGGCCACTGGTCGCGAGGGGGTAAATGGTCGCGTGCGAAGGTATCAACATGAACTGTAGAAGCACTCATTGTGTTCCCTCCTTTCGGCCTCATTACAGCCGCGATGCGTTGCGACTGCATAGGCATCAATTTCCTTCAAAGATTGGTTGCTGTCTGGCTACGAACGCGTCATACGCGCGATGAAAATCCTGCGTCTGCATGCAGATGGCTTGCGCTTCTGCCTCGGCTTCGATAGCTTCGTCCAGGCCCATCGCCCATTCCTGGTGCAATAGTTTTTTTGTCATAGCATGGGCGAAGGTTGGACCGCTAGCGAGTTGTGTTGCCATCTCTTGTGTTCTAGTCGATATATCCTCTGAAGGATAGAGCGCATTGAAGAAACCCCAACGCAACCCTTCGTCCGCGGTGATCGTACGTCCAGTATAGAGCAGTTCTGCCGCACGTCCTTGCCCAATAACGCGTGGCAGAAGTGTGCATGCGCCCATATCACAGCCTGCCAGCCCTACACGAGTAAAGAGGAATGATGTTCTGCATTCAGGTGTGCCATAGCGCAGGTCTGATGCGAGTGCCAGCATAGCTCCCGCGCCAGCACATACACCATCAATGGCGGCAATGATTGGCTGTGGGCATGCTCGCATCGCTTTAACGAGGTCTCCGGTCATACGTGTGAAGTTCAGCAGTTCAGGCATCGTCATGCGCGTCAACGGGCCGATGATCTCATGAGCATCACCTCCTGAGCAAAAATTGCCGCCCGCACCGATGATGACGACAGCCTTCGCCGCATCTTCGTAGACAAGATTGCGGAAGAGGTCTCGTAATTCCGCATAGGACTCGAACGTTAGCGGATTCTTCTTTTCAGGGCGATTCAACGTGATTGTGGCAACGCCTCCTCCCGTCTGCCATAAGAAGTGCTGCGCCATGATTTACCCTCCAAATGAAGCTTATAAAGGTACGATTGATCACATCTCCAAAGTAGTTCGCGCATATGCTGCTTGAGCGAAACCTTCTCTGAGCCGCCGCGTCTACCTCTCGGTCAGAAGGGCGGATTTGAGAAGGTTGCGCTCAAGTTGCGCCTTGCCGTTGAGATACTGTGGCGGCCAGGGCATTGCAGTATAACCAAGTTGCGCTGCAGCATGCAGCGTCCAATAGGGGTCCGCTAAGTGCGGGCGTGCAAGAGCGCAGAGGTCAGCCCTTCCGGCAGCAATGATACTATTGACATGATCTGGTTCGGAGATCGCGCCGACAGCCATCGTTGCGATATCTACTTCGTTGCGAATGCGGTCAGCGAACGGCGTCTGATACATGCGCCCATAGATAGGCTTTGCCTCGCGCGTCGTCTGCCCCGATGAGACATCGATGAGGTCAGCACCAGCTTCCTTGAAGAACTGGGCAATCTCCACAGCGTCTTCTGGCGTATTGCCACCCGGTGCCCAATCATGCGCCGAAATGCGTACCGACATCGGCTTCTGCCTCGGCCAAACCGCGCGAATGGCGCGAAAGACTTCTAACGGGTAGCGACAGCGGTTCTCTAACGAACCGCCGTATTCATCATCACGCCGATTTGTGAGTGGACTCATGAAGCTGGAGAGCAGGTAGCCATGGGCACAATGCAGCTCTAACCAATCAAAGTCACACTCCTCAGCCCAGGTCGCTGCACGCACAAAATCCTCCAGCACTCGATCCATATCCGAGCGCGTCATCGGATGCGGTATCTGATTGCGCGGCCCATAGGATATGGCGGAGGCGGCAATGAGCGGCCAGTTGCCTTCCAGCAGTGGTTCATCGCTCTGCTCCCAGCCAAGTTGGGTCGAACCCTTCGGTCCAGCATGACCAAGCTGCATCGCAATCTTCGCCGGAGTTCGCTGATGCACGTATGCGACAATGCGTCGCCAGGCTTCCCTGTGTTCTGGCCGATACATACCAGCACAGCCAGGAGTAATACGTGCGTCAGGTGATACACAGGTCATCTCGGTGAAGACCAGCCCTGCTCCACCATGTGCATGACTACCAATATGCACGAGATAGAAGTCGTCAGGTGTGCCGTCTTGACAGGAATACATTGCCATCGGCGAGACGACGACCCGGTTAGGCAGCGTCAGTTCGCGTAGATGGAATGGCGTGAACATCGGTGGAATGGGCTGTGCGGCCAGCCCACTTCGCTGCGCGATCCATGCCTCTAAGTCCGCGACGTAATTCTTGTCACGCACACGTAGGTTTTCATGCGAGACACGTTGACTGCGCGTGAGCAAACTATAGGCAAATTGCTCCGCTTCGAGGGCTGTATAGCGCTTGACGTTCTCGAACCACTCGGTACTATTGCGTGCGCTGTTTTGGAGCTTAATAACCTCGATCTTGCGCTCTGTCTCATATGTCTGTAGAGCTATAGGAATGTTATCGTGGCTCTGCAATGCCTGTGCCAGGGCTATAGCATCTTCCAGTGCCAGCTTCGTGCCTGAGCCAATGGAGAAGTGGGCCGTGTGTGCAGCGTCGCCAAGCAGCACAATGTTGCCATACGCCCAGCGCGTGTTCGTGACACGTAGAAAGTTCAGCCAGGAACTCGCCTGTTGACGTGCATTGTTCAACAGGGGGTATCCATCGAGATAGCGAGCGAAGAGACGTTGGCAGAACGCCACCGACTCTTCGGCTGTCATCCGATCCAGGCCAGCCCTGTGCCAGTTCTCCTCCGGTGTCTCTACAATGAATGTGCTGGTGTTGCGGTCGAATTGGTATGCATGCGCCTGAAACCAGCCCCATTCGGTCTCCTCAAAGGCGAAGGTGAAGGCGTCGAAGTGCTGGTGCGTTCCCAGCCAGATGTACTTACAGCGACGCTTCTCAATCTCCGGCTGAAAGTGTTCAGCATATTTGTAGCGCATCTTGCTGTTCACGCCATCGCTGGCGACGATAAGATCGGCACCGGCGTAAGGAGTATCATCCAGCACCTCGGTCTGGAAAACCAGTTCCACGCCCAGCTCTGCACAACGCTCTTGTAAGATGTTGATCAGTCGTTTACGCGCAATACCGCAAAAGCCATGACCGCCCGATCTGATAAGGTGCCCGTTGAAGTGTACATCGATCTCATCCCAGTGATTAAAGCTGTCGAGAATGGCATTATATGTCGGGAGATCAGCACGCGCGAGATTGCCGAGCGTCTGGTCGGAGAAGACAACACCCCAGCCAAACGTATCGCCGGAACGGTTGCGCTCCACGACCATGATCTCTATCTCCGGTCGTGCTTGCTTCATTAATAATGCGAAATACAGTCCTGCTGGCCCGCCACCGATGCACACAATACGCATACAAAACGCTCCTTGTAGCTCAGAAACGAAGGGACTCCTTCCGCTCGCCTGACACTTTCCAAGTGTTAAAAATAGTGTAGGTAAAACTATTTCAATTGTCAAGCATTCGCAAATACTTGACAATGAAAATTTTTTCGACTAGACTTCTCTCAGCACACACGCAACGCAAATTGTTGTGCCCCTACGAGCGATGAAAGGAGTATGCGAATGCCTGGCGAGGAAAATTCTGTGCTTGTTGGGAAACGCGCGGTGGTCACGGGTGCGGGACGTGGCATTGGTCGTAGTATCGCGCTCGCCCTCGCTCAAGCTGGAGCAGACGTAGCTGTCACGTCTCGCACCGCAACCGAACTCGAACAGCTTGTAGCTCAGATTCGAGACAAAGGGTGCAAGGCACTCGCTGTTCCCTGTGACGTGACCGACGCGCAGCAAGTACAGCGTATGGCGAAGGCCGTCATAGAGGGTCTGGACGGCGTAGATATCCTGGTCAACAACGCTGGTAACGCTGGTAGCCACAAGTTTCTCAACCACCCCGACGACCTTTGGCAGCGCATGTTGTCTATCAACCTTACCAGCGTCTACTACGTGACCAAAGCTTTCGTGCCGACACTTATAGAGCAACGTCATGGTCGTATTATCACTATCGCCTCGATTACTTCTAAAGTTGGGGGAGCGTATATCTCGGCTTATACAGCGGCAAAACATGGCGTTCTCGGCTTAACTCGCGCCCTTGCGGTCGAGCTAAATCCATACAACATCACTGTTAATGCCATCTGCCCCGGCTATGTCGATACTCCTCTCACAGATTTTAGCATCAACACTATCTCGACCCGTACTGGGATGACTGAGGCACAGGCAAAGGAGTCATTGACAAAGACAAGCCCGCAACACCGCCTGATGGAGACGGATGAGATAGCGGCACTGGCTCTCTTCCTGGCACAAGATACAAGCAAAGGGATTACCGGCCAGGCCATTAACATCGACGGTGGTGGTGTGATGTCATAGTGGCTATATTCCCTTGTATTCGACAACAACAAACGGTGTACAGCGTTGTACACAACAAGGAGGAGCTTATGCCTGTTTCCACAACCAATTCAAAGCTGATCTATGAGGCATTAAAAGCGTGCGATATCCGTCTCATGTCTGCACTCCCTGAGACATGGCTTGTTCACCTCATCCGCATGGCAGAGGAAGACCCGGATATGACGCTTGTACGTCTTGCCAGAGAAGAGGAAGGCATTGGAATTTCAGCGGGGGCACATCTAGCAGGTGTTTCCTCTGCCCTGCTCATGCAGAATCACGGCTTCCTGGCTGCTATCAATCCAATTGTCTCGCTCGCACAGCTTTACAAAATTCCGCTGCTTATGCTTATTAGTTATCGGGGGCACATGGGCGAAAGGGACGCGTGGCAAACACAAGGAGGTTTCGCCACAGAGCCAGTGTTGCGTGCCTTGAATATTCCTCTCTATCACCTGACAGAGGCCACAGATATTTACCACCGTCTTAAAGCTGCACAAACGTTGGCACATGCTTCGCTTCACCCGGTCGCTGTTTTGCTGTCGCGCGACGTGATGTGGGAGGATTAGTCGCTTAGAAAGGACTAGACTCTTACTCAGATTGACAACGCTGCTACCCGCAGTTAGCTCCGCTCAGTCAATCAGAAAGGAATTATTTTATGCTTCGCTCAGATGCTCTACAAGCTATCTATCCTGAATTAGAACAACATATCGTCGTCACGATTATGGGGGCAGTGGCAGCGGAATTATACACTCTAGGACACCAACACAACTTCTTTTACCTGGAGCATGCCATGGGGCTTGCATCTTCAATGGGGCTTGGAATCGCATTGATGATGCCTCAACAGAAGGTGATTGTTCTCGATGGCGATGGCTCGCTGCTGATGAATCTAGGAACGTTGAGTACAATGGCTCGCTACAAGCCTGGAAACTTATTGCATATCGTGTTCGACAATGAGAGCCTGCTTTCGGTCGGAGGGTTTCCAACCGCGACGGCAACGGGAACCGATCTCGCAGGTATCGCCAGATCGTCGGGTGTGCCTTCTGTGGTGGAGGCAGATACACTTGGAAGCTTGCAAGCCAGTGTGAACGATGCTTTGAAGAGTAATACGTTGACAACGATTATCTCAAAAGTCGAGGCTGTTGGTCCAAAAACATTCCATATGGATTTGCCGCTCCTGGAAAATCGCTTTCAATTCAAGCGATGCTTGGAGGCAATGCAGCGACGTAATGAAGTCTAGTTTAAAGAGGAGTGACCCATGTCAAACGCTTCCATCAATATCCTGTCGCAGTTGCTTGAGGATTTGAATACTGGTCGTTTAAAGATAATTGATTTAACCACGCAACTTGGGCCAGAAACGCCTGTAATCGATTTACCTCCGATGTTTGCCCCATCACCAGGCGTAACACTCACCGAAATCTCACACTACGATAATCGCGGCCCAGGCTGGTACTGGAATATAATTACCATGGGTGAGCATACAGGCACACACTTCGACGCACCTATTCACTGGATCACAGGTAAAGACCTGACTAATAATGCGACCGATACAATTCCACCGCGCAAATTCATTGGCCCTGCATGCGTGATCGATGTTACCGCTGACGTGGCACAATCTCCCGACTTTTTGCTGATGCCTGAGCATGTGAAGAGATGGGAAGAACAGTATGGCCGTATTCCAACGGGTGCCTGGGTATTGCTGCACACAGGCTGGAGTCAACGTAAGAGCCGCGAGGAGTTTCTGAATGTTCACGAGGATGGTGCTCATTCACCAGGGTTTCACAAAGAATGTTCGCAATTCCTGGCGAACGAGCGAGACATCCTGGGTGTTGGAGTGGAGACGGTTGGTACGGACGCAGGCCAGGCGGGAGGCTTTGATCCGCCTTTCCCCAATCACACCTTCATGCATGGGGCGGGCAAATTTGGCCTTACCAGCCTCATCAACCTGGAACTACTACCACCAACGGGTGCAATTATTATCGTGGCTCCACTTAAAATTGCGAACGGCTCAGGCAGCCCGGTACGCGCCATAGCAATCACGCCCTAAATTAAAAATCTTCTTTCGCTCCCATTTCATCTCGAGTAGCATAGAATTCTCATCGGGGTGTGCATCTCCTGACAAATAAAAGGACAAATAGCATGGCCTTATCTTCTGATACAAAAGTGCATCCCGAAGCAGCAAGACGCGCTACTCGTTCTGTCGCATTCGTCACTCTTGCAGCTTGCCTCATCTTCTGGGTATTTGTCTTTGCTGATAGCGGTTGGGGACCAATTCTTACACCACTCTCTAGCTATTTACACATTTCATTGGTCTCTGCCGGCTTGCTTTACGTCGTATGGTCCACGGGGTATCTTCCAGGAGCACTCGTTGGTGGTATTCTGCTCGACCGCTATGGAGCGCGGTTCGTCCTCTTTCTTGCGGCTCTCATTGTCCTCGTCGGCATCATGCTGATATATCTGAGCTTGTTCCTTCCGTTTTTTCCACCACTCTTTGCACTCCTGGTTCTCGCGGGACTTGCAGGAGTTGGCGGCGGCACCATTGACGCTGCAACGAATGGGCTTATTAGCAGCGTTTTTGCTCACAACCGCGGCATGGCACTGAACCTATTCAACCTGTTGTATCCGCTTGGCGGTATCGTCGTCGCACTGGTAGATGCAGGACTGTTGACACGCTTTCATAATGATCCTCGCCCCTCATTTCTCTTCACGCTCGTCTTCATAGGAATCGCGCTCTTGTCGCTGCTGGGCGTACCTCAAAGATATGCTGCAGAAAATAGAGAAATACACACTGTTCCTCCCAATGGAGATGTTGAACGCAAGAAAGTAGACTCTTCCTCTCTCCTGAAAGAACTGTTGCCAATCATTGGTGCGATGATGTTCACATCAGGCATCAGTTCGAGTGTGCGTGCGTGGACGCCCGCCTATCTCCATGTCGCGTATGGGCAAACACCCGCCGTCGCCGCAGCACTGAGCAGCATCACCTGGGCTTTGGCCGTCCTCGGCCGCTTGATAGCGGCGGTGTTGATTGTTCGCATTGGCTCATGGAGAATAGTTATGCTCGGCGTGTTGGTAACACTAGGAGGACTCGTGGCGATGCTCTTCAGCCCGAATGCATTCCTTGGAACAATTGCAATAGCTATAACAAGTATCGGACTCTCGCCCATCTTCGCGACCTTCCTCGCCATCGGTAGCGAGCGGGCGGGAAGATCGCCCGGTGCAGTTGCAGGTATCCTGTTGTTTACCAGTGGCATAAGTACGGTGTTCTGCGGCTGGCTCTTCGGTTTTCTACTCAGCTTGGCAGGTCCACACTGGGTTGTGATCTTCTGCATGACTTTTGTGATCAGTGGAGGCGTAATGGCATTCCGTCTGCGCCTCTCACACCAGAAGTAGGGAAACTCATTTCGGAGTTATGATGGAATTCTCAATAGTATTTTGTAATTTGCAAAAAATGTGCTATAATTATAGCTACTACAGTAATAAAACATTTAGCAAGAGGATTTCATGCATCATGACTTATAGCTATATAAATAGTGCTGAAGAGCAAAAAGAAGCATGCCAGCAAGCACAACACATAACGACCATCTGCGAGCAGTTTCATATCACACTTGATCCTATTGACTGGCAAAACGCTGGCATGCGAGCAAATGTGACAGTAAATACGCTCCAGATAGCGGATTTGTTGGAGCTGAGCCGACAGGATAACACTTCCATCTTGCGCCAGCTTCAGATCAAACTGTTCGAGCAGGCCGCTCTCAGAGCCGTTCACGCTCGACCGGGCCTCAAAGCCTTGATGTGGAGTCCTGTTGAGGTGGTACAACCACAAGCATTTTTGTGCCTCTGGATCGTCACACTTGAGACTGATGAGCGTATAGCTATTGCTGAATACATCAGGGATGAACAGCGCGTCTATGAGCACTTTGCGTTCGATGGAGACGATATAAATGCTCTCGCCAAACTCTTTGGGCCAATTCATAAAGGTGAGTATGAACGTGGTGCCATCGTCACCATTGGGGAACACGAGCGTCGATGTACCGGAGAGATCGTCTATATTCTTCCTCCAAGCAAGACAGTGACTCACCATCAATCTCCAGCAAGAGGTCGTCATACCATTTCGGGTAAAGTCTATACAAACGACAGCTCATCAAGGTATATCGTCAATTGTCATGACGGCTTCCCTCATATTGTTCATCAGTGGCAAATTCTCAGTGAAACAGGCGAAAAATAGGGATATAATTAAGGAGAAATACATGAAAGCAAAACTATTGAATGAACAGGGTGAGAAGACGTATGTTCTCGTCTTCGATCAGGGAGATGAGGTCGTAGCCACGCTCCTCAATTTTGCCAGAGAGAAGAATTTAACTGCTGCTCACTTTACAGCCATTGGTGCCTTCAGCGACGCAACGTTGGGCTACTTTAACCGTGAGCGCAAGGCGTATAAGAAGATTCCTATCAATGAGCAGGTCGAGGTACTCTCCCTTATCGGCGACATTGCCGTGAAGGAGGACGGAACCCCTCAGATTCACGCTCATGTGGTTGTTGGCGATTCCAATGGTCTCGCTCACGGTGGTCATATTATGGAGGCACATGTATGGCCGACATTGGAACTGATTCTGGAGGAGCCGCCCGCGTACCTACGCCGTCGCAGTAATCCAGAAGTTGGAATAGCACTCATTAACCTCTAGCCACCTCTCCTCTAACACCATAATTTTAAGCACGTTGTTTGTGGGAGATGACCTTTACTCTGCCTGTGAGATAGCCCAGGCTGCGTTCACGAGGCCAATGTGACTGAATGCCTGTGGGAAGTTTCCCAGTAATTCGCCAGTCATGGGGTCTACTTCCTCGGCGAGCAGCCCGACATCATTGCCATAGGCAATGGCCCGTTCAAAGGTCGCCCTGGCCCGCTTGACTTCCCCAGCAAGCGCGAGCGCATGAGCCAGCCAGAAGGTGCAGAGCAGGAAAGTTCCTTCCTCGCCAGCAAGCCCATCGGTTGCACGATAGCGGTAGACAAGGCCATGCTCATCAGTCAAACGTTCGGCAATTGCATCGACGGTGGCTCGCACGCGTGGGTCGGTGCCGGGCAGGAAGCCTACAATCGGCATCATGAGTGTGGAGGCGTCCAATTCATCGGAGCCGAACGCTTGTGTGAACGCTCCCGCCTTCTCACTCCACCCCCGTTCGAGGATGGTGTCGCGGATCTGCTTCCGCGTCGCTGTCCAGCCATCGATCCGATTCTGTGCATCTAACACATCAGCGAGTCCGATAGCGCGATCCAGTGCCACCCAACACATAAGTTTTGAGTAGAGATAGTCCTTTGGGTCTCCGCGCACCTCCCAGATGCCTTGATCGGACTCCTGCCAGTGGACAGCCGCCGCATCGGCCACCTCGACCAGGAAATGGCGTGTGGTCTCGTCAAGTTCACCGAGTTGGTCGCGCAGACGGTAAGCCGCGCTGAGCAGTTCACCGTAGACATCAAGCTGACGTTGCTCCCATGCACCGTTGCCAATACGCACAGGGCGACTGCTACGCCAGCCCCTGAGATGACTGAGCATGCGCTCACTCAGGTCGCGCTCGCCGCCAACGCCGAACATGATCTGGAGTTGTGTACCACGCTGGAGCAGCGAAGCCACCGCACCCGCCATCCACGAGAAAAACCAGGCCGCTTCATCGGGACAGGCCGCAACCCAGAGTGCCTCCATAGTCAAGGAGGCATCACGAATCCAGGTGTAGCGGTAGTCCCAGTTGCGCTCACCCCCTACCGACTCTGGCAGCGAGGTGGTCGGTGCGGCAACGATTGCTCCACTGGGGCGGAACATGAGAGCCTGCAACACACGACCACTATGATGAACCAGATCGCGCCAGGGTCCTTCATACCTCTGGTGGAGGTCTGACCATGTGCGCCAACCCATCAGGGTGTCGTGAAGGGAGTCGGTGATCGCGGCAGATGTATACACCTGTGGAGCTTCTTCCCAGCTTACTTGATGCTGCAACGAAAAGTTCGCCTGCTCACCTGCATGAAGGGTGAAACGAGTGCGTGCCGTCGAGCCTTCTATATCTAATGTTCTCTGTGAAGAGAGCAACAGGAAATCTGCGCCACCGCGAGCGGCAACGCCTCCCTCAACTGGCCTGAGCAGGGGAGAAATAAGGCCGTATTCGGAGCGGGGCGCATACTCTAGTTCTATCTCTACTGACCCACTTTCACATGAGATTGAGCGAAGTACGACTCCAGGTGAGGCAACCCCAAGCTGGTGCCCGCGCTCGTTGCGCCCGATAGCCATCGCATCGACCAGCACGGCAACGCCTGTTGGAGTGGTAAATCGAGTCTCAAGAGCCATTGTGGTGTCAATGTAACGGCGGTGCTTTTCGGAGGCATTCACCGCATGAATGGACCAGTGACCAGCTTGATCGTCTAGCAAGCGGGCAAAGACGGACGGGGCATCGAAGCGCGGAAAGCACAGCCAATCAATAGAGCCTGTGCTACTGACTAGCGCGGCTGATCGGCAGTCGGACAGCAATGCATAGTCGGCAATCGGTAAGTTACTCATTATCTTCTCCTTGACAAATCTTCTCAACAATCACACGTCCTTCTCGTTGTTGATTTACATAGTAATCTTATCTATTTGCGACAGTCATCAAATTACGTCAGAAAGAGCGTAATGGGAAAGAACTGTTGGGAAAGGAAAAGGGGAAGTTTCTTGCAAACCTATGGTATTATGAGGGACGAGGACATGATAATGAACTTGAATGAAATACAACGGATACCGCCTGTAGGGGTTCAATCTCGTGAACGTGGTCGATGGGAACGAGGGCGTATGAATAATAGTCCCTGTACTTGTCAAGAGCCATCTCATACGCTACTATGATGGTACTGTTGCGAATGTGTTCTCTATATATGTAGCAAATACCTCTTCGCCACGAGACGGGCAAATAGCTGTAGAAAGTTGATGGGAACGGCTACAATGACAATGAAGAAGAGTGAGCTGTATAGTTCACTGTGGAAGAGTTGTGATGAGCTGCGCGGGGGAATGGATGCGTCACAGTATAAGGATTATGTGCTGGTCCTGCTGTTCGTGAAGTACGTTTCGGATAAGTATGCGGGGCAGCGACATCCGTTGATTCATGTGCCAGAGGGCGGCGGGTTCGCGGATATGATTGCGTTGAAGGGCGATAAGGAGATTGGCGATAAGCTCAATAAAATTATTTCTAAGCTTGCCGAGGCCAATAAACTCAAGGGTGTGATTGATGTGGCGGACTTCAACGATGATGATAAGCTGGGTAAGGGCAAGGAGATGCAGGATCGCCTCTCGAAACTGGTAGCTATTTTCGCTGATTCACGCTTGAATTTCCGCAAGAACCGCACCGAACACGACGATATCCTGGGCGATGCCTACGAGTATTTGATGCGCCACTTTGCTACGGAGTCGGGCAAGAGTAAGGGGCAGTTTTATACGCCGTCAGAAGTGTCGCGCGTTATGGCGAAGGTGATTGGCATTGATAAGACGGATAGTCCAATCCAGACGATTTATGACCCGACGTGCGGCTCCGGTTCGCTCTTGCTCAAGGCGGCGGATGAGGCGCGAACGGGCGTGACCATCTATGGGCAGGAGATGGATAACGCGACGGCGGCCCTGGCGAAGATGAATATGATTCTGCACGACAACCCCACCGCCGACATCTGGAAGGACAATTCGCTCTCTAGCCCGTATTTCAAGAACGAACTGGGCAATCTCAAAACGTTCGACTTCGTGGTTGCCAATCCGCCGTTTTCTAACAAGGCGTGGAGCAATGGCTTCGACCCGTTTCATGACGCGTATCAACGCTTTGAGGATGGCGTGCCACCGTTGAAGAATGGCGATTATGCGTTTCTGCTGCATATTCTGCGCTCGCTCAAAAGTACGGGCAAAGGGGCGGTGATTTTGCCGCATGGCGTGCTGTTTCGCGGCAATGCCGAGACGGAGATACGCAGAAATCTGATTCGCAAGGGTTATATCAAGGGCATTATCGGTTTGCCCGCGAATTTGTTTTATGGGACAGGCATTCCGGCCTGTATTCTCGTGCTGGATAAGGAGAACGCCGCGAGCAGAAGCGGTATCTTATGATCGACGCCAGCAAGGGGTTTGTGAAGGATGGCAACAAGAACCGTTTGCGCCACCAGGATATTCATAAGATCGTCGATGCCTTCAATCGACAGGCCGAGGTGCCGAAATATGCACGCATGGTCGGCACGGCGGAGATTGCCACCAATGACTACAACCTCAACATTCCGCGCTACATCGACAGTGCGGAGAGCGAAGACATCCAGGATATCGCGGCACACCTGTTAGGCGGCATTCCCGACCGCGACATCGACGCGTTAGCGAGCTAATAGATATTAAGATAGAAAAAGTAAAATAATGACAGCAATTGAGCATAATTTTCCATCAGGACCGCTAAGTGTACTCGCCGAATTAGAAAGTTGGCGGAAAGAAGTAAACCGGCCTACTTATCATATGCATAAATGGTGGGCAACATGTCTAGGGTCTGTTTTTCGGGCGATTCTTATTGGTGCATTGAGTGAGAATGACACAGACATATGGAATGCATTTTATTCTTCTGTAAGTTTTCAAGGGAAAGTAATTCTCGACCCTTTCATGGGTGCTGGAAGCCCTATCAACTATGATGCCATCTTAGTATGTAAGCGGCTCTTTACCCCAATAAGTGTATCTTTGGAAGCCGCGCTCAAGGATGTTCTGGAAAGAACAAGAGAGAAACTTCGTGTTCTTTCACAGGATACGCACCTGTCCAATCTTTCTAATGGAGACCGGTTCGTGATCATCCAGTCTCAAGCCTTGTGCGTCTTTTCCCAACATAATGGGTATGTAATAGATGACTTAGGTGAAAGTGTGACACTATCACGCTTCCTTCTAGCTACTGCTCGCAGTTTGAACACAATTTCTGCTCACGATGACAAACAAGTTGAGGAAATGGCAGAACGCGCAGCGTTTTGAGTCAACTTCTGTAACCGCTTCCTCGCTTCTATCAATGGAATCATTGTACTCTCATAGTAGAAAATACATGAAATTATATTGAATAAGGTATGAACTTAAAATGATAGAGAGGTCAATATGAAAGAAGCCATCCTACCAATTTTTAAGAGATGTGTAGAAGCAATCCGTGGAGGGGTGCTTATCAAAAAGGTTAGCACATCAGATAAAGAGTATCATTTCCAAAACTGGTTTATGGCTCGGCTTGAGGAGATTAAATTGAATGAAAATGATTTTAATTATGATACTCCTGGTCGTAATACTTATCCTGATTTCCGAATGGTCAAAATACCGGAAGGTTATGAATTAAAAAGTGGGAAACGATTATCGGTGTACACGCGGAGCAGTGG
>JAABVA010002284.1_pt1 | contig 19276 bp, 22 predicted proteins | sample 5560331 | NCBI WGS metagenome assembly JAABVA01 (sample SAMN12812661, study PRJNA571458) | rock metagenome | isolation source: Antarctica rocks | place: Antarctica: Victoria Land, Mt New Zealand sud | collected 2016-01-07 | reverse complement strand
CGACGCGCTCTGCACCGCTTGGAATGCGTTACGTGACGAGGCCGGACGCCTCACTACCCTGACCAGCTATCCCTGGATCATCCACGCCATCGATCAAGTCAGCAAATAAGGCAATTGGTATCATACGTCCGGTGTCATTGACTGACGCATGCCCATTCGCGGGTTCCCATTGAGGTGATCCGTTCGGGTTGGGCGGCGAACCAGGCCCACGCGTCGCTGCAGGCATCGACGATTGCTTCGTATGTTTCGAACACGCGATTGCTGAGCTTGTTGCCGCGCAGGTAGGCCCAAACGTTCTCGACCGGGTTCAGCTCTGGCGCGTAGGGCGGCAAGTGCAGCAGCGTGATGTTGCCGGGCACGCGCAGCTTGCCTCCGGTTTGGTGCCACCCTGCGCCGTCGATGGTGAGCAGCGCGTGCGCGCTGGGCGCCACGTTGGCGCTGATCTCGGCCAGGTGCAGGTTCATCATTGCAGCGTTGGCGAACGGCAGCACCAGCGCCGCGCCGATCGCGCGGGCTAGGCAAATGGCCCCGAACAGGTAGGCCCACGAATAGCGCTGATCGCGCGGCGCCGAGGGGCGGGAGCCGCGCTCGGCCCAGACCCTTGTTAGTGTGCCTTGCTGGCCGATCCGGGCCTCGTTCTGCCACCAGAGCTCCAGCGCCTTGCCGCGGGCGTGCTCTGGCAGCGCTGCGTCTACGAGGGCGGCGAAGTTGCTTTGAAAGACGCTTGCGCCGCTGCGTCGTGACCGGGATGGCAGGGACGGGCAACCAGGCGCCGGAAGCCGAGCCGGCGCAACACGTCGCTCATGCTGCGCTCGGCCAGCACGACCCCGTACTTGGCGGCGATCTCGCGCGCCAGGTCTGCCCGGCGCCAGGGCACCACGCCATGCTCGGCCAGGTCCGGCCCGCGCCGGACCCACTCGGCGACCTGCGCCTCCTGCTCGGGCGACAGGAACGGTTTGGGTCCGACGTTGCCCGTTTTGTCCGAAAGGCCAGCCAGGCCGTGCTCGTTGAACCGGTGCACCCAGTCGCGAACCTATCAAGAAATTGGCGGACCCGACACGATTCGAACGTGCGACCTTCGCCTTCGGAGGGCGACGCTCTATCCAGCTGAGCTACGGGTCCGTCTCCGCTCCAAATAGCGCGGAACTGGGAAGCACGCTAGCCTCCGTGTGATGCGTCGAGCGCCATGCCGCAGCGGCGATGTCGGCGCCGGAAGGCAGCAGGGCGTCGGGCGCATCGATCCAGGCGATCACGTCGCCGATGACAGCCGTGCGGCCCCGGTCACGCAGGAGCAGGTGGTAGCCGTTCGGATACACCGCCCGGCGCGTGGCGGGCGGCAGGTTGGACCACGCCTTACCCATCGCGTTCGACGGCACCACGTTGTCTCTCGCGCCGTACGCCACCAGCACCGGGCCGCGGACGTTCGGCGCAGCGGCCTGGGCGCTGTCCATCACATCCACCAACCCGGCCAGCACGGAAACCTGCGTGCGCCGGATCGTCAGCGGGTCGTGCGCCAGCCGCAGCAGCGCGTCGCGATTGTCGGTGACGCGGATTTTCAACGGCACTTCCGAACCGGTGACGTGATAGCCGGGGATCACTGCGTTGGCCGTCGCCAAGGTGCCGGCCAGCAACAGTCCCTGCTCCGCGCGGCCCCACACCGCCGGGGCGAGCGCGATGACGCCGTCGATCGGGGGCGGGCTGGACTCCGCGGCTAAGTCGAGCGCGATGGCGCCGCCCATGCTCTCGCCCATGACGAACAGGCGGGCGGCGGGATACCGGGAGTGCAGGCCGCGGGCCATCGCGTCGGCGTCGGCAATGAGGCGGCCCACGCCGGGCCAAGTGGCGCGGCCGGGCGCCCCGCCGAAGCCGCGCTGGTCGGGGGCGAACACGGCGATTCCATGGGCGGCGAAGACGGGCGCCGCCAGCTCCCAGGCGTCGCGGCTGTCGTTGAAGCCGTGCAGCGCCAGCAGCACGGCGCGGGGTGGCTGGCCAGGCGCGGGCAGCCAAACCCGAACTGGCAGGACAGTGCCGTCGGGAAGGGTGAACATCTCGTCCGGGGGAGGCGTCGCGCCTACGATTGGCTGGTCCGCGACGCCGAATGGTGGCAGACGCCCGGCGCAGCCAGCCGTGAGCAGCACGAGAGACATGGCGGCGGCGCGCAAGATTGAATACATGGTCGCCATCGCTATCATCCGCCCGCTTCCCCGGCCAGATCAAGGATTTGCCATGCCGTTCGGCGCCGACACCCCAGTGACCCCTCCGGGCATGCCGCTCGATACGCCGGAGATCATCCGCGTGGACGACCGCGTGGTCGCCTGCGACGGCGGCAGCTTAGCGTTGGGGCACCCGCGGGTATGGCTGCGGATCGTGCACACCCAAACCTTCTGCCCGTACTGCTCGCGGGTGTTCGTGCTGAACGAGGGCGCCGGCCATAGCGGGCACTGACCCTCTGCACCTGGTGCTGGTGGACGGCTCGGGGTTCATCTTCCGCGCCTACCACGCCCTGCCGCCGATGACGCGGGCGGACGGCACGCCTGTCAACGCCGTGTTCGGTTTCACCAACATGCTGACGCGCCTGCTGCGGGACCATGTCGGCACGCATATCGCCGTCATCTTCGACGCCGGCCGGACGACGTTCCGCAACCGCATTTACGACGACTACAAGGCGCAGCGGCCGGAACCGCCGCCGGAACTGGTGCCGCAGTTCGCCCTCGTGCGCGATGCCACGGCGGCGTTCGGCGTGCCCGCGATCGAGCTGCCAGATTGGGAGGCCGACGACCTGATCGCCGCCTACACCCTGGCGGCGGTCCAGGCCGGCGGGCAGGTGACGATCGTCTCGTCCGACAAGGACCTAATGCAGCTCATCCGGCCCGGCGTGATCATGCAGGACCCGATCAAGCAGAAGGCGATCGGCCCGGCGGAGGTGATCGAGAAGTTCGGCTGCGCCCCCGAGAAGATGACGGACCTGCTGGCGCTGATGGGCGACACCGTCGACAACATTCCCGGCGTTCCCGGCATCGGCCCCAAGACGGCGTGCCAGCTGCTGGCCGAGTTCGGCGACCTCGAAGGCGTGCTGGCGGGGGCGGCCGGCATGAAGCCGTCCAAGCGGCGCGACCTGCTGGCCACCTACGCCGAGCAGGCCCGCCTGTCGCGCCGGCTGGTGGTGCTGCGGGAGGACGCGCCCCTGCCGCAGCCGCTGGACGAACTGATCGTGCGCGAGCCGGATCGACAGGTGCTGACCGAGTGGCTGCACGCGCAAGGATTCCGCAGCACCGCGAGCCGGCTTGGCCTGGACGGCCCGGCGCCCGCGCCAACCCAGCCCGCAGCTACGCCGGCGAGCGTGGAATACGGCCGGTATGAGTGCGTCACGACCCTGGAGGCGCTGCACGCCTGGATCGCCGAGGCGACCGCCGCCGGGATGGTGGGGATGGACGCCGTGACCGACAGCCTCGCGCCGCGCTCGACCTTGGCCGGGTTCGCGCTGGCGACCGCGCCGGGCCGCGCGTGCTACGTGCCGCTGCGGCACGACGGCGACCTCGAAAGCCCAGTCACGCAGGCGCCGCTGGCCGACGCGCTCGCCGCCCTGGCGCCGCTGCTGGCCGATCCGGCGGTGCTGAAAGTGTTCCACAACGCCAAGGACGACCTGCAAATCCTGGACGCGGCCGGGTTGGGCAAGCTGGCGGCGATTGGGGATGCGATGCTCGTGTCCTACGCGCAGGATGCCGGGCGGCATGCCCATACCCTGGATGAGCTGTCGCGCCTGCATCTCGGCCATACCCCCAAGAGCCTGGACGACGTCACCGGGACCGGGCGCGCCCGCCTGCCGTTTGCCCGCGTGCCGCCCGACCGCGCCACGACCTACGCCGCCGAGGCCGCCGACGTGACCTTGCGGCTGTGGCAGGCACTGCGGCCCCGCCTCGCGCCGAACCGCGCGACGGCGCTGTACGAGCAGCTGGAACGTCGGCTGATCCCGGTGCTGGCCGACATGGAGCGCGCCGGCATCCGCGTGGACGCCAACGAGCTGCGCCGCCTGTCCGCCGATTTCGGCGAGCGCATGGCGGTGATGGAGGCCGATATCCACCGCATGGCCGGCCGCCCGTTCAACCTGGGCAGCCCGAAGGCGCTGGGCGAAATCCTGTTCGACGAGATGAAGCTGCCCGGCGGCCGGCGGATGGGCAGCGGCGCTTGGGGCACCGACGCCGTCGTGCTGCAGTCGCTGGCCGAGCAGGGGATCGAGATGCCGGGCCGCATCCTGGAATGGCGGCAGCTGTCGAAGTTGAAATCGACCTACGCCGACGCCCTCGTGGCCGAGATCGACCCGGCGGATGGCCGCGTCCACACCAGCTACGCCATGGCCGTGACCACCACCGGGCGGCTCTCGTCCAACGACCCGAACCTGCAGAACATCCCGATCCGCACCGAGGAGGGCGGCCGTATCCGGCGGGCCTTCGTCGCCGAGCCAGGGCACGTGCTGGTCAGCGCCGACTACTCGCAGATCGAGTTGCGGCTGCTGGCCCACGTCGCCGACGTGCCCGCGCTGTCGGAGGCGTTCGCGACCGGGCAGGACATCCATGCGCGCACCGCCAGCGAGGTGTTCGGGGTGCCGATGGCCGAGATGTCCGGCGCGGTGCGCCGCCGGGCCAAGGCGATCAACTTCGGCATCATCTACGGCATCAGCGCGTTCGGCCTGGCGCGGCAGCTCGGCATTGAGGCGGGCGAGGCCAAGCAGTACATCGACGCCTACTTCGCCCGCTACCCCGGCATCCGCGCCTTCATGGAGCGCACGCGGGAGGAGGCGCGCATTGCCGGCTACGTGCTGACGCCGTTCGGGCGCCGCTGCTGGGTGCCCGGCATCGCCGAGAAGAACCCGGCCCGCCGCGCCTACGCCGACCGGCAGGCGAGCAACGCCCCGCTGCAGGGGGGCGCCGCCGACATCATCAAGCGCGCGATGGTCAAGCTGCCGGACGCGCTCCGGGCCGCCGGGCTGTCGGCGCGGATGCTGCTGCAGGTCCACGACGAGCTGCTGTTCGAGGCGCGCGAGGACGAGGCGGAGAGGCTGGCCGTGGTCGCCCGCACGGTGATGGAGGGCGCGGCGACGCTTTCGGTGCCGCTGGTGGTCGAGACGGGGGTGGGGCGCAGCTGGAGCGACGCGCACTAGCGTCGGGGCTTGCCGGACCGTTCGCTCCCGACCTAGCCTGGCCCGCGACAAGCGGGAGCGCCGGATCAACGGGGCCTCGCCGGGAGGGGCGCGGGGATGAGGATTTACCAGGCGATCAACCGGGTGCCGGGCGGCCTGATGGTGGTGCCGCTGTTCATCGGCATGGTGATCAACACCTTCTTTCCCAACCTGCTCAAGATCGGCGGCTTCACCGAGGCGCTTGGCCCGGCCGGGTATCCGACCGTGCTGGGCATATACCTGTTCACCGTCGGCACCAAGATGACGTTGAACGCCGCGCCGCGGATGCTGAAGCGCGGGTTCGGCATCATGTTCGTCAAGATCGGCACCGGCATCGCGATCGCTCTGGCCGTGGCGACGTTCGCGGGCGGCAGCCTGCTTGGCTACTCGACCCTCGCGCTGATGGTGGCGCTGAGCGACACCAACGGCGGCATGTTCCTGGCGCTGACGAGCGTGATGGGCGACGAGGACGACGCCGGCACCTACGTGCCGCAAAGCATCGAGACCGGGCCGTTCGTGACCATGCTGTTCCTGGTGGGCGCCGGGCTGGCTGCGATCCCGTGGCTGACGATGGTTTCGGTGATCGCGCCGATCGCGGTGGGCGCGGTGCTGGGCAACCTCGATCGCGAGCTGCGGGATTTCTTCGGCAAGCACGAGGCGATCATCGTGCCGTTCATGGCGTTCACCTTGGGGCAGAACATCAACCTGCACTCGGTGGTGACGGCGGGGATCTCGGGGGTGTTCCTGGGAGTGTTCGTGACGGTCGTGACAGGGGCCGTGTGCATCATCGCCGATCGGTTGCTTGGAGGTTCCGGCATTGCCGGGGCTGCGGCGTCGAGCACTGCGGGGAACGCGGCGGCGGTGCCGAAGGCGATCGCGCTGGCCGATCCGAGCTACCACGCGATCGCGCCGGTCGCGACGGTGCAGGTGGCGGCGTCGGTGATCGTCACGGCGGTGCTCACGCCCTTGCTGACATCGTGGATGTACAAGCGGGTGCATCGACGGCGTGCCGCAGCGTTGGCGCCCCCGTCCGCCGTGCAGGCGGGCGGTGTCGCGGACTGAACGCTAGCGGGGCGCTTCGGCGAGGTCCCGCGCGCCATCCATGCAGGCCAGCAAGCTTGCCGAGGCGGCGTTGGTTCCGGCCAGGGAAGCGGTGTAGCGCGCGGCGCCGGTGAGAAAGAGGATGGAACGCCCGTGCTGGAAGGCGGACATCACCTGTTCCCGCCTATCCAGGGGCACCTCCGCCAAAATAGTGGTGACTCCGAACCCGTGCAGGCGCTCCGTCACGTCGAAACGACCTACTGGAGCGCCGTCCACCACGATCTGAATGGCGTTGCCGCCGAGGGCGCGTGGGTCATGGTCGGTGATTTCGATCGCGAGATCGTCGCCCTTGATGCGGAGGCCGGGGAGATTGCGGCTTGCCGACGAGATCGGAGCGGCAGCGGTGTAGCAGGCGAGGTCCTGCGACGACGTCTGGATCATTGCCGTGGACCAAGTGCCTGCACGAGGCCATTGCCGCAAAATTTCGGCAGACGGGCTCTCCGCCGCCATCGCCGGCGTCGCGATGACGAGGGCCGTTATGGCCGCAAATGCCGGGCGCATCGTTCCGCTCCATCAACCTCCATGCACAATACTACGACGGTATGAAGAACAAATTTAGCTTCGGTCCGTCGCAAAATTGCGTCCAGCCTGGCTTGCACAGCGCGGGAGAAGCCCGCAACCTCCGCGCAAAGCGAGGAAACCGAAAGGAAACGGCGATGTCTGCAACGGCTCAAACGACGGCCATGTCTCCTGCGGACCAGCGCAGGATGCTCATCCGGGCGGCGCTCGCCGCGACCATCGGCACGACCATCGAGTGGTACGACTTCTTCCTATACGGCACCGCCACCGGCCTGGTGTTCGGCTCGCTGTTCTTCCCGAACAGCAACCCCTTGGTCGCCACCCTCAACGCGTTCGGCATCTACGCCGTGGGCTTCGTCGCGCGGCCGGTCGGCGCTGCGATCTTCGGTCACTTCGGCGACCGCATCGGCCGGAAATCCACGCTGATCGCCACGCTGATGCTGATGGGCGTGGCGACGGTGCTCGTCGGCGTCGTGCCCACCTACGCCACGATCGGCATCTGGGGCGCCATCATCCTGACTGCCTTGCGCTTCATCCAGGGCGTGGGGGTCGGCGGCGAGTGGGGCGGCTCGGTGCTGATGTCGATGGAGTGGGCCGGCAGCAAAGGCAGCCGCGGCCTCGCTGCGTCGTGGCCGCAAATGGGCGTGCCGGCCGGGTTGTTCACCGCGAACCTCGCCGTGCTCGCGTTCAGCGCCTGGTCCGGCGACGCGTTCCTGACCTGGGGCTGGCGGATTCCGTTCCTGCTGTCGATCATCCTGATCGCGGTCGGGCTCTGGATTCGACTCGGCGTCGAGGAGTCCCCGGCATTCCGGCGCATGGCATCCGAGAACCGCATCGAGAAAACGCCCGCGCTGACGGTCATCCGCCAGCATCCCAAGGCAATCATGCTAAGCGCGCTGGCCCGCATGGGCGAGCAGGCGCCGTTCTACATTTTCACGGCGTTCGTGTTTTCCTACGGCGTCGGCACGCTCAAGATTTCGCGCGACCTGCTGCTGATTTCGGTGATGGTCGGCTCGGTGCTGTCGCTCGTGACGGTGCCGCTGTCCGGGCATTTGTCGGACCGCTTCGGGCGGCGCCGGATCTATATGCTGGGCGCGATCCTGACGGGAATATACGGGTTCATCTACGTCGGCTTGCTGAACACCACCTCGCCCACGCTGGTGTTCTTTGCCATCGTCATCTCGCTCATCCCGCACGATATCATGTACGGCCCGCAAGCCGCGCTCATTGCCGAGTGTTTCCCCGCCAACCTGCGCTACAGCGGCGCGTCGATCGGCTACCAGCTCGCTTCCGTCATCGCCGGCGGCCCGGCCCCGCTGATCGTAGCGTACCTGCTGGCGCAGTACAAGACCGGATGGGTCATCGCCGTCTTCATCCTAGTGTGCGCGATCATCAGCCTGATCGCCACCGCGATGATCCCCGACAACAAGGGTGGAGCTTATGACGACTAAGCTGGCCGCTTCTCCCTCTCCCGCTGGCGGGAGAGGGTCCGGATAAAGGGGGCTCGCGTCAAACCGTGAACTGCTCGCGGATGATCCGCTCCGATAATCCCTGGTCCGGGTCGAACAGGACCGTCGTGTGCACGCTTCGATCCTCGGTGATCGCGACCGAGGCAACGTTGCGCACCTCGGTCGCGTCGGCCACCGCGGCGACCGGGCGCTTCTCGGGCTCCAGCACCTCGAACAGCACATCCGCCGTGCTCGGCAGCAGCGCGCCGCGCCAGCGCCGGGGACGGAAGGCGCTGATCGGCGTCAAGGGCAGCAGGTTGGCCGACAGCGGCACGATGGGCCCGTGCGCCGACAGGTTATACGCGGTGGAGCCGGCGGGCGTGGACACCAGCACGCCGTCGCAGATCAACTCCGGCACGCGCACCCGGCCGTCGATGGTGATGCGGATCTTGGCCGCCTGGCGCAGCTGCCGCAACAGGCTCACCTCGTTCAGCGCGAGCGATTCTTCCATCGCTCCCGTTTGCGTCACCGCGTGCATGCGTAGCGGATGGAGTACGGCGGCCTGCGCCCGGGCGACGCGGGCGGCTAGATCGTCCTCGTCGAACCGATTCATCAAGAAACCGACGGAGCCGCAGTTCATGCCGTAAACCGGGGTGTCCTGCCCAAGGATGGCGTGCAGGGTTTCCAGCAGGAAGCCATCGCCGCCAAGGCACACGATCGCTTGCGCTTCCCCAACCGGCCAGTCCCCATAACGATTGGCCAACCGCTGCCGGATGTCGGCTGCCGAGCCGACGGCCACGAAGGCGAGGCGCTCGAGGGGCGCGGCCGCCGCCTCCGGATCGGCCTGGTCTGCTGGCTCGATCGGGACGACGGACAGGCTCAGGCAAGCCGCCGGTGTTCGAGTATTGGCATGTCGCGGCGCACGCGAGCGGTGAGCGCCGGGTCGATGCGGGCGGTGGCCCAGCCGATGCCGTCCGAGACCTGCGCCGTCACGCAGCCCCAAGGGTCCACGATCATGGAGTGGCCGAAGGTGAAGCGTGGCTCGCCGCGGCCGTCGTGGTGGCGTCCCCAGGTGGCGGCAGCGGCGACCCAGCATTGGGTTTCGATCGCGCGGGCCCGGATCAGCGGCTCCCAATGGTCGCGTCCGGTGGCAACGGTGAACGCGGAGGGAAGAAACAGCAGGTCCGCTCCTGCCCGGCGCAACGCGAGGAACAACTCGCCGAAGCGCAAGTCGTAGCAGATCGCCAATCCAACGGTGGTGTCGCCGACCTGCAAGGTGACGACGTCCTGGCCGGCGCCGTAGGTCGCGCTCTCGCGATAACCGGCGCCGTCGGGGGCGGTGATGTCGAACAAATGGATTTTGCGGTAGCGCGCGCGTTCCTGGCCGTCCGGGCCGAACACGACCGTCGTGTTGAACAGGCGGTCGCCGACGCGTTCGGCCAACGATCCGCCATGGACATGGATTGCATGGGCGCGAGCACGGCTGCGGAGGAATTCGTAGGCCTCGCCGCCGGGCGCGTTCGACCCCGGCATGGGCAACTCCTCGGCCTGGGCCATCTTGGCGCCGCGGTCCCCGCCGAGGCAGGTCCACATTTCGGGCAAGGTGACGATGTCCGGGCGGTCGGCAGACGCAGCCTCGTCGATCAGCCGGCCGGCCTGGCGGATGTTCTCCGCCTTGTCGGTTCCGGCATTCATCTGCAGCACGCTTAGGCGCATAGGACCCTCAATGCGACGCGGAGCCGACTGAAGCATGCGGCGCTTGGGTCCGGCAAGCTCAGCGCGGCCGGTCGAAGCGGGGTTCGGCGCGGCCCGACGGATCGGCCCAGCGGGGCGGCGCATCCGGTGGCGGCGCGCGGCCGGCGCTCCGGCTTGCCGTGGGAAACCGTGGCGCCGGCGGGATCGGCGGACGCGACGGCAGCGAGTCGTCCTGGTAGCCGTCCGGGTTCAGCAGCGGCGCGTCGTACTCGCTCATCCGCCGCGACATCGGCTCCGGCAGGCGCAGGGCGAGGCTGCGGATTTCCCCCTGGATTTCGTCGAGCCTGGCCTCGACGCCCTCCAGCCGTCCTTTCACGCCGAACACGCCGAACGGCATCAGCACGAACGCGAGCAGAAACAGGATCGCCGGGACCAGGATGACGATATTGACCCACCAGGGCACCCAGGCAGGCAGCGAGAAGGGAAGGTTCATGACGAAGGTTCTGCCCTGAAATACACCGAGCGGCCAAGCTGGAAACAGTAGCTGGAAGCGGTATAGGCGCGCGCCCGGCGGCTGCGCTAGAGTGCACAGCATGATCACCACCTCACCCGCCTTCAAGGACAACGCGCGGGCCGCCCTGGCGAACGCCGGGCTGCAAAAGGCGCTCGGGCTCAGCAAGACGAGCTTCGTGGTCCGCCGCGCCGCTGCCGTCGTTGCCCTGCCGGAATTCGAGGCGCTACGCGACACCGGGCGCGACATCAAGAACCATACGCTCGCCAACCTCGATTTCTATCTGGAAACCTACGCCGACGCGGTGGAGCGATCCGGCGGGCACGTGCACTGGTGCAGCACGGTGGCCGACGCGCGCGACGCGGTGCTGGCGATCTGCCGGCAGGCGGGCGCGCGCACCGTGACCAAAGGCAAGTCGATGATCGCGGAGGAGATCGGGATCAACGCGCACCTCGAACAGGCCGGGATCGCCCCGATCGAAACCGACCTCGGCGAATACATCATCCAGCTGCGGCACGAGACGCCGTCGCACATCATCGCCCCGGCGTTCCACCTCAACCGCGAGGACTGGGAGGTGCAGTTTCGTGCCTCCCACACCGACCTGCCGCCCGACCGGGTGTTCGCGGAACGGCGCGACATCCTGACGGAGGCGCGCACCCGGTTGCGGGCGAAGTTCCTGGCCGCCGACGTAGGCATCACCGGCGCCAACTTCCTGATCGCCGAAACTGGCAGCAGCGTGATCGTGACCAACGAGGGCAATGGCGACCTGACGCAGACCCTGCCTCGGGTGCACATTGTGCTGGCCAGCATCGAGAAAATGGTGCCGACGCTTGAGGACGCCACCAGCCTGCTGCGGCTGCTGGCGCGCTCGGCCACCGGGCAGGACTGCTCGGTGTACACCACCTTCTCGACGGGGGGGCGGCGGCCCGGCGACCTGGACGGGCCGGAGGAATATCATGTCGTGCTGCTGGACAACGGCCGCTCCGGCATGATCGGGACCGAGTTCCAGGAAATGCTGCGCTGCATCCGTTGTGCCGCGTGCATGAACCATTGCCCGGTGTACGGCGCCGTCGGCGGCCACGCGTATGGCTGGGTGTATCCAGGGCCGATGGGCAGCGTGCTCACGCCGTCGCTGATCGGCGTGGACCAGGCCGGCCACTTGCCGAACGCCAGCACCTTCTGCGGCAAGTGCGAGAGCGTTTGCCCGATGAAAATCCCGCTGCCGAAGATGATGCGGCACTGGCGTGAGCGCGAGTTCGAGCGCCACCTGATGCCGCGCGCGATCCGCACCAATCTCGGCCTGTGGGCCTGGTTCGCCCGCCGTCCGGCGCTGTACCGGCTGGCCACGCGGGCGGCGTCGGCCGGATTGGGATTGCTGGGGCGTCGGCGCGGCCGGTTCGCGTCGCTGCCGATGGCGGGCGGCTGGACCGCAGGGCGCGACTTGCCGGCGCCAGAGGGCGACACCTTCTTCGCCCGCTACGGCCGCCAGCAGCGGGCGATCAAGGATTGAGTAAAGAAGTCGTACTGGCGTCGATTCGCCGCGGGTTGAACCGCGGCAAATTGCCTCCCGATCAGGCGGCGATGCTGCACGGCCGGCTCGCCTCCCATCCGCGCCATCTCGTGCCCGCCCGCAGCCGCGTCGCCCGGGCGGCGCAGATCGACCTGCTGGTCCACTACATGGAGCGCGAGTACGCGACCGTCATCCGCGTCCCGGATGCCGCCGCCGTTCCCGCTAGCATCGCCGATTACCTCGCGGCGCAGAACCTGCCGAGCGCGATCACCGTGGCGCCACACCCGGAGTTGCGCGCGCTGCCCTGGTCGGACCGGCCGTTGCTCGCGATTCGCGAGGGCGCCCCCGACCCGGCGGACATCGTCGGCGTGCAGCACGCCTTCGCCGGCATCGCCGAAACGGGGACGCTGATGCTGCCCTCCGCCCCTGACCGCCCGACGACGCTGCATTTGTTGCCGGAAACGTCCGTCGTGGTGCTGCGCGCGAGCCGGGTCGTAGGCGCCTACGAGGAAGCGTGGGACCTGCTGCGGGCCGAGATCGGCGGGATGCCGCGCAATGTCATGTTCGTTACCGGGCCGTCGCGCTCCGCCGATATCGAGCAGACGCTGGAGCTGGGCGCCCACGGCCCGCGCCGTCTCCACGTCGTGCTGATCGAGGACGCCCCGGCGGCGTGACCCCGCGCCGGCGCGCGCTGAACGACACGGACCGAGCGGCCTGGGCCGACTATGTCCGGCACGTCGCCGCCCTGCCGGGTCGGGAGGCTCCGCCTGCGCTCGCGATGCCGGCTGCGGCGATTGAAAACGTGCTCCGGGCCGCCCCGCTGCCACCAGCGCCTGCGATCCGCCTGGTCCTGCCGCCGCCTTTGTCAGTGGGAGCGCAGCCGGCCGGGATCGACAATAGCACCTGGAGCAAGCTGCGGACGGGCAAGATACCGGCCGTCCGTACGCTCGACCTGCATGGGCGGACGGCGCAGAACGCTTTTCACGCGTTGGAAGGATTCCTGCGCAGGGCTCACGCCGACCGGCTGCGCTGCGTGGAGGTGATCACGGGCCGAGGTTCCGGCGAGGCAGGCGGCGTGATCCGGCGCGAGTTGCCATTATGGCTCAACCTGCCGCCGTTGCGCCCGCTCGTGCTCGCGGTGACGCACCCGCACGCGGCCAACCTGGGGGCGGTCCGGCTGCTGCTGCGCCGCCCGCGATAGTCCGCGCCCGGCGCCGGGCCGAGATGTGCGCAAGGGCAGCGTATTTACAAATCATCACGTGATCGGGCCAGATACAACTTTCGCGGGAGTGGAAGACAACCGATGTACGTTCTGGTAGTTGAGAACGAAACCCCAATCCTGATGCAAATGCGAACAGTGCTCGAAGATTTGGCTGTCCCGGTCTCGTTCGTTCGGGGCCGCGAGGAAGCGCTGGCAATTGCCAACGAAACCGGGGCGCCCGTCGTTCTCGTCACCAACATCGACCTCGGGCGGCGACTGGACGGATTCAACCTGGCCTACACCCTGCGCCGCATGGCCCCGACGATGCCCACCCTATTCGTCAGCGCAACCCGGTGGGACGTCGTGCGCGGGATCGTCAGCAAGCAAGACTATTTCATGTTGAAGCCGTTCGACGCGACGATCTTCGCCGACAAGCTACGCAACATCCTGCGGCAGGCCATGGCTCCCGCCGCTCAATCCAGGCAGGCGTGATTGCGTCAGGCCTGTTGCGGCGTTCGCGCCCCTGCGGCCGTAATGGCCATGTTCGCGACAACGGCGACGGCGACGTTGGTCGCAAGGGCGAGCAGCCCCACATAGATGGTGTAGTTGGAGCCACCGATTGCCAGCGTATGCAGCGGCTTCAGCCCGTCGCTCCAGGCAACGACCGAGCCGCCGAAGAAGCCTGCCGCCCAGCCGATCAGCAGCGCCCGGCCGTGGAACCACCCGGTGAACAGCCCGAACACGACGGCCGGGAAGATTTGCACGATCCAAAGGCCACCCAACAATTGCAGATCGAGCGCGAACTGGGTCGGCAGGAACAGGATGACCATCAGCGCGCCGACCTTGACCAGCAACGAGGTGATCTTGGCGACCTGGGCCTCGCCTGCGGGCGTCACCGCGGGATTGACATAGGCCTTCCAGAAATTGCGGGTGAACAGATTGGCCGCGCCGATCGACATCACGGCCGCGGGCACCAGCGCGCCGATGCCGATCGCGGCGAAGGCGAACCCGGTGAACCAGCTCGGGAACAGCGCCTTGAACAGCGCCGGAACCACGTCGTTGTTGTTCGCCGGTTTCACTCCCGCGGCGTAGGCCATGTATCCCAGCAGCGCGATCAGCCCCAGCAGCAACGTATAGGCCGGCAGCAGGATGGCGTTCTTCTTGATCGTCTCGCCGCTTTTCGAGGCGAAGATGCCGGTCAGCGTGTGCGGGTACATGAACGCGGCCAGGGCCGAGCCGAGCGCCAGGGTCGCGTAGGGGATCACCTGCGCCCCGCCGAGCGTGATGCTGCCGGAGCCTTCTGCCTTGAAGCCCGCGTCGGCCGCCGCGAACACCGCGCTGTAGCCGCCGAGCTTGAGAGGAATGATCGCCACCGCCACCAACACCACGATGTAGATCATGATGTCCTTCACGAACGCGATCAGCGCAGGCGCCCGCAGCCCGGAGGAGTAGGTGTAGAGCGCCAGGATGAGGAACGCCACGATCAGCGGCAGCTCGCCGGTGAGGCCAAGCGCTTTGATGACGACCTCCATCCCGATCAGCTGCAGCGCGATATAGGGCATGGTCGCGAGCACGCCCGTGAGGGCGACGGCGAGTTCCAAGCTGCGGGAGCCATAGCGGCCGTAGACGACATCGCCTGCCGTCACATAGCCGTTGCGCGCCGCGACGGCCCACAGCTTGGGCATGATGGCGAACACGATCGGATAAACCAGGATCGTGTACGGCAGGGCGAAGAAGCCATAGGCGCCGGCGGCATACACCAGCGCGGGCACGGCAATGACGGTGTAGGCGGTGTAGAAGTCGCCGCCGACCAGGAACCAGGTGATCCAGGTGCCGAACTGCCGGCCGCCCAGCCCCCACTCATCGAGGTGCGCCAGCGATGTCGGCTTGCGCCAGCGTGCCGCGACGAAGCCCATAACGGTGACGAGGCCGAAGAAAAAGACGAAGACCGCAAGCGCGGTGGTGTCGACGTTGTCGCTGATCATACGTCGGTGTCCTTGCGGGTGGCCCGCCAAACGACCCAGGTGATCAGCGCGCTGACCGGCACCCAGGCGAGCTGGTACCAGTAGAAGAACGGAAAGCCGAGCAGCTCCGGGGTGCGGAAATTGTAGAACGGCAGCCAGAGCAGCCCGATGAAGGGCAGCAGCAACAGCAGCCACATGGCACGATCCTTCCCCATCCCGCACGCCCTTTGGCGTGGTTCACGGTTATGTCGCGTGGATTGAACGAGGGCAAGCGGACTACTGTAGCGTTAAAACGATTTGCCTATTACGCCGCTTCCGACAGGACGAGCCGCCGCCGGAGGGTGACCCGTAGTGGAATCGCAGCGTACACATCCTTGACCGCCTCCGTCAGCGTCAGGCCCGCCAGGCGCGGCACCATGCGCCGGCCGACCTGCTCGAACACGCGGGCGCTTCGCAGCACCGCGCGGAGGTCGGCTGGCGGCACATACAACGCGGTGTCGCGGCGTTCGACGCGAAACAGGCTGCCGGCCAGCAGGCGGCCGATCTGGCCCGGCGAGTAGGGTTGCCCCTGGCCGAACGGCGTGCTCTCCACATGCGCCCATACCCCGACCCGGTTTGGCGCCACCACCAGCAGGCGGCCATCGTCCTTCAGCACCCGCCAGATCTCCCGCAACATGCGCCGGGCGTTTTCAGCGTTTTCCAACCCGTGCACCACCAGAATGCGGTCGAAGCTGAGATCGGCGAACGGCAGCGCGTCCTCCTCGATCGTGCATGACAGGTTGGCCGACCCGGCGGGCCAGCGCGCCACCCCGACCTGGGCGGGCGTTGCGGCGATGCACCGCGCCGCGTCCTCGCGCCAGCACCGCAAATAGGGAGCGGCATAGCCAAGCCCCAACACGGATTGCCGGGGCAGGCTGGGCCAGAGCAGCGTAAGGCGCTCGCGCAGCAGCCGGGCGGCCACCACCCCGCGCGCCGTCATATAGAAGTCCGCCGCCGCATGCGCGTCCGTCGTCATGGCCGCAGCATAGCACAGCGCGTGGATTGCGCCGGAGGGGGGTGGTGTTACATTCCGACCGCCACAGGAGATTTCAGCATGAGCATCACGGCCCGGGCGATTCCGATCCTGTCGGACAACTACGCCTGGCTGGTGCGCGACGAGGCAACCGGCTTCACCGCGGTCGTGGATCCGGCCGAAGCCGCCCCGGTCGTGGCCGCGATCGAGGCGGCCGGGAGGCTGGACATGATCCTGCTGACGCATCACCACCAGGACCACATCGTCGCCGTCGATGCGGTACGCGCGCAATTTCCGGCGGTTGTGGTTGGCAATGCGGCCGACAGCCGCCGCCTGCCGAAGCTGGACCTTGCGGTCAGCCCGGGCGACATTTTCGCGTTCGGCGCAGGCGAGGCGCGGGTGATCGACACGCCGGGCCACACGATCGGGCACATCGCGTTCTTTCTCACGCCGGGCGACGTGCTGCTGTGCGGGGACACGCTGTTCAGCCTGGGGTGTGGCCGGCTACTGGAGGGCACGGCGGCCCAGATGTTCGCCAGCCTGCACGATCTGGCCGCGCTGCCGGGCGACACGCTGGTGTGCTGCGGACATGAGTACACCGAAAGCAACGCGCGGTTCGCCCTCAGCGCCGATCCGGATAACCCGGCGCTGCAGGCCCGCGCCGACGAGGTGAACCGGTTGCGCGCCGCCGGGCAGGCGACGGTGCCGAGCCATCTCGTGGACGAGCTGGCGGCCAACCCCTTCCTGCGCGCGCCCGACGTGGCGACGCTGGCCGATCTCCGTTCCCGCAAGGATCGTTTCCGTTGAAATTGTTCTACTCCCCCACCAGCCCTTACGTCCGCAAGGTGATGGCCTGCGCCATCGCGCGCGGAATCGACGGGCAGCTCGACCTCGTGACTACAAACCCGCACGCGTCCCCGCCGGAGCTGCTGGCCTGCAACCCGCTCAGCAAGGTGCCATGCCTGGTCGCCAACGATGGGGTGGCACTGTTCGACAGCCGCGTGATCTGCGAATTCCTGGACACGGTGGGGTTCGTCACGCCGCTGTTCCTGCAGGGCGGCGCGCGGATCGGCGCGCTGCGGATGCAGGCGATCGGCGACGGAATCTGCGACGCGGCGGTGCTGCGCCGGATGGAGCAGGGCAAGCCACGCGAGGACGCGCGCGCGGTGCAGATCGAGCGGCACCGGGCCGCCGTCGAGCGCGCCCTGAACCTGTTGGACGCCGAACCAGCCAGGGCAGCACCTCGACATTGGCTGCATCGCGGTCGGCTGCGCGCTGGGCTACCTCGATTTCCGCTTCGCCGATGAGCCGTGGTCGGTGGGGCGCCGGGCGCTCGCCGCCTGGGGGGAAATGTTCATGGCCCAGCCCTGCATGGTGCGGACGGCGCCTCCGCCTGACTTGGGGTAAGGATCGCATCGGACCGGAGCTAGGAGGGCCGCCACTACCGCCAGCCCTGCACGGTTGCCCCGCCGAAGATCATGCGGCTTCCCTCCGGCGTGAGAAGGCCATAGGGAAAAGCCCGGTCGAGCGCGCTGCCCTGGTCGAGAACCTGGAGCTGTCCAGGAGTCAGGCTCAGGTTCAACGAAGCCAGGTTGTCATGTAGCTGATCGAGTTTGCTTGCGCCGAGAAGGAGGGTGGTGACGCTCGGCTGCGCCGCCGCCCAGGCGAGCGCCACTTGTCCCGGTGGCCGACCGAGCTGGGCGGCCACCTCCAGCAGCGCGTCGAGCACGCGCCAGTTGCGCTCGGTGAATTTCGTGTATGCGCCCTGGAACGGGTTGCTGCCGCCGAGCCGGCCCTGTCCTGCGGTGCCTTGGTCGTTGCGCTGGTACTTTCCGGTCAGGAACCCGCCCGCCAGCGGACTCCAAGGCATGATCCCCAAGCCGCACTCGCGGGCGGCGGGCACGTGCTCGCGCTCGATGCTGCGCTCGACGAGGGAGTATTCCAACTGGAGGGCAACGGGCCCGGGGACGCCATGCGCTGCCGCCAGAGTTGCCGCCTTGACAGCGTACCAGGCCGGCAGGTCGGAAAAGCCGAAGTAGCGGATCTTGCCGGCGCGCACCAAGTCGCCGAGCGATTGCAGCACCTCCTCGACAGGGGTGACGGAGTCATTAGGTGTGCATCCAGTAAAGGTCGATGTAGTCGGTGCGCAGCCGGCGCAGCGAGCCTTCCAGCGCCCGATGGATGTTCTTGCGGCCATTGCCGCCTGCGTGGGGATTGCCGGCCTCGGCGTTGAAGCTGAACTTGGTGGCAAGCACCAATTTGTCGCGCAAGCACCGGCCGGCGACGTAGCCGCCCAGCAGTTCCTCGCTGCGGCCGCCGGAATAGACGTCGGCGGTGTCGATGAAATTACCGCCGGCGTCCACATAAGCGTCGAAGATGGCTTGGCTCACGTCGTCGGCGGAGCCCCATCCCTGGTTTCCGAAGGTCATGGTCCCCAGCGCGGCCGGGCTGACGACCAGCCCGGAGCGGCCCAGGGTGCGGAATGCAGTAAGGCTCATGTCGTTCCTCTCAGGTTTACGGTGGGGTTCAGGCCGGAAAACGCCGGGGATCAACGAAGGCGGGGAACATCCAGCCGGGATACTCGGGCGGCAGAAGGCTGGCCGCGTTCAGCGCCTCCATCTCCGCCTCGGACAGCGTCAGCGTCGTGGCCGCGATGTTGTCGTTGAGCTGATCCACCCGCTTGACGCCGATGATGACCGAGGTGACGTGGTCTTGCCGAAGCAGCCAGTTGATCGCCACCTGCGTCACCGACACGCCATGGGCGGCGGCGATCGGACGCATGGCGTTGATGCAGCCAAAGGCGCGGGCCTCGTCGATCGGCGGAAACGGCAGGCTGGCCCGACGCGAACCGTCCGGCGCGGCTTGATCACGCCCGACCTTGCCGGACAGCAGGCCACCGGCGAGAGGGCTCCACACCAACAGGCCGAGCTTCTGGTCCTCTACCATCGAGACGATGTCGCGCTCCAGGTGGCGCCCGGCCAGGCTGTAATAGGCCTGTAGGCTTTCGAACGAAGGTCATGGTGCCGAAGCACAGTTCGGACACGAGCAGGCCAGTCCGGCCAAGCTGGTTGTAGCGCATTGATGTCTCGTCCTTGGTTCGTCTCCAGCGGATTTGGCGCGTATGCAGCCAGGCGATTAG
>JAABVA010002283.1_pt1 | contig 19277 bp, 20 predicted proteins | sample 5560331 | NCBI WGS metagenome assembly JAABVA01 (sample SAMN12812661, study PRJNA571458) | rock metagenome | isolation source: Antarctica rocks | place: Antarctica: Victoria Land, Mt New Zealand sud | collected 2016-01-07 | reverse complement strand
TTGTTGGGCTGCCTATCACAATAGCATCAATAAAATGGGTTCAGAATGATAGTTCTATTGTTTCTATTGTTCCTATTGGTAGAATAAGCGAATACGCTAATTAATCCACCCGACAGCAGCCAAAGGGTTATATAACTTCCGATAACCCACACTTGTAGAAAAAAGAATATTTGACGCTAATAGTCGCTCCCGCACCTGAATTGACTTCGGATAACCTCGGGACGGCTCGACTGCCGTGTACATCAAGCCACACCCAATTTTTGTGGACCTAGAGGTATGTATTTTACAGTGACTTTGTCCAAATAATACCCACATACATACTTCCGTATTGAAACCTTTAAAAATCAAGTTTTAGAGCTTCGTGTGTAGCGTGGCCGTGTGGGTTAGCGCGCACCTCAGCTTCCCATACAGAGGGTTTCTGCATCACCTCCTTGACGGCCGTTATCATCTGTCAATATGCCTTCGCGCGATCGGCTATGTTTAGGTCCTGCTCAGCTTCCAATTGGAGAAGTGCAGCTTGCGCTGTTGCAGGCTGCAAGCATAAAAGTATCATTTCTATTGGCTGTAATGAACGAGAACACGTATGCTACATATATCAATTTCCTCGAGCTGAAACTGGCACAGCAAAGCTGAAAGCCCAGTTTGATTCGTGAAGCTGCCTCCTATACCTCAATGATTAAGAGCACTCTTCTCCCTTACATTCTATTCTAGCTTTCTCTGTGAGCTCGATGGACTCATCGATGTTTAGTTATAATATCTCTCGACCTTATCCTTTTCGATGGTTTACACCTGTCGTTTTCGTGGGCGGTGCTATCGCACTGGTGCTTTTCTCACTCCTAAATCTCGTATCAACAGGCTATTATCAGAGGTAAAACTCGACCCTAGCTGTTGAATCCACAATTCTTGTTTTAATACATTGCAGTGTCGAATATGTCACGGACCCGAATTCTACAATCTCTAAAGCAGGATGGGTGAATCGTTGGCCCTCATATTTCACAAGCGGAATCAAGCCATCTTGTCAAGCACAGGATGTTCAAGTCAATACCAGTATTTCTCTTAGCAGTACTATTGAAGTTTTGGGACTAATTGAGTCTAGGATTCTTCACGAACCAAACTGCGCTCACCTATACCCTTACAGGGGTCTGGACAATTTCAGATGGGCCCAATCTGGTTGTCTCACCAGCTCTTACCTATCTGAATAATCCGATACAGAATTGTCAAATCAGCAATATTAACATTGAGTTAGAGTCAGAGGACCGCTCATCAACCCAATACGGCTGGGATGCATGGGGCGAGTCTCTTCAGGTATGTGGCCTCCCAGGAACCGGATGATCAGGTCTTGATATCGACAGGCATTTATTACCTGCAGCACTCAGAGCGATGATGGAACAATTTTCTTCAATCTTACCTCGGAATACGATTTCGTACCTTCCACAGCTCAATTTCCGACCCGGAATTATAGCACGCAAGTTGGACTATTTAGTTTCATTACCAGAGATGCGACAACCAAGGCGAGTCTTTGGTGGGGTGAATCGCTGCTGTAAGATCTGCTATTCCGATATCTAATTGAAGTCGGAATTAAAAGTGTTCAGATCTCAATATTGGGCACTTGTTGCGCTTGAGATGCAATCGATTCGTGAACAGACGAATAATAACTTGAGGAAGGGTACGATACGTAGGTGCTTGCCTATACTATGTCGAATAGCAGATCATTGACGGAGTTCGCAACTCAGACTTCTCACGACCTAACGCTAGCAGTCTCATTCAAGACATCACTGACCTCGGCTTCTGGAATGTCGACTACCGCTTTATTACAAACACTGTGGTAGACAGTGGAATAAGCGTTCTCTTCCCAAAGATCAACCCATATGAGCCGACCGTATCCAACCTGGCATCTAACAACGCTTCTCCGAACGTCTGGCTCGCCTCAGACGGCCTGGCCAAATCCTTTTACTCTACAATCATGACAGATCTAGGTCAGACCACTGCCACGCCCAACATTCTTCTCAACGCAACCGTCCTGCAATACTTTACCCAGAACTTCACCTACATGCAAAAGGATATTGTGAATGCAGTGCCTGGTCCAGCAAAAGACAGCTACGAGGCCCTGAAGGACCAAACGGGTGCTTTGAACGCGTCCGCCGCAGTAATATCTACAAAATATTTGTGCCAAGTACCGAGACGGAAATCGACGGGGACGCTGTTCGTGTCTATCTTAGTAGCAGATCTTGTGTTCATGCAAGCACTCTGGAAGATCTTGAACCTTTGCTCAGAGGCCTGGCTCACTCATAAATATCCGGAAGGTAAAACAAGAATTCTACCCTTCTCTGGTGATGCCTTGAAACGGCTAACACTGGCGATATTAGCGGATCATTGCTCTGGGTGTGCGAAGCAGACAAGCATTGCTCTTGTATCGCTCGGCGCCTCAAAACCTGAAGAAGAGGTTCGTCTCTCATCTGAAGCAAGCACGCGACGTAGGGACACACGATACTCACGACCAGAGTCACCTGATGAGACTGAAGGATTAGAAGATGGTCATTCCCTCAGACTAGGCATTTAATAGAGACTAAGGTACCTACTGATCGTACTGTCCCCCTCGGACACGCATACCTAATTAGACCGGCATTAAAATGTTGCTCAGTGCAGGTGTTCGTTCTCCAATTCTGCCCTCAAACTCTACACTTTCTCCTTCATATCTCTTTGTTCATTACTTACTAGCTATACATATGGGAAAAGTAACACCCAGTCATGATCATATTAGATCTTGATAGGCCACTAGATGATGTCTAAACAATAAGTACTAGACTTGATAATGGCATGTTTGAGAGGGAAGTCGATATAGCGGCTTTGGAACTTGATATGTACTCTAGAGACGAGACGATGTTGGAGGTGATCAATTCGACGTCACGCACGCGGGCCGATGCTGTGGGGATTGTCTTACTTATCTTAGCTTTATGATAACTTTTCTCAGTCTCTCGTTCAATCTTCTTTCTTTTCATTCTGCTTTCTTTATACTCTGTATCTTCTTTCTTCATTTCTTGCTCATTGAAGCTCTGATGATGGTATAAGTGCAATCATCAGTGTAATCAATCTCAAATGTCTCTTCTTTCATCTTCTGTCGACTTTTTTCAATTCTAGAACTCGCAATAGCAACACTGCATCATGTTTGACTTCTCATTCTTTCTATCAGCAGCTAAGCATCTCGACGACGATCTAGTCATCTACTTCGAAAGATATGCAGGAAAATGTCTTTGTAGTATTGATGATTGACGACATGCTCTCGAATACAAGCAAGGTCTCAATGATTGCTTTATGTGAATTCTGCGAGCACCCAAATAAACGAGAGCAAAGACTGAGACAAACTAGCGGTGATATGGCTTCTGAGTTACACATCTATAGCGATTCTCTGCATTGTCCCCACCATGATCACGGCGTCCGAATTTGCTGTGTATCCCAGTGGCGAAACAATGTTGAAGGTAGTTTTGGAAGTGGAAGGGGATAAGGAGAAAATCGTTTTGAAATAAGTAAAATAACGGACCTTTAGATGATTAATGTCATTCGATTCATAGTCTATGCCATTAAGCCCGGAAGTCACACTTTCTGACCTCGTAATGTAATGTTCAGCCCGCTGCAGGAAGGACCTGTACTACAAGGACAGAGTCCAGCTCAAGGCATTCACTCCCTATTCTAGCGCGCCAACCACGCAGCATGTGCCTGATCCACGATCGCTCGTAACCGGCCATTCTCTTCACCAAGCATCATCCTCACTAAGCTAAGACAACGACCCAACTAGAAGCTGACTGTGTAGTGCATGCATGATGAATTCGTCCAGAGGATTGCAAGTCACCAGAGTTGCTTTGCCGATGATATACTTCCTTCAGCTCATCAAGACTTGATCTGGCCACGACACAGATGATACTTACATGATTGTTACCACCAGTTCCGGCGCTTATGAAACCAAAGAGCGTATTCAGTCTCAAGCTACGCGTGTCAGTTAAAAGCTAGCAGTAAGAGAACACATAAGGCGTCACATCACATCTGAAGAGTGGTACTGTCCATGGGTACTACCTGGTATGGTTATATGGGGGTCAGATAGTGCTTACTGTAGCCCACCACCGATCAGCATTTTGTGGTGAAGCAGGAAGACCAGCTGGTTCTCTTTTCTACATTAATCCTTCCAATGACGCCTGTTGTTGCAGACCATTCCTACTGCAAATTTTGACGCGGCGACTTTTAATCTAGCCTAAAGATTACACTTCATGTCCTATTCAGGCCTTCCACAAACATCCTGCTAAACTACGTTTCAACGGCACCAATTCTTATACATTCAACCAGCTCCCTTCTGCATGCCCAAAGATTTGGCTATCGTTCAACATGGACCGCCGTGGTCCCATGCCTACCACTAGCAGCAGACGCATTCCCTCGCCACAGAAGCTCAAAGACACTTGTGATATGTGTACAGCGTCAAAGGTAAGATGCGACAAGGAAAAGCCCATATGTAGCCGTTGCGACAAATTAGATTATCCATGCTTCTATAGTCCAGCTAGACGTATGGGAAGACCTCATCCTCCCCGAACTACATCATCTCAAAAGAAGCCCGGAGTCGCACTTGAATCACCGGAGCGACAACCCATAATCCGACCCAGGGATGAGGGCGTCGAACTAGGTTCTGACGCTTCCTTTGACGAGGCGCAGAGTTCTCATGAGCACGATATCCGAAAAAGAACAGTCAATAAACTCCAAGGATCTGAGAATGACTTCAATAACGACGCTGTCCTCGATTTCCGTCGCCCTGCCATATCTCAAAACGGGCAAATGAAATGGCAACACACAGACCATTACATTCCTAAGGGATCACCTCGTCCAACACGAAAAGATCGCGTGGAAGCTACCGCCATGTTCGATTTGGATGATCGGGTCAATAGAGCGAATTCAATCGAAGTAGATGGATCATACTATCAAGCAATATCGAGCGACGATGCCAGCACGCTTCTTCCGAACACCTCTTATCATAGCAGCAGCACCTTAAGCACAATCGACCCATTGTCCGAGATCTTAGCACACAGGGAAGACTCCTCTTCGAACGCCTCCGAGTATGACTGCGCTACCGTTGTCATGAACATGCTTCAACATCTCAATGCCGTTTGCGCCGCAATACTCGATATACACGGCATCGTTCTTCGCGACTTCACTAGATCTACAATTCACTATTCCCCTACCGACAAGCCTACACACACCACCGCGTCTTTAGTCAACGACGTGATAAACGCTGACAGGATAGAGTTCTGCACAGCATCTCTTCAGGACGGATCGAACGAGAAGGCGACGATGATGCGGGTGCTAGAGGAATTACCCAAAGTCGCGAATCTGGTGATGCAGTTTACCAAGAGATACAGTCAGAACGTCGAGGAATCTCCGGCAGAATTTCTTCCCGCATTGGCAGACTCAAGTCCACCACCAATGATGCCACCGACTGGCTCGCCCAGGTCTGAATCTTGTTGCGGTCAAGGTGGGAATCTTTGACGTTCTTGCAAACGGCCCGTTGTCATTTATTCGAGCATTTGCCAAAAACCTGCATTTGCTAAAAACCTGCATTTGTTGACAAGACTTCAAAACATTGCGTGACATGAATACTTTGTGTAACAACTGCAATTATAGAAACATCATGAATATGACTTATCAAGTGTAAGTTGCATACAAAGAACCTATGTTAAAGAGTCTCATGCTGTGATGAACAGGTCTGCAGGTTACAGAGCTACAGTACATCGGCGGTTTGGGAACCGGCTCGGGAATAGTGGTTTGGCCTAGCGTGCCTAGCTGGCCCTGGGAGCCCCGGTCAAAATTCTCCCGCACCCTTCGCAACACACCAAAATTGCATTGACTTGTAAAAATCATAACGCTTTCGAATGTTCTCTGAAAATTACAAAATTCACATCTATAATTGAACAACTTCTTGATCGCATCATAAACTAGTTTTTGTCGAAAACAAAAATCCGTAGCGTTTGCTGTTGCGCAGGAAATCTATCGACTTTCGAGTTTTTAATGTTCGCTTACTAAGGGGTGCGGGAGAATTTTGAGAGGGGCCTCGCCTGGTACCCACACCATAATCACTAGCCCCTTTCCAATAGCCCCAGCTTGCAACGTTTTTTAATCCTTGATTATACCTGCGATTTTCCAGGTACTTAGTGCTTATCAAACCTGCTCGTCCACTCGCGTCTAGAGCTGCCATCTTTCCGTGACCAATTAGCGGAGACCGGTCGTGCAATGACCTCGGAATTCGTAGTGTCATTCTCGCCGTCCAAAGGCACGAAATCGATTGTCTTGACTTTAACGCCATCAAAGATCTTCGCACCACTCTTGCCTGCATGCCTAAACATGAGATCATCCGCTTCGGAGCGAACAACGTTCCATGCGTAGCCTTCGGGTCCGCCCGCCGCGACGAAGTCAGTGTCTACTTACGGGTAAGTGACCAATGAGGAATCTTTGAAGGTGAAGGGCCCAACTTACAAACCTCAGGGTTCGCATTGAGTTTGTACGCTGCACCTTTCTGTCAGGGGGGTTTCAGTGTCAGGAATCCTGGATAATTTTGGGCTACGGAAGCTTACCTTCTTGGCGAATCCATAGCTGTCAAATGCGGAATCCAGGTCAATGAAACGTAGGAAGTGGCGCATCGATGGGAGCATACTCTCGCCGACATGGTATCTGGCAATGTCAGGTCATACTCATCCGTCACCTAATATGTGAAAGGCAGGAGCATGACGTTCGTAAAGCAGAGGTAAAACTCCGGGGTATCGTTTCACGGGAACCTCGTCTTCGCCCCAATTGCGTACATGATTATGTGTCCTTCCTCCTCAGACTCGTCTTTTGTGTCTTAATCATCGGAGATCGCTAGGGGCATTCCACAATAATTGACCTCGAGGAACGGAACACCAGTGCTAGGTATGAATAGAGAATGAATAGGATGGGCGAATGACCAACAAACACGAGCAGAAGAACAGCAATCAAAGAAGAGTCACAGTGACCCACCTGGGAAATACATCTGCCTCCAACAGGACAGTACTGATGCCCTCACGTGCCAGCGCTGCAGCTGTATATGAACCCCCTGGGCCACCACCTACCACCAGTACGGTACATTCGTCCGGAATAGACATGTTTCTTCGCTTGGCAACTTAGGACGCCGGGCTGGAGTGCGATATGTTTCAAGGATGACGGGAGCAGACAGGAGTATAACAGACACGACAGGAGTATGACCTCGACGATACAGTCAATATATGCGTCTCTCAAACCTATAGATCGAATCCTCTGACCAAATGTCGACGGCGAATTCCGGACACCGACGTTGCATAAGACTAGAGCCACAAAGATCGAAGATCGTATTACCCGAGGCTCCGCCCCCACAGGTTTGCAGGCGGAATCTGGGGACATGGAACAGGTCGTCAGCACAAGACGCGAGAAGGGTTTGAAAGACGTCGAACACAGTTCCTGCGGTTGATGCTTGTCGATCCGCACCGGACTCCGAGGGGACTGTGACCTCTGTCGCGCTAGGTACCAGGTGCCAGATCAACCTTAACTCCAAATGCATGTTTGAGAGGCATGTAGGCCTCCAACCAATATATGTGCGCTGACTCACCGCCTCATGTTGTGCGCCTGAGGCACTGAAGTAGATCAGCTCGGCCTTCCTTGGTCCTCCGCACACTCGCATGTACATCGGCTTTTGCAATTTGCACCGAAACACCGAGACCACTTCAATATCAACAAACCAGCGTACATAGTACTTTCTGCGAACTTGGGACGTCCAGCGCACTCAACTTTTGCGCTTTAACTCAGATACCTCCAACACGTTCTAAAAACTTCAATCTTCCCTGCGCAACAATGGCCGAATCCAACTCTCAGTTTACTTACACTGACAATGATTCGGAGGAGATTCCACGAGATATAAGAATGAGCGGTGACCAGCAGTCGAAGGAAGTCTCTACCGCCGCGCTTCAAGATGCAGAGAAGGCCGAGAAGCCACCACCCAATCCTTTTCCTGAAGGTGGTGCAAAAGCATGGCTCACGGTTGCTGGGGCTTCTGCTTGTCTCTTCGTATCCTTTGGCTGGGTCAATTGTGCTGGAGTCTTCCAGGATTATTATCAAACAAACCAGCTCAAAGAGTACAGCGCGTCTGCTATCTCTTGGATTCCCGCCCTACAAAGTAGGTGATTCTTATTGTGATGTCGATTTTCCTGACGATGCTAGTTTTCTTCATGCTCTTTGGTGGAGCATTCGTTGGCAAAATCTTTGATGACTATGGGCCCCGCTCCCTTTTATTGGGCGGCACCTTTCTTCATGTCTTCGGCTTGATGATGACCAGCATTTCAAAGAAATACTATCAAATCCTACTCAGCCAAGCCATCTGCTCTGCTATTGGAGCATCTATGGTATTCTATCCCGCATTTACATGTGTAAGTTCCAACGGATTACTCGGTTTACTTGCCGCTCTAATTTTCTAGGTATCGACTTGGTTCTTTGAGAAACGAGGCGCTGCTCTCGGCCTCGTCGTTGCTGGGTCGTCTCTAGGCGGCGTCATTTTCCCCATCATGGTTATTCATTTGATTCCTGAGGTCGGCTTCGGCTGGGCAGTGCGCACATGTGCTTTCCTGATATTGGCACTGCTCATTTTCGCAAATCTAACCGTGCGCTCTCGAATTGCCCCAACGAAGCGTCCACTCAGCCTAATAACTTTCATCCGTCCTCTGAAGGAGCTGAATTTCTCGCTTTTGACCGGGGCCATCTTCTTCTTCTACTGTCAGTCAGGTTTTGCCTAGCTTCCTTACAGCAACTAATTGTCATAGGGGGCATGTTCATACCTTTCACCTTCATCGTCGTGGAAGCACGCTCGCACGGTATGTCTCAGCGTCTTGCTCCTTATCTTGTACCGATTTTGAATGGGGCAAGGTCAGTGCTCTACCCCATTAAGCTAGCACCCAGCGTAGACTAATTTTGCCCAGCATAATTGGACGCACAGTTCCTAATGCTCTTGCCGACAAGGTTGGCCGCTTCAATATGATGATCCTTATGAGCTGTTTCACGACCATTCTCATCCTCGCATTGTGGCTACCAGCAACCGGTAATGCTCCCATTATCGTCTTTGCCGCGCTTTTCGGCATCGGTTCAGGTGCTGGCATTGGCCTCACTCCGGCGCTCTGCGCACAACTTTCGCCCATCACGGAAATCGGCGTTCGCACCGGTACTATCTTCTCAATTTCAGCTTTCGCAGCATTGACCGGCTCACCAATTGGAGGTCAGATCATCGCTGACAGCCATGGCTCGTTCCGAAATGCCATAGTCTTTGGTGGTGTGAGCTGTGCCATTGGCACGGCTCTTTTTATCGTAACGAGGATTAAGCTTGCTGGCGTTAAGATGACGAAGATTTGAGCAGGTTAACCAGAAAGAGCTGTACCAAATCGCAGAGCGCATTCAAGAAAGAAGCTGTAGGCGTTGTGACTGGGTTGGGGCGGTACAATCGCCCGGCGAGGACCTCTACGGTGACTTCGCTGTCGCCATGTCGCTCTCCCTGCAGCTGTCCCTCTCCCTGTACGCTGTGGGATAGGTGTGATTACTTGGTCTGGGCCGCCCCGGTTAGCGGCCCACATATACGTCTGCGACTGTCTTTCAGCATTAGACGTTGTCCCCTGGTTCCCATGCTCTTGCTATTATTTCAATAGCTATAAGTCTCTAAACCAAATACAATGCCAGATATGCTGATAGAACTGATAAAAACTGTTAGAGTAGGTATGTACTAGTATCTACAGTAGTCTAAATAGCTCTATGTATGCGACGATAAGCGAAAAGGGAAACCATGGTATATGATTAGGAAACGCAGTCTAAGGTAGAGTATGCAACAGATAGTCACACAACCATAGGGCTATGCTACTCGACGACATGTTAAGGTATGAGAGATGAGGGAATACGGCTAGACTACATGAGGTGTCAGTTCTTTATTCTCGACGCTGATGCTTTGATTTGACAAATCCCTTACGATCTCTTTTCTCTTCCATAATTAGTCCACACGTACAAGCTACATATACTGTGACTGCTTACCTTAGAGTCTCACATTGCCACCCAACTCTCTAGACTAAGTCTACCTGTTGAGCAGGCCCAGAACGTACCCCTTCGAAACCAGGGGTGTCGTATCTTGCTGCTGAATCTTACGCAAAAGCTCACTGGTGCAGGGGTGAGCATGACTGCGGAAGCGTCTTCTGACTTCGGCAGGTATTGCCAGGCACATCAACGCAAAGAGCCAATGTCAGCTCATACCTTACTCTTGCTAATTTAGCTGACATTCCGTCGGCATACCTATGTGAAGCGCATCTGCAGATCGGATTCCGGGCCATGTGGCCTCAACAAGCCCACGATACCGAGTGCCAGGGAAGTATTGGGCTACATTTAGGCTAAATATAGCAACTTCGTACAAAGCATAGAGCTGTAAGGGACTCCGTAAGCCTGGGTGACAAGATCCTGCGACTAGGGCCAAAATACAGCCATCCTGTCTAGAGCTGTGCGGTTGTAATTGTATAGGGCTATAGGAATTAGCACTGGTAACTATGTACGTATAAGTATATACTAATAGCCACATACTAGAGTAAGTCTGCTAGCAGCTCAACCTGCCACCGTAATCGAGTTGTTGAACACTTTCAAGATGGCTTTGGACCCGATCAAAATCAACCAGTGTATTTGGAAGGACTATCTCTCTACCCAGGAAGCAAGGCTTCCTTGTCTTACTGACGTCGAAGATATTACGAGCAGGGTTATTAGGATAACGGGAGGTAACCCAGGTGCAATGCAACTGCAAGGAACTAATAACTACCTTGTCGGCAATGGTAAATCAAGGATTCTTATCGACACTGGCCAGGTAAGCAGTGTTCCTGTGCAAAAAGGCTCGATTGTTAAATGAACAAGGACAATCGCAATAACAATCTTTGATAGGGAATCCCCATATGGGCTGAAAACTTGACTAAGCTCCTCAGAGGCCGAGACCTAGACATCTCCCACGTCCTCTTGACTCACTGGCACGGTGATCACACTGAGGGCGTTCCAGATCTGATTTCGTATAACCCCGAATTCGCTTCACGTATCTACAAAAACCAGCCCGACCGTGGCCAACAACCAATTGAAGACGGACAATTTTTCCGGACAGAGGGCGCACCGTCAGGGCAGTCTTCACACCCGGCCACGCGGTCGACCACATGTGCTTTGTGTTGGAGGAGGAGAACGCGCTCTTCACAGGCGACAATGTCCTGGGCCACGGCTACAGCGTCTCTGAAGACCTCGGCGCATACACGAACAGCTTAGACTACATGGACGACCAACACTGCGCAGTCGGCTACCCAGCTCACGGGATAAAGATCGAAGATCTACCTCGGAAGATCAAGCAATATATTCGGCACAAGAAGACCCGTGAAAGGCAGATATTCTCAGTGCTTGTGAGGACCAAGGCGAAAGTGGTCAATGCTGGCCAGAGCGGCAAAGGTAGCTTGACGACCCGAGAGCTTGTGTACTCCCTTCACGGCGACGTGTCGGATGATATGTTTGAGATGGCACTCGAGCCGTTCACGACCGAAGTGTTGTCGAAGTTGGCCGAGGATCGCAAGGTTGGTTTTGAGCTGGTCAAAGGCAAGAGGCGGTGGTTTCCAAATGAGCGCACATGGAAGCTTGAGTCGCTCAAACATTGATAAAGACGCATAGACTTACTAGTAGACTCGGACATTGTAGTAGACATTGGCGACGTCGATGATTCAAATACAAGTTAGAATATTATCCCATGGATAAAGCCACGTATAATCGATTAAAATACCTTAATTAGCATCTTAATTATTGTATGCGAAACCTGTGCCGTTTTTTTTGAATTTGCCGAGCGCCCCATCAAAATTTCAAAAAGTGCAAAATAAGAACCAGATTTGTAGAATCAACCCCACTACCCCCTCAGTGCTTCATATGTAGTATATTCAATGCTTCATATGTGACCTGTTCAGTGCTTCATATGTGACCTATCCAGTACTTCATATGTGACCCATTCAGTGCCCCATATGTGACCCATCCAGTGCCTCATATGTGACCTACCCAGTGCTTCATATGTGACCTACCCAGTGCCCCATATGTGACCCATCCAGTGCCTCATATGTGACCTACCCAGTGCTTCATATGTGACCTACCCAGTGCTCTATATGTGGCCTACTCAGTGCTTCATACGTGACCTACTCAATGCTTCATATGTAGTATATTCGATGCTTCATATGTAGCCTACCCAGTGCTTCATACGTGACCTACCCAGTGCTTCATATGTGACCTATTCAGTACTTCATATGTGACTCATTCAGTGTCTCATATGCGATCTATTCAGTGCTTCATATGTAGTATTAGCGTATGCAGAAAGCTATGAATTTCTTGACATCGCAATTGTCGCACCTTCCCTCAAATTTACTATTGAATTCAGATATTCTTGACATTCTCAAATCTCAACGCTCTATTGAATAAATCAATAGAAAAATCAAAACAGATAAATTTGAAGCTGTTCAAATCTTTCACAGTGCTGACATTCTTTTAGCTCTTTCGATTCTCAAAGTCATCATGTCATCATCACGTCGAAGTCAGAATCTATCTCTGAAGAATTCACTCATTCTCTCAAGCATCTCATCAAGATCGAAGAAATCTTCTGACAAAGTCAAAGCAGACGCTGCTGACAAAGTCAAAGCAGACGTTGCTCGCAAAGTCAAAGCAAATGTCGCTGCTAGAATCATTGTAAAGACTGCTGTCAAAGCAAACACTGCAGACGCTGCTGTCAAAGTCAATTGCTTTCGCAATTTCAAGAGACATATCATTGATAATTTCAAAGCAGTGAAGAAAGCATGCAAAACTTACGTCGCTGAGCTTCAGCGATAAGCGAATGCTGCAAATCATGTCAAAGCTCAGATAAAACAAGAGAAAAGAGCTCAATCTGCAAAGATTGCTCAATTTAATGAAGAAGAGATTCTACGTCATCGTAAAGAGAAAAGAGAAATTAAAAACATCGTCGATGAACTTTCTATTTCAAATATAAAGAGTGCAAAGTTGAAGAATCAAATTGTTGATTCAATGCTCAAGATTTTCATTTATCTTCAAGTCAATAAACAAATTGAATGATCAACTTTCATAGAAACTCAGACTAGTAATTTCTTCAATATATGAAACTTCAAGCAATTGCTGAAGAATGCAATCAGCAAAAAAGATGATCATAACAAGAGATGAAAAATCACTCATTAAATGATCAGCGTTCAAACTTCTCGATCAAAGATCACTTGAAAGCTACAGTTCATTGATGATTTCATCAAAGCAAAGTGAAATAAGATGTTAAAAATCATTGCTTCGAAGATTATCATCAAGTATGATGTAAGAATAGAGCTTCAGATTGAATTCTTAAAGAAAAAAAGTTCTTTAAAGCGATTCTTGAATGTTTTATCATTCGATTCTCTGAAGTTTTCATTGCTCAAAGCAACAAGAATCACTCGCATCAATAAGCTGCTTGATCATGCATGTATATGAGTTGATGATCTCATTCAAGTTGCAGTTGATAATTTTGATCACAAGCTGCTTCATTGCTGACAATACATTGATAAAGCGTGTCAAAACTTCAACGACTGATGTTTCATTGACTTTGCAGACAAGCACTTCAATATGAATCACACTCAACAATCATTCTGAGACAAAGTCATCATTATTGATGATGATGATGTTACTATTAAGAAATCTTCTATCTCTCTTTATCGCTTCTGAATCAACTCACAAGAAGAAATGATTCAGAACTCTTGATAATCATTGATGCATCAGAAAAGATTGAAGATGTGAACAGATAAAGAAGAATCAAAGAACTTTATGAGTAAATTCATGAGATTCAATGAACAACAGTTGAAAATGCGTTTAGTCGAGAGTATGATCAAACAGGTGAAAAGAATGACGTCTCGTCAAAGATCATCTTTGTCACGATCCTAGCCTTGCCAGGCTCAGCCTTCTAGCCTTGCCAGGCCTATCCTCGCTCCGTCACCTTGACTAGTCCCTATTGGGCCTAGCGTCGGCTGAGGAACACACATATGTAGCCAGCTTCTTTCCTGTAGCTACCTTTCTTCCTTAGCATTTATCTTCTAGTTAAATGACACCCCTATCTGACCCGCTCTAGGCAGGCCCCTAACAATCTTCATCTTCTCAGTCAATTTCTTCTTCTTCTTCTCAGTTGATTTCTTCTTCATTTTCTCAGTTGATTTCTTCTTTATCTCAGTTGCAATAACAACAGTTGCAGTGATAACAGTCGTCTGTTAACAGTTCATATTCTGCATATCAATTATTATTATACTCACAGTGATAGCAGTCAGTTTCAATTTCTTCACTTCATTAATGACAAGAAGCTTCTTCTTCATTCTTATTCTTCACTTCATCGTTTCAGTCACAACGCTTCAATCTCATTGAATTATTTGAAGAGAAGAAAACAGTGATTGAACAGTTCTTTTTTAGATCAGCGATGAAACTCATCTGTACACAACGCTGACTATGAATTTACTGTTTAGTTATAGTAAAGTCTAGAGATTATCAAAAGTTTGAATGACATCAAGATGCTGCATGATGATGAAGCGTTGTGCGTTGATCGCGTGCAGAGTTTTCATGATTGCACAGACTTTGATAATCTCAATGCGCATGCTACAAGCAATCTGCATGCAGATGAGAAAGTCAAATAGAACGCAGAACTATGAGAAAAATCGCTTATAAAAATCATTCAATTCAGTATCTTGTCATTGTAATGACAAGAACTGAGATAGAACATTCTTGTGTTTGATTTGTTGAGAGTGATTAGCAGAAAGAACTTGAATCATGAACATTCTTTAAATTTACATGCTAATTACATGTAAATCTTGTTAAGACTGCGTGTCTGTTACTACGACATGAACAACTCACGAGACTCGTTAAGTTTAACATGAGCAAACTCAAGAGTCTCGTTAATATCGTTTAACAGATGTTCAGACACAGACATTCTATATGTAAGCAATACACTGATGAGAAAACTTCGTTAAAAGAAGAGAGATACAAGCAAGTTAATAGAGAATGATTGAACTACGCTGTCTGATTAAAAGTGTAGCATATGAACATTTCTGCAAAATATGTTCAATCTGCATGAGAAAGATCTTTACAGATAACATAAAACAGATGAGTTGCATGTCTTACAAGCGAAGTGAGCGTCTGCGAGACATGATATACAATGACAACGATTGTTGATTTCAAGAATCTCATTTCTTCACTGAGTTCTGACTCTTAAATGTCTTGATGATAAAGTCAATCTCTAGTTGAAGACATTGTCTGTATAGCTTGAAAGAACAGTAGTGCATGTCGATGTGATTAAAGAAGAAATTGACTGCAATATGCATGCATATTGCTGATGAAACATCTGCAACTTATACTTAAGAAGTAAACTGTCAAAATCTAAGCAGTGAGAGATTTTACTCATCTTGAACTGTGAATCTGCTGCAAGAGACTATCTCTCGCTAAGAAAAAAATTAGCATAGAGATCATGTCTTATGTTTATTGCATGCAACATATGCAACATATTTTTGATAGATGCTACTCAACACGCTGAGCAAGATACTGAAGTTCATCATATTTGAACGTCTGTAAAACGTCGTAGAAGCATGCAACTCGATATTAAACATTCAAATAAGAGTTTGCAAACACAGATCAATAAATACGACTTTGCAACTGATTATAAAAAAGATACACATTGTATGAAGTGACACAAGAAGAAAAGTAGTCTCATTGCTGAGTCTGAATGAGAAAAGTGCATTCAACAATGTAGCACATAGCAGACTTTTGCATGATATGAAAAAGAGAAAAGTTCTCAGACTGCTTCTTGAATTTGTGAAGAACTTTCTGAGAAATTGACGCATCACGATCACAATCGATGATTACATGATGATGAAATGCAACGTGAACATTAATATATCACAAGACTTTTTGCTATCATTAATATTATATCTGTTTTACAATGTAAACTTGCTAAAAGCATGTGATAACATCAGATTAAGAACAAGCTTTACAAATTTTATAAACGATGTCAATATTTTAATATACAAGAAATTCATGAAGCGCAATTGCAGAGTTCTTAATGAGATCTATGATAGATGCGAACAGTGATCAAAAATGCACGACATCAAGTTTTCAAAAACAAAGCATGAGCTGATTCACTTTATGAAAATCTTTAAGTGATTCAATATGAACGTTGATGTAAAGTTTGTTACGAGTCTAGTCTTCGTCTATTCTTTCTAGCCTTCGCCTTGATTTCATTCTAATCGAGTCTAGTGAGCATTTGAGCTAGAAGTGATGTCATTGAGACTCTGCATCATATGTGTAAGGCGTCAACTCAATCGAGCCTAGCACAGGGCTGAGAAACACACATATAAGAATCGAGTTCTTTCCTGTAGATACTTTTCTTTCTTAGCATTTATCTATTAGTTAAATGACATTCATATGACTCGCTCTATGCTGATCTCTAACATATTCAATGCTTCATATGTAGTATATTCAGTGCTTTATATGTAGTATATACGGTCTATTCAGTAAGTCGCATAAGAGACACTAGATAGATCACATATGAAGCATTGAATAAATCACATATGAAGTATTGAATATACTACATATGAAGCTCTGAATATACTAAATATGAAGCACTGAATAGATCACGTATGAAGTATTGAATATACTACATATAAAGAACTGAATAGATTGTATATGAAGCATCAAATATACTACATATAAAGCATTGAATAGATTGCATATGAAGAACTGAGTAGATCACATATGAAGCATTGAATATATTATATATGAAGATCATATATGAAGCACTGAATAGATCACAGATGAAGCATCAAATATACTATATATGAAGCATTGAATAGATTACATATGAAGCATTGAATATATTAACATATGCAGAAAGTTATGAATTTCTTGACATTGCAATTGTTGCACTTCTCTTCAAATTTACTATTGAATTCAGACATTCTTGACATTCTCAAATCTCAACACTCTATTGAATAAATCAATAGAAAAATCAAATCAATAAATTTGAAGCTGTTCAAATCTTTCACAGCTGACATTCTTTTAACTATGACAGATTAACTGACTTCGACTCTTCGCTTGAAGATATTACGTCTTTTGCTTTTACATTAAATTTTCTTCGTCATTATTGAAGAGATTCACTGTCATCATAACATCATTTATACTATGCAAGAGAATCTCTTCATGTATGATTCTTTCTTTAAATCTCAGTTTCGTTCAAAGAGTGTCTCTCAAAAGATTTTTTCAGCAGCTGAAGATGCTTTAATTACATATCTGAAGCAACAGTCATGAATCATGCAGAAAGAAATGATATGATTTTTATGAAAAGAGTGAGAATTAAATGTGCATCAGTTCACGATATCGAGAATTCTGAAGAGAAAACGCTGAAGCAATAAAAAGAAACAGCATGTGAGCATCAGACAGAACGATGAGCTTCATTTAAACTGAGTTGTTGATCTGTTGCAGCTGATGATTGAACAGCTTGTCTTTGTTAGAATCATGCCTAGAGCAAGTCATAGAGATACAGGTAAACGAAGAGTAAACCAGGTAAACGAGAATTCAAAGCTAAAGAGCGAGATCTATCGAGGTGCGAAGACTATATGTACAGAAGAAAGGAAAGCGCTAGGCTCGATAGAACCTAGGCTCGCTTCGAGAACGCGCGTTTCAGTAGAAGACTGAGCACGCTCGTAACATTACTTTCTTCTCTCAGTCAAGCAATGATTCATTACTTCAATCAGTTCTTTCTTTCTTGTTCGTTTCATTATCGTTCTATTCGAGCGTTTCAAGCTCATTTCATCAGACGTTTCAAGTCTATTTCTTCTTGACATAGAGCGTTTCAAGCTTATTTCATCAGGCGTTTCAAGCCTATTTCTTCTTGTCGAATGTCATTGAAACAGACTCACTTCTGATTCGTGTCTACTACATAGTAGAGCTTGTTCTGTTCGTTGATTGACTCAATCAAGAGATCAATCATTGTCTTTCGATTCATGTCTGCAACGCGTCGCAGAGCTTGTTCTGTTCGTGTCATTGAAGCAGACTCACTGTCGAATTCTGGTGTCATTGTAGCAGACTCACTTTGAGTGTCGTTTAAGCAGACTCACTATCGAGTGACGAGCTCAGTCAATGAGATCAATCGTTGTCTTCTGATTTGTGCCTGCTACATGCATGTAACAGAGCTTGTTTCGTTCGTGCCTACTACACGCATGTAGTAGAGCTTGTTTCGTTCGTGTCTATTGCATTCAATAGAGCTTGTTCTGTTCAATGACGAGCTCAGTCAAGAGATCAACTATAGACTTTGTCATTGTAGCAGACTCACTTCGAGTGACGAGCTTGACGACGAGATCAATCGTTATCTGTCTTTGTAGCAGGCTTACTATTCTTGTCATTCAAGCAGACTCTTTCTATTCAGCTTCAAATATTCAACGATGAACGAGTTTCAGCTCATATCTTCATGTTTTTAGACATATAGTATATGTTCTATTCTCTCGAGGCATATAGTATATGCTACTCTGTCTGCAGTACATATCATCTTTGCTGTTGTCGTCAATGTCGTGAATAGAGATAAATCATAGAAGATACGAATAAGAGATTCGTTGCTGAATCGAGTGAATTGTCATTGAAGCAGACTCACTATCGATTCGTGCCTACTACACGCATGTAGTAGAGCTTGTTTCGTTCATGTCTTTGTAGCAGACTCACTTCGAATGTCGTTCAAGCAGGCTAACTATCGAGTGATCAACTCAGTAAAGAGATCAATTGTTGTCTTCTGATTCGTGTCTGCAACGCGTCGCAGAGCTTGTTCTGTTCATGCCTATCGCGTTCGATAGAGCTTGTGCTGTTCATGTCTATCGCGTTCGATAGAGCTTGTTCTATTTGATGACTGACTCAATAAAGAGATCATTCAGAATCATTCTTTGCTTTCGATCGTAGAGCTGCAAAACTCGACTAAACGAGAAAGCGAATCACTGTCGTGTGATATGTACGAAGCTTTGAATAATGTTAGAATCATGTCTAGAGCAAGTCATAGAAATACAGATAAACGAAGAGTAAACCAGGTAAACGAGAATTCAAAGCTAAAGAGCGAGATCTATCGAGGTGCGAAGACTATATGTACAGAAGAAAGGAAAGCGCTAGGCTCGATAGAACCTAGGCTCGCTTCGAGA
>JAABVA010002282.1_pt1 | contig 19282 bp, 21 predicted proteins | sample 5560331 | NCBI WGS metagenome assembly JAABVA01 (sample SAMN12812661, study PRJNA571458) | rock metagenome | isolation source: Antarctica rocks | place: Antarctica: Victoria Land, Mt New Zealand sud | collected 2016-01-07 | reverse complement strand
TCAGGCCCTCGTGGTCATCGGAGACCACAAGCTCCACGCCCTTTAGCCCCCGGCTCTTCAGTGACCGGAACAGCTCCTGGTAGGTGGCCTCGCTCTCCGTGTCGGCTACCGCCACTCCGAGGATCTCCCTGAAGCCGTCGTCTCTCACCGCACAGACGACGAGCACGCCCTGGCTTACGACCTTATGGTTGACCCTCACCTTCTCGTAGGGTCCCTGGCATCCACGAACACGTAGGGGTAAGCTTTCGCTTCGAGCCGACGGCTCCTCCAGGCCCCAAGCTCCGCGTCGAGGCCACCGGCCAAGGAAGACACGAGGCTCTTGGAGAACGAGGTGCCGCAAAGCTCCTCGGTTATCTCCTTGACCTTCCTGGTGGAGACTCCCTCGATGTACATCTCCATCAAGGCCAGAACAAGTGCCTTCTCATTCCTCTGGGAGCGGGCAAAGAGGCGGGTGGAGAAGGTCCCCTCCCGGTCCTGGGGGACAAGCAGGTTCAGGGTGCCTACCCTGGTTCTAAGCATTCTTGTCTTGTAGCCGTTGCGGTGGCCCTTGCGATTCTCGGCGCGCTCGTAGGGGGCCGCGCCCAAATGCTCGGTCATCTCGGCCTCCAGAAGCTCTTGGAACACCCGCTCGACGATCTGCTTGAGGAAGCCGGGGTCGTCCAGCAGGATTCCTTGCACCATCTCCTCGTCCACCTTAGGATTGTGGTGGGCCATCTTTTCCTCCTCGAGTGGTGACTTCAGACACCAACAATCTTGGAGGAAGGTGGCCTTCTCTTCTAGCCGCTTTTACAGAATCTTACGGACACAACCTGTGGTTCCCATAGAAGACCTTCACACCAAGTAATAGTCTACCAATAAGGATTGCAGATATCGGATTTCCGAGAAAGCTTTCGGACGAAGGTTGTCTAAGCTGTTGACGAACTATAGAGTGCCATTTTGCTGCGTTTTTCTCTGTGTGCTCTAGGAGCTAAAACCACGTAGAATGCGGCGGTGGTGCTCTCGGCGATTTATATAAAGGGCTTCAAGACGTTCGCCCAGCCGGTGCGGATGCCGCTGACCGGGGGGATCACGGCGATCGTCGGACCGAACGGGTCGGGGAAGAGCAACGTCACGGACGCGGTGCTGTTTGCTCTGGGAGAGGGGAGCCCTAGCCTGCTGCGGGCGGGCTCGATGAGCGAGCTGATCTTCTCGGGGTCGGAGAGGCTTCCTGCGGCTGGGGCGGCGGAGGTTACTCTGGTGTTGGACAATGCCGATGGTGGCATCTCCCTGCCGTACGAGGAGGTCTCGCTGGCGCGCAGGGTCTCGCGCGACGGGGAGACGGAGTACAGGATCAATGGCGTTCGCGCCCGTCTGGCCGACGTGCGAGCGGTCGCGGGCGAGGCGGGGTTGGGGCGGCACAGCATACTGCGACAGGGGGCTGTGGACTCTATCGTCTCCGGGGGTGCGGCGGCTTGCCGGATGGCGCTCGAAGAGGCGGCGGGGTTGGGGGTATTCCGGAGGCGCCGGGTGGCGGCGGCCCGGAAGCTCGAACGCGCGGCGGCGAGGCTGGAGAGCAGCCGCCAACTCGAGGCCGAGCTCTCGGACCAGCTTCGGAGGATAGAGAGGGAGGCCATCGCCGCCCGCGAGTACCGCGAGCTTGAAGCCCGCTACCGAGAACTCTCTCTCGCCCACCTGTACCGGGTCGCCACGAGGGGTCTCGATGAAGGGCGCGAGAGCCTGAGAGGTCTCGAAAAAAAGGAGGAGGTGTTCCGGACACGGCGGGAGGCTCTGCAAGAGGAAGGGGCGCGGTTAGGGGCCGAGGAGAAGGAGCTCGGGTACCGGGTGCGGGAGACCGAGGAGGCCATGCGGGGGCTGGAGAACGGTTCGGAGGCGTTTCGGGTAGAGGCCCTGCGGGCGGAGCGGGCTTCGCTGCGGCTGGATGGCGTGCAAGGGCGCGGGGCAGACAGGTCGAACCTGATCCAACGCCTCCAGGCCGAGCTTGAGGAGGCCGGCTCGAAGGTGCTACGGCTGGAGGAGATGGTCGAATCGCTGGAGAGAGAGCACTCGCGGAGGAAGGAGACACTAGGGCAGCTGGAGGAGCGCGTGGCGCGGGGACGCAAGGAGCACGCCGGGGCGGCGGGACGGCGGGCACGGCTCTCCGAGGAGCTCGAAGGTCTGCGGGAGAGACGCGAGAGGATGGCGGGGCGTCTCCGGGTATGGAACTCGTCGAGTGACGAGGGCTTGGCGCGCCTGCGGGAGATGGGGCGAGAGCCGGTTCTGCTTGCGCCGGAGGAGGCGCGTGCGCGTGCGGCGGCTGTGCTCGGGTGGCTAGGGGATCTGCGCAAGGCGGTGGCGGAGCGCGCGGCGGAGGCGGACCGGCGGAGAGGGGCGGTCTCCACGCTCGTCGGGAGGACGGAGGCCGAGATCCGGGCGCTCAGGGTCCCTGAACAAAATGGGAGCGGAGTCAAGCGGCTCTACGAGATCCTGCGCCCCCTTCCTGGCTACGAGGCCGCGGTCGAGGCAGCCCTTGGTGAGTTAGCAGGCGGTGTGCTGGTGGCGAACATCGGCGAGGGGCTGGAGTTTCTTTCGGGTGATTCGTCAGAGCGCGTGATCGTGCGTCTGGACGCGGAAGCGACGCCCGGGAACGGCGCCTCGCCGGGCAAGTCTCTCCTAGAGTGCGTGGACGTCCTCGACGGCTCCTACGCGGAGGCTATCGAACGCCTCCTTGAGGGAGCATACGTAGTGGAGAAGGGCGACCGTGCGACGCCCAAGGGCGGTTACGACGTTGCGGTTACGCGCGAGGGTCTGCGTTTTACCAGGACGAGTGCGAGCCGCCACGCTCCCGGTGCTCTGTCCCGCCAGACTCGCCTCGCATTGGAGGAGGAACGCCTCAGCGTGTTGAAGAACCAGATCGGGGAGGACCTCTACGACCTGCGGGAGGCCGTAGCGTCGGCGTCGCGGCGTCTGGATGGCGCGAACGCCCGAGCAGAGGCCCTGTCCTCCACGATGGCGAGGACGACGCGAGTCGCCCGGTTTCTCGCCTCCGAGGCCGGGCGCCGCGTGAGGAAGGTGGAGACCGCGCGCGAACGGAGGTCGAGGGATGAGAAGGAGCTTCGCGATGTCGAGGCGAAGATCCTCGCTTCCGAGAAGGAGCTGCGCGAGGCGTGGGAGGGAGAGGAGCGGGCTAAGAGCGAGCTGGACGCTGCTCTCTCAGGGGCGGAGTCGGCGCACGCGGACGCCCGGAAGTCGGCCGAGAATCTCGCCCGGGTGTGCACGAACCTCGGGAATACGCGCGAGGGACAGAGCCGTGTGTCGCGTGGGCTGGCCGTCCTCGAGGGCGCGGCGGCTGGCGCGGATGCGGAGGTACATATGACCAGCCTGACGCGCACGGCTGTGAAGCAGGCCCGGCGCCTCGACGCAGCGGCGCGGGGGCGCATCGTGCGCCTGCGGTGTCTGCGCTCCGAAGCGGCCGGGGAGCGGAGCCGGGTCACGGAGAGGCGGAGCACGCTGGCAGGGGAGGCCGGGAGAATAGCGGGAGAGCTAGCAAGGGTAGAGTCCGAGGCCACCAAGTTGCGTGGCGAGATCTGCAGGGCCGAGGAGGCGGCTAGAGCTGCGGAGGCGGAGATCGTAGAGGAGTGGGGAGCTACGCTGGAGGGCGCTCGCGGCGCGGCCGCGAATCTCCCTGAGGGGTCCGATGCAGAGAGAGGGCGTCTTGCGCGAAAGCTAAAGAGCTTCGGCGACGTGAACCTTCTCGCTATAAGCCAGGAGGGGCAGCTTCGGAAGCGTCACGAGTTCGTCTCCGCGCAGCGGGCCGATGCAGAGGCAGCGGCCGAAGATACCGGGCGGATCATACGCGACGTTGACGGGGAGATAGAGGCGCGCTTCGAGGCGACCTTCAAGGGGGTGCGGCGGGCGTTCAAGGAGATGGTGCCGAGGATGATGGAGGGGGCGGAGGGGGAGCTCACGCTCTCCGAGGAGGGAGTGCAGATCGGGCTGCGGCTGAAGAGCCGCGGGTGGAGACCCTTGAGGGTGCTCTCGGGGGGGGAGCGGTCGCTGCTCGCGCTCTCGTTTCTGTTCGGCATCTTTCTCGGTAGGACGGTGACCGGTCCGACGGCGTTCTGCATGCTCGACGAGGCAGAGGCCGCGCTCGATGACCTCAACCTGTCCCGTTTCCTGGCTGTGATAGACTCTTACAGAGCGGGCGGGCAGTTTTTGCTGGTAACGCATCAGAAAAGGACGATGGCGGCGGCGGACGTGCTCTACGGAGCTACCCAAGACTCTTACGGTGCCACCGTCGTCGTATCGAAGCGTCTAACGGGAGTATGAAGACACCGCATTATGGGAAGATCATGGCGTAATTTTTTTAGGAGATCCGAGAAGGAACCGGAGGAATCCGGGCTAACTACCAGCGCAACGGAGCAGGACACGGAGACCGCCGAAGAAGGCGCCGGGTCTGCCATGGCAACCTCTCTTCCGGCGCCCTCCACCCCGGGAGCGGAGTATAATGGAGAGGTAGACGCACCGGAGACGGCTACGCCAGAGGAGATAGAGGCTCCCGTGGCCGACGAGGATGTCCTGCCGGCCGGGAAGACCGTACTATCAGAAGAGGTGGAGGTGGCGATGGTCGCTGCCGCGGAGGAGTCCGTCGGTTGGGTCGGGCGCTTGCGGAAGGGCCTGGGGCGGAGCCGGGAGTCGTTCATCGGGCAACTCAACGCGGCGATGGCCGAGTTCAAGGACGCGGAGGACGAGGAGTTCTGGGAGAGGGTCGAGGAGATCCTCATCACCTCCGATGTCGGGGTGTCGACGACGGCCAAGCTGGTCGCGGAGTTGGAGCAGGAGGCGTTGGAGAGGAACATCACCAGCGGCAAGGAGCTTCGGGAGCTAATGATTGAGCACGCTACCCGCATGCTCGACAGGCCCATCGAGATGGACCTCTCGAAGAAGCCCGCCGTCGTGCTGATGGTCGGGGTGAACGGCACAGGCAAGACGACCAACATCGGCAAGCTCGTCAACTTCTTGCCGGGGAAGGTCATGCTCGCAGCGGGCGACACGTTCCGGGCGGCGGCCATCGAGCAACTCCAGACCTGGGGTGAGAGAACCGGGGCGAGGGTCATCGCGCGCGAGCGTGGCGCGGACTCGGCGTCGGTCGCCCACGAGGCGGTCGAGGAGGCCAAGTCCTCTGGCACGGATGTTCTGCTCATAGATACTGCCGGGAGGCTGCACACGAAAGCAAACCTCATGGCGGAGCTCGACAAGGTGAGGCGGGTCATAGACCGCCAGTTACCCGGTGCGCCGCATGAGGTGCTGCTTACGGTCGACGCGACTACGGGGCAGAACGGGTTGAGGCAGGCCAAGCTCTTCCAGGAGGCCGCGGGGGTTACGGGGATCATCTTGACCAAGCTCGACGGGACGGCGAAGGGCGGTATAGCGTTGGCTATAGCCAACGAGGTCGGGGTGCCGATAAAGATGATCTCGGTCGGAGAGCAGATAGGCGACCTGCACCCGTTCGAGGCGCGTGAGTTCGCCGAAGCGTTGTTTGGAGATCTGTAGATGTTCGATACGTTAGGCGACAGGCTCGGTTCGGCCCTCGAAGGGGTTCGCGGCAGCGGTAACCTGACCGAGGACCAGGTAAAGAAGGTGACGCGCGAGGTTCGTCTGGCCCTGCTAGAGGCGGACGTGAACTACGCCGTCGTCAAGGAGTTCGTGAACAACGTCCGCGAGCGGGCGACGGGGGCGGAGGTCTCGAAGGCTCTGAGCCCGGGCCAGCAGGTCGTGAAGATAGTCAACGAGGAGCTCGCGAACCTCATGGGAAGGCAGGCAAGCAAGCTTTCCTTCGCCTCCAGACCGCCTACTACGGTGATGCTCGCAGGCCTGAACGGTCACGGGAAGACTACGACCGCCGGTAAGCTAGCGCTCTTTGTGAGGAAGCTCGGCAAGAACCCTTATCTGGTGGCATGTGATACGTATCGTCCGGCGGCCATAGACCAGCTCCAGCAGCTCGGCAAGGAGCTCAACGTCCCGGTCTATACGGAGGGTACGGATCCTAGACCTGAGGAGATCGCCGAGCGGGGCGTGAAGGCCGCGCGGGACGGTGGCTACGACTTCGTCATTGTGGATACGGCGGGCCGGCAGGTGCTGGACCAGGACATGATGGAGGAGATCAAGCGTGTCCGGCAGGGGGTAAAGCCGCACTCGGTCTTGCTGGTGCTGGACGTGGTGACGGGGCAGAACGCGGTCGAGGTGGCGCAGTCGTTCCAGGAGTATGCAGACTTCGACGGTATGGTGCTTACGAAGCTCGACGGTGACGCGCGTGGAGGGGCTGCTCTCTCGGTTGTCTCGGTGACGGGGCGACCGATCAAGTTCGCCAGCGAGGGCGAGAAGATGGGGGAGTTCGACTACTTCTACCCGGACCGGATGGCAGGACGTATCCTTGGGATGGGGGATGTGCTCACCCTCATCGAGAAGGCCGAGGGTCAGATGGACCGCCAGGAGGCCGAGACCCAGAGCAAGAAGCTCCTTCAAGGCAAGTTCGACTTCGAGGATTTCTTGAAGCAGATGCAGATGATAAAGAAGATGGGGCCGCTCTCCAGCCTGCTCGGTATGATCCCGGGTCTCAGCAAGCAGCTTCAGGGGGCGAACCTGAACGATCTGGACGAAAAGGCGCTCGGTCGCGTCGAGGCGATGATAACCTCAATGACGACAAAGGAGCGTCGCAACCCCAGGCTGTTGCAGAACCCGAGCCGGGCGCGTAGGATAGCGCGCGGTTCCGGCTCGACCCAGCAGGACGTTCAGAAGCTAGTCAAGCAGTTCCAGCAGATGCAGAAGATGATGAAGCAGATGGGCAAGAGCGGCGCGCCGAAGCGGATGCCGCAGATCCCGTTCAGAGGGTTCGGTAGAAACTAACTCATTACGAGAGGTGGAGGCATGGCAGTAAAGATTAGACTGGCGAGGCACGGCTCAAAGAAGGCTCCCTTCTACAGGATAGTAGTGGCCGACGCGAGGAGCCCGCGCGACGGGGCGTTCATAGACCGGGTCGGGACGTACAACCCCCGCACCGAGCCCTCGGAGATCAACGTAGACGTCGAGAAGGCGAAGGAGTGGCTCGGCAAGGGCGCGCAGCCCACGGACCAGGTGAAGAAACTCCTGAAGATCTCCGGTGCCCTCTAGAACCGGAGGAACTGTTTTGCGCCAGCTCGAGAACTTGCTCCTCTTTCTAGCCCGTAACCTGGTGGACGAGCCAGAGAGGGTCGAGGTGGAGGCTAGGGAGACTGACTCAAGAGTAGACCTTACCCTGCACGTCGCACCCGACGATATCGGTAAGGTCATCGGGCGGCGGGGTAGGACCATCAAGGCAATCCGCTCGGTGGTGAAGGCGGCCTCCGTGAAGCTCGATAGGAGCGTAAACGTGGAGGTCGCAGACTAGGGGCCGTGGCGGAGTTCACCGGCCCGGTAGTGATCGGGGTAATAGCCTCTCCGCACGGGGTCAGGGGTACCATGCGGGTCAAGGCTCCCGGCTCGGGCCTTCATCTCAGAGAGGGCGTCAAGCCCGTGGTCAACGGGAAGAGATACCGTATCCTCGCCGTGCGCGAGACCCCCAAAGGCTTCCTTGTGGACCTCGAAGGTATAACGGACCGCAACATCGCCGCGTCCCTGCGTGGCTTTAAGATGCTTCTGGAGCGCGAAGAGCTCGACGTGCCGGAGAAAGAGGAGTTCTACGTGGGCGACCTCGTCGGCCTCGATGTGTTCGATACGTCGGGTAAGTATTTAGGGAGCATGACGGAGGTCCTGGACACGCCTGCGCATGAGATTCTGGTGATAAATAACGAGGGCCCGGGGCGCTATGTTCCCTTCACCCATGAGCACGTGCCGGAGGTGGACCTGGAGGGGGGGCGCATCGTCGCAAACCCCCCGGAGACAGAAGAGTGAAGAGTATAGACGTCTTCTGCGTCTTTCCGGAGGCGGTCGAGGCGACGGTGCGTGTCGGGGTGGTCGGGAGGGCCATCGAGCGCGGGCTGGTGGCGTTGAGGACGTTCGACCTGCGAGAGTACGCGCCGAAGGGCCGTATAGACGACATGCCGTTTGGCGGTGGCGCTGGGATGGTGGTGCGGGCGGACGTGGTGGCCCGGGCCTTCGAGGAGGTGTACGGGATCCCGGCGCGCGAGGTGCGGGAGGGGCGGCGCGTCGTCGTCACCGCGCCGGGGGGGCGGAAGGTAGAGCAAAACTACATCCGGAAGGTCGCGCATGGGCTCGAAGGCGGACGGGGGCTGACGGTGGTCTGTGGACGATACGGGGGCATGGACGAGCGGGTACGGGGCCTGCTGGCGACAGAGGCCGTCTCTTTGGGTGACTTCGTGCTTTCGGGGGGGGAGATCGCCGCCGCCGCCCTCTCGGATGCGGTTATAAGGCTTTTGGGCGGGGTGCTCGGGAACTCGGAGAGTCTGATCGGGGAGTCGTTCTCTCGCGAGGATGACCTGGGACCGCCGCAGTACACGCGGCCCGCCCTGTGGGATGGAGAGGGGGTGCCGGCCGTGTTATTATCCGGCAATCATGAGCGGATCCGTGCCTGGCGGGAAGAAGAGGCCCGCGAGAGGGCGATAGCCCGGGCCGAAGCCAGGGCGGGGGAGCGCGAAGAGGCGGAGTAGAGCCCTCTCGCGCCCGAGGTTCTGAGTAATACCTACGAGAGGAGACAAGCGTGATCACGAACGAGAACATCGAACAGAGCAGCCTGCCACAGTTCCGGGCGGGTGACACGGTAAGGGTTCGCTACCGTGTGATCGAGGGTAACAGAGAGCGTGTCCAGAACTTCGAGGGCCTGTGTATTCAGCGCAAAGGCAGCGGCATCAACGAGACGTTCACCGTACGTAAGAACTCCTTCGGGGTCCCGGTCGAGCGCGTCTTTCCCCTTCACTCGCCGAAGATCGCCGGCATAGACGTGGTCTCGCGCGGCGCCGTCCGCCGCGCGAAGCTCTACTACATCCGGGACAAGGTCGGCAAGAAGGCACGCGTCAAGAAGGCCACCTAAGAGCCCAGGCAACCGCTTTGGAGAAGCCTGCTCGCGGAGGGCGTCGCTACCCGAGCGACGCCCTCTATGCGTTCGATGCCGCGTGGTTGGCGGAGCGGGCCGGGCCGCTGGCCGGGGCGGACGAGGCCGGACGCGGGGCTTTCGCCGGTCCGCTGGTGGCGGCGGCGGTCGTCCTCGGGGAGGTGGAGGTCTGTGGGATCAACGACTCGAAGGCCCTCGTCTCCGCCCTGCGCGAGGAGCTCTACGGGGAGGTGCTCGGGGGCGCCAGGGCGATCTCTATCGTATCCTTTCCAGCGTGGTGGATCGACGGTCACGGGGTAGGCGCCGCGAACAGAGAGGCTCTCAAAAGGGTCCTCGAAGGTGTGAGCCCGTACTCGGGTTGCGCCCTGGCGGACGGGAACTTGAGGCTCGGATCGGAGATCGAATGCCAGTCCCGGGCGGACGGTAGAAGCGCCGCGGTCGCGGCGGCGAGCGTGGTTGCGAAAGTCTTGCGCGACGGGGCGATGCGGGCGTTGGCCGGTGCGCATCCCGACTACGGCTTCGAGCGTAACAAGGGGTATGGGACGCGGGAGCACCGGGCGTCTCTGCGGGAGGTGGGACCGTGCCGGGTACACCGTCTGAGCTACGCCGGTGTCGCCTGACCTGAACAGGCGAAAGGTAGGCGACCGGGGCGAGGGGGTGCTGTGGGACGTAGATCTGTTCGTGGATACGTTGGTACTGGAGCCTGCCCCGCGAAGGCTATCCGTTGCGCAGGACGCGCCGGCGGATTTGCCGGAGAAGGAGGCCGCGGCGCTCGCAGGGGTAGGCTTCGAGCCAGCGGGGTGGACGTGGTTGCCGGGCGCAGCGGGGTGGAGATGCGGGATCTACTGCCGGCGCTGGCGATGCTGGAGCTAAAGGGCTACGTCACTCGCGATGTGGGCGGCGCCTTCGTAAGGAACCCGGCCGGAGGAAAGGCGAGGTGACCACCGGCCAGACCCTTGGTCGTCTGTAGAGACAGTATCTGAAGATCCGGGAAGAGCTCGATTCGGTCGACACTCCTTGATGAGCTCCGAGGTGAGTCCTGGGCGTCACGGCACGTCCGCTTGCGAGCCTAGGGCGAGCAGGCGATTCTCAGGCTCTCTTAGGAGTTCGGTCATCCCCCGACGGAGGACGAGATCGCCGGGGAGGCGGGGATGAAGGTCTCGGAGTACCGGGGCTTTCTGAGCAGTACTCATGTTGCCTCCTGGAGGCTCGTTTGGAGCGCAACAAAGGATTCTGGAGCGTCGAGTACGGGGCGCTCAGCGAAGACGCTACGGCCGTAGACCTTCAATCCCAGGGTTAAGGTGGAGGAGTTGCGCGCTCACCTGGTCGGCACGATAAGCAAGAAAAACGGGAGCGGCTCCTCGCGACCTTTTACTTCTACGAGGGGCTTACCCTGAATGAGATCGGCGAAGCCCTCAACCTCACTAAGGTCGGATAAGCTAGGTCCTACGCCACGCCCTGGCCAAGCCTCAAGGGCTCCCCTCTGGCCCTCGGAGACTGGCGGGAGAACTCCAGTCGAGCAGAACTTTAGCTAGTAGCAAGCGCTTCACTGTGCTAACATCTGCGGAGTTTTGATCACGCACGCCCGCCAGAGGGTCTGTCAGGCCCAGGTGGTGGTCCGTGGAAGTCTCTTGTCGACTTACTTCCGGATTGCAAGGCGCGGGCGGAGGCTCAACCACCTGAAAGAAGGAGAACAGAGTTGCAGAGCACAGCACAGCAGATCGGCGTAAGAGAGTTGCTCGAGGCTGGGGTCCACTTCGGCCATCAGGCCAAGCGGTGGAACCCGAAGATGAAGAAGTACGTCTTCGCCCAGCGGGCCGGGGTCCACATAATAGACCTCGACCAGACGCTCACCCTCCTCGACCGGTCCCGGAAATTCGTCCGGGGCGTGGCCGAGGCCGGGCGCGAGGTCCTCTTCGTCGGGACCAAGAAGCAAGCCCAACTCACCGTCGTCGAGGAGGCCGTACGCAGCAGCCAGCCCTACGTCGTCGAGCGCTACATCGGCGGGATGCTGACCAACTTCCAGACCATCCAGCCACGCATTCATTACTTCACCTCGCTCGCGGAGAGGTTCGAGGAGACGCCCGAGGAGGAGAGGAGCGGGCGCGAGTGGTTCGCGCTTGCCCGCGAGTATCAGAAGCTCAGGCGTAACTTCGCTGGTCTAACCGAGATGGAGAGGTTGCCGGGGGCCGTCTTCGTGATCGACCCCAAGCGCGAGGAGCTGCTCGTGAAGGAGGCTAACCGGCTCAAAATTCCGGTTATCGCGCTCACCGACACCAACTGCGACCCGGACGTCATAGACTACGTGATACCGGGTAACGACGACGCGATACGGTCGATCAACCTGATCTCACGCCTCATCTCTGACTCTATTATCGAGGGCCGCGGCGAGGAGGCGCCCTCCGAGGACCGGCCGGTTCCCCCGGCGGTCGAGGAGGCGATGCTGGCTGAGGAGGAGGCAACCCAGCGCCTCTCAGAGGCAGCCCAGAGCGGCGGTCTCTTCGACGACCAGCCCACGGGTCTCGCTGATCAGGTGGAGTTTGCTGGGGAGATAGCTCCGGAGGACCCGACCACGAGCTACAGGGGCGCCGAGAACAGGCGGGAGCGCCAGCGCGAGCAGGCCAGCGGTCGCGGAGATCCCGTCGCCGACGAGAATCCCGCGGACGAACCGGACGTCCCCGAAGCGGGCCGGGCGTCGAGCGCCGCCGCCGAGGGCGTGCCCGGCGGGGACGAGTTGCTCCCCGGCGAGGAACAGGCATTGAGCGAGGGCCGCAGTGAGGCTGTGCCGGCAGGCGAAGGATCTGCGGAGCAGCCGCAGGACCCGCCGTCCGGCGATGCCGAGAGGAACGAGAACGACCAGAACGAGGAGAGTTAAGAGCTTTGGCGAGCACTATTGAGAAGATAAGGCAGCTCCGGGAGGAGACGGCCGCAGGGATGATGGATGTAAAGCGGGCGCTTGAGGAGTCCGACGGCGACCTCGACGGCGCGCGGCGCGTGCTGAGGGAGCGTGGGCAGGCCATCGCGGCCAAGAAGAGCGCGAGAGAGACGCACGAGGGTCTGATCGAGGCGTACATCCACTTCAACGGTAAGTTGGGCGTCCTAGTCGAGGTCGACTGCGAGACGGACTTCGTGGCCCGGACCCCGGAGTTCAAGGAGTTCGCCCGCAACGTGGCGTTGCACGTTGCTTCCATGAACCCTGCAGCCGTCTCGCCCGAGGACATTCCGCAGGCGGTACTGGACGAGGAGCGTTCCATAGCCGAGAAGCAAGCCGCCGAGATGGGCAAGCCCGAGAACATCATGCAGAAGATCGTCGAGGGGCGTATGAACAAGTTCGTCTCCGAGAGGGCGCTGCTCACCCAGGACTACGTCAAGGAGCCCGAAAAGACCGTGGGTGACCTGTTGCAGGAGGCGATCCAGAAGCTCGGCGAGAACATCGTCGTGCGCCGGTTCGTCCGCTACGAGCTCTAGAGCTTCCGGGAGCTAGAGGGCCGTGGAGGAAGCTGCCCCGGCAAGGGGAGAGAGAGCGGCGGGAGGCTCGGATCTCGGGTCCGTGAAACGCGTGGTCTTGAAGCTCTCGGGCGAGAGCCTTGCGGGCGACGGCGGCTACGGCATAGATCCTGGTAGCCTCGACGCGACCGCCAACCAGATCGTCGAGGCGAAGGAGGCGGGGACGGAGCTTGCTGTAGTAGTCGGCGGCGGCAACATCTTCCGCGGCTCGCAGGTCGCTGACTCTTTAGGCATCGAGAGCGCGACAGCCGACTACATGGCGATGCTCGGTACCGTCATCAATGCTTTGGCGTTGCAGGCGGCGTTAGAGCGGCGCAAGATCGAGACTCGCGTCCAGTCCGCGATACAGATACAAGAGGTCGCCGAGACGTACATCAGGCGGCGGGCGATGCGGCACCTGGAGAAGGGGCGCGTTGTGATCTTTGCCTCCGGTACGGGTAACCCGTTCTTTACCACCGACACCGGCGCCGCCCTGCGCGCTTTAGAGATCGGGGCGGACGTCCTCCTGATGGCAAAGAACCGGGTGGATGGGGTCTACGACAAAGACCCGCGCACGAACCCGGACGCGGCGCGAATAGATCGGCTCACGTACATGGACGTACTCTCAAAGAACCTCGCCGTAATGGACCACACGGCGGCGACGCTGTGCCTCGGGGAGCGCCTGCCGATAGTCGTTTTCGATATACTGAAGAAAGGTAACCTGCGTGGCATCCTGCGAGGCGAGAGAGTCGGCTCACTCGTCTGGGATTCATAGAGATCCTGATCGGGAGTGCGAAAAATTATCGAGATGTTATTCAAACGTTACACGAGCGTTATGATGGTCCTGTAGAAAGCAGGTTTGCAGGCGGAGTTGGGCGGAGGAGAATGTAATGTCCGACATAGTTGACTTAGCGGCGGCCGGGCGCCGGATGCGGGGTGCTCTGGATTCGGTCCGGCGCGAGTTCTCGACCATCCGCACGGGACGGGCGAACCCCGCTATCCTGGACCGAATAGAGGTCGAGGCTTACGGCTCGCGGATGCCCCTGAGGAGCGTTTCGAACGTCGGCGTCCCCGAGCCGAGGCTCCTGACGGTGACCCCGTTCGACCCCGGCACCCTCAAAGCTATCGAGCGGGCCATAGACAACGCTGACATCGGTTTGAACCCGCAGAATGACGGCAAGATTATTCGTCTCCCCATCCCGGAGCTGACCGAGGATCGACGCAAGCAGTTCATACGCATGGCGCGCGGCTACGCCGAGGAGGGCAGGGTCTCCGTCAGGAACGTCCGGCGCGACGAGATGCGCGACCTCCAGGAGCTAAAGAAGATGGGTGAGATCTCCGAGGACGACGAGCGCCGGGCAGAGGCCGAGCTTCAGCAACTCACCAACGAGTACGCGCACCGCATAGACTCGGCGCTCGCCGACAAGGAGGCCGAGCTCCTTGAGGTCTGAGCCCTGCTAAACCCCGCCCGAAAACAGGTCTCCAACTCCCCCTCACCAATAGACCCTGCACGGGATCCCAGAGGCAGAGTCCTGGTCCCGTTGGATCGGGAGAACACGCCCCGGCACGTCGCCATCATCATGGACGGCAACGGCCGTTGGGCGAAGCAGCGCTGGTTACCCCGCGTCGCCGGACATCGTGCGGGGGTCGCGGTACTTACTCCGCTCCTCGAGGCCGCCGGCGAGGCCGGTGTTGAGGCTCTCACACTCTATGCCTTCTCTACCGAGAACTGGAACCGGTCCGAGAACGAGGTTGATTCGCTCATGTCGCTCTTCCTGGAGACGGCGAGGGGGAAGGTGCCGGAGCTCAACGAGCGTGGTGCACGGCTGCGGTTCCTGGGCCGCCGGTGGCCTTTGCCGGGGAAGGTGCAGAAGGGCATCCGGGAGGCCGAGGATCTGACCCGGCACAACGACAGGCTCGACGTGTACGTCGCGCTCAACTACGGGGGTAGGGCGGAGATCGTGGACGCGGCACGGCGCATGATCGAGGACGGCCTCTCGCCCGATGAGGTGGACGAGACCACGTTTGCCTCCTACCTCTACGCGCCCGAGGTGCCCGAGGTGGACCTCGTGATCAGGACGAGCGGGGAGCTCAGGATCTCGAACTTTCTGCTCTGGCAGATCGCCTACGCCGAGTTCTACGTCACCGAGACGCTCTGGCCGGACTTCTCCCCGGAGGAGTTTCGACAAGCCATAGCCTCCTTCGCGGCGCGTTCCAGGCGCCGCGGCGGGGCCTAGAGGGAAGGCCGGAGCGGCCGTGCTCCGGTGGCGCATCATCACCGCCCTGGTACTTGCGCCCATAGCCATAGGCGCTCTGATGCTGGGCCGGTGGGCTGTTCTGGTCGTGACCTTTCTACTAGTTGTCCGCGCCGCCCAGGAGTTGGCGCGGGCGCTCCAGCCGCTTCCGTTCCCGGCGGCTCTGGGGTCGGGGGCGCTCCCGGTCTTGCTCTCGATTCCCTACGGCCTGACGGGCGCCCTCGCCGGTGTTTTCTTGAGTCTGCCGTGGTCGCTCTTCTGGCTATCTGCGAAGCCTGACTACCGCACCTTGAGAGCTTTACTTGCCCTTCTCCTGATGGCGCTCTGGGTCGGCGCGCCGCTCGCGCATCTCGGCCTGATCTGGGACGTATCTGGCGGCAGGTATCTGCTCATAATCGCCGTGGTTGGACCCTGGATCTCCGACGCGGGAGCGTACTTCGCCGGATATCTCTTCGGCTGCCACCCGCTCTTCCCCGTTCTCAGCCCGAAGAAGACCATCGAGGGCGCCGCCGGTGGCCTCCTGCTGACCGCGGCCGCTGTCGGCTCCTTCTCCCACACCTTTCTGGACTTGAGCACCCTCGTGGCGGTGCTTGTGGGGGCTGCGGTGTCGGTGTCTAGCCAGGCGGGTGACCTCTTCGAGTCCGTCCTTAAGCGTATCCTTGACCTGAAGGACCTCGGCCGCGCCCTGCCCGGACACGGTGGCCTCCTCGACCGGATAGACAGCCTTATTTTTACCGCCCCCGCAGTGTACTACTTCTACACCTTCTACCTCCTGTGAGGTGCCACGCATGAAGCGACGTATCACCATCCTCGGCTCCACGGGTAGCATCGGCCTGCAGGCCCTCGACGTCGTCCGCTCCCACCGGGAGCGCTTCGAGATCGTCGGCCTCTCCGCCAACAGCGACGCGAAGAAGCTCAGGGAGCAGGCTGCCGAGTTCCGTCCCACGTACGTAGCTCTCGAAAGCGGCGACATAGCCGCCCTCCAGGATTTGCCCGTCGAGAGAATCACTGGTCCCGCCGCCGCCGCCACGCTCGCCGGCGCCCCCGCGGATGTCGTCCTGAACGGCATCGTCGGCTACGCTGGACTCGCCGCCACGGTCGAGGCGCTGGAGGCGGGTAACACGGTCGCCCTCGCTAACAAGGAGTCCCTCGTCGCGGGCGGTGACTGGGTGATGCGGCTCGCGCAGAGCACCGGGAAGGACCTGATCCCCGTTGATTCCGAACATTCGGCGATCTTCCAGTGTCTCACGGGGAGGAGCGAGGGGGAGGTACGCGAGATCCTGCTGACTGCCTCGGGCGGGCCGTTCTTCGGGCGAACGAAGGCGGATCTTGTAGGGGCGGGACCGGAGGACGCGTTGAAGCATCCGACGTGGAGGATGGGTCCAAAGATCACGGTGGACTCCGCGACCATGATGAACAAGGGCCTCGAAGCGATAGAGGCTCACCACCTCTTCGGCGTCTCCTACGAGGAGATCCGGGTCGCCGTACACAGGCAGTCAGTAGTACACGGGGGCGTCCTCTTCGTGGACGGCTCGGTAATACTGCACGCCGCCCTCCCGGACATGCGCCTCCCCATCTCCTACGGCATTCTCTACCCCGAGAGGGTGGAGGTCGGGGCGGAGCCGGTGGGTTTCCGCGACGCGACGTGGACGTTCGAAGAGCCCCAGAGCGACGTGTTCCGGTGTCTGCCGCTCGCAGTAGGGGCAGGGCGGCTCGGCGGGGCGTATCCGGTGGCGCTGAACGCGGCGAACGAGGTCGCCGTGGGAGCCTTCCTTGACCAGGGTATAAAATTTTTGGGTATAGCGGACGTCGTTGAGGAGGTTCTAGAGGCTGTGCCGGACCTGGGTGAGCTGGATAACATGCAGGCTATAGCGAACGCGGATCGCTGGGCCCGCGAAGAGGCGGAGAAGGTTGTAAGGAACACACGATGACGATCCTTGCAGCCATCCTCGGCCTGATCGCCCTTATAGTCATCCACGAGCTCGGACACATGCTCGCCGCAAAGGCAATGGGCGTACATGTCCCCGAGTTCGGTATCGGATTCGGCCCCGCTCTCATGAAGAAGAAGATCGGCAAAACAGTCTACTCTTTCCGCGTAATACTCCTCGGCGGTTTCGCCAAGATGGAGGGTATGGAGGGGATGGCTAGCGTCGAGAATGAGACGGGCGAGTTCGGGTCCGACGCGTACCCTTCGAAGCCGGCTTGGCGGCGGGCGGTCATTATCCTGGCGGGGCCGTTCGCAAATCTGTTGGCGGCGGTCGTCATATTCGCCGTCTTGTTCATGGGCGTCTCGCCGCCGACCACGGAGGTGGAGTCGGTCGTCCCCGGGTCTCTCGCCGAGCAGGTCGGTTTGCAGGAAGGGGACCGCGTCGTCTCTGTGGACGGGCAGGAGATCGAAGACTGGGGACAGTTCCAGCAGGCCGTGGACGCCCGGAGTCCGGGAGATGAGGTCGAACTCGTCGTGGAGCGCGGCGGGGAGCGGGAGCAGTACTCGGGGGCGCTGACCGCCGACGAGCGGGACCCGGAGCGGGCACTGGTAGGGGTGCAGCCCAAGCCATCCGAGGAGACATACCGTCCGCTTCAGGCTCTGGGGCTCGGGGTAGAGAAGACGGTGCAGGTACTCGGGCTCTTCGGGTGGTTCATCGGGCAGTTGGCGACCGGTGGGGTCAGCTTCTACGATTCCGTCTCCAGCCCGATAGGAGTGGTCGGGGTGAGCAGCGACGTGGCCGCGCGGGGAGCGCAGAGCTTTGCGGGGCTCCTAGCGCTCATAAGCCTCAACCTGGCCGTCTTCAACCTGCTGCCCATACTGCCGCTCGACGGTGGGCACCTGTTCTTTATCGCGGCGGAGAAGGTGTTGGGCAGGCCGGTCAGCGCGGAGACGGTGGCGAAGGTCGCGGCCTTCGGGCTCGCGTTAATACTTATGCTCTTCGTCTTCGCGACCTACGCAGACCTTAGTAAAATCTTTACTGGACAACCGTTTATCCCCGATCCGTAGAAGAGAGTTGGTAGTGGCATGACAGAGGCAGTCGTACAGGAGCGCCCGATCACCAGCCGTCAAATAGTAGTAGGTGGCGTGCCGATAGGCGGCGGCGCGCAGGTGGCCGTCCAGTCCATGACCAACACCAACACCTCAGACGTAGAGGCGACCGTGCAGCAGGTCTACGACCTGAACGCCGCCGGCGCGGATCTCGTGCGCGTCTCGGTCAACGGCTCGAAAGCGCTCGCCGGCTTCAAGGAGGTCGTCTGGCGCACCCCGGTACCCCTGATCGCCGACATCCACTTCGACTACCGGATGGCGTTAGGCGCCGCCGCCGCCGGTGCGGCCTGCGTGCGCATCAACCCCGGCAACATCGGCGGCAACGACCGCTATCGCGTCGTTATAGAGAAGTGCATGGAGGCCGGTGTCGCGATGCGAATCGGCGTCAACTCCGGCTCCGTCGAGAAGAAGTACTGGGACCTCCCGAAGGCCGAGGCCCTGGTGTCGAGCGCCCTGCAGAAGGTTGAGATCGCCGAGGAGATGGGCTTCAAGGACTTCAAGGTTTCGCTCAAGGCAAGCCACGTCCCCGAGATGGTCGAGGCGAACAGGGAGTTCCGCAAGCACTCCGACGCCCCCTTGCACCTCGGCGTCACCGAGGCCGGCACCAAGCTCCCCGGAGCCATAAAGAGCGCCGCGGCTTTAGGCCAGCTACTCCCATATGGCATCGGTGACACCATCCGCATCTCGCTCGCGGAGGACCCGGTTGAGGAGATACCGGTGGCGTACCAGATCCTCTCGTCCCTCAACCTCCGCCACCGCGGTCCGAACGTCATCGCCTGCCCGAGTTGTGCTCGAACTCTAGGCTTCGACGTTATCGGCATGGCCGCCCAGGTCGAGGACGCGCTCAAGCACTACGAGGACCACTTCACCGTCGCGGTGATGGGCTGCATCGTCAACGGCCCCGGCGAGGCCAGGGATGCCGACTACGGCGTCGCCGGCGGCAAGGACGACGGTGTGATCTTCTCCAAGGGCAAGCCGCTGCGCAAGGTCGGACGCGATGAGATCTTCGACGCCCTCTTCGAGGAGATTGGCAAAGCCGGCTGGAAGTAGCGGATGGTAAAGCTCTGCTTCCGTTGGAGTATGAGCGGATAAGCTATACCTGACATGCGAGGCGACGCATGAGAGAACGTGGCATCTCCGAGTCAGACGTATCGACCGTGATAAATGACCCAGGTCTCACCTACCCCAGCTACAGTAAACGGGTTGCGGAGGATGTCTTTGAAGGCGGGAGGCTTTTGAGAATCGTCTTCGTGGACACACCGGAGGCCGAAACCGATGCTAGGATTATTAGTGCGATAGATCTAGAGGAAGGTTTAGTTTGTGAGGTTCGAGTTCGACAGCGAGGCTGACGCGCTCTTGGGTTTGACCCGCTTCCGCGAACCGATCAGAGTTGAGCGATCAGGTTCCGTGAAAGGGGTCGAAGATGGGCAAGACAGGCAGGCTCTACTCGCCTGAATTCAAGGAAGAAGCCGTCCGGTTAGT
>JAABVA010002281.1_pt1 | contig 19282 bp, 28 predicted proteins | sample 5560331 | NCBI WGS metagenome assembly JAABVA01 (sample SAMN12812661, study PRJNA571458) | rock metagenome | isolation source: Antarctica rocks | place: Antarctica: Victoria Land, Mt New Zealand sud | collected 2016-01-07 | reverse complement strand
CTGCCGGGCCTGGGCAGCCTGGGCGTGTCGGGGCGGCGCGAGCAGAGCGAGGTGCTGTACACCTACACGTCCATGACGGAGCCCGGCTCCACGTACCGGTGCGCCCGTGTGGGGGACAGTGGATTCGGTTTTTTTTGAAGAGAGTTTGGAAAAGCAGAGCGCGGCGCTGTACAGCTACACGTCCAGGACGTAGCCCGGGTCCACGTACCGGCGCGTATCTCCGGCTGGGGTGGGGGCCGGGGACAGGCTGGGGGCGTGCATGAAAAAGCGGAGCGCGATGCTGCACACCTGCATGCCCCGTGGCGGGGCCCGGGTCGGCTGGTCGGTGCGCGGCTGGGCCGCGCATGGCCTTGCGCGTGCGGAAGGGCATGCCATAGGGCTTTGGCCGAGGGTCTAGGGCGAAAGGGGCGTGCAAGCTCGGCCGAGCTCAGGGGCGCAGACGCTGTCGCGCACCGACGCGGCAGGCGCGCGCAGGTTTGACACGGCCACGCCCGCGGTGGACCCCGCGCTGCTGAGCCGCGTGGAGCTGCCCGGCGGCTGGAACCTGGACGACTACAACACCACCCAGGCGCGCGCTGTCAGCATGGCTCAGACGGCAGCAGTTCCCTGAGCGCGCATGTGCGTAGGCTGTGGAAGCACCCCACACCTTTTGTTCGTGGCTGCAAGGTCGACTTCCAAGTAGATATGGGTGCATGGGCATGAGCCGGGGGCGGCGCGCGGCTGGATCACATGGGGTGCAGGGTACCGCGGGCCGCCGCTGCAGCGACCGCGCGCGAGGGGCTGCCGCGTAATGGCGCTCGCGCCCGCGCCTGAGCCGCGGCCGCCGCCGCAGGTGTTTGTGCCCAGCAAGGACGGCACGCGCATCCCCATGTTCATCGTGGCGCGGAAGAACCTCACGCTGGACGGCACCCACCCCACGTTCCTGTACGCGTACGGCGGTGCGCCCGCGGGGCCCGGCCGGCGGGCGCAGGCCGTTTGGGCCAAACCGTGGGCGCTGTCAGGCTCCGCGCCGACCTGAGCACACGAATGGGCCGGGCACATGCTGACTGCTATATATTTATATGCTACATAACGCGTATTGCGGCTGCGTGTGCTGCGCGGTTTCCGGCTGGTAGGTTCCGGCAGCGCGGCGGTCCCGGTGCTGGCGCCGACTCCAAGCCGCGCGCCGCGCAGGCTTTGACATCACCATGTTCCCCACGTTCAGCACGAGCCGGCTGGTCTTCCTGCGCGCGTTCAACGGCGTGTACGCCATCGCCGGCATCCGGTGCGCCCCTGCCCAGCACTCGCCGTAACGTGACGTGATATCCGGCTGCATTTGGCAACGCCAACCTACGTGCCACCGCTGTCCACATCATGATATCCTGCTCTGCAGCCCATGCCATTGCGTCGCTGAATGTGCGGACCCCAGTATTGCATGTACTAACACGCCCTGCTGCGCGGCGCCGCAGGGGCGGCGGGGAGTATGGGCTGGACTGGTGGGAGGGCGGCCGCCTGCACAAGAAGCAGAACGGCTTTGACGACTTTGCGTCGTGCGCCCAGTTCCTGCACAGCGCCGGCTACTCGTCGCCCGCCAAGCTGACCATCGAGGCGCGCCCGGCCGGCCAGCCTGCGTTGGAGCGAGGGCTGCGGAGGTTGTGCAATTTGGCACGCGGGTGTCCCCGCGCATGGCCTGTCTCAGACACACTGTCAGGCACGCGTGCTGGCACCGGACCAAGGTACTGGCCCACTGCCTAGGCATCAGCGCCTCGCGCAGTGCCGACGCTGACACGGTGCCGCGCTGCGCAGGGCGGGTCGAACGGCGGGCTGCTCATGGGCGCAGAGGTCAACCAGGTGCCAGCCCGCTCTGCATCCTCCGCACGACGCTCAGCGACACGCCACAAATTCTGCAAGCCATCAACACCGTTCTGCCTGACTCGAACCAATCCGCGTTGTGCTGCCCACTCTTGTGCCAGCGCAACTCGGCGCGCAGCCTGACTGACAGAGCTTCTGCGCGCGCAGCACCCCAACCTGTACGCAGCAGTGATCGCCCAGGTCGGCGTGATGGACCTGCTGCGCTACCCGCTCTTCACCATCGGTGCGCGCTCCCGGCCGCCGCCCGGCCCTGCCGGTGTCAGCTCCGTGCCCGCCGCTCGCATGCGGCGCGCGCGCGCTGTCCCGGCAGCACGCATGCTGCATCCTGCCTGGCGTGCACAGCCAAGGCCGAGCGCGTGCCGCCGCGGCAGGCCACGCGTGGGTGACCGAGTACGGCGACCCCAACAACGCCACCGACCTGCCGTACCTGCTCGCCGAGTCGCCGCTGCAGAACGTGGCGGTGCCCACCGGCAGCGGGCAGTACCCGGCCACCATGGTCACCACCGGTGCGCCCGGCCCCGCGCCCGACAGGTTAGGATTCCAGATAGCATAGGGTTATGGGTAGTGATATGACAAGTAACCCTACCCTAGACTGTAGTAAATGCTCACAGAAGCTCAAGAGTCTCACAGCCTGCACAACACGGCCACGGCGGTTGCGACCGGCGCGCCCAGCCTCGCACCTAACCTGCTCTGAGCGTTCCGTGCGCGATTGAGCGCGGCTGGCCTGGGGCGGCAGCAGACCACGACGACCGCGTGGTGCCCCTGCACAGCTACAAGTTCCTGGCCGCGCTGCAGCACGCGCTGGCCGGCTACCCCGGCTCGCCGCAGCGCAACCCGCTCATCCTGCGCGTCGACGTGAACGCCGGCCACGGCGGCGGTGCGCGCGCGCCCGTGCCTGCATGCAGCGCCCTCGCTGCCCCATGTCTCAAGGGGCTTGCGCCACAACATAATCCAGTGGCTGTGTCTAGGTGCTGAGTGCATACTGATGATCGGTGGCCTTTGTGCGTCTCTCTGGCCCGAATAGCAATAACAACAAAGAGTACTGACATACTTGCGCGCTTGTGGTGAAGTCCCTGGGCCGCCGCTTCTCGCATGCGTGCCCGCCATGCATGATTACCATTCGTGATGGAAGGCTGTGCTGGATGCGCAGGCAAGCCGACAGCCAAGACCATGGACGAGATCACAGACGAGTATGCGTTTGCGGCGGCCGCAATGCGCGCGCCCTGGGTGCTCACCCCGCCGCCGACACAGGCGCCCGTGCCCCACCACGCCCGTGTCGTGCGGCCAGCTGCGCCCGGCCCGGCTGCCGCGGCTGCCCTGACGCTGTCCAGGCCCGCGGCGCCCGCCCCATCAGTGCGCCTGCAGGCGGCGTCAGTGGGCGGCTGAGCGCTGGCTTTCCCCGTGGAGCACAAATCTGCCCACCTGGGATAGCTGCGGCGTGATTGGAGCCGCCCGACCAGGCAGCCCCTGCCCCGCCCCCACGCCTGCAGGCAGCCAGGTGGCTGCTGTATGCTGGCACTTATGTGAGGCAGGCTCAAGCACCCCATAGTGTGCGAGTGCAGCATGGCTGCAGGCGGGCGCGCAGCATTTGTGGACGGCATCATGTGATTGTACAAGGTGAGTGCAGCGGCTTGTCCTGGGCGCGCATTTATCATGCGCAGCTCTTCAGACGCATGTGGTCGCACGCCTGGCGCCGTGCAAAGGCGCCATGGCAAATGTGGACAGTTTTCGGTGTGTGTCTTATCAACAGAACAGCCTTCTGTGTGCAATTTTAGCTGTTTTGTGCAAAATACGCGGCGCTGCTGATGACTACGCTGTGGCCTCGTTCCAGCAGTCACGCGGCGCGACTCACGTCTGCATGGTGCTGGCATGTCTTGCTGCTAGCTACCCCTCGAGCGGGCATGCCAGCGCCGGCAGAGTGGATGGGGCTGGCGGGCACGCCTTTGCGGCCCTGTCAGCCCCACGCGGCCTGTGGGCACCCCTCATGCAGGGTCGAATCGGGTGCTGTCCTATGTCCTGGGGCTGCTTGGCCCTTATTCGAAACGTCTGAACCTCCCAGGGACTGCGCAATTGACTGCCGCGGGCCTCCCTGCTTGCTTTCTGAGGCCTGCATGCAGCCAGCGCAGAACACAGGGCTTGCTCAGCAGGACGGGGCTCTTGGCAACCTGAATTGCCTGCCTGGTTGGCAGCAGGAACCCCCTGCATGGATGGTAGGCGCCACTCTAATACTTTTACACATGTAAATAGGTGCACGTACGTCACAGTGGCACCCATTGACTCAAATCAAATCAGGATCGGGTTTTCAGGACAGCCATACAAAGAACACAAAAGCATGAACGTCTCCAGACACTTCGGTTTGGGGCAGGAGAAGCACTATGTGTGACCTCGTACATAGCTAAGACGCAACAACAGCCAACTGCACAAAATGTGAAAAGGGCACATGCACATGCATCAACAGCAAGCATCCAGAGGTAAACGTCACATCGAGGGCAGGCCGCAGGAGAGCCCCAACACGCATTGCAAAACGCTTCATTAGGGCATCATCAGTCTATTATTATAGGGCCAGGTCAAAACCGGCTGCCAAGAGCACAGACATTCACCCGTGTGCTGTGCCCACTTGGCACTCGGCGCTCTTGCCGCGTCACGGGCATGACACCCCCACCGCTCACATCACCTGGCGGTGTACAAGCGACGCTACGCATGCCAACATGTTACACAACATCACGCAAGTGCAGCAAAACCAAACAGCCCAAGCCGTTTGCAGAAAAGCCCCCCTCCCCTGACCCCCACCGCCCCATAAAACCCTGCTGCACCCCACTCCTCAACAAACCATGCCCTAAGCGTTGTCACAGCTCTCCACACCAAGCCTGTACGCCAACACAGCTCCCGCGGCCGCCCACTCCGCAGCCGTGCAGAGCGCCCGCGGCAGGCGCGGGGCGCCGCGGGGGTCCGCTACGCCCCGGCGTCCACCGCCATGAGCGCCGCCAGGTTGCTCTGCGTGAGCGCGGAGCGCGCCTGGAGCCCCTCGGCGGCCACGCCCAGGTCGGCCGGCGCGGGCAGGTCCTCGTCAGTCACGGAGCCGCCGTTCAGCGACCCCGCGCCCGCGCCGCCGGACAGCGCGCCCAGCTCCAGCGTCTCCACGCCAAAGTCGAGCCCGAGCGGCGCCGGCGGCGCCGGCAGCGGGTTGAAGTCGCGCAGCACGAACAGCTCGTCCAGGAGCGCGGGGTCCGGGTTCAGGCTCTGCGCGCGCGGCGGGCGCCGGCCTCAGCGCGCGGCGGCCTGCTAAGCGCGTATGCAGGCCCCTGCCAACGAGGGCGGCCTGCACGGCTCTGCAATGCTTTCTACTCGCACAGTGTGCGCGTCCGCACGCACTGCATCTGGCCGCCCGTGCATGCCAGCCGTGGGCGCCACGACGGGCTTGCGGCCGAACTGTCCAACTTGGCCGCCAGCAGGCATGCCATCTGCAGCAACCCATGGGCGAGCCTCGGGCGGCGCGCGCGCGCGCCTCAAACAGCTTGTAGCAGAAGCGGCCGGTCTTCTTGGAGACCAGCTTGCCGGCGAGCACGTCGATCGCGGCCATGGACAGGCAGGTCTGCATGTACGCCTCAATCAGGTCGTCCAGGCCGATGCCGACGCTGTTGAAGTCGCGGCTGTCCATGAGCAGCAGGCGCTCGGTCGCCGTGCGCCAGCCGCCGTCCTCAGTCTGCACGGCCGGCGCGTGCGGCGCCGCGTCAGCGCCGGCCGGCGCGCGCGCGGCCGCGGCGCGACGCATGTCCCCCCAGTGCTGCCCTGACACGCCGTTGCAGGCGAGGCAATCATTCGTTTCGGAGGTGCCACCAGCGTCACAGGCCTAGGTAAGGTAATGGAAATATGGTAAAGGTGCGCTGCGACTTAGACATCGAGCCGCAGGGCAGCAATGGAGCGATGTTGAGCAGCCGCATGACTGCTCCACTGCATGTAGCCGCCCGCGTCCCGCCAAGCGCACACCGCAGCCCGCCGACTGCCTGCCCGCCGCGCGCGCGCCGCGCGCCTTGATGCTGAGGTTGGTGCCCAGGATGTCCCAGGACGACGCGCCGGCGACGAGCGTCTCGGGCAGCGCGCGGCGCGCGCGGCGCGCGTAGATCGCGACCGGGAAGAAGCCGCCGGCCGGCTCCGCGCCGACCATCATGCGCAGGTCGAATGCGTGGATGTTGCCCTTGGCGTTGGGCACGGTGCCGACGTGGTACAGCTGCGCGCCGCCGCTGCTGCGGCTGCTCCAGCCGCTGTTGCCGATCAGCGCCTGCGGGCCAGGGGCAGGGTATAGGGCATACAGCCTCGCTCCGGGAGGTGTCAGAGCAGTGGCAGGACAGGCCGTCAGCGTAAGCCGCATCGGGAGCGGCCGCCGCAGCCGCCGCTCACCGAGAAGGAGGGTCGGCAGGGCCCCCATGCAGACACCAGGCTGTTCCTGGGAGCAACGTGGGCGCGGCTCAGGGGTGATCCTGGGCGCGGCGCCCGGGCGGCTGCCGGGGCGCACCTGCACGATGAAGGACTGGTAGTGGTGCTGGATGAGCATGAACGCGGCCAGCTCCTCATCGTTGACGATGGTCCAGACGCCCTGGCCGGCGTTGGCATAGGGCACCTTGACGACCGCCATGCCGCCCATGCGCTTCACCCACAGCGGGATCTGCATTCGCAGAGCGCCCCGCGCTCGCCATCGCGCCATGAGCTGCGTCGAGCGCCAGGCGCGCACCGACCAGCAGCCGCGGCGGCGCAGGGTGCAAGCACAGCGAAGGGCAAGCAGAGAGCTACGTTGGATGCTTCAGAGCCGCACGAGCGGCAGGCACAAGCAGTGGCGCCACAGCGCAGGCCGGCGCTGCCAGAGGCGCGCGGCAGCGGCCGCCCTCAGTGGCACGACACACGATGGGCAGCAAGCAGTTACTTATAATGGCAGTGTTGCATATGCCTCTCACAAGCTCAAGCCATGCGCAGTGAGGCGGCGTGCGCGTTTCACAGAGGCCCTCTGTGTAACACAGTTGCACATGTCTCATACAAGCTACATAGCCACGGATGCACAGCGTGCCACCAGGCGCGCGGCGGGCGCGGGGGCCGCGCCTCTGCTAGCGGCACGTTCCACATCGTCTCCGGCGTGTTGATCGTCAGGCCCGTGCCCTGCAGCTCCGCGTTGTGCAGGTCGTACGCCTTGGCCGCCAGCATCTGCGTCGCCCGCCCGCCCATGAGCCCCTGTCTCGGCACAGCCTCTGCCTCAGCACATATGTGGGATGTGGCGCCACTCTTGACATGCAGGCTGCCGTGCTGCACAATCCGGGTCGATCAAGCTGCTGCGTGCAGCCTTCGGGCGAGCCGGGCGCATGGACGTGCACGGAGCGCGCGCGACGGCTGCGGCGCGCCTTGTTGCGGCCGCCGGCCAGGCAGGCGAGTACGGGGTTGTAGATCAGCGTGCGCGTGATGGGCGGGATGCGGTTCCACGGCTTCTGCGTCACGTAGCGGATTGCCGCGCGCACGACCTCCCATGTCTGCCCGCCGCCGTGCTCGCCGCTGCTGTTGCTGTAGCCCTTGGGCGAGTCTGCGGATGTGTACGACAGCGCATCCTCCGCGTCCACCAGGTCCAGCATGCAGTCTGCGCGCGTGCGGCGCGCGGCCCGTCAGGATAGGGTAGGGTAGGACTGCAACGTAGTGGAGCTGCGGCGGGCGCCCACATGGCGCGCAGCGCTGCACGCGCGGTCAGCGACATGAGGCTGTCAGCGCACAGCACAATGGTGGCGCGGGGGCGGCACAGCCGCCGTTGAGCCAGCCCAGCCGACGCCTCATGCCGCGGCGGCGCCGGCGTCTCATGCCCTGCCTGCACCGTCGCGCATCGATTTGGCAGGCACGGGGCAGGAGAGGCGGCGTGCCCTGCGCGCCTGGTGGGCATGGGGCCGCGGTGCTGCTGAGGTGTCAGTCGTGCTGCGGGGCCTTATGTGCTCGGCAACGCCCAGGCCAGCCCCAGCAGTGCTCGCAGTCGGCGCTCTGGCCGCTGGCTGCTGCGCCATGCGCACGCCAGCGAGCCCCGCGCGGGCGCCGGCCAATTAGGAGCAGCGCCTGCCAGGGGCCCTATGTGGCCATGCGTGCCCCACAGCAAGCGGAGCTGGGCGCCCAGCGGCCTCGAGCGCAGCCTCCGCTGCACCCGCCCTGCACGGACCGACGCGCATGTTTGTTAGGCCAGTCTTTCGGCTGAGCCCGCGCGCGCCCTGCTGTGCGCTGCGCCCGTGCAGCTGGGCCAGCCTTGTGCCGAGTGCGCACCCGCAGAAGTTAGCCGTCGGTTGGGAGGGGCCCCATGTGCCGGGGGCTGCACTTGCGCACCTGCTCGCTTCTGACGAGCATCTCTGTGCTCGGTTCCTTGGATGCTGTCTGGTGTGACGGCAACGATGATCGGCGCCTGACACACGGGGAGGGTCTGCGAGGCACGCACCCGTGCGGACCTCCAGCACGCCGTCGCCGGTGAAGCGCGCGCGCTGCAGCTCCTGCGGCGTGTTGTCGAAGAACGGCACGAGCAGCACTGCCTCGCCGGTCAGGTCTGCCAGGGTTGCCGCATACCCGCTGGCCTCCTGCGCGCCGTCGGCAGCGCACACGCCTCACAGCCAGCTTTGGGAACGCCGCATGCAGGGACCCTGGTCAGGTCTGCTAGGGCTGCCGCACATCCGCCGGCGTCCTGCGCCTGTCCAGCAGAGCACACGACATGTCGGCCTGTTTACGGGACACCGCTTGGGGGAAGCCGCACATGGGCCGCCAGTTGCAGGCCCTCGGGCACTGCAAAGCGCAGTGCAGGGCAGGGCGTGCGTCACTGTTGATGTCCAGGCCAGGTCATGGAGCATGCGCGGCCGAGCGGTGTGAAGGCTGCCCGCGCACCATCTTGTTCTTGTCGTACAGCACCGCCAGGCGGCCGTGCGGCAGCATCGGCTCGGCCGCGTGCAGCACCGGCATGAAGCTCTGCTCCAGCAGCGTCTTGTACCCGGACTGCCGCGCGCAGCGCCTGGGTCAGCAGGTGCGGGGCAGCACTGCAGGACTGATGCCAGCCTGCTCCGGGCGGACAGAGAGGGAAGTGAGGGACTGCAGACAAGAGGAGTATGAAGGGAACCCTAATCCCTGAAACTCCTTTGGCGATGTGCAGTGCAGGGCGGTGCCATGCATGTGATCCCACAAGCTTCCTCGCTCGCTTGCGTTCGCGCTGGCTACCACGGGTGCCCTGTCCGGCGGCGCGCGCGCGCGCCGCGGCGCGCCTGCTCGGAGGCGTCGTTGACGAGCGGCTGCGACTTCTGGCCCGAGGGGCACGAGTTGGTCTCCACCACCACGCAGCGCCGGTTGCCGAGCGCGCTGGCGGTCACAAACACGTCCGCGCCCGCCCACTTGAAGTGGTGCAGCACCTGCGGCAGGGTCAGGGTGAGGTCGGAGGTTGGCCGGCATCGCTAGCAGGCGCGAAGCGGTGCGACCCTGGCGGATGCAACCCACGGCGGCGCCCTTGCACTGCTGCCCCACCAGCAGGCAATGCAGCCCCGCCAGTCCGCTGCGTCTCCGCCGCGCAGGCGCAGCGCGGGCAGCCGCCTCCGGCCGGTGGCCAGAGAGCTCTTAGAGCGTCGGCAGGCGGGCCCAGCGCTGTCACCCAGGCTGACCCCCGCCTCTGCGCGCGCGACGTGCCCTGCAGGGCACGCGGGGGCGCGCCTTGCTCAGCGCGGCCGCGACGCCCGCCGGCTGCGCCTCTGGGTGCAGGTGACAGTAGCGCTTGGCGATGCGCGCGTTGCCCAGGCTCAGGAAGGTGCGCACGACGGGGTGGATGTGCGCGTTGAGCACGCGCGGGTAGAAGTGCGCGGTCGGCTCGAAGGACCCCGGCGTCACCGCCACCACCTCCTTGACCTGCTCGGCATGGCGGGCTCGGGCCCTGGCTTGCTGGTTTGCTGAGTTTGGTCTGGTTGACTGGCTGTGCTTCTGTTGCAAGACAGCTCCCATATCCCCGTCGGGACCTGGATGCTCGTGCGGGGGACCAGAGAGCGCGGCGTGCTGCCACCTGTCCAGATGGCAGGCAGGTGCCAGCCAGCGCACGGAACACCTGCGACTAGTCTTGCTCATAGCCAAGCAGCAGGGCACGCATACCCGCGCACAGCAGGGTGCACCACTGTTTGGCAGTACAGTGCAAGCGCCTCTCCGACGTGTGCAGCGAGCAGGACGGAACGAGGAGCGACTGCAACGCCTCGTGCCGGACAGGGACTGGAGGCTGTTCACAATGTTGCGCACCTCGGAAATGAGCGGAGAGATCTCGGCACGCAAAGCAGCAGCGGGCGGTGAGCCCCCGTGCACGAGCGCGTCGGCTGCTGCGCTGCCCTCAGCTGCTTGAGGAATATCCACTGTCCCGCTCACAACAGGAGTGCGCTCCATCCTGCGCGTCAATCCGCGGTGAGTGCTCAAGCGCTCCATCGGACACAGGCTGGCAGGCACAGCCTGTGACACGGAGATCGGCACCAATGTGCTTGGCCCAGGCCCCTGAAGCTGCCTGCAGACCGGTATCTGTACATGCAGGGCTGCGCACCTGCCTTGGCTGTCGGCCCTGCGGTGCGCTCCCCAGCCCGGCTGGCGGCAAGGGTTAGCTGTCGCAGGACGCTGCACTCGCCTGGAGTGTCTGGCAGGTTGTCACGAAAAAACCCGGCTCCTGAACGCGCTCCGACATTTCCGCAGCGGGACCGAGGCGCCTCCGCACGAGTCGGCAACTGTCACTTTGCAGTGACAGTGCTTCAGTGAGGAGCTTGTAACAAGTGCACTGCTCAGGGGTTTAACGAGGGCAAAGCCCTGCCCACACGAGCTGCGCCAACTGAAGAGCTGTAAATCTAGCAGCAGGGCAGCAGCTGGCGACCATGAACGTTGTTTCTCTGTTTACTGGGGCCGGAGGCCTCGACATGGGCCTGCACCAGGTGCACTCGCGCTGCTTGTTCCTGCTCTGCTGCTGCGGGCACTGCAGAGCGCATCACAGTCGGCCGTGCTTCTCCTGCCCTGTTTTTGACAGGTCTGGTCTCATCAACGTATTTTCCAAGATGCGGATGTCCGGGTGATGGACGGCAAGTATATGGCACGGCAAGAGCATTCTGCATCGGCAGGACCTAACAGTGTGTCAGACTGCTCGACAGGCGGGCCACAGGATTGTTTTGCAGTGCGAGAGCGATCCGGGAGCACGGCAAGTAAGTCTTGCCCGCCACATCACTGCAACTGCGATTCACGCCAATGCCTCACCACATTTCTGCAGGTGCTGCGGGCAGCCTTCCCAGGCACGCTGCTGCTGCCCGATGTGTGCGCCGTCACAGCGCTGCCAGAGGTGAGGTCGCGCTTCCAAGTGATGCCAAGCTGTGTGCGCAGACTTTGACAGCAGCGCCGGCCCTTTTAAGGGCCACGGCCTACACCCTCAACTTGCGCTAGGCTGCAACAGGACACCGAGCTTCTGGCCGCGGGCTTCCCGTGCGTTGACATAAGCCGCGCTGGGAACCGCGCCGGGCTTGATGGCCAGGTGCGGCGGCCCGGTGTGTCAGCAAGCAGCTCGCGGCGGGGCGCCTTGCTCGCGAGCGCTATATGAAACAGCTGCAGCTAGACTAGCACTGGCATCACACTTTGACTTCCACATGAGGTTGCCTGAGTGAGCACGCGGCTGAATGCAGATGCATAAAGTAAAAGGGGGCTCCATGTGCGTGCAGAGCTCCGGGCTGGTCCGCCACGTGTTCCGGCTGCTCGGCAAGGCGCGGGACAGCTGCCGGCCTGTGCCGTGGGTGCTCCTAGAAAATGTGCGGGCCCCTGCCTCGCTTCCTGCGCCGGGGTGGCAGTGCGTCAAGTATGACAGCACAGCTGGCCAACGCGCTCGCTAAACAGCTGAGGGGCAACACCGGCTTGAACGCTTGTGACTTGCATGCACTGGCCCAACTCCGCATCATGATAGTGCCGTCAAGTGTATTGATGGACGTGGGCCCTCTGTGTAAATGTGATAACATGAGAGCCGTGTCAGGCCAAGTACGCGACAGAGCAGGCCCGCTTGCACCCATGCAGCACACTAGTGTTTTCTGTTGGAGTATCAGCCTAAAAAATCATGCATCAGCCGCATCGCGCTGTGTCACAGCCGAGTCCTGCATGATCACGAGCGTGGTCTGCACAAATTGGACCTGCTGCCGCTTAAACCAAGGGTGCGGGGCCATGGCATGCGCTGCTGCACCTCGCTGCCCATCATCTCCATCGCCTCGCTAGCCATAGGCAAGCATGGCCGCGCAGGGGAGGTAAGCGTGCACAGTGCATGCAAGCTCCTCCCGTGCCAGTCGGTCTTGCTGCGCCAGGTCGAGGCGCTGCTGGACCGCGCGCGCGGCGAGCCGCCCGCCGTGGCCTGGCTGGGGCAGCAGCTGGAGGGCCTCGGCTACAGCAGCTGGGCGTACCGCGTCGTCAACACTGCGAGCGCGCCCCCTGCCCGCCGCATGCAGCACACTGCTGACTTCTGGCGCCTAGGGTAGGTTATGTGAGGCTGGGATGGGTAATAACAGGGTAAGCCCCCACCTGCTGCAACGTGCACACACAAGCGCCTCGCGCTGACCCGCCGACCCTTGCCCTGCTTCCAGCACACTGCGTCAGCTGGCACGCCCATGCATGCCGCAGCCATGTCAGCTGTGCTAATTATTATCTGACAACTAGCCTTAGAAGCTCGTGCGTGCGCAGGCTTCGGCGTGCCAAATCGGCGCAAGCGCGTGTTCCTGGTCGCGAGCTTCTACGGCGACGCGCGCGACGTGCTGCTGTCGCAGGTGCCCAGGCGGCCGCATGGCTGCCACCTGTTAAAGCCGTGTCACGAAAACTCTGCGCGAGCCTGTGCTGCTGGTGCAGAGCCTGCCATATGCTGCTTGGGGCCGGCCCTGCCTGCCACGTCCGTGCATGTGGCCTATGCAGCGCCGTCTGCACGGGCCAGGGCGGCGAGTTCTGCCAGGGCGCCTGCCGCCTGCTGTTCGGCGGCCGCCCGTGCTTCCAGTGCCACGACCCCTGCCCGGACGCGGCGGGGCCCGGCGGCTGCGCCTTCGCCCTGGACATGGGCAACGCGCAGTGCGCCGGCGCACTGTGTTACTTGTTAGCGAGTGCCTGCCTCGGACCGTGCGTTTCCAAAGCGATGCGCCATTTGCGTGCGTAACCGCCAAGGAGGTTGCAAGAACTTCAGTAGCGCCGGCCAGTAGTACGGCTCCAACTGTGCATGCACTGGTGGCTGAAGCGATGGAAAAGTGGCATCGGCGTGCTCGGCGCTGGCACTCAGCGCAGCGAGGCTGCGCCACGTACGAACCCCGTGCGCAGGAGCGCGCCGGCCGTCGACTGCGTGCCGACGCTCAAGACAGCCAACTCGCGCATCTGCCTGCTGCTGCCGAGCGGGCAGGTGGGCCTGCTGCGCATCGACGACGCCGAGCGCCTCCAGGTCGCGCCCGCTGCGCCGCGCCCCCCGGATGCCGGCGCTCGTCCTGCATCTGCGCTGCACACTTTGCTTCATGCACGCTCGTCATGACAGTGAGTGTGCGCTTACAGCGCTGCAGTCTGCGCGCACTGCCAGACGCATGTCAGATGGCACCTCGCGGGCGGTCCTGCTAGCGCCGGGCACAGCAGGGGGGGCGTCGCCTGCCAGCGAGCCGCACCGCGGCGGAGGGCGCTGACGGGGCGCCCATGCCTGCAGGGCCTGCCGGAGGGCCACACGCGGCCGTGCTGGCCGGTGCGCGCGGACGGCGCGACCGGCCACCGCGTGCGCCTCCAGGACTCCGACGCCGAGCGCCGGGAGGTGGGGCCCCTGCTGCCCCCCTCGCGCGCTCTGCCCCGCGCCGCGCAGCGCCCGCCGGCGTGCAGGCCGGCGTGCGGCGCGCAGCCGGGCTGACAGGCGACTGCCAACAGGGGGTAGGCTGTGAGTGTTGTGTGCCTGCGCACCTGGCCCACATTCATGCTTGCAGGCCGCGGCGCCTGGGCCGGCGTGCCCACGGCCGGCCACAAGGCGGCGGCGGCTGTGTGCGGTGCCCGGGCCGGCGCGCGCGGCGCGCGCGCGCAGGCGCTCTGCCTGATGCCTGCAGAGTCCAGCGCCCAGCTGTGGTGCGGGGTATGCATGCGCGGCCCGCCCCGAATGGGGCGCGGCCGTGCGCGGCAGGCGGAGCGGTGGGCGCTGGTGGGCAACGCGGTGTCCGTGCCTGTCGCGCGCTGGCTGGGCGCGCGGCTGGCGCAGCCGCACCGCCATAAGTACTTCCTGGGCGCCAAGGACCGGCGCATGCCGCTTGAGACTTGTGCGGCGCATAGTCCTCTCGCTACGACTATTTGCATCCGTAAATTTGCTTGGTGCCTGCCGCACGGTCACCTGTCTGACCTCAGCTCCATGAATCGCCGCATTCTGCCTATGTTTGATGGTCTTGCAGGGACGTAGGTATGGAGGCGCTGCAGGCCCTGGGCCTCCACTGTGCTGTCACAATGATGTGTCTGCACGATGCACACAGTGCACACTCTCAAACAGCCCGAATGTGCAAGTAGTGCATGCAAAATCATGAAGCGCATTCGCTGTCATGCAGCAGCGGCTGACGCTCCTGCGGCGGAGCCCGGCCTAACCGCACATGGCGACGACGAGGCGCTGGAGGACGGCGTCCTCTATGATCAGCATGGTGCGGCCCGCCATATACAGGGATTGGGTAATGTTAGCTCAGGAAGCGCAACCGCCGCGCGCCGTAGCTCCCATCTTGCTGGAGCTGACTGCTGCCTCTTGATTGCCGCGCCTGGCTGGCCTGTGCGGCCAGGCAGCGCATCATGACCGGCCTGTGCAGCCAGGCACCTCCTGTCCGTGAGGGCGCCGCATGGGAGGCCCGAGAGCCTGCAGGCAGGCATGCGGCAGTGGCATGCATGCGCCGCAGCTGCAGAGCGCGCGGCTGTGCTAAGAGAGCAGTGCGAACAGCATGACAACATGCGGGAGAGATTACGCCCACAGCTCTCGCCCCGGCCAGCTAAGGAGGCCAGCTGGCTGAACGAGCGGTCACCGCACCTGCCTGCATGCGCAGGCTCGGGCCGCTCGGCCGCCAGGCCGACCAGCTCATCCGGCTCTGATGGCACCGACGGCACCGATAGCGACGCGCCTGAGACGCCTGCGCAGGTCTGGCCAAATGCTGGTATCCCCTGGTCCCTAATCGTTCCTGACAGCATGCAAGATGCACTGCGGCCAAGCCGTGTCTGACGAATAGGTGTGTTGCATCTTCCCACCTGTGCAGGCGCTGGTCAGCGCAAGCATGGGGCGGGTGCATGTGACAGCAAGGGCGGCTCTTGCAAGCTTGCGTTGTCATTGTTGCCTGCGGGCGCCACCGGCCCCGCGCCTGGCTGCAGGCCGGCGGCGGCGGAGCCGCTCCCGGAGCCGGCCGCAGCGCGTGCTCGCGCGGCGGCCGCCGTGGCGCGTGGCCGCGCGCGGCATGGTTCGTGCGGGGCATGGGCAGGCGCGCCCCCTGCCGCCGCGTTGCGGCACGAGCGCTGCACCGCCATTTGCGCGAGCTCCCCAGGAGCGCTGCGCTCAGCGCGCGGTGACCGAGCCGTAGATGCGGGCGGCGCTGGGGGGGTAGGATAGGGTAGGGTCGGGTAGGGTTCATACCCTTTCCAGACGTGCGCGGGGCAGCGCAGGCACGCCGTAGACGTCATGAGCGACGCGCCCGTCATCACGCCGCTGACGCCGCTGGGCGCGTTTGTGACGCGCGTGGGCCGGCACCCCGGGCAGGCCGCGCTGGCCACGTACCTGGCGCGGCTGCGCGAGCAGGCGCGGCGCGGGCGGTGCTCAATGGGCAACATGGGCGTTGCAGTGTGTGCTGGCCAGCTAGCAGTACAGAAACAGAGCCCCACGCGGCATCCAGCTGCATGGCGTGTGTGAGTGAGTCTGCAGGCGCCTGCCGGCACAGCATGCCCGCACAGACCCGCATTGGCATGCATTAATGGCCTGAAAGCCGCTTGCAAGGTGCCTGGCACCGCATAGGCGTGCGTGGCACCGGCTGCGATACCAATCACAACTGCTGTGTCAGCAACGTTTGGTTCGGATGTGTTTTATGCCAAGCTGCAAAGCGCGACACCTTGCACTTGGCTGCAACAAGGCTGCCGCCGCAGCAGCGGGTCCACAGCGGGCCGGCCGCGCCAGGGCTGGGATGTGTCCGCGACCGTGCGCAAGGTGGCGCAGTGCGGCGGCCAGCTCGACCCCCAGGTGCGGTCGCCGTCTGCATGCCCAGTGCTCTGACTTATGTAAGCCGAGCTAGGTTTTCTCTCCCCCTCATCCTCCTTTCCTGGACAAGGCGCGTTGAGGCCATGCAGCGTCATGCCGGACCGCGCTGCACCCGCGGCATGGAGGCGGCTGTGTGAGCAGCCTCCCGAGCCCGGCACGCCACATCGCACACAGCGCTGCGGGCGGACGGATGCCCCTGGAGGGCGGCAGCCGGACAAATGCTGGGCGCTGGGCGCGCTGACATGGCGCCCTACCTACCAGCGCCGCCTGGCTTGGCGGAGTAGGGCAGCCACCACAGCAGCCGCAGTGAAGCCAGCGCGCATGAGGCTAGGGCGCCTGAGGCTAACCCTACCCTACCCGCAGGCGGCGGCCGTCGTGCGCCTGGAGGGCGGCGGCCAGGCAGACGCGGACACGCTGGGGCCGGCGGTGTGGGCGCCCGACGCGGCCGGCGTGTTCTGGCCGGGCGAGGCGCTGGACCCGTTCCGCCTGCCGCGCTCGCGCGCGCTGCCCGCGGGCGCCGCCGCAGGTGCGCCCGTGCGACCACCAGACTGGCCGCCTGCGGCGCACTCCGTCTGAAGCCCTGGCTGCTCCCATGGAAGTGCTGCCGTCGGCGACGGCACGCAGGCAGGCCAACGAGCTGGGCAGTGACACTGGCTTGCGCTTTGAAAGCACTTTGCGCGTGGTTCCAGTTCGCATATGATTCACCCTTGACACTGTAGCGCCGCGCGGCTGCCCCCACAACCCGCCCGGTCTGCCGCGCGGGCGGCTGAGCGCCGCCGCATGCGCGCGCGCAGCGCTGTCCCTGGCGGAGCACCGCGCGTCCATCCCCGGCCTGGGCGCGCAGCGGCGCGCTGCCGCTGGCGCGGCGCTGGCCGATGCAGACAGGGCGGGCAGCGGGGAGGCCCCTCAGCCGGGCGCTCTGGGCACAGAACAGAGCAGCACTTGCGAACCAGATCGCAAGGTGCGTCCCTGCGCCCTGTTGTGTAGCGCAGGTTCAGGTCATGGGTCAACGACACGCAGCACCCAAGCGCGAGGCATGAGATGCAGGCATACAGCAGACAAAGTGCTGCTTTGAAGCCACCGCATGATGGGCTGTTTTAGCACCTGCTCTGACTAGGCACATGCCTCAACATGGGGCTCTGTGGCAGGCGGCCACATGCGCGCTGCTCTATAGCCAGCAGCAAGACGCTGTGACTAGAGCCGCCGATGGGCCTCCGGCGCAGGTGCTGGTGATACAGTTTGGCGCGCGCGCGAGCGTCTGGTGCCGGCCAGGCGAGCTGCTGCCGTATGTGGCGCACCGCGCTGACAAAGAGGCCGCGGCGGCGGCGCTCGCCCTGGCCGGGCGCTTCCACCACGCCGACCGCTTCCAGCTGGCCCTGCAGGCGCGCTAGGGTAGGGTGTAGGGTGGCTGACCAGCTGGCCCTGCAGGCGCGCGCGACCTGCCGCGCACCATGGCCTGCACACAGCCCTGCGGTGCCTCCCTTGCCTGTGGCCGAGGGCCCCTGTCGCCGGCGCCGGCAGCCAGCGAGGCAGCCGTGCGCCCAGCAACAGGAGCGCAGGCGCGCGCGCCAAGTGGCACCGCAGCGCCCCCGTGGTGCGCAGTCCGAGCGGCAGATTGTCATACGGCATCACATGGCCTCAGCTGCATGCAGGAGGCCGCCGCGCACCAGCGGCTCGCGGACGGCGGCGCGCCCGCGGCCGCGGTGGCGGCGCATGCGGCGCTGCGCGCGACGCGCGCAAATGCAGCGCTGCCGCGCTGCGGGCGCTGCGAGGCGTGCGCGACGGCCGCGGGCGCCGCCTCACGCCGCTGCCTAGCCGTGCGCGCGGCAGCCGCGGCTGCCGCGGGGCACGCTGGCGCGCAGGTGCGCCCCCAGGCGGCCCACAGGCATATACACATGTGCTGTTTGCCGCCAGCCTGGATACCAAGCGCTCGGGCGCGCAGGTACCGCGATGCACCCCGCGGCCCGCAGGGTCACACTACACGCTGTGCCTTCTGCAGCTTGGCGGCCCGCCTTTTCACACTGGAATTGTTGGCTTGGCGAACGCATACACCTGCGCGGTGGCGCGGTGCTTGTCGCCGCGGCCCATGTGCACTTGTGCTGCACAGTGCCGAGCGCGGGCCCTGCCGTGCAGGTGGCAGTGCTAGGCGAGCGAGCGCTGGGCGCGCACGTCGCCGTGTTCTGGCCGCTCGACGAGGACTGGTACACGTGCGCAGCCCCCACCCCAGGCGTATGAGCGCGGCCTGCACGACATGCGCGGGATGTGCGGAGCTGCACCCGGCGCCGCCATTCTGATGCGCTCACCGCGGCTCTGTTTCTCCTGCGTGCGGACTTCTTTGCGCCCACGCTGGAGGCGGAGAGCTTGCCTGGCATGCGCGGGCCAGGGACAGACGCCCGTGTTTGTTGCGCGGACTCTGGCGGCATGTATGCTCCGCATTGGGCTGCTGTTCTGGCCTCCTGCGCAGTGGCCGCGTGCGGGCGGCCCCTGGCCCCGGTAGCGCTCAGCAGAGGCACTGAGCGGGCCGGGGCGGACCGCAGGGGTTGGGTGACGGGCTTCGAGTGGCTGCGACAGCGCCACACGGTGCGCTACGAGGACGGCGACGTCGAGATCCTGCCGCTCTGGGCGCCCAATCAGATGGCGCGTGTCACCTCCCCTGCATAGGGTCAGGGTGGTGCTAACCCTACCCTATCCCTAATTTCTGCCTGTCACCATCACTTGCGTCCGAGCATGTCGTCCCTGCAGCCCAGCTGCACTGATTTCAGCTGTTCCTTGTTCTTATGCACCTCCTGTGTAATGGGCCAGCGTCGCGGTGATGCCCGCCTGCCGCGCTGGCCCACGCCGGCGCCGCCAAGTGCTGTGGGCCTTATTTGCTGCTTCCTGTGCAAAATGCGGCCGTGCTGAGCAGTGTTGCGCTGCTGAGCCCCAGCCCCTGTCAGGCTGCAGGACCGCGCTGCGGTCCTGCCGCCCGCCCTTGACAAGCAGCATCGGTCCCTCGGCTGCGGCGCGCTGCCGCCCGGCCAGCGCAGGGCCAGAGCTGGTGGTGCGACCGCTTCAGCTGAACGGGCTTGGCGGTGTGGCGCAGGTGCGGGCGCTCAACGCGCCGGCGGACTGGCCGGCGGAGGCCCGCCGCCTGGAGCGGGAGTGCGGCGCCCAGGCGCGGCCGCGGTGACTTGGCTGCCCTGCTGCCCCGCA
>JAABVA010002280.1_pt1 | contig 19292 bp, 14 predicted proteins | sample 5560331 | NCBI WGS metagenome assembly JAABVA01 (sample SAMN12812661, study PRJNA571458) | rock metagenome | isolation source: Antarctica rocks | place: Antarctica: Victoria Land, Mt New Zealand sud | collected 2016-01-07 | reverse complement strand
CGGTCGAGTTGGGCACGCAGGGCGGCGCGTGGCGCGGGCTGCAGCCGGGCCAGCCGGTCCGGGTGGGCTGGGCAGCGGCGGACACAATATGGTTCCCGGCGTGAGCGGGCGCGGAACCCCGCGCCTGGCTGGGCGGAACATGCGCGCATGACCCTTGGCGCGGCCTGCGGCGGCGGCCTCGCCCTCTGCGCCCCGGCGCTCGCGGTGCTCGGGCTGGCCTTCGCCTGGCCGATGCTGGCGCTGCTCCGCATGAGCCTGAACCGCACCGGCGACGGCGGCGAGCTGATCCCGGCCTGGTCGGGCGACAGCTACGCCAAGCTGCTCGGCGACGGCTTTGTTTGGACGTTGACACGCGACAGCCTGCTCCTGGCCGCGACCGCCGCGGTGCTGCTGGCTTATCCCATGGCGCTGATGCTGTTCCGCAGCCGGAGCCGCTGGCGCGGCGTGCTGGCCGTCGTGGCGGTGGCGCCGCTGCTGGTGTCCGGCACCGCGCGGGTGATCGGCTGGCTGGTGATCCTCGGCGACGGCGGGCTGGCCAATGCCGCGCTGCGGGCGCTGGGCCTGCCGCCGGCACACCTCATCAACAATTGGACCGGCGTCCGCATCGGCCTGACCGAAAGCGTCATGCCCTACGCTGTCATGGCCCTGCTGGCCGGGTTCGGGCGGCTGGATTCCCGGCTGGAGGAAGCCGGGGCCACGCTGGGCGCTCCGCCGCTGCTGGTGTTCTGGCGCGTCACCCTGCCGCTGACCGCCGGGGCGACCGTGTCCGCGTGGATGCTGGCCTTCGTGCTGTCCATCTCGGCGTTCGTGACGCCGCACCTGATGGGCGGCGGGCGCGTCTTCGTCCTGGCGACCGAGATCTACGACGGCGCCACTCAGACGCTCGATTGGCCCGGCGCGTCGGCGCTGGCAGTTTTTACCTTGGTCTTGCTCCTGCTGCTCCTGGCGGGCCAGGGCGCCGCGTCAGCCCGGGCGGCCCGGACCGCGGTGCAATGACCCGGCCGCTCGCCGCTGTCGGCTACGCCTTCCTGCTGGCGCCGCTTCTGCTCGTCGCGGTCATGAGCGTGTCCGACGACCCGTTCCTGACCTTTCCGCCGCACGGCTGGTCGCTGCGGTGGTACGGGGCGCTGTTCCACAACGGCGCGATGCTCGCCGCGGCGCAGCGCAGCGCCATCCTGGCCGCCGTGGTGACGTCAGCGGCGCTACTGGCGGGGGTTCCGGCGGCGCTGGCCGTGGCCCGCGGCACAGCGCCGCCCGGGGTGGCCGCCGCGCTGTCAGCCCCGCTGCTGCTGCCCACCCTGATCATCGGGCTGGGCCTGCTGCTGGTCCTGCAACCCCTGGGCCTGGTCGCAACCTGGCACGGCCTGGTGCTGGCCCACCTGGTGATCGTGCTGCCCTTCGTCGTCCGCCTGATGACGACCGCTTTCGCGGCGCTGCCGCCCGACCTTGCCGAAGCCGCGGCCACCCTGGGCGCCAGCCCGGCCCGCACGCTGGTCCGTGTCACGCTGCCGCTGGCAGCGCCGGGCATCATTGCGGCGGCGACGCTGGCGTTCCTGGTCAGCTTCGACGAGACGGTGATTAGCCTGTTCCTGGTCGGGCCGCGCCTGGTCACGCTGCCCATCGCGCTGTTCCGCTACGCCGAAAGCCGAGCCGACCCGCTGGTCGCCGCCCTGGCCGTCGTGCTGATCGTGCTGACGCTGCTGGCCGTCACGGTCGTGGACCGCCTGACCGGCTTCACCCGCACCGTCGCCCGAACGTGACGGACGGACGGAGCCGCGCGGTCATCCAGGAAGGACATCCCGTGGCCACCTTCGGTTTCGAGTGCGAGAAGCAGCCGGCATCCGGCACCGGTATGGCCGTCACCAACCATCCGTTGGCGACCGGGGCCGGCGTGCAAATCCTGCTGGGCGGCGGCAACGCCATGGACGCCGCCATCGCCGCGCTGTTCGCCCTTACTGTGGTTGAGCCGATGATGGTCGGCATCCTCGGTGGCGGCGTCGCCCATGTTCGACTGCCCGACGGCACGCACACCGTGATTGACGGGCTCAGCACCGCGCCCGCTCGGGCACGACCGGACATGTACCGGACGGTGTCGGACACGCTCCCAGACTATCAGGAAACCGCAGGGCGGCAGAACACCGTTGGCGCGCTGGCGGTTGCCGTGCCGGGCGCACTGGCCGGCTGGTGCACGGCCCTGGCGGCGCATGGGACCATGCCGCTGGCCGACGTGATAGCGCCCGCGATCGGGCTGGCGGAGGCCGGTTTCACCGTCACACCCTATTTGTCCACCTGCGTCGGGGACTGTGCGGCGGACTTGGCCGGCGACCAAGACCTCGCCGCCACCTTCCTGCCCGGCGGCGCCCCGGTCGGGGCGGGCACCCGCCTGAGGCGCCCGGACTACGCCGGCACCTTGCGGACCATCGCAGCCAACGGCCCTGGCGCGCTGTACGGCGGGCCGCTCGGCCAGGCCCTGGCCGCCTTCATAGCGGAGGCTGGCGGGCTGATCGGGCAGGAGGACCTGGCCCGGTATGCCGTCCGCACGCGGGAGCCGGTCCGCAGCCGCTATCGCGGCCATGAGGTCATCGGCCCGCCCCCGCCCGCCTCGTCCGGCGTCCACATCGCGCAGATGCTGAACATGCTGGAAGCCTACGACATCCGGGCGATGGGCTTCGGCTCCACGGACAGCGTCCACCTGCTGGCCGAGGTGATGAAGGCCGCTTTCGCCGACCGCGCGGTGGCGACCGCCGACCCGGACTTCGTCGCCGTGCCCACCGCGCGCCTGATCTCCCCGGCGTTTGCCGCGGAGCGCCGCGCCGGGCTGGACATGGCACGCGCACAGGCATGGGCGCCGGGCCTGGCCGCGGGCGGCCCGGTCCCGCGGGAAAGCGCGGACACCACGCACGTCACCGTCGCCGACCGGCACGGGATGGTGGTCAGCACCACCCAGACCATCAACAGCCTGTTCGGCGCCAGGGTCTCGGTGCCGGGCACCGGGCTGATCTGCAACAACTACATGCTCAACTTCGACCCGCATCCCGGCCATGCCCTGTCCATCGCGGGGGGCAAGCGGGTGTTCACGTCCATGGCGCCGATGATCGTCTTGCGGGACGGGCGGCCCGCCTATGCCCTGGGCCTGCCCGGCGGGCTGCGCATCTTCGCCTCGGCCATGCAGGCGATCATCAACCTGGTTGACCACGGCATGTCGCTCCAACAGGCGGTCGAGGCACCGCGCGTGTTCACCCAAGGATATGTGCTGGAGCTTGAGACGGCCTTGCACGACAGCCTGGCCCCGGCGCTCGCCGCCCGCGGCCACCGCGTCGTCGCCATGCCGCGCATCGCCGGCGGCATGAACGCCATCGCGTTCCAGCCCGGCGGCACTCTGCTCGGCGCGGCCTGCTGGCGCGCGGACGGGACGCCAGCCGGAATTGGCGGCGGCCTGGCCCGTGAGGGCGTCAAGTTTCTCATCTGATCCCAGGGACGCATATGGGGAATGCACATGCCTGAGACCATCGCCGTCTTGGACCCGCTCAACGAGCGAACCGCGCAGCAGATGCGCGCGCTGCTGCCGCCGGGCTTCGTACTGAGGCATGGCAACGCACGGGACGAGGCACACCTGCAAGACGTTATCCGGGATGCCGACTATGCGATCTCCGGCCAGATCGCGGTGACTGGGCCGGTGCTGCGCGCGGCCACCCGGCTGAAGCTGCTGCACAAGTGGGGCGTGGGCGTGGACAACCTGGACCTCGCCACCGCACGCGCGCTGGGCATCAAGGTGGCCCGCACCACGGGGAGCAACGCGGTCCCGGTGGCCGAGCTGACGATCGGGCTGATGATCTCGTGCCTGCGCGGCCTGGTCCACGTGGCATCCGAGCTGAACGAGGGACGCTGGGCCGCCGGCAACTTCGCGCGTCCGGCCTACCTGCTGTCGGGCAAGACCGTTGGCGTGGTCGGCTTCGGCCCCATCGGGCAGGCCGTTGCACGGCTGCTGGCCGGGTTCGGCTGCACGATCCTGTATTCGGCGCCCCGACGGGCCGACCCGGCGCTGGAGGGCAAGCTGGGCGTCCGCCACGTGCCGCTGCCCGTGCTGCTGGCGGAGGCGGATGTGGTTTCTCTGCACTGCCCGCTGACGCCCGAAACCTCGGGGATAATCGACCGGGCCGCGCTTTCGGCGATGAAGCGCTCCGCCGTGCTGGTGAACGTCGCGCGCGGCGGCGTGGTGGTCGAGGCCGACCTGATCTGGGCGTTGCAGAACGGGGTGATCCACGCCGCGGCGATGGACGTGTTCGAGACCGAGCCGCTGCCGCCGGACAGCCCGCTTTATGGGGTGTCCGGGCTGACGATCACGCCGCATATCGCCGCCGGGTCGGTTGACGTGTTCGACAAGACCGTCATGCAGATGTTCCGCAACATCGGGCACGTGTCGCGGGGAGAGCCGGTGCCGGAGCGGGACCGCGTCGTTGGCTGACCGTTGGCCGTGGCCTGACCGGCAACCCGGCGCAGTTGCGGTGGATCACCGTCCGGAACACTCTTTGCCGGCCAGCCGGGCCTTCCCTCAGTACCTCCAAGCGTCCTGGTCCGAGCCATTCGCCAGGTGCACGCGGCGAAATACCGCTCCTCTAACATGCCCGTCATGGGCCAACCTACGCTCGTTGCCAGTCCAGGAGATGCCATGCCATCGCCCACGCTCCGCCCCCAGCTCCGCATCGGCTTCGACATCGGCGGCACCTTCACCGATTTCGTGCTGGCCGACCCGGCCACCCCGGCCCTGCGCCTGCACAAGCGGCTGACCACGCCGGAGGACCCGGCCATCGGCGCGCTCGCCGGCCTGCGCCAGGTCATCACGGACCACGGCGCCGCGCTTCCGGATGTGGCCGATATCGTCCACGGCACGACGCTGGTGACCAACGCCGTGATCGAGCGCAAGGGCGCGCGCCTGGGCCTGCTGACCACCGCCGGCTTCCGCGACGTGCTGGAGGCTGGCACCGAGCAGCGCTACGACATCTATGACCTGTTCCTGACCTATCCCGAGCCGCTGGTGCCCCGCCGCCTCCGGCTGGAGGCGGCCGAACGCATCGACCGCGACGGCCAGGTGGTGACGCCGCTGGACCCGGACGGCGTGCGCCGCGCAGCCCGCGCTTTCCGCGACGCCGGGGTGGAGGCAGTGGCCGTCTGCTTCCTGCACGCCTGGCGGGAGCCGCGGCACGAGCAGGAAGCCGCCGCCATCCTGCAGGCGGAATTGCCCGGCATCCCGGTGTCCCTGTCCTTCCAAGTCGTGGCGGAGATCGGCGAGTACGCCCGCTGCGTCACCACCTGCGCCAACGCCTACGTCCAGCCGCTGATGGCAACCTACCTGCGCCGGCTGGAGGGCGCGCTGCGCGCCGATGGCTTCACCGGGCAGCTCAGGCTGATGCACTCGGCGGGCGGGCTGGTTTCGCCTGCGGCGGCGCGCGACTTGCCGATCCGGCTGCTTGAATCCGGCCCGGCCGGCGGCGCGCTGGCGGCGGCGCTGCTGGGCGCGCGGGCGGGGCACGCGGACCTGCTGGCCTTCGACATGGGCGGCACCACCGCCAAGGCGTGCCTGATCGAGGCCGGGCGCCCCGGCATCGCCCCGGTGCTGGAGGCCGGGCGGGAACAGCGGTTCAAGAAGGGGTCGGGCCTGCCGATCAAGGCCGCGACGGTGGACATGATCGAGATCGGGGCCGGCGGCGGCTCCATCGCCGCCATGGACGAGGTGGGGCTGCTCCGGGTCGGCCCGCGCTCGGCTGGCGCCGCGCCGGGGCCGGCGTGCTACGGACGCGGCGGGACCGAGCCGACCGTGACCGACGCCAACCTGGTGCTGGGCTATTACGACCCCCGCTTCTTTCTCGGCGGCATGATGGCGCTTGACCTTGCGGCGTCGCGGCACGCCATCGCCCGGATCGCGGCGCCGCTGGGCCTTTCGGTCGAGCAGGCGGCCTGGGGCATCCACAAGGTCGTGGTCGAGGGCATGGCGGACGCCGCCCGCGTCTATCTGCTGGAGCGCGGCAAGGACCCGCGGCGCTACGCCATGGTCGGCTTCGGCGGCGCCGGCCCGGCCCATGCGGCGGAGGTCGCCCGCGCGCTGGGCATGGCGGAACTGGTTGTGCCCCTGGCGTCCGGCGCCGCTTCCGCGCTCGGCTTCCTGGCCGCGCCGCTCTCGGCCAGCCGCGTGCGCTCCCTGCCGGTGCGGCTGGGGCCGGGCTTCGACCCCGCTGCCGTTGAAGCCGTGCTGGCGGCATTGGAGGGGGATGCCCGGGCGGAACTGGCGTCCGGCGGGGTAGAGAGCGGCGTCCAAGTGGAGCGCAGCGCCGACATGCGCCTGGCCGGGCAGATGCACGAGATCGCGGTGCCGCTGCCCCCGGCGCTGGACCTTGATGGGCTGACCGCCGCCTTCACCGCGGCCTACACGGCGCGCTACGCGGCCTTGCAGCCCGGCGCATTGATCGAGGCCGTGAACTTCCGCGTCACCGTCACCGGCCCGGCGCCCACCCTGTCCCTGGACGGCGCAGCCACATCGGCCGCGCCGGCCCGCAAGGGCGAGCGGCCCGCCTGGTTCGGGCAGGGCTTCCAGCCAACCCCGGTCTATGACCGCTACGCCCTGGCCGAAGGCGCCGTGATCCCCGGCCCCGCGATCATCGAGGAGCGGGAGGCCACCACCGTCGTCGCCCCCGGCGACACCCTGCGCGTGGACGCCGCCGGCAACCTCCGCATCGCCATAGGCGGCGCCAGCAGCATGGCCCTGGTGCAGCCCGGCATGACGCCCGCACAGGCCCGCGCCGCCATCGAGGCCGATCCGATCGCGCTGGAGATCATGTGGAGCCGCCTGACCACCGTCGTGGACGAGATGTGGCTGACCATCATCCGCACGGCGTTCTCGCTCATCATCGCGGAATCCCAGGACTTCGCGTGCGAGCTGCTGGACCCCCTGGGCGAGACCCTGGCGCACTCGCCGCGCGCGATGCCGGTGTTCAACCTGACCCTCCCGCGCGCGGTGAAGGCGCTGCTGGCCCGCTTCCCCGCCGACACCCTGCAACCCGGCGACATGCTGGTGACGAACGACCCCTGGCAGTGCGCCGGGCACCTGTTCGACATCGCCGTGGTCTCCCCGGTGTTCCGGGCCGGCCCAGCAAACATGAAGTTGGTGGCGCTGGTGGGCACGGTGGGCCACGTCGCCGACATCGGCGGCACTCGGGACAGCCTGCGCGCCCGGGAAATCTTCGACGAGGGGCTGCAGATACCGCCGATGAAGCTGGCCCGCGCGGGCGTGGACAACGAGGACCTGTTCACGATCATCGCCGAGAACGTCCGCAACCCCAACCAGGTCGTCGGCGACATCCAGGCCTTCATGTCCGCAAACCGCATCGGCGCGCAGCGGCTGCTGGCCTTCATGGACGAGTACGGCCTGGACGACCTGCAAGCCCTGCCCGCCATCGTGCAGGACCGGGCGGAGGCCGCGATGCGCGCCGCCATCACGGCCCTGCCCGATGGCGAGTACTGCAGCACCGTCACCCTCAGCCCGGTGGACGCGGAGCTGACCCTGCCGTTGCGGCTGACCGTGGCCGGGGACCGCATCGAGCTGGACTTCGCCGGCGCGCCGCCGCAACTGGCGCAGGGCGGGGTGAACTCCACCATGAACTACACCGCGGCGCACGCAACCTACCCGCTGAAATGCATGCTGACGCCGGGGGTCCGTGGCAATGCCGGGTGCTACCGCCCGTTCACGGTGCGGGCGCCGGAGGGGTCCATCCTGAACTGCACGCGCCCGGCGGCGGTCGCGGCGCGCACGCGGACGGGGTGGTACTTGGCGCCCGCCGTGTTCCGCGCGCTGGCCGAGGCGGCGCCGGACCTGGTACAGTCGCCGACCGGCTTGCCGGTCGCAGTCAACGTGTCGGGCCGGGACGCGGCGGGCGCCTTATATGCCGACCACCTGTTCATGGGCGGCGGCCAGGGCGCCAGCCTGCATGGCGATGGCAAGTCCGGGCTGCTCTACCCGACCTCCGCCGCCAACACCGCAGTCGAGGTGTTCGAGGCGCGGGTGCCGGTTCTGGTGGTCGAGAAGACCTTCTTGTCCGATAGCGGGGGCGCCGGGCGGCGGCGCGGCGGGCTGGGCCAGCGCGTGCGCTTCCGCAAGCTGCACGACGACGGGCTGCCCACCCTGGCCGCCCTGTTCCCGGAAGGGGTCAAGGCGGTGCTGCCGGGCCTGGCGGGCGGCCACCCCGGCGCCCGCGCCTTTGCCGGCGTGCGCGCGCCGGATGGCGCCCGGCTGCGCGACTGCGGCGCCGGGGAGCTGGTGTCGCTGACCCGCATAGATGAGGTCGCGGAAATCGTGTTCGCAGGCGGCGCTGGCTACGGCGACCCGCAGGCGCGCGACGGCGCCTGCGTGGCCGAGGATTTGCAAGACGGACGGATCAGCGAAGCCGCGGCCCGGGACACCTACGGGTCAGCCCAACCCCGCGCAGCGGAGTAGAGCCATGGACACCATCATCCCAGCGGGCACCCCCGCAGGCAACCCAACGGTCCCCATACAGGCCAGCCGCCATCCCACCATCTTCGAGCCGGCGACGCTGATCCTGCTGGCGGTGCTGTGCGTCGTCGGCGCCATCATCGGGATGCAGTTGCTCGTGACACTGGGCGTCACCGCCAACACCTCCGTCGTGGGCGCGCTGGTAGCGATGGGGCTGGCGCGGGTGCCGGTGCGGGCGTTTGCGCGCTACCGCTCAATCCATGTGCAGAACCTGGCGCAGAGCGCCATCTCCGCCGCCACCTTCGGCGCGGGCAACAGCCTGCTGCTGCCCATCGGCGTCCCTTTCCTGCTCGGGCGCAGCGACCTGGTGCTGCCGCTGCTGGGCGGGGTGGCGCTCGCGATGCTGGTGGACGCGACGATGCTCTATCGCCTGTTCGGCACCCGCGCCTTCCCGGCGGAGGGCGCATGGCCGCCCGGCGTCGCCGCGGCGGAGGCGATCCGCGCGGGTGACGAGGGCGGGCGGCGCATGGCCGTTCTGGGCGGCGGCCTGGCGGCAGGGATCGTGGGGACGGGCGTCCTGGGCATCCCCATGTCGGCCTTCGGCGTGGCCTTCATCGGCAACATCTGGGCGCTGTCAATGTTCGGGGCGGGGCTGCTGCTCCGCGGCTACTCGCCGCAACTGTTCTCGGGCCTGCTGCCTAGCGGAGACATCGCCAAGGCTTATATCCCGCACGGGCTGATGATCGGCGCCGGACTGGTGGCGCTGGTGCAGGTCGCGCTGGTCATGTCGGCGCGGCGCACGGCGGCGGTGGGGCCGGGGGATGCCCCAGGGAACGCCACAGCGGACAGGCAAGCCGGGCGGGCGCTGGGGCTGGGCGCGCTGGCCTATGTCGGCATCGCCGTGCTGATCGCGGCGGGCGGGGGTCTGATGGCCGAGCTGTCCCTGCCGATGCTGGTGGCCTTCGTGCTGTATGCGACCTTCGCGGCGCTGGTCCATGAGCTGATCGTCGGCCTGGCGGCGATGCACTCCGGCTGGTTCCCGGCCTTCGCAGTGGCGCTTATCACCCTCATCATCGGGATGCTCGCCGGCTTTCCGCCGGTGGCGCTGGCGCTGCTGGTCGGGTTCTCCGCCGCGACCGGGCCGGCGTTCGCCGACATGGGCTACGACCTGAAGGCGGGGCATATGCTGCGCGGGCTGGGTGCGGACACGGCGTTCGAGAGGGACGGCCGGTTCCAGCAATACCTCGCCGCCATGTTCGCCTTTGCCGTCGCGGCCGTCGTGGTGCTGCTGTCGTACCCCGGCTACTTCGCGGCCGGCCTGGTGGCGCCGGTTGCCAAGGTTTATGTTACGACGATCAAGGCCGGCGCGGCGCCGGGGGTAGCGTGGCAGCTTTTCATTTGGGCAGTGCCGGGCGCGCTGCTGCAGTTGCTGGGCGGACCAAAGCGGCAGCTTGGCGTGCTGTTCGCGACCGGCATGTTGATCCTGTTCCCTGCCGCGGGCTGGGCGGTTCTGGCCGGGGTCGCGTTGCGGCTGCTGTACGCCAGGGTCCGCGGCGCACCGGCGGCAGGAGAGATGGAAGTGTTCGCCGGGGGCGTCATTGCAGGCGACGCGCTGACCGGCTTCGCCAAGGGCGTCGCCGCCAACATCGGGAAGTAGGGGGGTCCGGGGCATGACGAAGCGGCAGATGCGCCTGGGCCTGTCCATGCGCTACCTCGGCTACCACGATGCCGCCTGGCGCCACCCGGACGTGCCGGCGGGCGGGTCCTCCGACTACCGCCACTTCCTCCGCTGCGCCCGCCGGGCGGAGGAGGGGCTGTTCGACATGGTGTTCTTCGCCGACGGCATCGGCGTGCGCGCCAACGACGACCCGCCGGGGTCCCTGAGCCATTCCAACCGCAACGTGGAGCTGGAGCCGCTGACTCTGCTGTCGGCGCTGGCGCCCATGACGGAGCGCATCGGCCTCGTTTGCACAGCCAGCACCACCTACAACGAACCCTACCACGTCGCCCGCAAGTTCGCGTCGCTCGACCACATCAGCGGCGGGCGCGCCGGGTGGAACATCGTCACCTCCTGGTCCGAGCAGGAGGCGTGGAACTTCAGCCGGGACACCCACCTGGACTACGACACCCGCTACGAACGCGCGCGGGAGTTCGTGGAGGTCGTGACCGGCCTGTGGGACAGTTGGGAGCCCGCCGCCTTCGTGCACGACAAGGCCACCGGGCTGTTCTACGACCCGGCGAAGCTGCACACGCTGCACCACCGCGGCAAGCACTTCCAGGTCCGCGGGCCGCTCAGCGTCAAGCCCACGCCGCAGGGCCGGCCCATCCTGGTGCAGGCCGGCGCCAACCCGGCGGGCCAGGAGATCGCCGCCGCCAGCGCGGACGTGGTCTATGCCTCGATCAACGGGATCGAGCAGGCGCGCACCTATTACGCCAGCGTGAAGGAGCGCATGGCCAAATACGGCCGGCATCCCGACGCGTTGCGGATCATGCCGGCGCTGATCCCCGTGGTGGGCGCCACGCGGGCGGAGGCGCAGGCGAAGCTGGACCAGTTGCAGGCGCTGATGGACCCGCTGGTCGGCTTGTCCCGCATCTATGGGCTGATGGGGGACCTGTCGGGCCATGACCTGGACGGGCCGGTTCCGGAACCCGTGGGAGCCAAGGTCCGCAGCATCGCCTATGGCTGGTACGAACGCTCGCAGCGCGAGGGCCTGACCATCCGCCAGATGTACAGCGAGTATGCCATTGGCGAGGGCCACCGCGTGATCGGCACTCCTGCCGACGTGGCCGACGAGATGGAGGCGTGGATGGATGCCGGCGCGGCCGACGGCTTCAACATCACGCCCACGCACCTGCCTGCGGGGATTGACGACTTCGTGGACCTGGTCGTGCCGGAGCTGCAGCGGCGCGGGCGGTTCCGCCGGGCCTATGAAGGCGCGACCCTGCGGGAGAACCTGAGCCTGCCGCCCTACGTGAGCCGCTGGCAACAGCCCCCGGCCCAACCGCAAGCGCGTGCCGGGGAGTGAGGCGCTGCTTGCCCGCACACGGGAACCGGCCACAATCGCCAGCGTGCTGCAAAGGAGACTTGCGATGAAGATATTGGCGGCGGGGACGGCGGCGCTCGGCCTGATGGCCGGCGCAGCCAGCGCGCAGGAACACCTGGCCGTCGCGGCCTATGGGGGCAGCTACGAGACGATCATGCGGGAGGTCGTCGTCCCGCCCTTCGAGAAGGCCAACGGCGTCGTGGTGGATTACGTCGCCGGCAACTCGTCGGACAACATCGCCAAGCTGCAGGCGCAGCGCGGCAACCAGACCATCGGCGTCGCGGTGCTGGATGACGGTCCGATGGTGCAGGCGGCGGCGCTCGGCCTGTGCCAGCCGTTCCGGGACGACGCTATCAAGTCGGCGCTGTATCCCATCGCGCTGCTGGCGGACGGGCAGGCGGTCGGCACGGGCTTCGGCTACACCGGCATCGCCTACAACACCAAGCTGTTCGCCGACCGCGGCCTGCCGGTACCCACGTCCTGGGCCGACCTCGCCCGCCCGGAGTTCAAGGGCCGCCTCGCCATCCCCGGCATAGACAACACCTACGGCCTGCACACCCTGGTGATGCAGGCCCGCATCAACGGCGGCGGGGAGGCGGGCATTGACCCGGGCTTCAAGACAATGCGCGAACGGGTCAACCCGAACGTGCTGGCCTACGAGAGCAGCCCCGGCAAAATGAGCGAGCTGTTCCAGTCTGGCGAGATCTGGCTGGCGGTCTGGGGATCGTCCCGCGTTGCCGCCATGCAGGCCAGCGGCTTCCCGCTGGGGATCGCCCGCCCGCGGGAGGGCGCGGTGGTGCTGATGACCGCCGGCTGCGTGGTCGCAGGCGCACCGAAGCCGGAGCTGGCGCAGCGCTTCCTGTCCTTCCTGCTGTCCCCGGACATCCAGGCGGCGTTCGCCCGCCAATACGGCTCCGGCCCGACCAACCGGGACACCAAGCTGGACCCGGACACCGCGGCCAAGGTCGTGTTCGGGGAGGACCAGGTGAAGCAGCTCGTGGGCCTCGACTGGGCCACCATCAACGCCCGCCGGGCCGAGTGGACCCGGCGCTGGCAGCGCGAGGTCGAGCGCTGAGCGGCGCCTTCCTGCAGCTTGATGTGCTGACCAAGCGGTATGGCAGCATTGCCGCAGTCCATGGCCTGTCGTTGTCTGTAGCGCAGGGCGAGTTCCTGGGCGTGCTCGGCCCCTCGGGCTGCGGCAAGACCACCACGCTGCAGATGATCGCAGGCTTCGTGGCGCCGGACAGCGGCGGCATCCGGCTGGATGGGGCGGAGCTGACGCAGGTGCCGCCGGCGCGGCGCAACATCGGCATGGTGTTCCAGTCCTATGCCCTGTTCCCGCACATGACGGCGGCCGAGAACGTCGCCTTCGGGTTGGAGATGCGCCGCGTGCCGCGGGCCGAGCGTGCCCAGCGCGTCGCCGTAGCGCTGGACCAGGTGCAGATGGCGCACTTGGCCAGCCGGTTCCCGCGCCAGATGTCCGGCGGCCAGCAGCAGCGCGTGGCGCTGGCCCGCGCGCTGGTGATCGAGCCGAAGCTGCTGCTGCTAGACGAGCCCCTGTCCAACCTGGACGCCAACCTGCGGGAGGAGATGCAGACCGAGCTGCGCACGGTGCAGCGACGGGTCGGGATCACGACGGTGCTGGTGACGCACGACCAGGCCGAGGCAATGGCACTGTGCGGGCGCATCGCCGTGATGCAGGCGGGACGGCTGGTGCAGGTGGACGCGCCATGGCAGGCGTACGAGTCGCCGGCGGACCCCTTCGTCGCGGACTTCCTGGGCCGCAGCAACCGGCTGAAAGCGCGGGTGGACGGGGCATGGGGGCTGGTGGACGGCTACCGTTTCCCCCTGCCCTGGGCGATGCCGCCCGGAGGAGCCGTGCTGCTGGTCCGCCCGGAACGCCTGCGCCTCCAGCCCGTCCCGGCGCACGGGACACCGGAGGGTTTGGCCGGACGCGTCGCGTCCCGCGCCTTCCTGGGCCATTACTGGCTCTATCAGATCGAGACCGCGGCCGGCACCTTGGCCGTCATGGTGCAGAACACCGGGGCGCCGCTATACGAGGAAGGGGCGCCCGTCCTGCTCGACTGGGACGCTGCGAGCCTGCGCCGGCCGGATGCGCCCCAGCCGGAACCACGCCCGCTGGCGGCAGTCCCGCTGGAGCCATCCCCTTTGGAGCAACCCCGGCTGGCAACATCCGGGATTGCGCCATGACCGGGCGCCCGGCCCTGCTGGCGGCGCCGGCGGCGCTGGCCTACCTGATCGTGCTCGTGCTGCCGCTCCTGGGTATGGCCGTGCTCAGCCTGCACGGTTTCGACTTCACCCGCGGCGTGCTGCCGGGCTGGGGCGGGGAGAACTACGCCGACCTGCTGACCGACCCGCTGTTCGCGGAGGCGATGGGCCGGACTTTCCGGGTCGCAGCGGTCACGACCGCCATCTGCCTGGCGCTGGGTGTGCCGGAGGCTTGGATCATACACCGGATGTCCCCGGCCTGGCGCGGGGTGATGCTGCTGGTGGTGGTCGGGCCGCTGCTGGTGTCCGTCGTGGTGCGGACCTTCGGCTGGATGGTGCTGCTGGGCACGGGCGGGCTGCTGAACCAGGCGCTGGTTGCCCTGGGCGTGCCTGGCGCGCCATTCCGGCTGCTGTTCACCGAGTTCGCGATGGTGCTGGGCCTGGTCCATGTGATGCTGCCCCTGGTGGTGCTGTCGGCCTGGGCGGGCCTGGGACGGCTGGACCCGGCGCTGGCGCCGGCAGCGGAGGGGCTGGGCGCCGGGCCGCTGACGGTGTTCCGCCGGGTCGTGCTGCCCAACATCATGCCGGGCGTGCTGGGCGGCGGGCTGATAGTGTTCTGCCTGTCGGCCTCCGCCTTCGCCACGCCCGCCATCCTGGGCGGCAAGCGGCTGAAGGTCGCCACCACGATGGCCTACAACGAGTTCCTGAACACGCTCAACTGGCCGCTGGGAGCCGCTGTCGCAGTCCTGCTGCTGCTGGCCATCCTGGGGGCTGCAGCGCTGTGGTCCGGGCTGGCCGGGCGCCCGGCGCTGCGGCGGCTGGGCGTGCCATGAGGGGCGCATCATGAGGCGCTGCTGGAGTGGTGCGCCATGAGGCGCAACGGCCCCCTCGCGCTCGTCTTCCACGCGCTGCTGCTTGCCTTCCTGCTGGCGCCGCTGGCTGTCGTGGTGCTGGTGTCGTTCACCGACCGGGGCTACCTGGCGCTGCCGTTCAGCGGGGCGTCGCTGCGCTGGTGGCGTGCCATCCCAGCAAACCCGCAATTCGTGGACAGCCTGCTGACCACCTTGGGGCTGGCCACGGCGGCGGCCACCATGTCGGCAGCCATCGCCGTCCCTGCCGCCCTGGCCATCACCCGGCACCGCTTCCCGGGCCGGGCCGCGCTGGAGGCGCTGCTCGCGTCACCCTTGATGATGCCGCATGTCGTGCTGGGCGTGGCGCTGCTTCAGTTCTTCAGCGCCTACGGCCTGGCCGGGACGTTCCCGGTGCTGGTTGCGGCGCACCTGGTGGTCGTCACGCCCTACATGGTGCGCCTGGTCTGCGCGGGGCTGGCCGGCATGGACGTGCGGCTGGAGCGCGCGGCGGAGGGCCTTGGCGCGTCCCGCTGGACGGCGTTCCGGCGCATCACGCTGCCGCTGCTGGCGCCGGGCCTGGCCGGCGGTTGGGTGCTGGCCTTCATCACCAGCTTCGACGAGCTGACGGTCAGCCTGTTCCTGTCCTCCCCAGCCAACACGCCGCTGGCGGTGCGGCTGTTCAATCACATTGACCAGATGACGGACCCTCTGGTGGCCTCGGTCTCGGCGGCGCTGATCGTGCTAACGGTGCTGGTGCTGGCGGCGCTCAACCGGTTCTATCCCATTGACCGCCTGCTGACCGGCGAGCGGAAGGCGGCGGGATGAGGCAGCGACGGGCATGACGCAGGCTGACGCCGCACCCGCGATGATCCCGTCCGTGGAGGCCGGAACCGTGCCCAGCCCCGTGGCCACGGGCGCCCAAGGCGCCGTCATCGTCGGCGGCGGCCCGGCAGGCCGGGCGGCTCTGGCCTGCCTGCCCGGTGCCCGGCTGATCACCCGCCCCGCTCTGGCCTGGCACGCCGAGCCGGGCCGGCTTTGGGTGGAAGATGCGGGCGGCGTCCGCGCCGAGCCATTCACGGTGCTCCTGCTGTGCGCCGACGAGCCGCTCCTCCTGGCTGCGCTGCGATGCGGCTTTGACGGCGGCCGTCCGGTGGTGAACGGCAACGGCGCGACGACCGTGCCCGGCGTGTATGCGGCAGGCCGCGTATTGGGCGCGGCCACCGCAGAGGTCGCGGTGGCGCAGGCGCGGCGCGCTGCCGCCGCTGCCCAGGCCAACGCCATCCAGGCTGGGGGCGCCGCAGCAGGCGCCATCACTGCGGGACGCGCCGTTGCCGGCGACACAGCGGACCCGGCATCCCAGCAGCTGGCCGCGGCAGCCCTGGAACGACTTGACCCCGTGGAGCTCGCCGGCTTGCTGGAGCAGCCGCCAGGGCCGGCGCGCAACGCCGCGGTCCTGGCGCAGTGCGCGCTGCTCGGCCCCGTGCTGCCGGCCCGTCCCGTCAGCCTCGCAGCGCTTGCGGCGCTGACGCCGGACCGCCCGGTCCCCCGCCCGGTGCAGGACGATGAGGGCACGCTGTGAGCACCCGCTACGACGCCATCGTGGTCGGGGGCGGGCTGCATGGCCTGTCCGCGGCGCTGCACCTGGCCCGGCGCGGCGCCACGGTGCTGGTGCTGGAGGCGGAGCGGATCGCAGCCCACGCATCCGGCTTCTCGGCCGGCGGCGTGCGCACGCTGGGGCGCCACCCCGCCGAGGTGCCGCTGGCGCTGGAAGCGCTGGACATCTGGCACGGCATCGCTGCCCTGGTCGGGGATGATTGCGGCTTCCGCGCCGCCGGCCAGGTGAAAGTCGCCGAGACCGTGGAGGATTTGGCCGGCCTTGAGGCCCGTGCCGCCGTGATGCGCCGCGCCGGCTGGACGCACGAGGAGGTCGTGGACGCCGCCGGGCTGCGCGCATTGCTGCCCATGGTGCGCCGGGATGCGGTGGGCGGGATGGTGTGCCGCCGAGATGGCTTCGCCTCGCCCCTGCGGACGGCCCGCGCCTTCGCCCGCGCGGCCCGCGCCGCAGGCGTGCACGTGCAGGAGGGCGTGCGCGTGACCGGGGCCGAGCGCCGGGGCGGCACCTGGCAGGTCCGCACGGCGGACGGCGCCCTCCACGCCGGCACGGCCCTGGTGAATGCCGCCGGGGCCTGGGGCGGGCGGCTGGCGCGGCACTTGGGGGAGGACGTGCCGCTCGGCTTCAACGCCTTCCTGATGATGTTGACGGACCGGCAGCCGCCGGTGGCCGGACCCGTGGTCGGCGCGGCCGGGCGCCCGATCTCGTTCAAGCAGACGGAGGCCGGGCACGTGATGATCGGCGGGGGGCACAAGGGCGTCGGCAGCCTGGACACCGGCCGGCTGTCCATTGATGTGGAACGCCTGGGCTACTCCGCCCGCACCGCGCTGGACCTGTTCCCGGTGCTGGCCGGCGCGCGGATCGTCCACGCCTGGGGCGGGATCGAGGGCGTGACGCCCGACGACATCCCGGTCATCGGACCTTCCACGGTGCAGAAGGGGTTGGTCCACGCCTTCGGCTTCTGCGGCCATGGCTTCGAGCTGGCGCCGCTGGTCGGCGACATCGTCGCGCAGTTGGTGCTGCAGGGCAGCACCAACCGGCCCATATCGGCGTTGGCGCCGGGCCGGTTCGGCGCCGCCGTGGCGGCTGGTGGGCGCGCCCTGTCGCAGCCCGCCGGTTAGGGCTGGATTAGGGGTGATGCCCAAAAGCCTTGAGCCTGACCTGTGAAGCTCGCCGTCATCGCGAGCTGGCTGATGCTGGGCTGACCTGTCCTGGGCGTTGATCAAGCGACGCAGACGAAGATGAGCTTTGGCGTTCGGATCATCCTGTTCAGTTCCGCGACAGCCGCCGCACCTATCGTCCCCTTGGTCCTTCTGGAATGTCGAATTCCGGGAGGGCTGGGCGGCGAGGGACTTGGTGGGCTATGACGGCTGTCGCACCCTGAGATCGCAAGAACTCTGGCCTGAGTCCTGGCTCCGGCGCTGAGAAGCGTGCAAGATCGCAAGCGGGCCAGCTCTGATTCGAGCTGGAGATACCTTGTAGGGCAAGACGAAGTGCCCAGGATCGAAAGACAGGTAGGTGCGGCATCAGCCTGTAGTGGATTGCGGCTGCCCGCCATTGACGCCGGGATCGGAGTCACCTTTGGCCAGCATGCAGTAGCGCAGCACCCTGGCCACTGATGCTCGCGACCAGTGGCCGCCGCCGCGCGGTGCCGGCAGCCGTGCGGCCTGCAAGGCGTGCGCGTAGTCGCCCAATGAGCGGGCGCCGCCCGCCCGGGCTGCCGCAACCACCGGCCCATATGCCTGGACGGCCTTGGTCTGGGCGGAGGCCACCCGTGCGGTGCCCCCAGGGGTGGCCGGGACTGGTGCCGCAGCCAGCGTGCCGGTCGCCGGCAGGCGCGGGTTGCCGAGCTTGGTCCCGCGCATCTTGGCCGCCGCCAGCGCCGCCTTCGTGCGTTGCGAGATCATCTCGCGCTCGTGCTCGGCGACGGCGGCGAGCACGTGCACGGTGAGCCGGTTGACGCTCGGCATGTCGGCGGCGACGAAGTCCACGCCCCCGTCCATCAGGTTGGAGATGAAGGCGACGCTGCGCGCGAGCCGGTCGAGCTTGGCGATCAGCAGCGTCGCGCGCCGGACGCGGCACAGGGCGAGCGCCGCCGCCAGGCCGGTGCGGTCGGCCTTGCGCCCGCTTTCCACGTCCTGGAACGCGGCAATGACCTCGGCCCCCACCGATCGGGCGTGCAGCTCGACCGCGGCACGCTGGGCGTCGAGCCCGAGCCCGGACTGGCCCTGCTTGTCGGTGCTGACACGGTAGTAGGCGACGAACGGGCGTATGATAGGACTGCGCTCCCAGACTGGACTGTAATCCCAACCGTAGCGTCCCTGCCCTTCCCGGTCCATCCGTTCCAATCGGCCGTTTGTATTGTTATCGAACGTGCAAATGACGAACCCGAGCGCATCAGGTTGAACATCTTTGAGAAGAGTGGATTGTCAAGCCAGAGTCAGTCATCAAACAAGTTCGTTGCGGTTTGAAGCATGACCTTATGTAATCTCAGAGCTGGAAAATGATGGAACACTACCGTTTATGTCATAGGACCCCCCGATTGTTTGGGCACGCGCCACCTAACATCCGAATTCACCGTGTCTGAGCGTGATGCCTTCACCTTGCGGCTCAAGCCCCCTCTACTTCGCGTAGTGAAGGAAGCGGCCAAGAAGCAGAACCGATCTGATTCAAACTATATGGCAGCGGTTCTGCTTGCCGAAAGCGTCGGCGCGGGGTGCAGAACGGCCCAAAGCCGAACGCTCGGAGGTTGATCCCCCCTGGGCGTCAAGCCAGCGGGCTCTCGACGAAGAGCGCTGGCAAGGATCACACCGCATGACCGTTATGCTGCGTCAGCAGTTCGGCTGCGCGGGCCAGGACCGAAGCCGGCATGCCCGCTCGCGCCGCCACGTTCAGCCCGTAGGACTGTCCGGCCCGGCCTTGCCCGACCTTGTAGGTGAACATCTCTTCATGGCGCCCGGCCGAGGCGTCCATCGCCATGCACACGGCATGCGCCATCGTCTCTGCCGCGTCCGCGAGTTCGTGGAAGTGTGTTGCGAACAACGTCCGGCAGCCGACGACGTCGTGCAGGTATT
>JAABVA010002279.1_pt1 | contig 19293 bp, 22 predicted proteins | sample 5560331 | NCBI WGS metagenome assembly JAABVA01 (sample SAMN12812661, study PRJNA571458) | rock metagenome | isolation source: Antarctica rocks | place: Antarctica: Victoria Land, Mt New Zealand sud | collected 2016-01-07 | reverse complement strand
CGACCCACATCGTTGTCTCGCAGGGGTCTATCAGCGTGAGCTACGGATACACCCTGACCGACGACACGCTCACCCTGAGCACGGGTGCGATCTCTTTCACCTACCATCGGGCCTGATCCAACACATGACCTATTACCGTGACCGCTTGGCGGGGATATACTGAGCGAGAAAAGGCTGTGGATTGCCGGAGGGGAAGGCATGGTGGGTAACATCTGGCAAGGGCAGCGGATCAGGCTGCGCGCCGTCGAACCGTCCGACGCGGACGCACACTTCGCCTGGAACCAGAATAGTCAGACCTCCCGGCAGCTCGACCGCGTCCATTTCCCACAATCGCGCGAGGCGACCAAGCGGTGGGCCGAGAAGGCGTCCGACGCGACCGGTGCCGGCGACGCCTTCCATTTCGAGATCGAGACGTTGGAAGGCGAGCTCGTGGGGGCGATCGGCACCCACGACTGCGATGCCCGCACCGGGACCTTCGCCGTAGGGGTGGCGGTGCGCGACGAGCAGCAGCGTCGCGGCTACGCGTCCGAGGCGATCCGTCTCGTCCTGCGCTACTACTTCGAGGAGCTGCGCTATCAGAAAGTGACGGTGCAGGTGTACGCGTTCAATGAGGCGTCCATCGGATTGTTCGCGCATCTCGGGTTTTGGCGCGAAGGCCAGCTCCGCCGCATGATCTTCACGCGCGGACACTTCTTCGACGTGCTCATTTTCGGCATGACCAGCGAGGAGTTCGCCGCCCATGACGAGTGATATTCGGTTATTTGTGCCCAACCCCTCGAAAAGGTAAAAGTTCGCATGAGCGGCTCTGCTGGCCCGTCTCGTCCCCTGCGGCGCGGCCCGCGTCACGACGGCAGCAGCGTGCGGAAAGTCTACTTCCTGCATACGGCCTCAACACCAGCGTTACGCTAGCCCTGCGTCCCCCTTTAACCGCGCACATACCGTTGTCAGAATCAACGTGCGGTTACCAGGCACCCGCAGCGGCTTGTTGCACTGAGGATCTGCGGGATCAGGGGTACGATCCGCTCCGTGCGGGAACTTTGACCTTTTCGAGGGGTTGGGCACAAATAACCATATCTGAAGGGCACCCGGTTGAGTGAAGTAGGCCTGTCGCTAAGATCCTGACGGTTTGCTACATCGTCCCATATAACTGCCAGGTAATCGCCCTCCAGGGGGCCAGATAACAAGGCCATCTCATGCCCGAGTCCAGGTGCTGGCATGTGATGCCGGAGGTACCACATAATACTTGTTATATGGAACCTGTTCCGCGTGTATGAGCGTGCTGCAAGGGTAAACGGCGCAAAGATAGAACGACAACACATCCTAGTGTAGCGATAGGTAGGGCCTCGCGGCCTTTCCCCCGCTCCAAACGCAGCATGCGACTTTCACCGCACTGCGCTTTCCGGGATGGTTTTCGTGGTCCTGGACTGGAAAGGCATCCTCCCCTCACGGGTATGGAGGCCGTCACTCACTGACCGCAGCCGCGGCTGCGGCCGTGCTTCCGACCGCACCTCCACTGCGGATGTTTGCCGCCGCTCCCACTACTTCCCTCCCTGGCGGACCTTCACCATGTCCGCGCTATTACCGCGCGGCCTAGGGCTACTACGCCGCCTCCGTTCTCCTCTCCGCAAGCTGGCATTGTCGCTTCCATCGCTGGCATGGCGGTGCAGGAGTTCCCAAGTTCCCGAGTCACGTGTGATAGAGTCCCGTAGCTGCCCACGACACACCGGGGGAAACGGTAGCGATCAGGTGGCCAGATAGCACCACCTGCCCTCCCCATGCCCGTTTGGGCCAGGCGTCTCATCCCGTTTTTCGCCTGTTAACGTTCACGATGCCCACTCGTGGGTTCCAGGTACCTGTCAGCATAGGACTCAGGGTTGGGGGCATCAACGGCTGTCGGGCGACGCCTAGCCCCTTGACTGATGGGCTTCACACCTCGACGCGTGCCGCGTGTCGACGCATGCCATCGCACCCTCACACTATCGCCAAGCGTGGCTCTGAGAGCAACACGTGACTCGATTAAATGGCGCACTATCTGGGACGTTGTAGGTTTTCGTCAGGAACTTAGCGACAGGCCGATACCGCCGCTCGGCCCGGGGCGAGAGGGCGGTCCGCTAGAGGCCCTGGAGTTCAACGACGCGCTCGACGACGACGCGCCGGACGGCCCGGAGGGCGACGAGTCCGGCCGCGCGTCCTCCGGGGGCCAGGACGACGAAGAGGTGATGGGCGGCGATAGCACCGGCGTGACGGAGGAGCCTGATCCGTTCGGGGACGATCTCCTGGTGGGAGCCATCACGCCCGCCCACTAGATAATGCTCTCAGACACGCCATGAGGGCTATACAGGGGCGCGAGGTTGGTTTAGGTCTATGTCTCACAACCTCGCGCCCCTGTATAGCGCTCTCGCGGGCTCTTAGCCCCTTACACCTCAGCACAAGTCGGCACAGTATTACGCGAAGTGGAATTTGACTACTTTATTCTTCGGCGGACCTTAACACTGACATGCACGAGCTGCGGCTTGACGCGGACTTAATGCGAGTATACACGCAAGTATTTCAAAACTGTGTCGTAACTCTCCTTGGGTAACCATGGTTGCCTATAATCCTTTTGGGGATGCTGCCCATACATGTAGTGTTGGACCCTCGCCTTCACCTCTTGCTCATCCAAAAGGGTTTTCCCCTGTTTTTGTATTGCTACGAGCGCAACACACAGAGAAAGGATCTGCTCCCCGATACGTTCGTTTATATACTTATCGGTTCTTGACTGAATTACCCCTTCATCGGTTATTGGTTGGGTCATTTGTTCTAAGTGCTTCAGCATCTCGAATAGAGATTCGATCATTAAGTAGTCCAACAGCTCTTTCTCATAAGTGTTATGCAAAAAATTTTCTAACAACTTTATGAGCGAGTAACAGAGATCTTGATCGGAAAAGTCTTTGTCTGTAGACAAAGGGGGCACCGTGTCGATCAAATCTTTGAGCGTGAAGCTCAGATATTCCGCTGCGTCTTTATTCTTCTTTCTTCGTATCTTTATCATCAGCACCTTCTTAGTATAGTTTCGCAACATTTCAGGTTTACGCTGTATCGCCTCACTTATTCGGTATAGTAAATATTTGTGTAACTGCTCATTCTTACTCAAAACTTCCCTATCTATTTGTTCTAAATAGTTTCGATGTTCCTGACTCCATGGCGTAAGGGCTACAAGCATGACACAAAACCTATTAATGATAGACGTGGCTCTCTGAATATTGTTGTCTACCACAGCCTGTTCCAATAAAACCTCCAACAGCGGCAATCTCACTTCAATATTGTTGATAGAAGGTCTGTAAAGCGTTAAAACGGTCTCTAATTCTTTTGATAACCACTCCGACTTAAGAATTTGAGGGTGTTTGACAAACCAATCGAGCAGGTCTAAGGCTTTGTAAGAATCTATAAATGTCTGCATGAGGCCGGTAATCAGGGGTTCGTCCTCGTGCTCGACTGCACTATGCAAGGTGTCTCGCAGTGTCTGGGAACGCGTTTCAAAAGATTCGTTCTTTATCGCCTGGAACACAATCACATCATCTATCAACCATGCTTTGTAGAGGCCCCCAATGGCCACAACTACAGAAATCAGCACGAATGGTAGAGCGATGGTGTCGTTGGTAAGAGGAACGGCCGAGATGGTTTCAACGGCGGCACGAGGCAGCGCAACTCCAGTACAAAGAGCAAGCGCAAATAACGCCAGGATAACCAGACACAGAGTGTTGTCTCGAAACAGGGTCGCCTGTATAGCTCCTCCCATAGATACGACAGTCAGGCAGAGGAGCAATCCGAAAAGTATCTCCAATCGCACATGTGCTGCATCCCAATGAATGCTTTCCTTGCCGGACAAATGCCTTACTAAGTCAACCGCTACGTTCTCATGCGTGTGCGACATAAACCATCCCGTTACAATATGGCCTGCTAGCGAGATAAATAATCCGAGGAACAAGATGTAGGAAAACCTGCGCAAATCAAACCAAATTTGATCACGAATACCAATCCTCCAAGACCACGGAATTAGATGCTTCCATGCGCGCAACAATGCGCGCGCTTGCAGAAATGGAAAAAATAGGAAGATCAAATGTAATAGTGAATAGATGGTAATAAGGGTAACAAGTAGTCCGTATCCGCCAAATTGGCGATGAAGAGCAACGAGTCGAGACCCCTGTGCATTCACATTCGTGACTATGTAATACTCCAGCAGAAGCCCTATCCATAGCCAATATCTTCGAACTAGCCATAGTAAGAAATCTATTCGGATCACTCGACGCAATAACAAGTCAATAAAAACAGCTGCACAGAAGATATAGAGTAAAGCAATGAACCAAGCTATGAGAGCGCCTGCTACGAGATCAAAGGTGGATAGTCCCCTTATTGTTGATTGGGGCAGCTCCCTTAGTATTAGTAGATCCCTCCGTTCCAACGACGAGGCCACCATGATGTCGGGGCCTGCAAGAAGGAATGCGAGGGGCAGGCAATTTTGCAGGACGTTCTTTGCACTTCTGACGTAGTAACTCTGCCCCAATGCGGCCAGAGCAAACCCTAGTGCCAGTGGGAGAATAAGTAATGCGGAAGCTGGCTGTTGGTGGACAATTGGGAGATCAGTAACGCTTGCCACGTATTCTTGAGGTAAGATCGCTAATATGCCGACGGTCACGAGAAGCAAAAGGAGAAAGGCTACTGGCCAAGGCGCGATGCGTCGTAGCAGAGCGGGCAACAGACGAACTGAGTAGCGATCGGCAGTAGTTTGGAGAAGAACAAACAGTCCCGCTAGATAGACCGCTAGCATTGCAGTAACACCACTTAACGCCAACCCTGTCATTTCTTGATGGTCCTTTCAAACTAACGGTGTTTATATAAGCGGATTAGCTGTGCATCACGTAGAATTTAACATGATATATTCGAGTACATTAAATGTGGGCTTGTCGTTGGAGCTAGTCGGCCTCCTGCTGGCTTTTTGACGAGAATTACTCTCCATGCGGCCTAGCCACGACCGTGCTCGTCACGACCATTACCACCGCGACCTCGGCCCCGGCCCGGCGTTCGGTCGTCCTCCTGCCCTGGCCCCTCCACACGTCCGGGTAGAGTGCGCAGCGCGTCGTTCCAGTCCTTGGCCCCGGCCGGGGGCCGCTCGCGCACGATAGCCTCCTGGCGTGGGTACGCCTCCTTGACCTGCTGCCAGAGCTTGGTGCCGCCCGTGTCGTTGTCGAAGCCGCAATGCACCAGCGCCCCCCTGTCCAGCCCCTCCTCGATCTGCCGCTTCGGCAAATCGCCGTGGCCGTCGTTGGACAGGAACACGAACTCCCCGCGCTCGCCGCCGCTCTGGATCAGCGCCGCCCGGCTCAGGGCGTCGATGGGGCTCTCGGTGATGTGGTACTGCGGAGCGCTGTACCGCTCGGGCGTGCCAAGGGTGAACGAGAAGTGCCCCTCGTCGCGCCTAGTGCCGTAGGCGAGCCCCTGGAACTCCGAGCCGGGCAGCGTCCCACGCAAGCTCGCACCCACGGCCTGGCCCTCCTCGTTCGTGTGCAGGAACACGGCATTGCTTCGACTATCCGCGTAGATCGTGCCCCGCTCGTGCAGCTCGTCGATCATTTCGCGCGGAATACCCCGCTGCTCGACGAGATAGGCCCGGACCTGCGGCCAGCGATCCTCGTCCCGCGCCGGCTGCATGAACGGCGCGCGCTCGCCCCGCTCGACGATCTCCTGCCCTTGCCGCGCCCCGTAGTTGGCGGCCGCCGCGACGGCCAACTCGGGGCCGGCCTCGTGGTTCAGGTAGGCGACAACCTGCTTGAAGCTGTAGCCGGTAACGTGCATCACCAGGTCGATGGAGCCGCCCCCGCCCTTCTGCTGGTCGTGGTTATAAAAGCGCTCGCCATTGATCGAGATGTGCTCGTCGTTCACACGCCACTTGTGCGTGTCGTAGCGGTCCTGTACGCCGCCGAGCGTCTGTATGGTGTTTTGGAGGTCTAGCTGTCGTGCCTGAGCCACCAGCGCCGTGTAGTCGCGTTGGAGCGTGTCCCGCTCGCGCTCCACCTCGCGCACCCGCTGCTGCAAGACCACCACGTTGGCCTCGGCCTTCGCCGCCTGCTCCTCGTAGTGCGTCGCCTTCACCAGGGCTGCGTCCAGCGTCGGCGCGATCCGTTCCGCGATCCGCTCGGTCTGCTCGACGGCCCACCGCTCCGGGTTGCCTACGATGCGGCCGGGGCGTTCCACCTCCATGTCGCGCCGGACGACCTCCGGAGCCGGCGTCGGCGCGTCGATCTTGGCGTAGAACTCGCGCACCGTCTGGTGCTCTGCCACGCTCCCCTGCACGCCCCGCTTGAGGCCCATGTCCTCCACGGCGCGGGCATAGCTCGTCTGCATCTCGCTGACCTTGCTCGGCGTGCCGATGAAGGTCTTGGCGGCGAGCTTGCCGCGCTCGTCGATGGGCACGACCATGGCCTGGATATGCGGCGTCAGCTCGTCGCGGTGTAGGATTGCCGCGACAACGTTCTCGGCGCCGAAGCGGTCACGGAGCCAGTCCATGGTGCGGTCGCGCCAGGCACTCACACGCGCCGGGTCGCCGTCCGCGAAGAAGTCCCGGCTAGCCGTGAACACGAAATCGAGGGCCAGCACGGCGTTCTTGCGGATCGTCGGCGCGTCGTCGAGGCGACCCTGTACGTCGGCCTGCCAGTCGCCCGAGCCGGCCAGCCGCTCATTCGTGTGCAACCGTTCACCGTCGGCGTTGGGCGTGTCGCGGGTGCGCTCGTTGTGCGCGCCGCGCGCGCTGACCTGGCCCATCGTCTTGAGCTTGTTGAACCGCATCACCGCGTACATGCTAGCTGTCCTCGTACATCTTTTTCCAAGTAGGCCCCATGCCCCTACGGGGCACCCCCGCGCATGAAAATAGCCCTTGGCGGCTATTTTCACCCCAGTCCGTCATGCCCTTCGTGGGACACTATTTATGGTCTTATGCTTCACCCGCCGCTTGTGTCTTAAGGACGCGATTGCGCTTGTTGGTCAAGTTTGGGTTGCGAGCAAATTGCTCCGCGATGTGTCGATTTCTGGCAGCTTTCGCTCCAGCGGCATCCGTCTGGACTGTCTCAAGAATGACCCAGGCAGCCTCAAAGCCATTGTTGTGGAGGTCTTGAAGCCAGTCGCGCTTGGGCGTGCCCTTCAGGTCCGTCCGTTCCTTCCACTCCTCCGTGGGGTGCTCGTTGTGATGGCGCACGGTGGCCTCTGGATCTAGAGACTTGAACACGAACATAATGCGGTGTGTACGAGGATCGATGAGACCGCCGATCGTGTACTCTTCCAAGATTTCTCCCTACCCTTCCCCTGATGCTCGGACAACGTTTGTGCCCCGATGGGCGAGCGAGCGTAGCCTTTTGCGGGGAGGCCCCCCAGGGCCAACCGAGCAAAAGCGTAGTGAGTTACGCTTTTGCTGCGCACAAGCCCTATCGGCAGCCTACACGGTCGCCGGCAGCGGTCGCAAGGGGACGGCGCGGGGCTTCTTGGAAAAGAAAGAATGGGGGAGTCATGCTGCTCTAAGCGCTCTGCCATCGGTGGCCGGTGGTGCCGGATTGCCGACCGGATTGCCGGCGATAGTGCCGCTTTTGCCTGGACCGCGCCCCACGCTCATGCCATGCTGGACTCGTCGGCACCGCTCCCGGCCATGGACGGGGCAATCCACCGACGGAAGGCGAGGATCGCCCGGTAGAGAACGAGAGGAGGGAGATAGACAGACAGGCGACAGAGGGACGACGAGAGGGCCGATGACGCCCGCGCACGTCTCCCCCCAGGGTCGTAACCGTCCCCGACGCCGCGTGCGGTCGCGACGGCGCGGACGATGCAAACGGGGGAACAGGACGGCCCCTCGCGCGCCAGGCCGGCCCCTCACCCGTAGTGTCTAGCGCGCCCGCGCCCCTCGGGTGGGCTCTTCGTGATGCTAGAGATGACGAAAAGGACAGAAACCATGCACAAGATGCGTTCGTGTACCCTTATTGCCCTGCTGCTCATGCTGCTGGCGGCAGGCGTGGCGCCGCGCCAGGCGTCGGCGGCCAAGCCGCCGCCTCTCCCACCCGGCGTGTCCACCTCCTACGTCCCCCCCCAGCAAACCGCCCTCGCGCGCCTGGCCGTCGGGCATGTGTCCATCAATGCGGACGGGTTCTTCAGGATCAACGGCACCGGCCTGGATGCGGCCTCCGTGCAGCGACTCAAAGGCACATTCGATCCGCTTAACGCGCATTTGCGCGGCGTCTCCCGCGCGCAACGCCTCATCCCGGGCCACGCTGTCCCCGCGCTCCGCGCCTCGGGGTGCGTCTACATACCCAACTGGGCTCTGGAGGACTATGCCTGGTTCGTGATCATTGTGGGCGGCGCGACGGCGACGGTCGGGTTGTTCCTTGATGCCACGATCATCGGCCTGCCCGCCGGCGCCGTCCTCGGCGCCCTGGGGATCTGGACCGGCGTCGAGGGCACATGGTTCCTCTGGTACGTGGATAAATACTATCCCGATGGGGGCTATATCTGCCTGTAGGGGGAAGCGATGACGCTGCCTTGGCCACTCGTACTGTTGGACGTGACGATGCTGGGGGTCATGGGCCTGTATCTCCGCGCCTGGCAGCTGGCGCACCACACCGGCTACGCGATCGCGGCCGCGATCCTCGGGGTCCTGACGCTGATCGCTCATGTCTCACTCGTCCCTAGCTACCGCGCCGGACCCCTCGTGGGTGTCCCGGTCGCCGCACTCTACGTCATCGCGCTGATGGGGCGGCGCCTTCTGCCCCCCGTGGCCCTGTTCCAGGGCCGGACGGCCCTCGTCGTGCTGACCGTCGCCGGGACTGCGGTAGCCGTCGCCATGGCCGGCGTGGGCGTCGCCGTGCTCGCCGCGCGCCACTGACCGCGTCGCCGGGCCGCGATCGAGAGTGGGACAACGCATCGCACAAGCTTTCGTTGTCCCATCTCCGCGTGCCGCGCGAGGCTAGCTCACGGCAGCCGTATCCCGCGTGATCGGCGGCGTGGTCATCGCGGTGGGGCGGCGACCGTGTACACGAAGCGCGCCTGCGCGGCCCCGATGACGCAGGTGCGGCTGACGTAGTGGTAGGCGGCGCAGTTCGCCGGCGCCCGGTTGGTCAGCGTCACCATCATGCCGCCCCAGCGCCGCCCGTCGCGCGTCGCATCGAAGGCGCCCAGTCGCACCCAGCCAGGGGTACGGTGAGCGTAGCCCGGCACCGGGAACTCCTGATCGATCACCCGGCGCGCCTGCCGCCCGCGCCCGTCCGTGACGACATAGGCCGCCCGCGCGTCGGCGTTATTGTCGGGTATCCACACATCCACCGTGACGCGGCGCCCGTCGGCGGCCCCGCCCGTCGGGGGCATGATGGACCAGCGGAACGCGGCCAGCGCCGGTCCCGCCACACCGCTCGCGGGCGTCCAGTAGGTGGGGCCGGCGAAGCCGGGGTAGCCGTGGAGGCCGGTGGCGCGCCAGGCGCCCTGCCTGGTCCAGCAGCAGGCCGCCTGGTGCGGGCCGACGACAGTCACGGTCACGCCGGGGGGCGGGGCCGCGGCCGTTCGCCGGTCCCACAACGCCGCCGTGGCGGGGACCCCGAGCGCGACGAGGACGCCGAGCCCGAGCAGCCCCGCCGCGCGCCAGCGTTGCCGCGGTGGCCACAGCCATCGCGGCCACCCTCGGGCGACGGATGGGGCCGCGACCGGGGCCGGGGCGTGGTCCTCGCCACGCGGCGGCCTGTCGCCATCGATGGGAGGGGCGGGAGCTTGACGCGCCGCCGCGACAAACCCCTCCCGCTCCGCCGGCGGGAGGCCCAAGGCCTCGGCGAGCAGTCGGGCCGTGTCCTTGCGCGGTCGGTGCCCCGCCCCGCGCTCCAGGTCGCCGACACTGCGCACGCTGACCCCTGCCCGCGCCGCCAATTCCTCCTGCGTCAGGCCCGCCGCCGCGCGATACCGCTTGAGTTGCGTCGCGAAAGGCGGGGCCATCTGATTGTCGTCGGGTATCCGTGGCTGATCGATGTCCACGCTCGCCACTGCCGCTCCCCCCACTCACAATTGCCTATGCATGAGTGCGACTGCGCACCTCAATCGGGCGCATAGCCATGATGATAGCACACCATAAGCCGGCCTCTCGATGCATTAACGCGGCAAAAAAATAGCGAGTTCGCTGCGCTCACCCTTACCGTCAGCCTACACGGTCGCCGGCAGCGGTCGCAAGCGGGCGGCTTGGGGCCACTTGGAAAAGAAGGGGCGAGCGCGTATACTCGGGCTATGAGGCGACCTATTGTCATCGCGGCCGGCCTCCTGGTGGCGGCGCTGATCGTCGCCGGCGGTGCCCTGAGCGTGTGGCCCGCCGAGCCCATGGGGCCGGTTTACACGGTCGCGGAGGTCACGACGGGCCTGCGCCAGCACCCTGGGCAGTGGGTCGGCCGCACGGTCGCGGTGCGCGGGGTAACCCTCGCGTGGTACGCCCCCTACAAGATCGGCCCCACCGGCGCCGGACAGGCGCCCGCGTCGTCGTGGTGGTCGCTCGTGATCGACCCCGCTCCTCCCATCGGGCGGCGGATTAGCCGAGCGACAGCGGTGGGGCGGGTGCAATTCAACGCGCCGGGGACGGCGCCGACGCTGCTCCTGCAGGGCGGTCCGCCGGCTCCGACGCTCCTCGACCGCGCCCAGCGGTTCGTGGCGCAACTCGCCGCGCACCGCGACCCCGCGCGCCGCACGACGACCTACGACTTCGGCCCGCCCCAGCCGCGTGTCTACCGCGTCCAGTTCCTGGCCCCGGCACGCTGCCCGGCCTCCCTGGCGTCACCCTGCTACAGCGCCGTCGTGCGCTAGGCAACACGTCTTGCTGGTGCATGTCAGACGCGCGAGGACCAGCACTCTGACACCCTAACCGTGTGTCACGGCGCGCGGTGGTGTGCGCCGGACCACTCGGACCATAGATCCCAGGCGAGGAGTCCGCTGACACCCCCGACGCTGCACACCGTCGGATAGAGGGTATCGAGATCGCCTGGGGCGGCGGCGTGACTGAGGCCGGCGACGACCGGTATGAGTACAAGCACGGCCCCATACAGCCCGAGGAGGGCATCGGACCGCACGCCGGTCCCTCGCGTACGGGTACGGGTCATGGCGCGATAGGCGACGCGCCATCCGCACACGCACAACATAGAGGATATAGAGGACACTCATACGATCGTTGTAGCAGACGCGCCGCGACACGACCACGACCGCACGTTGACCGTTGACTCGCGGCCACCGGCCATCCTTTAATTCACTGTAGCCCACATATATTCACTGACAGTTAACTTTGTGGTATCATGGGGGAGAGAAACAGCGACGGCCACGACGGGAGGATCGGCCTATGCGGCGCACGGAACTGGACTACCACCTTGACGACCTGCGGGCCGCCGTCCTGGACACGGGGGCACTCGTCGCGGACGCCATCGCGCGCGCGAGCGAGGCCCTGCTGCGCGGGGACCACGCCCTGGCCGCGTGCGTCATTGACGGCGACGACGCGATCGACCGCGCGGCCCTGCGGGTCCAGGAGCGGGGCGCGCGCCTGATCGCCTTGCAGCAGCCCGCGCTCGGCGATCTGCGCGCCGTCCTCGCGGCGCTGGCCATCGCGCAGGACCTGGAACGCATGGGCGACCACGCGGAGGGGATTGCGCGCCTCACCCTGCGCGCGCCCCAGGCACTCGACGCGCCGGTGTGCGCGGGCCTGCGCGCGCTCACGACGCTGGCCCGCGTGCAGACGCAGGACGCCCTCGACGCGTATCGGGCCGGCGATGCGAGCCACGCCCGCCGTGTGTGGCAGGGCGACGCCGCGGTGGACCGCCTGCACGCCGGACTCGTCGCGATGGTCATGGCGGCGATGGGCCGGGCCGTGGACGCGGACGCGCGCACGACGGGCACGTATGCGCTCTGGAGCGCCCACGCCCTGGAACGCATCGCCGACCGCGCGACCAACATCTGCGAGCGCGTCGTGTACATCGCCACGGGGGACCGTCGGCTCGCGTCCGCAGTGGCGTAGGACACCGCACCGTCACCACGCACCCCCATCGGCAGCCTACACGGTCGTCGACAGCGGTCGCAAGCAGGCGGCTCGGGACTGCTTGGAAAAGAAGGGGCGTGGCCGCAGGCAAAGGGTTCACGATCCGGCGGCCTTGTGGTGGTGTTCGGTCTTGTTGAGCGTGCGGATACGTTCGTTGAGGAAGGGTGAGAAGTGACCCTCATACCGCTGCTGTAGCTCGGGCAAGCGCCAATCCCGCCCTGTGATCCTGCGGCGGCAGAGGGGCGAGCCGCAACGGCACTCCCACGCGACGACGGACTGCTCGTCGTCTTTCCACAGGGCGTAGTCGGCGGTTAGCTCCTCGCCGGGCTGGATGGGCCGTCGCGCCGTCAGCGTGACCTCATCCACCATCCACACAGACGGGTCGCACGAATGGTTCATGAAGTCCGACAGGTCGTCGTCGCGGTTATAGGTCCCGATCGGGTTGCCCAGATACACGCCTTCACCGATGGGCACCGTGCTGTCGTCGTCAACCTTCCCGGCTTCTATATCAGCCGTGGTGAACACGACGCCCCCACCCCACACCACCACTATCTCGCCTTCGTTGATCGCTGCGCGTGCGAACATCCCGCTGCCGGCGATGGGTGAGCGTCGGATCTCGACGCGTGGGTCAATCCACTCCGATGCGCGATAGTGTTTGTTATTCACGGCCTCTCCCCTGGTTTTAGCCGCCAGATAGGCGCGTCCCTAAGCCGTCCCCATGTGGGCATGATGCGCTCCTCTCGTCCCTCATGTCGTCGCTCAAGAGGCCCACGCTGCGGCCTCGGTCGGGGCGCACGCGGCCGCCTCGACGACGTACGCGACGCGCCCGGCGCCGAGGGCGTCGTCGTCGATCTTTTGCAACGCGCGGGCCACACGGCCGTCCGCCCCCTGCGGTCCCCTCGGCGGTCCGCTTGCGACGCGTCCCGCGCTTTCCCCGGTGCCTACTCGCTGCCTCCTCGCCCCGTTTGCCACGAGCGGGTCGATGCCGTATCGTCTAGCCATGACGCCCCAACGCCCTCGCCGACGTGCAGCCATCTTCGCCCTCGTTGCAAGCCTCCTGGCGCTCCTCGCCCTCGCGTGGGCTGCCCTCCTGGCCCCACGCCGCCCGTCGGGGTTGGTGCTGGCCATGGTGCCCGTCGGGCGCTACCCGAGCGTCGCCGCGATCGACGCAGGGACGGGGCGCGCCATCGTCGTGAACCGGGGCGGGCCGCGGGTCGCCGTCAAAGTCGCCGGCGGCTCGTCTTTCGTGGCCCCAGTGCCCGGTGCGCCGGACCCGGGGAGCATCAGCATGATCGACCTGCGGAGCGGGGCGCTCCTCCGCACACTCACCATCGGCAGCGGGCTGACTATGTCCAGCATCCTCATCGACGAGCGCACCCATCGTGCCTTTGTTGCCGGTACTGGTGGCCGGACGGGCTCCATCCTCGTCCTCGATACGACGACTGGGACGCTCGTGGGCACGACGACACTCAGGGGTGACGCTGCTGTCGCTGGCATCGACACGGCGAGCGGCCGTGTCGTGGAGGCCAGCTACACAGCCGGGATCGTGAGCGTGCTCGATGCCCGCAGCGGGCGCGTGGTGCGGGTCGACGCGATTGACCAAGGGGCCTCCCGCGTGCTCATCGACGAGCGCACCCACCGCGCCTTCGTAGAGAGCTTACCGGGCGGCTACGGCACCAGGATACCAGGCGCCATCGCCGTCATCGATACGACGAGTGGCGCGCTCCTGCGCCGTGTCGCCGTTGGTCTCTCGCCCGATGGTATGGCCTTAGCCCCAGCCGGGGAGCGCGTCTACGTGCTCAACGCGCAGGGGGGCACCGTGAGCGTCCTCGACGCGCGCAGCGGGGTCGTGCGACGGACCATCGCCCTCACCGCCGGCGGCTTCCCAACTGGCCCGGGCGCGATCGTCGTGGACGAGCGCACGCATCGCGCCTTTGTCGACCACGGCTGGACGCACGTTTTCGACACGCGCACCGGCCGGGTCCTCCACGAACACCGCTTCAACACCGTCCCCGGCCCGCTGGCCATCGACCGCCGCACTGATCGCGTCTTCGCGGCCACGTACCGCAACGGGCGCATCCGCATGCTCGACGGGGCCAGCGGACGCGTACTGCGCACTATTGACGTGGGCATCACCCCCCAAGACATGACGGTCGATGAGGGCGGCGGACGCATCTACATCACCACACCCGGCCCCGTCGCCCGCGCCGTCGGGCAGGTCTACGCGCGCGGGCCAGGCCGCGTGTGGGTGCTCGACGCGCGCACCGGCACCATCCGCACGCGCGCCGTCGTTGGCGTGGACCCCATGACCGTGGCGGTCGCCCCCCAAGCGAGGCGGGGTGTCGTCCTCAACATGACCGAACTGACGCCTGTCTCCGACCCTTGGGCCTGGATGCCGATCGGGCTCCGCCGCGCCATCCCCCTCATTCCGCCCCCACCTCCACCCATACAATCCATAGACGGGAGCGTGAGCGTCCTCGACCTTGCACGGCCATAGCGCCGCGCGTAGCGATCCCCCACACCAATCCTTGAGCCTCCCGCTATCAACTCAACGGCTATCTTGGGGATCGATACGCCGAATTATGGGCCGCCCACTGTTGCGGCGTGACGGCGGGGGGTATATCGTCTAGCCATGACGCCCCGCCGCCGCTCCCGCTTGCGTCCGCCCCTGCTTGTCGTAGGGGTTCTGCTGCTCCTCGTCGCCGCGGCGGCCGGGATCGCCCTGCTGGCGCGCCCCGCGGCCCCCGCGATCGCGCTCGAGCCCGGCATCCCCAACGAGCAGGCCCTGATTGACGCCGGCCTCTCCGGCACGCCCGATCCCGGCCAGCCGGCGAGCCCCTACGTCGTCGATCGCGTCCTCGCCGACCGCGCGGCCACCTACGTGCAATACCACCTCGCCCACCCGCTCCCGCTCCCGCCCCCGCCGCCGCCCAACTCGCGCCCCGCGGCCGCCGGATCGCCCGTCATGGCCTTCTCCGGCCCCGTCGACGTGTCCAGCGATCAAGGCGGGGTAGCCAATGTGGGCGGGAGTGGCGGCTTCCACGCGTCGGACAACTGGCCCTTCCCCTTTGCCCTCCCCGCGTGGTCGCCCTGGCGGCCGCCCGTGGTGTGGCGCGGCTATTGGATCGCCGGCGCGCTCCCGCCGACGGCCCGCGTGGCCGTCGTGCACTTCATGAACCCGCAGGGCACCGGCGCGGGCGAGACAGTGCGCGTGCCCCTGGACCTGCGCGCCCTGGCGCGCCGCGGCGTCGCCGTGTCCCCCGCCACCGCCCGCGCGCGCGGCCTGACCCTAACTCTACAAGAAGCCGACTTCACCCATATCACCTACACCTACGACCTGCCCCCCAACGGGAACGCCTACGCCCCGCGCCTGCGACTCGTGGGGCGAGGCGGCCACACCGTGTCGGTGCGCGATATCGGGAACAGCTGCTCCGGGGACAGCAGCGGCATGAGCTGCACCGCCCGCGTCGTGTTCCCCCCGCAGCGCGCCGGTACCCACTTGACGCTGACAATCCCCATGTTCCAGATCAACGGCCGGTCCCTGCGCGGCCCCTGGCGGTTGTCGTTTATCGTCCCCTAGCAGGCCCCGTCGTAGCCCGCGAGCACGCCCATCCCTGAGCCCCCTGCGCTCAAGGCTGGCGGGCGATACTGCCCGTGTATCGGGCGCTAGAGGACAGTCGTTAGCTCACTCTCTGTACAACCTTAGCCCAGAAGAAAATCTCCTCATGGTAGTACATAAGCACCCAGGACTCGGAAAGGGGCGAGATAACGACGTCATCGGATGCGGGGTGACAGAAGCTGCTCCAGTGCTCGCAAAACAGGCCCCAGGTCACAACGTACACTCCCGCGCTCCCGTGACTCACCAGCACGTCTTGGGTGGCGTCTGTGTCATGTCGTCGCAGCCAGAACGCGACAGCGGCGTCGTCGCGTGAGGCATCGCACTCCTCAACGGCGGTGACGTAGTGCTCGGACAGGGCGTAGTAGTCGTGGTCGCTGACGTAGCGGGAAAGAACGTCGTGGACGGCACGCCCTGTGGCGGCATTGAGTATGCGAACGTCCGGCAGCACATCTACGTCGAAGCGCCACTTCTGGATGTGGTCCTCAATCGAACCGAAGTCCTCCGGTGTGAATTGAAACAAGGCACGGTTATCGTTCATAGGCATTGGCATTTAGCGATCGTGGTCCCAGCCACCGCGGTCTCGGCCTCCGTCGCGCTGCCGCTCCTGTACCCGCTGACGGGCCATCTCGCGCTCCTGGGCGCGCCGCTCGTTCTCCTGCCGGCGCGCCTCGTCGGCGTTGCGGGTCTCCCGTTCCCGCTCGACGTGCAGGCCGAGCCCGGCGACGTGGCCCATCGTCTTGACCTTGGCGATGCGTAACACCGCATACCTGGCCACCGCTGCCCCCTCTCCGTAACAGTCTTCGTCTCCCTACCCGGTACGATGATTAGGGTGGGCAGCAAGACATATTTCGCGCTGTGCTAATAGGCATCGACGATAAGCGCTTCATCGCAATATTTGATTGGGCTCGGCGTGGGAGTGGAGCTATTAATCACGAACAGTCCACAGATCGGGCCGTGCTGCGGCAAGAGCGCAAGGCGCCAATAGCGTAGCCCGGCGAGGCCCGCCGCCGAGGCCGGGAACAAGCGGCCGACGACGGGAAGGCCGTGTAGCGCGTTCATCAAGGAGGGATGGCGCGGGGGCGGTGGCGCGGCCTGCGGCGCCGCCCACAGCCCGGAGGCGGCGGTGGCGCGACGGTCGTCCATGCGCGGAGGGATGAGGAAGAGGACGGCGCTCGCCCCGCGCGGGGGGTGGAGGAAGTCGACGGACTGGCCCATGGACCCCGGCGGCCAGGGACCGACGGTCTCGCCCCCCCACATCCTAGCCTCGACGAGGACGGTGCGACCGATCAACGCCGCCCGTTGGTTCTGAACATCGGCTATGGAGTACATGCGCTCCTGCGAGGCGAAAAGCCGAGTGAGGATGATAACGAGACCGGCGACGCATACTAAGCCGAGGAGACCGATCAAGACGCGCTTCATGTGTATCGCTCTCCCTTCTCACCGACTTGTGAATGACGCGTACCTGGCCATCCCCGCCCCCTCCCTGGCGCCCGTCGCCCCGTGCGGAAACGCGTGTTTTCGCAAAGCACGCCCCCGGCCCCGGCAGGCCTACGCGCGCCGGCAGTGGCGCGAGCGGAACATTTTGCGGAAGGCCCCTAGGGCCGACCGGGCAAAATGTGGAGTGAGTCCACATTCGCGAGCGAATGCCCCCGGACCAGCCGCCCTGGCCCCAGTGTAGCGCCTCGCGGACACGGCCAGCTACCGGGAAAAGAAGGGGGCGGGATCGAGGCGCACGATCCTCTTTCCCAGTAGCCGGGGGTCGCCGGCGCACGGGTCGCAAGGTCACCTATGGCTGAGCATCCACCAAGACACCATCAGCGCAGGTGAACGACAGGTTGGCGCATGGGGCGGAACTGGTCGGGCGTAGGCGGACGCGGTAGAGATGCGCGACACCACCGGGCACCTGTCCTGGCGTTGGTAGAAAGCGCGTGAGCGCGGGCAGCCGGCTGGCGAGAGCGATCAGTGGATTGGGAGCGACGGGCTGCACGACGAGGACGAGGGTCGGCGTGTTGGCCTGCACGAACATAGAGACAGGGCGCCTGGGATTGGGGGGGACAGAGCTGTCGATGAGCGTCAGATACACGGTCCCCCCATTCGGCGCGGCCAACGGGCAGGACTGTAGGCCGCAAATTTGAATCCCACTGACTTGGATCGTAGCGGTCCTCGATCCCATGGCCCAAGACGACACGGCTGCGGTCCCACGCACGAGAACTGTTCGCCCGGCCCAGGCGGCGGGCTGTTGCGCGAGGCCCGCGCGCACCTGTGCGACCGTGTACGTCTGTCCGAGCGCACGTTGCCCGACGACGGCGGCGACGAGACCGGCAGCAAGCACCAGGCCGAGCACGAGCAAGGCGGCGCGCCTCATGGGCTGCCGATTACGGCGGTCGTTGTCCATGGCTAACCTCCATGCTAGCGGTGTCGCTCTCGCATGACTTGGTACCTCTACGACATCCGCGGCCCGCGCGCGTGGGTGTTACCCGCTTGCCTCGGGGACGGGCGCGGGCTCCTGTGTCTCCTCCTGCGGTTGTGCCGGAGCGGGGGCGGGCTGGGGGCGCAGGATCTTGTAGGCTTCTTTGGGCGCAACCGTCGTGCGGATCAGGTAGAAGAACACGCCGCCGGGGGTCCGGCGCCGGCTGCCGTCGGCCAGCAGCAGGCCGCCGGTGCGCTCGATCTCTAGCGTCCGGTCGAGGAGCGCCTGCACCTGGACGGGTCCCAGGATACGCACGGCGCGCTTGATTGTTTTACGTGGGCCGGGCTCGGTCTTCCCGAGGTGGGCGGCAATCTCATCGGTGAGCGCGGCGACGGCGCGGGGCGCGTGTTCGGGTGATGGTGTCGTTTCAGGCCTGTCCATACCACCATACTAGCACCCCGGCCCAGTCGGCCCGCCCTTGCTCGGCTAAGGTGTACTCACCGCGCAATCGCGTAGCGATTGCGCGCTCGTCGAGCGGTGGGTGTGCTCGCTGACGCTTGCACACCCAGTAGTGAGGCCACATTGCCTGCGCAATGCCCCCGCGACGTGCCGCCCTGGCCTCAGTGTAGCGCCACGTCGGCGGCTGCCTGATCCTTATACTGGGCATATGCCCCTAGGCGTGTGCCCTTGGAAAGGAGGTGGAATCCGTGACCGAATACCGGGCCAGAATGACCGGCGCGGCGCTCGTCCTCATCCCAGGATGGGTGCGTGCGCCTCTCGTCGTCCTGGTCGTTGTCGGTCGCCAGCCCCTGCACGAACACCCGACGTTTACGGCATTGGGCGTGGGAGTCTTCCTGCTTGTGTGGGGCCGGGTGGGTCGCGAAGTCGGCTAGAAAAGGCTTTACCGGCGCTTTCTAGGCTAGTCGGGTAGCGAGTAGCAGCGGAACAGCGAACCAGGTTAAGCTCTCGGCCAGCGTGAATTCTCTCGCGTTTCTTGATGCCCTTAGCCGCGGCGTGTGTGCGGCCGCCAGGCGTGAAACTGCGGTAACGCCGTAGGGATATCGGAATGGAAAGGCCATTCTCTCGCGTTTTCCCGCGCACGCTCGGGCCCGCACAACGATACCTCTCGACGATGTCCCATCGATCAAGAGGGGCGCGCGGCGTAATCCTCGCGCCCGATACGCGCACTAGGGGCAACGGATT
>JAABVA010002278.1_pt1 | contig 19302 bp, 17 predicted proteins | sample 5560331 | NCBI WGS metagenome assembly JAABVA01 (sample SAMN12812661, study PRJNA571458) | rock metagenome | isolation source: Antarctica rocks | place: Antarctica: Victoria Land, Mt New Zealand sud | collected 2016-01-07 | reverse complement strand
ACGCAACACGGTCCGACGCTGGCTGCACGGCGAACAGCCAGATCCTTGCCGGCCACGGATGCATCCGCTCGACCCATGGCGGACGGTGCTGGAATGGCGCTGGGCGCAGGGCTGCCGCAATGGCGCCCGGCTCTGGCGTGAGGCGCGCGACGTTGGCTTTGCCGGAGGATTGCGCGTCGTCACCGAATGGGTAAACCGTCAGCGGCTGGCCGATCCGGTGATGGCGGCGATGCCTGGCCATGCAGCGCCGCCTCCGCCCGCAGCACGCCGCGTTGCCCGCATGAAGCCGCAGTCCGGGCTGCGCTGGCCAGGTCTTGGCGCAGCGGTGCGGTCGAGGGCAACGTTACCCGGCTCAAGCTGATCAAACGTCAGGATCACGGGCGCGCCAAGCTCGATCTGCTCCGCGCCCGTGTGCTTCATGCCGCATGACCAGTCTGGGAACCATCAAGTTTGCGGATGAGCCCCCTTTCAATGCCGATTGACATCTCCTACAGCCGTGTCCGAAATCTTACCGAAACGCTCACAACACGAGAATATGGACCGGGCTCAATCTACGAGATCTGGTTGGCAAAGCCCTGCCCGAAGTTGGGCTGCTCAGGGCTGACGGCTTCGTGCCCCCTGACGGCAAGCTGCGCCGAGATTGCGAATGAGCCGATCCTGCATGCCGCTCTACAACACCGCAGCGATGGCGCAGCCAAAGGCGGGAGTTGATGGATCGGAACGTCCGGCAGATAAGTGTGGTCACGGGCGCCACCGGCGGAATCGGACGCTGGATCGCGCTGGGTCTCGCACGCGCCGGGCATCACGTCGTCCTGGTGTGCCGTGATGCCGCTCGGGGAGGTGCCGTAGCCGGCTGGATCGCCCAGCGCGCACCGGGTGTCAGCAGTGAGCTGAGGCTGGCAGACCTGAGCTTGCTTGGCGCCACGCGGCGGCTTGGCACGCAGATCTCCGAGGCGCATCCGCGGCTCGGCCTGCTCGTGAACAATGCTGGGATGTTCGCAACCCGGCGGCAGTTGACCGCGGAGGGCCACGAGACAGTGCTCGCCGTCAACCATCTTTCGCCCTTCGTTCTGACCGATGTGCTGGAAGGCGCATTGCGAGCCGGCGCACCGTCACGCATCGTCAATGTCGGCTCATCCACCTCCGACCGCGCCAGTCTCGACCCGGATGACCTGGAGCTGGTCCACCGCTGGGGGATGCTGCGGGCCTACGGCGGCTCGAAATTAGCGATGATGACGGCGACCTTCGCTCGTTCGGAGCGTCTGCGGGGCAGCGGTGTCGTCGCCAACGTCGTTCATCCCGGCGCGGTGGCCACCAGCCTGGTACGGGAACGCGGGGCCTTTGGCATCGCATGGCGGCTCATGGCGCCGTTTCTCCTGACCGAAGAGGCGGGTGCAGACACCCCGTTGCATGTGGCACTTGCGTCCGAGTGGGCGATGACGTCAGGCGCATATGTCAAGAAGCACGCCGCTGTCCCCCCAAACCCCCGAGCGCTGGACTCCATGCTGCAAGCGAAGGTCGAGGCCGCCACCCGGGCGCTGGTCGCGCGCAGCAGCTAACCAGGGGAGTCCTCCACTGGACGGACCGTGACCACCGGCTTGGCCGCCCGTCCGCCATGGCCCGGCCGTTCGAGCCAGGCGAGCACACGCAAGATCCGAAGGTGCACGCTGCCCGAACGCGCCTCCGCACCGAACGTCCCGTGCACCGGCGACGCCTGGCTGGATGCGGTAAACACGGTAGGATCATACCGGGCCAGCGCTGCTGCTTGAGTCGTGAGCTGCCCGTCGTAGCCGAGCCTGCGGATGGCCATAGCCACCAAGGCGGGCACCAGCCGCACGCCGAGAGCGAACAGAACCGTGGTGAACGTCACCGGCATTTCACGGGACGGGCCGGTTGCCGCGAGATGGATCGCTTCGGCCACGACCTCGGGCTGATAGATCGGCGGCATCGGACGTCCTGGCCGGCCCATGTGGGAGATCGCATGATCACAGAAGGGCGTGTTCACTGCCGGCGGAAATACGCTGATCAAATGCACTTCGCTGCCCTCCTGTAGCAACTCGGCGCGGACGGCCTGGTCGAACCCACGCATGGCATGTTTTGCCCCCGTATAGGACGCCAACAGCGGCATGCCATGGTAGACAACGGCGGAGCACACATTAACGATACGGCCGCGATCGCGCGGCATCATGCGCTGCAACGCAATCCGCGTGCCGTTGACCGTGCCAAGATAGGTCACGTCGGTCACGCGTCGGAACTCCTCAGCCGGCGTGTCCAGGAAACGTCCATATGTCGCGTTGCCCGCGCAATTCACCCAAACATCAATCGGACCGAGCGCGCGCTCGATGCCGGCCGCGGCAGCTTCCAGCGCGTCAGGGTCGGTCACGTCCGCCTGTGCCGTCATCACCCTCGCGCCCTCGCGCTCCACGTCGTCGCGCACCGCTTGCAGCCCGGCCTGCCCGCGGGCAATCAACCCGACTCGCCAGCCCTTGCGGGCGAGCAGCCCGGCGGTGCAGCGCCCGATGCCCGAGGATGCGCCCGTTATGACGACGGTGCCGACGGGCTGAAACGTCGGCTTAGGACGGCGGACGATGGACTTGAGGACGGGACGCATATTTCGAAGGCCCGGTGAGGTGGGCATGATCCTTCCAGGGATATGCACAACGCTTGTACCTGAAACGGCACAGAAGGGTGCAGGGGGAGGCGGATGACGCCGAGCCCTGCACGAAGAAGCATGCCTAAACTTCGAGTGTTTCACGCATTACACCGGCATCGGTAAGATTTAGCAATGACATATCTCGTCATGAACTCAGATTGCGGGTGCGGCGCTGTGCAGGGTAGCGTCTCAGCTTGAAAGTGGGGGACCGGCCGCGCGCTCCGAAGGCGCTATGACAGGAGCGGACCAGGCACGACAACGCGTATAGTCGTGCCTGATCCTTTCGGGATGCTAATCATGGCCACCAAATCAGACGATGAAGGCGACGCCCGGAGCCGAAATGAGAACAGTAGATATCGCGAGATGGCCGAGCGTCGAAAACCTGCCAATCCAGAATGTCGAGCAGGCCAGACGCCGGCGTAGGCAACGCGCACTCTGCCCCGAGGCTTCATTTGACAGTGCGCAACATTGAAGGGGGCCTGAGGAAGTGACGCCAGTTGGGGACCGTACGGGTTCTACTTGTCGTAGACGAGGGCCTCGTCCAGCTCATTGCGGCAGAAGTCCTGCGGGAGGATGGCCTCGAGGTTGTGGAGGCCTGTGACGGTGACAAGGCCGCCGAGTTGCTCGACGGTCCCGCAGGCTTCGATGTCCTGTTTACGGATGTGCAGATGCCGGGGACGTTCGACGGTGTCGAGGTCGCCGTTCACGTCCCGCGCCACTGTCCTGCGATCCCGGTTTTGATGGTGTCTGACAATGCCGCCAATCTCGAACCCCGCCTCAAGATGCTGGAGCCGGCAGTCGTGTTCATCAACAAACCCTGCGCCTTGGACGAGATCGTGAAGACGGTTCGTCGTCTTACTGGCAAGGCTCAGCGCGGGGAAACGAACCTGGCGGACTGCGACACACGTGAGCTGATCACGTCGCACGCATGCTCACGTCGCGAGGCGGGCCTTGCTCATCCGCAGCGTGACGACCACGCCCTCCATGGGCCAGTCGAATGCGATCGAGCCGCCGAGTTGGCCAGAGATGCTGCGTCTGATCAGCCGGCTGCCGAAACCCTCCGGGTGACAAGGAGCCGTAACCGGCGGACCGCCCCGCTCCGCCCAGACAATCACGACGGTTCCCTTATGGGCTGCGCATGATAGGTCAATCGCGCCACTCGCAACCGAGAGTGCGCCATACTTGAGTGAGTTGGTCGCCAGCTCGTGGACGACGAGCGCCAGCGTCGTGATCGCAGTCTCTCCGACACGTACCTCCGGCACAGAGGCATGTACGCGCGCGACGCTAGCCTCGGTGTCGCTGTAGGGCGCAAGCAGCATCGCAAGCAGGTCGCCCAGCAAGGCCGCCTTGAACTCGGCCTGGCCTGGCACGGGACGGACAAGGTCGTGGGCGCGCCCGAGGGCGCTCACCCGCTGCGTGAGGTCGCGGGCCATCTCGACCGGTGTTTTCGTCGAGCGCGCGGCGATGGTGGTGAGGGCTGATGCGATGGCAAACAGGTTCTTGATGCGGTGGCTCATCTCGCCGGCGAGCATCTCGCGGGCCTCCTCGGCCCGCCTGCGCTCGGTCACGTCGAGAAAGAACGCAAACAGGACACGGCCGACGATGCCTTTGTTGCCGCCCTGACCGCGTGCGGAAATCCAACGGATCTCGTCGCCATGCTGGATGCGGAAGTCGAACTCATAAGCGCCCTTGACGACCTGGGTTGCCTTCAGCGCGGCTCTCACCCGATTGACGTCCTCGGGATGGATACGGGCCAACAGGTCCTCAAGCGTGACAGGCTCGCCGTTCCTCACGCCCCATAGATCATGCGCATTCGCGTCAAGGGCGATTTCGTCGGTATCGATGTTCCACGACCACAGGGCGACGCCGGCGGCGTCAGTGGCAATGCGCAGGCGCTCCGTATCCCAGATCGGGTCGCTCAATCCTGCCGCCAACACCGTCCTGACATCCTTTTCAACCAAAGCCGAAGACCCATCGATAGGCCGTCCTGAAGCCTAACCGCTCGTCAGTTTCCCATCGCACCGGAGCATTGTACATAGGTTAGCAAGGGCCGGAGCGAGCATTATGGTCCGGGCTGCAACTTTTGAGACGCCGGTCCAAAAGGCCGTACGATCGCTGGTGATTGGGTCAGCAGCCCCGGTCCAGCAAAGTCCGCGCCGGACGCGCACGATGTTGGCTCATTTCGAAGGCATTGCGCAAGGTTATCGGGCGACGTCAGGATATGTCTGGCCACTTCGCTATGCCGTCGTGTCGCACGTAAGCGAGCGCTGCGACCGTCGCGACAAGGGCGGACTTGCCCAAAGGCGACGAAGAACTTGTGTGCGTGGGCATCGTCAACTTGTACCGTTGTGGTCGAGCGGATGCTCGCGGCACGGGCTGGGCGCGCTGAGGTTTACGCGTTACGGGCAACGACGGTGACCTCGACCCAGGTCTGGAAAGCCTGGGTCCGAGCGGCTCGATACTGGCTGGCGGGAAGGCGGTGGCGGCGGATGGGAAAGAGGTTGTTGATCCCGTCTTGGGCGGACAGGAAGCGCTGGGCGTGGCCGGGTGACTTGAAACGCTTCATCTGCCGCTCTCGCCGTCGTGTCGGCTGGTGCGAGTTCTCGGCCCGGTTATTTAGGCCCTTGTGTTGCCTGTGCTCGACGCCAGGCATGATCTCTCGCTTCGCAGCATTGTCGCTCTTCAGCTTGTCCGTGATCATCACACGAGGCGCCCGGCACTGCTTCTTCGGCAGCTTGCGTAGCAGACGCTTGGACGCGTCCTTATCACGCCGGTTCTGCACGAGGATGTCGAGCACCGCCCCGTTCTGGTCGACGGCGCGCCAGAGCCATTGCTTCTTGCCTGCGATTATCACCACGACCTCATCGAGGTGCCACTTGTCGCCGGCACTGGGCAGCCGGCGGCGGATCTGATTCGCAAACGCCTGCCCGAACTTGAGGCCCCACTGCCGCACCGTCTCGTGGCTGACGACGACGCCCCGCACGGCAAGGATCTCGTCCACGTTGCGCAGGCTGAGCGGAAAGCGGAAGTAGAGCCAGACCGCGTGGCTGATGATCTCGGCCGGGAAACGGTAGCCGGCGTAGCTGGGGCAAACTGGCGTCGGCATTCCATCCGGCTACCCGACCCGATCTGGCCCGACAAGCCGGTCGAGCACCAAGTTGACGATGCCCTGAAGACAGCTAATGGGCGAACCAGCTTAGGTTTCTACAATTCATCGCTGAACTGGATTTTGCCGGCCCAGCTCGCGTCATCGGACCGAACCGCCGCAGCGTGACCGGCCGCGCCGTCATCCGGCATGCCTCCGTCCCGTTCGAGTGTGCCCTGGAGCGCGACCTGCTCGTGATCCTGGATTTCGACAGCTCGGTCCAACCCGTTGGGGCACATTCCTCGTGTGCAGAGGCACCCCAGGAGTATGCCAGTTCAGTAATCAGATGGAGAGTTCAATTATTATGTGGAAGTCACAATGGGCAGGAAGCCCAAGGGACGGACAGGCTCACCGGCGCCTGCCTGCAATGGCCATCGCAGACACCCACTCGACTTACAAGGGATGTCAGCGAAGTTGATAGAGCCGGAACGGGCATCAACACGCTGGTCGCCGTCGAGGGAAGCCGTTGAACGATGAGGACAGCTTCGAAACTGCCTAGACCGAGTTCGGCCTCGACCACAACGAGAGCCGGTCCTGGCACGGCTGGCACCGCCACGTGTCCCTAGTGATGCTGGCGTTTGCCATGCTGGCCACCATTGGCCACCACGCAAACCAACCCGCCTCCTCGAAAACGACGCTGTCGACGAAGATCGGCAGGATCAGATCATTAGCGGTTACGGACGTCTCGCGCACCAACGAACGAAGCGCGTCCGTGCGGCGTCGGCGGCGTAATCCAGTGGCTGGGAACATCGGACTTCGCGGCAGCCGCACCGCGGGAAACCCCGGGCGCTGGGGTTAAACTGCCTGTGTTGAGCCTGCTTGCCTAGGCCGTGCGCAATCCGGGCTACTCGGGGCCGGCGATACCGCCGGGATGCTCACCACGTTTCGCCTGGCTCTTGCGGACGCGCATGAACTGATAGATGCCGATCGCTAGCACGATGCATAAGGTGACAAAGGAGAGAATGACAGGGAGCGAGATTTGACTGTCCATCGCAAAGCCCTTCGACGCGGTTCCGGTTGCACTTTGACGCTTGGAGGCGGACGCGGGTTGCATCCTGCCCGACGAATTCAAGGGAAGCGCTTGAAGCGGGTCACGCGGTTCGTCTGATAATTGCTTCGAGGTAGTCGGTATTCCATCCGGCTGACTTGCGTCGGGTTTTGAGGCTGTGCTTGTCCTTCGCCCCGCGTAGCAGGTTGAGGGCGATGTGGCGCACGGTCGCCATGTTCTGCGGGCCGTGGCCGGAGCGCAGGCGGCTGGGGTCCTCGTGGAACACGACGGGAGTGTCAAAAACCTGGGGCGCTACGCCGCGAGCTGGATTGCCGGGTTGCCAAACCGCCCGTCCAGCACCGCGGCCCTAACCTGAAGCACACGGTGGGCGCCGCGGGGCGACCAGCGCATCTGCCGCCGCTTGTTCATGCGGGCACTCACCAGCTGGTTGACGGTGCCTGTCAAACGGCTTTGAAAGTTGGCTCTTCCGCACTTTTGGTGCAGGGAGCAGGCACCTTAGGAACAGCAAGTATTTGAGCGCCTTGACGATTTCGGGCGCTTGGCCGCTTCGACCGAGGCGCACCCGATTTGCCAGCCAAAACCTCGAAGTTCCTTGTCAACGCAGCGGCTTACCGGCAGCCCAGGGGCGAAGGCTGCACCAAAAGTGCGGAAGAGCCAGCGTTGCAAGCCGGTTGTTGACCCCGGTGAAGTGCCTTTTCCTTTAACTTCTCAACGGCTAAGCGGCTTGGTGGGGCGGAGTCAATGTTCGGAGCCGTGCCACAAGCGCCTGAGCAACCTGGGATACGACGTCATGCTTGTTCCAAAGGCAGCGTAACCCTATCCAGGCTGTCCGTCCGGGTGTTATTTCCGCAGCAGTGCCCCTCGGTTCGGCCGGCCCAGCATATCCGGATGCCCCATCTTCATGGCCAAGCATCCAAACGTCATGGCAACTCGGTCGCGAAACGTCCGTTAGGTGGAATGGCATGTGCCGCAGATTTGACGGAGAAACCGACGATGTTCTTACGCATAGACAAGCTGTAGGCCGAGCTTCCGGCGCCGAAGAAGCAGGATCCGAACGCCGCCGCCGCGCTGCAGGAACTCCTGGGCGGCAAATACGGCGAGATGTCGACGCTTGGCAACTACATGTTCCAGAGCTTCAACTTCCGCAGCAAGGCGAAGCTGCGGCCGTTCTACAGCCTAGTGGCGAGCATCACGGCCGAGGAGCTTGGCCATATCGAGCTGGTGTCCAACGGCGTCGGGATGCTGAATGCCGGGCCGGATGTGCCGGCGAATGAGAAGGGTGGGGCGGACATCAGCGACGCGCCGTTCTCGGGCATGCAGGACATCCGGCTGGCGGCCTCGTTCCTTGCCAACGGCGGCGGCGCGCTGCCGATGAACAGCAACGGCGCGTCCTGGAACATGGATTTCGTGACGACCACGGGCAACGTCGTCATCGACCTGCTGCACAACTTCCACCTGGAGTGCGGCGCGCGGATCCACAAGCTGCGGGTGTACGAGACCATGACGGAGCCGACCGGCCGCGAGGTCTGCGGCTATCTCCTCGTTCGCGGTTCGGTGCACGCGCACGCCTACGCGCTGGCGCTGAAGCAGATCACCGGCGTCGAGATCGAGAAGATGCTGCCGACGCCGAATATCCAGCTCGACAAGATTCCCGAGTGCCGCAAGTACTTGGCCGAGGGGTCGCACCGCAAGCTGTATCGCTTCAGCCCGGACGACTACAAGGAGGTGGCGGGCATTTGGGGCAACGGCGAGATGGCGTTGCCGGGCGATCCGCCGGGCGAGCTTGAGTTGGTCGACGGTCATCCCGAGGGCGGCCGGATCCATGACCTGATGGGCCAGACCGCGGCGTTCAGCCCGGAATATGCTCCCGAGGAAATGTTCGAGATCGCGTCGAAGCTATACAAGAAGTCCCGCTAAGGTTGAAACGTCATGCCCCATCGCGGGGGCGTGGCGTCAGCTTTCCAGTTCGCTGTGGCATTGGTGCACAATTCGGAGGCTGCGATCTTTGGCGATTGGGCTGTGGAGTGATTGACGGTGCCCTCGGCCCGCGAGGTCGAGATCGGCTTGCCAGCCCGGTGGTTCTGTCAGGGCTCGCGCCAGCAAGCGTAGCCTGCGCTTTTGGACGCGCGGCAATGTCTTGTTACGCGGTTTCCAGGATGCCCAGCACGGTCGTTGTGCGACGGAGGAACAGGAGTCTGGGGCGATCGGCGGGAACGTGTTGATGGTGGCGGGTGCGGAGGCGAAGAAAGTTGCGGACTTCGTCGTAGGCCCGGCAGAACCGGGCGGCTGATCTCGGGCACTTGAACCCGCGCATGGGACGGTAGCGGCCTTTGATGCCTCGGTGGTCCTGTTCGAGCCTGTTGTTCAAGTAGGCACTGGTCCGGTGTCGCACCTCCTGGCAGCTCAGTCCGGATCGCGCGAGGGTAGCTGTCGTGGCCATCCGTCGTGACCCGGTCGGGCGTGACGCCGGTGGTCGCCTTGGCCGAGCGGAAGAACGCGCGGGCTGCGGCCATGTCGCGGTGCTCGCTGAACATCACGTCCACCAGCGCGCCCGAGCGGTCGATGGCGCGATACAGATAGCACCAGCGCCCATGCACCTTCAGATACGTCTCATCCACAGACCAGCTGCAGCCCACCTTGCCGTGCCGACGGCGTCGCAGATCTTCGGCCAGCGCAGGCGTGAGCTTAGCCTCCCAGTCCCGCACGGCTTCATAGCTGAACACCATGCCACGCGCGGCGAACATTTCGGGCAGGTCACGTAGGGCCAGCGTGTAGCGCAGGCGCCAGAGCACCACGAGCGCGATGACATCGGACGGATGCTGCGTCCGGTTCAGCACGGCGCCGGAACGCTCGTTGAACTGCTTGCCACAGGCCCGACAGCGGAAGCGCTTGTAGTCCTGTGCCGTGCGCTCGGACCGCTCCGACACCGCGGCCGACCCGCACTCTGCATACCCATCCACCCCACCCATCAGGAGCAGGCTTGTAGCTAGCCAAACCTAACCCGACCAGCCACAATAGGTACCAGCAGCTCGGGCGCGAGCCCTGACAGAACCTGGGTGAACACCAATCGGGAAGCGGGCGCGCCGCCTTTGCCGGGCGCGGCCGCGATCAACGACGACCACGACTCCTACCTCGCGATCGCGCCCGACATCGTCGCCAACCTACGCCTTGATTCTCACGATGACTTGCCTCATGCGGATTACCTGCATGTTGTGCAGGTGGCGCTGCCACGGATCGAGGCGGCCCGCGTCGGCGCGGTCGGTGGCAGCGGTACCAACTAGAGGGACTGTCGCAAGATTGGGGGTGCGACGGCCAGGGACTCTGGCGCGAGCCCTGAAAGAACTGGCTTTCGGTCTCAGGCAAAGTCCGTTCCGGCGTGGTCTTCGAACAAACGCGCCGAGCGCACGTAGCCGGACAGAACGTTGAGGCTCTTGTGGCGGCTCTGCTCCTGCATCTTCCAGATCGACGCGCCGGCCCGGGCCGCGCTGGTGAGGAACCCGGCCCGCAACGAATGGCCGGCGAACGACGCCGGATCCAGCCCGGCCCGTTTTGCCCGTGCCTTGACGACCTCGGCCACGGACCGGTCGGACATGCGGGCATCCAGCACCCGCGTGCCGCACTGCGACAGGCGCCGGAACAGCGGCCCCTCAGTGACAGCGGCCCGTGCCAGCCAGGCGTCGAGGTGCTGCACCGGCTTGAGGCGGCGCCCGGTGGGGACGGCGATGGTGGCGCCCACACCCTCCTGGTCGGTTTTCGAGCGGCGGATGGTAACGCGCAGCCCCTCGGGCACGCGGAGGAGGTCGGCCACGTCGAGGGCGGTGATCTCGGAGCGCCTGAGGCAGGACACCATGCCGAAGGACAGCAGCGCCCGGTCGCGGACGTCGCGCAGCGTGTCGCCCTTGATCTCGTGCAGCATGCTCCAGATCAGGTCGCCGTCGGCGGCGGCCTTGCGGGCCGGCGGCTTGCCCCAGCTGCGGCGCGCCCCGGCGAGGATGTCGAGGATCACCGTGCCGCCCCGGACCTTGTGCGGTGGCGCCTCGCCAGCCTGGCGGTGGGCGTAGCCGATGGCGGCCATGCGGAGGGCGAGCGTTTGTGGGGCAGTGCCGGCGGCGGCGAGGGCCGACAAATGGACGGCCACAGTCGCCGGGTCCACAGGGAGCGGCCGGTGACCAGCCTCCTGGCACCAGAGGCCGAACGCAGTCCAGTGCTGCAGGTATTTTGCTCGCGTGGACGCGGCGCGCGAGGCGTCGGCGTAGCTGCGCGCGGCCTCGACCTGCTCCGGCGTGAAGATTGCCGGACTGCGCGGCCCGTGCGGCACGGCAATCGCCCGGTCCGTCACGGGCTGGCCGTCCTCATCGGGCTCTGATGCCGCCGTCTTCACCCACCCCGTCCCTCCCCGTCCAGGTCCTCCGGAAATGACATTTTTCCGGCAGTGGATCCCGGGAAAGTAGCTGGGCAGAAGATCGGGCGCAAGCGCCGGCCAACTGGCCTCTGACCGGAGGGCGCTGCACCGTGTGGCCTCTTGCTACAAAGGATGCGGGCCATAGTCTTTTGCAGCACTGCTGCGTTTGAGTGTGCAATTTACATAGCAACTGCCGCTGCATACGCTATATAGCAAAGCCAATAACATCGTAGCAAAATACGCAATGCTGCATTACACATTATAAGGCGTACATGTCAGCCGATGCATCTGCTGCCGTCCCACCCTCCGCACCGGGGGGCGCCGTCACCGTCCGCGGCCTTGCCCCCGAGCTGAAGGCGCGCCTGCGTATCCGCGCCGCCCACAATGCGCGCTCGATGGAGGCAGAAGCGCGCGCCATCCTGGAGGCGGCGCTCACCGCGCCCGAGGAGGACGCGACAGACTTGGCATCGTTCGCGCGCGGGCTGTTCGCGCCGCTGGGCGGCATGGAGCTGGAACTGCCGCCGCGAGAGGCGGCACGCGACCCGCCGGACCTTGGCCACGGGCAGGAGGCCCCGGCCGATGCAACCCCGCCGGACCCGGTCGAGCCGACGGCGGGCGCCGCCGCCCGCAGCGTGGCGGCACGAACCGGCAAGGCAAAGACGCCGGCTCAGGCCGGCAGCAAGGGACGCCGCCGGTGATCGTGCTCGACACGAATGTGCTGTCCGAGCTGGCCAAGCCCGATCCCGACGCGGCCGTCCTGGCCTGGGTCGGGAAGCAGCGCCGGGCCGAGTTGTGCACCACGGCGGTGAACGAGGCGGAGCTGGCTTATGGCCTCGCCTTGCTGCCTCGGGGACGGCGGCGTGACGCGCTCACCCAGGCCGTGGCCCGCCTGCTCGGCGAGGGGCTCGGCGGGCGGGTGCTGGTCTTCGATCGCGCGGCCGCCGCGACCTATGGCGAGATCGCGGCCAAGCGGCGGACAGCCGGCCGGCCGGTTGCCACCGCCGACGGGCAGATCGCGGCCATCGCACGGGCCCGCGGCGCCACGTTGGTGGCGACCCGCGACGCGGGCGGCTTCGACGGATGCGGCGTGCGGCATGCCAATCCATGGGCGGGTTGAGCGGCCCAATTCCACCGCCTAATGGTCGCGTCCGCCGTTGCCGTATGCTGTCCGAGGCAGCACCATCCAACTATGGCAAGATGCTGAATAGCGTGCCCGAGAGCAGGCCCAGACGGCATTGCGGGACGAGGCGTCCGCGCACGAGCGGGCCCAGCAGCAATCGGACGCGCCAGCGCTGGCCCGGGCGACCATGGACGCGCCGGCACCGCGGCCAACGGCCAAGCGGGCCGGGCTCACCAAGCCGGCGTTTAGAACGCCGGCTGCGAAGGCATGCAAGCCGCACCCGGTGAGGTGATGGCTGCCGAGCTAAAGAGTCAATACGAAGGCGCGCTGACAAGGGCAGCCATCCGACGTAACCTGCGCGACCGGGTGCAGCCGTCTTGCCGGACAAGCGCCATCCACTGGATCATCCCCAACGTTATCCTGCCGACCGCACGCGGCTGATCTCCGTCCGCGGCCAACCGGCACGCTATGCCGCCCAGATCTCCTCGTCGCTCGGCACCTTGCGATGAGTGATGATGTTACCGATGCGCGACACGTTCATCAGGTGCTTGTAGTCGAGGTTCTCCGAGATCGAGTTGCCGCCCCAGGAGCCGCAGCCCAGCGTGGTCGTCGGCGCGAAGCCGTTGGTCAGGGACCCGCCAGCCGTCAGCGACGAGGCCTGGTTGACTACGAGCCGGCTGACGGGCAGCGCCAAGCCCATGGTGCGGATGTGCTCCGCGTCGTGCGAGTGCAGCGCCGCCGAGTGCCCGGCGCCCTCGACCAGGAGGTTAGCCTTCGCCTTGGCAACCGCGTCGTCGAAGGTCGTGTAGGGCAGGATGGCGACCACCGGGCACAGCTTCTCCTTGGCAAGCACGTCCGCGGTGCCGGCGCCGTCCGCGGGCACCAGGATGACGCGGGCGGAGGCAGGGATGTCCAGGCCCGCCTTGGCGCCGATCTCCTGCGCGGACCGGCCGACGACGTCTTTGTTCATGTGGCCGTTGCGGAACACCACCGCGCGGAGCCGCTCCACCTCCGTCTTGTCGGCGGTGAACCAGACCTTGCCGGTCGCGCGAAAGGCCTCGATCGTCGCCTCGTATTGCTCTTCGGGCGCTAGCACGAACTGTTCGTGCGAGCAGATGATGCCGTTGTCGAAAGCAGCGCCCGCGGTGATCATCGCGGCGGCGTCCTGTAGGTCCACGCCGCGATCGATCACGACGGGGACATTCCCGGCGCCCACGCCGTAGGACGGCTTGCCCGAGGAGTAGGCCGACTTCACCATGGCGCCGCCGCCGGTGGCGACAACCACATCCACGGCCCTCATCAATGCCTGGGTCGTCTCGACCGAGCCGTGCCGGACGGTCTGCACCAGGTCCTCGGGGCCGCCGTGCTCGCGCACGATGCGCTGGTATTGCAGGGTCAGGTCCCAGGTGGAGTCGTCCGCCTTGGGATGCGGGGCGAAGATGATCGCGTTGCCCGCCTTCAGCGCGAACATCGCGTTGCACATCGGGGTGACGACGGGGTTGGTCACCGGGCACACAGCGCCGACGACGCCCATGGGCTTGGCGACCAGGATCAGGTTGGCCTCGGCGTCCTCGCCGATGATGCCGCGGGACTTCTTGCCTTTCAGGTTGTTCCAGATGACGCGGGACTTGCCCTTGGCCTTCTGCACCTTGTCCTCATAAACGCCGAGGCCGGTTTCCTTGTGCGCCATGGCGGCCACCGCTTCGGCATTGTCATAGACATACTTGGCGAAGTCGCGGACGATCGCGTCGACGCGACCTTGCGAAAACGTCTCGAAGACGGCCTGGGCCACTCGGGCGCTGGCAACGAGCTTATGGACCTGTTCGGGCGTGGTCGATGTGGTCTCCTGCAGTTCTCCGCCGATTGCGGCCTCGAGGGTCGGGCTGGGCATTGTGTTCCTCCTTGTTGCTTCGTTTCTACGCAGCAGGCTGCACCCATTGAAGGCGCTTTTGGGTGCTATGCTGTTCGATGCGCTTGTCGGGATCGGGCGCGTTCTGGCCAGCACGCCATTCAGCGCTTGGTTTAGCGCCTCAGTCTTTGTCACTTGCTTCCATACGATAAACGGACGGCTTCAGAAGATGCAGGGGCGGCCTCGTGACCGCACTTTCATAGTCTTGCTTCAATTAAATCAGGCACGTGCCGGCGTGTGCGACCGACGGGCGGGCCGGCTGTCCGCAGCGTGCTCAATCTCCACCTCGTCCTGACGCACGGTGTCGCGCACGGTTTCGATGTGCTCGGTGCGCTCCGTTCGTACGATCGCCTCCTGCTTCAGGCGCACCGTCTTGTCGACGACGGGAACCTCCTCCGTCTCAGTCAACTCGACGGTGAGCTCCGTCAGCGTGACACCGCTGAGCTTGTCCGCCACCCGCCTGCGCCGCTCCACCACGACCCGTTGATGAACCCGGGGTAGGTTCGGCTCGACTTTCCGCGATTCAGGCCGCGTGGCATAGGGTGTCCGTGAGCCTTTGCCGCAGGGCGGCGGAGATTTCGACGGTCTCTGTACCCTAGTCTAGGCTTTGCGCAAGCGCGACACCCACGGCACCGTGCTGGTGGACCTCGAACGGCATTGCCCGGTGGCACTGCCGCCGGGCCGCGAAGCGGACACGCTGGCCGCGTGGCTGCGCGAGCATCCCGGGGTCGAAGTCATCTCGCGCAACCGGTCCGGCGCCTATTCCAAGGGCGCGCCATGGCGCGCTCGGAGCCATACAGGTCGCGGACCGGTTCCACCTGCTGCAGAACCTGGCCGAGGCGCTGGAGTTGGTGTTCAGCACCCACGCCCGGGACCTGCACGCATCCGAGCAGGCCCGTCGCGATGCGGTGCTCCTTAAGTGTGGCACTGTGCCCATCGCGCCGTCCGAGCCGCAGGCAAAGGCGAAGCTTCTGGCGTCCGAGCGCCGGACCCGGCGTTTGGCCCAGCATGAGCAGGTTTGGGCGCTCTACCGCCAGGGATGGTCGGGGGAGAAGATCGGTCCCCACATCGGCATCAGCCGGACCACCGTCTACCGATTCCTCCGGAGCGAGGTGTTTCCCGAACGCAAAGGGCGCCGCAATGCGGGCCACAGCCGGCTCGACCCGTGGCGGCACGTCGTGCTGGAGCATTGGAACGGCGACCGGCGCAACAGCCGCAAGATGTTCCACGACCTGCAGCAGCGTGGCTATCGCGGCAGCTAACGGCGCCGTTCATGTTGCCTTTGCCACAACGGACAGGCTCGGCCTCTGCAACTTCAAAATTTCGTGGCTCAATCCTATTCCTCACACAATCGCTGTGTACGCTTCAGCCCCGCCGTTGCAGGTCGGACCTGCAACACTCGCTACCGGGCGGCTCGCTACGCCTTACCCGGGCGGGACTTTCACCCGCTGGACCGCGCCAGTTTCTCCTGGCGCACCCGTTGCTCCTTCAGACCCCGATGTATCCGTGAGGCGTTTCCCGGAGCAACGGATGAGCCTTCTCGCCCTGCTGTCTATTTCCAGCCTGATCGGCCTTTTAGTGCTCGCTGCCCTTGTGGTCGCGACGGTCCATGTGATCCGCAACTGGCGAGGCTTACAGTAACGCCAGCGCACGAAGCATTCGATCTACGGCGGCTGTCGTTCCGTTCCTCATTAATCCGCAGCATCGGCTTTGGCTGCCTCAAACGCGTGCAACCCGCGCCGCCGCTATCGCGCCAGGAGATCGGCTGACGCTTCCCCTTGGCGTTCATCCTCTTGCAGCCGGGAGGCAAGCTGGAGCGATGTGGACCGAAAAGCCGGCCGTGCATCCGAGTGGATGAGCACGCCGGGTCGTTCGGGGATCAGGCGGATTACTGGGTGATCTTGGGATACTAGCGGGCTTGCCGGGTGGCGACCGGATCCGGAACGGGCATTTCACTTGCCCGCGCCGCGCCGTTCTCTCATGGTGGGACCATGTTCTGCGTCGATGAAGCCACCGCCGAGTCCATCCGTCGTGCCTTCCACGACGAGGGCGAGTTGTCTGCCGTCCTTGAGCTGCGGCGGCATTTCCCGCTCATCACCGACAACGCCCGAGGGCGGGAGTGCGTGCGGATCATCGCGGGATGGCGGCCGATGCCGCCGCCAGCACAGGCCGAAGGCAAGGTTGTCCGCCTGAAACCTCGGCGGCGGCCGACCGCCGCCGCGCCGCGGTGAGCACGCGGCATCTCAGCATGGCAGGGTGGCCCAATTAGAGCGTTTTCATGCTGACTGGAGATATCCTGCTTGCAAAGGCTTTCCGAACCGGCAACGCCTTCTGCGCTGCTCTGGGCTAGCCAGATCACGGAGGAGGTCGCCCCGACAGAGTGCGCCAATTATTTTCCCAGTTCAGAACATTTCCAGTCAGCATGAAACCGCTCTAAGGTGTAGTCTGCCTGCTCCGGTGTGGCCCCTAGCTGGATCAGGAGTCTGTCCGCCACTGGCGCGGAGTAGATCAACTGGGACAGCCGGTATCAATCCCGGTGCTCCTGCTTCCACTGGCTGAATGTAAGTCTGGCATCCCTCCTATGTCGTGGTCCCATACCACTCCTGACAGGGCGTCCAGGGGAGCCGCTCCAGCATCTCGGTATAGCCGACCGCGAGACACTACCGATTACTTGGTTCACGCAACCTCATTCGTCAGGCTTGGTGAACTAGCGGCTTAGAGGCCTGCACAGGAACAGTGACCGTGACGCGCAATCCCGGCCGGTTGTCGCTGTGGGTCAGCTTGCCCCCAAGCTGCCTTACCAAGCCGTCCATGATGCGTGAGCCGAACCCCTTGCGAGCAGACGCCTTGCCGCCGCCCTTATCGGAAACGGTCAGGTGCAAATGGGTTCGGTCTTCGGTCAACGCGATCTCGATCGGGCCGGCGGCTCCGCCGTAGGCGTGTTTGTTCGCGTTGATCAAAAGCTCAGTGACGACGAGGCCCAGGGTCACCGCCCGGTCCGTGGACACCAATACGGGGGAGAGATCCAAGGTCAGGTGCTGCGCCCAGTCCGCACCCATGAATGAGAAGGTATCCGCGCAAAGCTCCTCGATGTAGCGGGCGGCATCGACCACCTCGATCCGATCGCCACGGTATAGCCGGCGGTGGACAACCGCGACGGCGGTCACGCGTCGGCGGGCCTCTTCCAGCGCGATGGTCAGCTTGGGATTGTTCGACGTCCGCGCTTGCAGGCCGAGAAAGCTCGAAACGAGGGACAGGCTGTTCTGGACCCGGTGGTTGATCTCACCAAGCAGGAACTCCTTTTGCTGCAGCAGCAAATCCTTGTCCTGCACGATAATTGTGAGCTGGCGGTTGAGCTCACGCACGCGCCGGGTCTGCCGGACCTCCAGCAACGCAGCCCGTAGCCGAGTGGCCGCGTCAACCTCTGGCAGCGACCATCCGCGCGCGCGTCCACGGACCGTTTGCATCCAGGCTTCAAAGGACGCTCGGGGTGTCAGGGGCGCCATCGGATCCGAGGTGTGGGCTTGGTAGGGATTGCCGGCCCAGTTAACGACTTCGACATGCTCGGCCCTGAACCAGAGCACAATCCATGGCTCGTCGGGGGAGAGCGTCATGGCCAGCAAGCCACTGCCCAACCGCTCGATCTCCTTGGCCGGCGGATAGAGGCTCTCAAGATGGTCGGTCGAGAAGATCGGCTCCAGGGTGCGGTTCAGCAGCCATGCCGCAAGGTCGCGGATCTGGCTTTCCTCGGGGCAGACGCCGCTCATGACCAGGTCGCGGCCGCGCAGAACCGCGACGCCATCGCCGTTCATCATCCTGCCGATCTCGTCCAAGTGGTTGGACAAGGCCTCGTCGAGCGATCCTTCGCGGGACAGCAGCGCGATGATGTCGTCTTCGAAGCTGCGGAGCCGGAGGCGCTGACGGAGACCTTCCGCCTCGTCCTTTGCCTTGATCTGCCGCGCCAGGCTGCCCACCAGCGAACGACCGGCGGCGCGCACGTCATAGGTCAGCGAACGCGGCGTTTCGTTGTGGCAGGCGACCAAGCCCCAAAGCAGGCCATCCTTGATGATGGAGAACGAGGCCGACGCCTTGACCCCCATGTTGCGGAGGTAGAGCAGATGGATTGGTGAAGCGCTGCGCAGGCTGCTGTCGCTCATGTCCAGCGGAACGGCCGCGGTCCACTCGGGCCGCAGGACGACAGGTTCATAGGATGCGTCGGGGATGACGCGCAGCAGGTTGCGGACGTAGAGGGCGCGTGCCTGACGCGGGATGTCGGACGCCGGAAAGTGGTGGTTGAGGAATGATCTCAGGTCATCCCGGCGATCCTCGGCCAGAACCCTGCCGGCATCGTCGTCCAGGAAGCGATACACCATGACCCGGTCAAACCCGGCGAGGCGCCGAAACTCGATCGCCGCCTTTTCGCATAGGACAATGAGGGACGTCGCCCGCTCGAACCCGGCCGCGGCGGTTGCCAGCCTGTCGATCACCCGTGAGGCGGACAACCCCTCTGTTGAAGCTGTCTCCAACTCGACAATGACATAGGGCTTGCTGAGTTGGACGCTGATGTCCAACGTCTCCCCGCTCGATGCCTTGAGCTGGCCGACAAATCCGCCCGTGGCCTCAGACTCGATGAGCATGGAAACCTCCAGGCTCAATGCCTCGCCGATCAGGACAGCAAGGGGCTGGCCCTTCCATCCGGTTACGCCCAGGCGACGTTCGACGTCACCCGCGACATGGCGGACGACAAAGCCGTCTTGGTCCGCTACCACCATCATGCCGTGCGGCTGGATGGACCCTGGCGCGTGAATGGGCTCCCGGTCACAAAAGGTCAGGTCCGGCGGTATCAGCGTGTCGCTCATCGAATGCACTCCTCGCACGAAGGCGGGAGCACAAACGGGCTCTCAGCCGCTTGCGCCCGAAAACCTCGGCAAGCGATGAGGGGGCATACCATGCTTTGGGGGAAGCATCAGGAAGCGATCACCGCGCCTCGGATCTAGCTCGCCACAGTTCGCCAGCACTCTGCCATCCGACATCCGGCCGGAGGTGTTTGCACCTCCGGCCGGC
>JAABVA010002274.1_pt1 | contig 19322 bp, 20 predicted proteins | sample 5560331 | NCBI WGS metagenome assembly JAABVA01 (sample SAMN12812661, study PRJNA571458) | rock metagenome | isolation source: Antarctica rocks | place: Antarctica: Victoria Land, Mt New Zealand sud | collected 2016-01-07 | reverse complement strand
CCTGGAAGGTGCTCCTCGACCTCGCCCGACAGGACCCTCAGCAAGTCCCATCGTCGCTGCTCAGGAGCACCTTCCAGACGACCAACCCGCTCCCACATCAGTAGGCCCGTGAAAGCCCCGGGCTAGCAGTGTTGGATGAGGTGGTGACGTCCTCAGGGCACCGTCGCCGATGTCGCGATCAAGAGAATGGCCGCCGGACGCTCACGGCGCGGAGGTCGTGACCGGGCACGGCGGCAGGGACGCGGCCACGGAACCTCCCTGGCTGAGAGCGGGCGGGCACCGGCGGACGCACCACTCCCGCCGCCGTCCGAGCCGGCGACCGATCGAGTGGGCTGGGCGGGACAGCGACTCCGGTCCCCCCGCTGAGGTCAGTCCGCGGACACCGCGCAGCCCCGTCGACGGCAACGACCAACGGCCGGTCCGCGGCCATCGACGTCCGTGTCGGACCTGACGACGAGCTACCAGGCCGCCCACGCAGCTACGCGCCTCACGCGCGCGGCGGGCGCCCGACGGGCGGCGGTGGGCGCTAGTAGCGCGTCTTTGACCAGGTACCCCGACCGAGACCGGAACGGTCGGACCGGCCGCTGGTCGCGGCGGCCGTGCCCAGACTCGCCGGACCTCGTGACGTATGGCGAGTAGTCAGTTACGGTCGGTCAGGTAGTCGGGTGCTGAACCCGCCTGGCCCCGCCGGACGTCGGTGGGGTGTCATCGAGGACCGGAGCGTTCATGTCGTTGTCCACCCTTCCTCCGTCCCGGGTCCTCGCGACCGGGCTGGCGACCCTACTCAGCGGTGGGGCGCTTCTCGCGGCCGCACCGGACCTGGCGGTCGCGTCGGTCAACGGATCGGCGCAGGCGCAGGCGGCCAACGTCGCCGTCGCGGCCACCGGTGCGCTGCCCGCGGCCGTCAGCGCGCTGGGTCTGACGCTGTCGGCTCAGACCCCGGTGCAGAACGCTCCGGCCACCAACGCGACAAGGTCGAGCGGGATCGGAGTGAACGCCGGGGCGGCCGCGACGGTGGCTGCGACCGCGTCCGGGGCGACAGCGTCCGCGACCCGTGCGGACGCCTCGGTCTCCGCGCAGGCCAGGCTGGCCGCGGCTGGCCTGTCGGTGCTGGGGACCCAGGTCCTCACCACCGGTGCCGTGAGCAGCTCGGTCCGCTGCCCGGTCGTCGGGGTCCCCACAGCGGCGGTGCGCGCGGTGACCGTCCGGGTCGGGGGGGTCGCGGTCGTGGTCGGCACCGGTGCTCCGGTGGTGGGGACCGTCAACGTGACCGCAGCAGGACTGACCAACGCCCGGGTCCAGGTGAGTCTCGGCGAGACCGCCACGGTCACCGCGAACGGAGCGACCGCGATCGGTCTGACCGCGCAGCTCCGGCTGCTCGGGCAGCTCCCCGTCGTCGGGACCGCGGTCGACGTGCCCCTCGGTGCGGTGACCCTCGCCCGGTCCCAGTGCACCCGGCCCGACGCCTCCCCGGTGACCGCCCCGACGGTGTCGGGGATCACCCCGAACACCGGGTCGACCACCGGCGGGCAGACCGTCACGATCACCGGCACCGGCTTCACCGGCGCGACCGGGGTCAGCTTCGGGGGTGTCCCCGCGACCGGTGTGGTGGTGCACAGCCCGACCTCGATCACCGCGGTCGTCCCGCCCGCCGCGGCCGGTGGACCGGTCGGGGTCGTCGTGACCACCCCGGGCGGGGTGAGTGCTCCCGCGCCCTACCGCTACACCGCCCCGTCGATCATCGCGGTCACCCCGAACCGCGGTCCCACCGCCGGTGGGACGTCGATCACGATCACCGGCTCCGGGTTCAGCCCGACCGCGACCGTCACCGTCGGCGGTAAGCCCGCGACCGGAGTGGTCGTCAACCGCGCCGGGACCTCGATCACTGCGACGACGCCGGCCGGGCCGGCAGGGCCGGTCGACGTGAGCGTCGTCCAGGCCGGTGCTGACGCCACCGCGCGGCACGCCTTCACCTACGTCGCTCCCGTGGGCGTCGCTCCCCGGATCACTCGCAACCCGAACAGTGCGACCGTGTTCATCGGACAGCGGGTCCTCCTGACCGCCGCCGCGACCGGCCGACCGACCCCGTCGGTGCAGTGGCAGAGCGAGCCCCGCGGGCAGCACGTGTTCCGCGCGATCCGCGGCGCGGTGCACCGCACCTTCCTGACGCCGCGGGCCGGACGCCTCCCGATCCGCTACCGCGCCGTGTTCACCAACCCCTTCGGGTCGGCGACGACCACCCCGGCCACCATCCGGACGACCACGGTCCCGGCCGCGCCCCCGGTGTTCTTCGACACCGCGAAGGCCACGCTCACCGCGTCGGACAAGCGGACGCTGAACACCCTGCGCCGCCACCTCACCGGCATCACCAGCGTGGTGTGCACCGGCTACACCGACAGCCGCGGGGACAACCCGTACAACGGGGCACTCGGGTTCGCCCGGGCCCGCGCCGCGTGTGCCTACCTGCTCCGCGGAACGCACATCACCGCGGTCCTCCGCTCGGAGGGGAAGACCCACCCCTTCGCGTCCAACCGCACTGCCCACGGCCAGGCCCTCAACCGGCGGACCATGTTCGGCCTGCAGTTCCCCCGCATCGTCCGCCGCTGACCAGCTGACCAGCTGACCAGCTGACCAACCGAAACGCTGACCAGCTGAACCGCAGGCCCGGTCAGAGCCGAGGTGGTGCCCCGCGCGGGGGCACCACCTCGGTGGCCGTGCCGGACGTCGACAGCGCGAGGCGACCCGGCGGCGCATCGACGCGACTCTCACCCTCGCCGGCTGCGTCGCCAGCACTCCGCAACACCGGCCTCGACGGGCGAGGATCCGGGTGATCCACACAAGGCTGCTCCGGCCCCTGGCGGCGAAGGAACCCTCCTCCAGAAGGGGGCACCGCATGCGACCCAGCACCGAGCAGTCCACCCCACAGACCCCGACGCAGGACCTCGACGAGCCGAACTCGCCGGCGCAGCAGACATCCCGAGTCACGGTCGCCGACGGCCGGGACCGTCTGATCCCCTCCGGCCCACCGGCCGTCGGGCCTGGTCGGTTGCCCGACCCACGACCTCTTGCCGGGGAGCTCGCCCGAGCCGTGGTCGAAGTCCTCGCTGGTGATCGTCCTGTCGGCCAGCTGCTCACCAGGCTCGACAGCCGGACCTACGGGCAGCTGTCAGCCCGCGCGCCCGCCCCGGCGACCGCTCCGATCCCCGCCCGGGCCCGGGCCGGGATCCACCCGACAGACCGGCCGCGGGTGTGCACCGTGCACGTGTCCCATCCCGCCGCCGGTGTCGCCGAGATCACCGCCCGGGTCCAGACCAACGGCCGCTCCCGGGCTGTCGCACTGCGCCTGGAGGAATGGCAGGGCAGATGGCGGTGCTCAGCAGTCGACGTCGGCTGACCCGACCCCGAGGCGTGGCCGCCCTCAGGGATTCCGGCAGTTCGCGGCCGCCGCCGCCGTTCGATGGTGGACGGGGCAGGACCCGTGGCGGTACACGGCCGCGCGACGACGGGGCGGGGTCGTCAACGCCCGGGTCAGGTCGTAGGCCGCATTGTCCAGCGGATGCGATGCCCGCCGGGCTCGCTTGACGAATCTCGGTGTCGCGGCCCGCTCCAACGCGCGCGCCGGATGCAGCGCCCGCCGGACACCGCGGGGGATGAACAGCCGAGACAGGAATCCTACAGTGCCAGCCTGCCTGATCAGACTCGCCCCGTCGCCACCGAAACGCTCCCGCAGCACCCACCGCGACCACTGATCTTGCCCGGCCGAACTGTCCATGGCCATCACGTGAAGAGCATGCATCGAGCTCGAGCGAGCGTGCTCGGCACCGTTCGGACGGTCACAGCCCAGCTGGGTTGGCGCGCGGGCTGGAGCTACTCCTGGACCGCGGTGGTCGGGCCCGTCCGTGGCCCGACGTCGTACGCGGTGGCCGCCCACAGTGCTTCGACGGCGGCCCGTCTCCTGCCCATCCCCCGCTCAACCGAGCATGCCCGATCTCGCACGCCAACACGTCGACATCTCCACCGCGCCGGAGGTTCCCCTCGCCGATCCGGCGGCCAAGCGGTCTGTCCCCCCTCCATGGACGCCGTCAGCTCCAGGCTCCGGTCAGTTCGATGTTGCCGTAGCCGCTCACCGGCTTGCCGTGGACGGTCCCGATGACGGGCGCCACACCCTCGTAGTGCGCTCCGACAGGCGATCCGCTCGGTGACGCGAACTCTTGGTTGAGCACCTCGGCTGCGATGGTGAGTGTGCTGTCTATCTCCGCCATCTCGATCTCCCACTTCGTGGGCCACACCTGGCCACTCACCGGGCTGGTCCACGGCTGTGAGCCGGTGGCTCTCAGGGTGACGACCTCGTGGGCACCGCTGGCGTACACGATGGTGGCAAAGGAGTGCCGACGGTCCGGCTCGATCAGATCCCAGCAGCTGAGTCGGGTGCCGTCATCCAGGCAGATGCCGAGCCAGAGCCACTTCCTCGAGCCGACGGCGAACCGAGGCGCGGTGCCCCACTGACGATCGAGCCACGAGTCACCGCTCACCTCGAGGAGCTCGCCGTCGAGGGTGACGGTTCCCGTCGCGGTCATCGTCGGCAGCGCGTAGTGGTACGTGTGGGCCCCGAACCACGGGTACAGCCCGGTACCGGCGTTGGCCAGCATGGGGCCGGCCTGGGTGACGGTGATGTCGCAGGACACATCGGCCTGCGACCACGTGCCCGTGAAGCGCAGCGCCTGGGCGTCCCCGCTGATCGAAGCGATGGGTGTGATCACTTCGCACGTGTCGGTGGCGAAGGAGCACTGGTCGCCCGGGATGTCCTGCTCCTCGGATCGGTAGCGGCCGTTGCGGGATTCGAGCACCCTGACCATCGTGGCCATGACGCCCGGCCCTGCGGTCCGGACCTCGTGGATCAGGTGGATCAGCACGTCCAGCTGGCCGCGGGAACTGGACAGCCGGTTGAGCAGGAACCATGAGTCGGCGCTCGACCCGGGCTTGGCGACCAGGTCTGCGTCCACCGAGACGAAGGCACTGCGCAGATTGCCGTCCAGGGATGCGACTTCTCCCTGGTAGTCGGGCGAGGGCAGGTCCCCGATGGGAACGAGGGTGGCGTAGACCATGGTGTTGTCTCCTGTCGATGTGGCTGATCGCCCGAGCGGGCGAGCCCAGTGGTACTCGCTTCTCGACCATCGTTCGTAGGACCGTGACGACGCGTCATCTGCCAGTGGCTGCGCGGGGTGGCGATCGCACGCCACGTCGAGTGTGCTGGCCAATGCCGGAGCCCATCTGGTCGACCGCTACCCCGGATCGAGGCCGATCCGGTCAACGCGACTCGGTCACTCAACGCGGATTGGTCAGCTGGTGACTCGATTCGTCGGGCAGTACGGTGGACAATACCCAGGTACTGCTTCCCGGTCAACGTCTGTTCGACCGGCTCGGCTGCCTCGTCTCGGCGGCGGTCACGCTGAGCGGCGCCCTCTGTGACCACCTATACCTGTGGGTGCTCGGAGTGAGGCCTGTGCGTGCTCGAGTAGCGCATCGGCGCCCCTCAGGGAAGGTCGCGCCTGTCGGGCGATTGTGTCCGTCCTCGCCGAGCTGCTACCGAGAATCGGTCGTCTCCAACAGTCCGCGAGCGGTTGCCTCTCACCGCCCGGTACGTTGTCGAGCACCCCCGGATCCGACCCGATTCATCTCCCCGAGAAGCGACCGTGGCTGGCATCGCGAACACTTCCGGGAATGCTGTTCGTGCTGGGTCGGGTGGTCCAGTGGCGGGAGGTCCTGCGCGGGCAGGTGTGGGACGAGTATCCATTGACGGTGGTCGACGACAGTGGCGGTGTCCTCGCGGTCCTGCTCGAGCCGGGGTCGGCATTCGTGTTCGCCGAGCACCCCTTCGGGACCCCCGACCGGTGGTGGCGGCCGTCAGACACCTGGCAGCCCGGCGACGCGGCCCCACGCCTCCGGGCGGCAGCCGCCGGTCAGCTGGGCAGCGTGTCGACTCACCTGTCCAGGTGGCTGTGGACGTAGTCGGCGGCCGGCCGCAGCAGATCCACGCAGATGTGATGGTGGACGACCTCGCCGAAGCCCATGACGCGGTCATCCCCCTCGGCGCGCGGCCCCTGCCCCGCGAATGATCGGATCCCGTGTACAGCGGCCCGGCAGGTCATTCCTTTCGCCTGATCAAGCGACCACCGTGAGCCACCCAGGATGAACGACTCGGCGAGTCCAGCCGGACAGCAGAACGGGCGGCTCGCGCGACCGCCCGCGAGCGGGGCAGATGAGAGTCGTTGCCGGTGGGAGCGTGAGAGCTCGGCTGGAAGGCTGGGGGCAGGCCGCAAGCTGGTCGGCTGGGTGTCCGGCGAAGTCTCGGATGACGGTGAGCAGCGGCTGCAGGCTCTCGATCTGAGGGACGCGGCCCGCGCGGGGAAGCAGCTGGAAACGGGCGCCGGGGATCGGCGCGGCAAACGCCCGGCCGTGGCCAATCCGCGCGATGCGGCCATCGACGAGGCGGGTCCCACACACCCGCTAGGAGCGGCGCGTGAAGGTGAGGTGGGTGACGCCGCTCGGCGACGGGACGGCTTCGATGTCGAACCGTCTCTCGAGTCCTTCGAGGCCGTCCCAGACGGATTCGCCGCGGCCGAGGACGATCGGCACCAGCGCGATGTGCATCTGGTCGACGAGGTCGGCCGCCAGGAACTCGCGGATGGTGTGCGCACCGCCGCCGACCCGCACATCCAGATCACCGGCGAGCTCACGCGCCCGGTCGAGCGCAGCCGCGGGCTCGGCGTCGAGGAAGTGGAAGGTGGTGCCGCCGTGCATCTGGAGCGGTGGGCGCGGGTGGTGGGTGAGCACGATGACGGACGTGTGGAACACCGGATCGTCGCCCCACCAGCCCTTCCACTCCTCATCCATCCAGGGGCCACGCTGTGGACCGAACTTGTTGCGTCCCATGATCTCGACCCCGACGCCGCGGTCCCAGGAGCTCGCGAACGCCTCGTCGACGCCGAGCGAGCCACCCTGCTCGTCGTGGCTCAGCATGTTCCGGAACGTGCGGGTTCCCAACGCCCACTCGACCAGCCGCATGCCGGCATGGCCGAAGGGCGCGTCGAGGGACTGCCCCTCGCCGGTCGCGAACCCGTCGAGCGAGACCGAGAAGTTGTGCACTCGCATGGACGACACGATCACTCCCTCGTTGGTGATTGCGGATCGCACCGATTGCGGATCGCACGTACCGTACTGGCCCGGGTGGGAGCCTGTGGCTGCCGCCGACTCAGTAGGGAGCGCGGGATCGTGACCTTTCTCGATGCTGCGCCAGACGTCGCCGTTCGGCCAGGGACGATCGTGCTGCTCAACGGGACGTCGAGCTCGGGGAACACCACCCTCGCGGGGGAGCTGCTGATCGGCTTCGCGACGCCGTGGTTCCACCTGGCTGTCGACGACTTCGGCGCGATGCGGTCGGTCCCGCAGACCGCCGCCCTCGATGAGGCGCAGGTCGCCGTGGTCCTGCGCCGCGCCCGCGCGGGATTCCACCGCTCGGTGGCCGTGATGGCCGCGGTGGGGGAGCTGGAGCGCCGGGAGCGGGTCCGCGGTGACCGGACCGCCGGGCAGGCGGCCACCCAACTGCCGCACGTCCATGCGCACGGGCGGTACGATCTCGAGTTCGACACCGAGACCACCAGCCCGGCCGGGTGCGCCCGCCAGGTCCGCGCGTTCCTGACCCGTCCCGCGGGTGCGACCGCGTTCGACCAGCTCCGCGTCGACCTCGCCGGCGGGTCGACCAGCCTGGACCGCCGATGACTCCGGCCGCCGACTCCGGTGGCCGGCTGCGGGACCGCGCCGGGTTCGGGGCGTTCTGGGCGGCGTCGACCGTGTCGGGGTTCGGCAGCTACGTGACCATCCTCGCGGTCCAGGTCCTGGTGGTGGTCACCCTCCACGGGAGCGCCGCCCAGGTGGGACTGGTCAGGGCCGCCGGCTGGTTGCCGTACCTGCTGTTCGGGATCCTCACCGGGGTCCTGGTCGACCGGGCACGGCGGCGGCCGCTGCTCGTGGTGACCGACCTCGCCCGCGGGGTCCGCTTGCTCGCCATACCGGTGCTGGCGGTGACCCACCAGCTGCACCTCGGCGTGCTGATTGCGGTGATGGTGGCGTTCGGGACGTTGTCGTTGGTGAATGACGCCGCGTTCCAGTCCTTCGTGCCCCGCCTCGTGCCCGCGGGTCTGCTCACCTCGGCCCACGCGCGCCTCGACCAGAGCGACGCCGTCGCGCAGACCTCCGGGCCGGCCCTCGCCGGCGGCCTGGTGTCGCTGCTGGGCGCGCCGTGGGCGGTGCTCGTCGACGCCGTCAGCTACGTGGTGTCCGGGGTGCTGATCGCCCGGATCACCGTGGTCGAACCGCCCCCGCCCCCACGGACGCAGTCCGGGGGCGGGATCCGCGCGGCGGTGGAGGGGCTGCGGTGGGTGTACGGCCACCCGACGCTGCGACCCTTCGCGGCGGGGACCCACGTCTGGTTCCTGTTCAACGGGGTCTCCGGTGCGGTGCTGGTGCCGTTCGCGCTGCGGACACTGGGCTTCAGCCCGTTCGGGCTCGGGCTGGCCCTGTCCGCCGCCGGGGTCGGGGGGCTGGCCGGCAGCCTGGCCGCGACCGGACTCGGGACCAGGCTGGGTGTCGGCCGGGTCGTCATGGCCTGCTGGGCCACCGAGGGGGTCGCCTACGTGCTGCTCGCGCTGAGCACCGCCCACTGGTCGGGATGGCTGCTGTTCGGTGCGGGGGAGTTCCTGTTCGGGCTCGGGCTCGGCGCGGAGAACGCCAACTCGATGGGCTACCGCCAGGCCGTGACCCCCGACCGGCTCCAGGGACGCATGAACATCACCATGCGGTCGGTCAACCGGGCCATGATCGTCATCGGCGCCCCGCTGGGCGGACTGCTCGCGGACATCATCGGCTACCGCCCCATGCTGTGGATCATCGCCGGCGGCTTCACCGCCGTCGCCGCCGGGCTCGGGGCGTCCCGCTACCGCACCGCCCGCCTCGGCGACAACCACACCCCGCCACCGGACCCGGCGTGACCAGGGGGCACACCGACCGGTCCGAGCTGGCACCGCTGTTCATGGTCACGGGCGCGCCGGGCTCGGGGAAGACCTCGGTCCTGCCCCATCTCGTCGCTGCGGGCGCCGCTCGGTTCGTGGTCGCCGACATGGACGAGATCCTCACCGACGGCGACCTGCTCGGCGTCGAGATCGCTGGGCCGGCCGGGGAGCTGTCGTGGCCGGCGTACAACCGGCTCTGGACTCAGATCACGATGCTGGTTCGCCGCTCCGGCATGCCAGTGGTCCTGCTCGGCCCCCTGGAGCCGGCGCAGTGGTCCACCGACGACCTTGTGGTCTGGACGCACCTGGACTGCTCGGACGCCGAGCGGCGCCGGCGCCTGGCCGGGCGCCGCTGGGACAGCCACGCCGTGGAACAGGCCGTCGCGGACGCGTGTTCGCTGCGGTCGCTGGTCGCCGATCGGATCGTGACCGACGGTCTGTCGCCTGCTGCGGTCGCCGCCCAGCTGGCCGGCCGTGTGGCCGGGTATGTCGACCGACGTCGGTGAACCGGCCCACCGTTTGACGTGCGCGACGCCGTGGTCACGCGTCCAATCCGAGCGTGGCTCCAGGAGTCGTCGCCGGCGGCCACCTGAGGCGACGGGGCGGTGGAGGGAGCAGCACGGTGTGGGTCACGCACGTCGTCCCGGTCAGCAGGTGCAATAAGAAACTCGGCGGCTCGGCGACGTAACCGGGCGGCCGGCCGGAGCTGGTCAGGAGAGCGGTCTGGAGGAAGGTGCTCGAGGCCGTGGTCAGGACCGTACCGGCGAAGGCTGTCGTGACCTGCCGGTGGACGTGTCCCGACAGCACCCGCACGACGTTCGGGTGCGCTGCGACCACCGCGGCCAGCGCGTCGCCGTCGGCCAGTCGAATGCTGTCCAAGAACGGCATCCCGAGGTCGACTGGCGGGTGGTGGACGACCACGAACGCAGGTACCCCTGGCCGGCGGTCGAGCGCGCCGTCGAGCCAGGACAGCTGACCCGGTCCGAGCCGGCCGCCGGGCTCACCCGGCACCAGGCTGTCGAGCACCGCGAGCGTCGACTCCGCAGACTCCACGACGTAGTGCGTCGTGTCGGTGCCAGCGAGGTGGTCGGTCCCGGCGAAGACGGCCAGCAGGGCGGCACGGTCGTCGTGGTTGCCGGTGGCCAAGAGCACCGGGAGTGGGACGGCGTCGAGGATCACCCTCAGGGCCTCGTACTCCGCGGGCTGTCCGTGGTCGGCCAAGTCACCGGTGAGCACGACCTGGTCCGGGCGGGGGTCCAGTGCGAGCATCCGGTCGAAGGCCCGCCGCAGCGCGGCGCCCGGCCTGGGGGACTCGGCCACCGTCACAAGGTGGGGATCACTGAGGTGCGCGACGAGCACGGGACAACCCTCCTCGCGATCCCCGGCGGCCACGCCAGTCCAACGGCGTCATCGCACCTGACTGTCACCGACAGAGGTCGACGGCAGACACGCCCGGGGAAGTCGCCACCCCAAAGTGGTGGACACGGGTGATTGTGCAGCCCGATCGGTCGGCATGACGGGTCAGGGGGTGCTGGCCGACCCGTCACCGCGCCCGCACCGGATGCAGACCCCGGCGGTACAACCCCTCGGGCGGGCCCGGGAGGACAGCCGCGGTGACCATGCACCGGCGGGTCAGGGAATGGTTGGTTCCTGTGGCGGTTTCTGCCCGGGGCAGGCGACGCCGACCCGATGCGGACCGGTCGGGTCAGCCCGCGGGCCGCGACGGTCAGCGACACGCAGCCGGGATGGTCGAGCCAGTAGCCACCCGGAAAGCCGACCCAGCCGGGACGGCCGGGGTCGGCGCAGTCGACGGCAACCGCGCGGTTCAGCGTGGAGGGCCGGCCCCAGCCGATGCGCAAACCATCAGGTGCGCCGGCGGGGACGCTCAGCTGCACCCGGGCCCCGGTCTGGACCCACAGACCGCGCTTCGCGAACAGCCGCGGTGTCGGCGCGGACTTCCCGGAGGGTCCGGTGCCCAGTGCGGGCGACCGGGGACTCACAGGTAACGCGACCACTCCGAGGACGACGGTGAACCACGGGGGAGGATTCGAACGGTCGATCGCGTCAGCGCACCCGACGACCCGGGACCGGGCCGGGGAGGACACCACCCCTCCGGGGACAGGCGCTGTACGGCTGCCGGTGGCAACCGATCCAGTCGAAGACGCCGTGGGCGCAGGAGGCTGCTGGTGGGATGCGGTGGTGCACCCCGAGCTCAGGAGTAGTGCAACGGCGACCGCGCCCACCGCGACGTCCCGACCATCCCGCCTCATCCGGGACAGTCTGCGGGGAACCGGCCCGACCACGCTGCACCCCAGCCGACGCCGCGCCCGGGAGGTGACTGGACCAGCCACCGAACCGGCGCAGCTTGGGCCACCTGCCGCACGTGACCAGACCATCGCCGCATGAGCACGGCCCGGCGGTCCAGTGTGGACCCAGTCCGCCGGTCAACCGGTCGAGGTCAGGTGTGCCCGGTTCAGGTCCGTCCCGTCCGGTCGAGGTACTCCCTGACGAGTTCAGTGGTGCTGGGGACGTCGAGGGTCAGCAGGTCTGCGACGCTGCGGTTCCGGGCGAGGTCCCGGACGACGCGCAGGCCCGCGTGGTACCCGAACCGGCTCGGCAGCCCGGTGTCGGCGCCGGCGGAGTGGAGGGTGAAGAAGCGTCGCTCGGCGGCCCCGCCGCACGGCTCGTCCAGCACCTCCCGCAACGCGGCGGCGGCGACCGGCCACGCCCGCTCGCAGTCGGTGAGCCACTGCTGGTGAGTGGCGTCGAACCACAGGTACTCGTCGTCGCGGTGCACGGGGACGGCGACCGCGGACACGTCGGTCGCGAGGCCCTCGGCGAAGGTGTGCGCACCCAGTGTCAAGTCGTCGCTGGCCCAGGCAGGGTCGAGGAGGTCTTGGACGGCGTGGGTTGCCTCGTGTGCGGCGAGCACCGCCCCCCGGGTGCGGTCCGGGACGCACTCGGCGGCGATGAACATCGTCCGGTGCCCGACGAAGCTGGTGACCCAGCCGTTGCTGGTGTTCATCCCGACGAAGACCACGACGGGGACCGTGACGTCGGCGTCCACCAGCGGGGTCAGCACCGTCGCGACCTGCTCGAGCACCGCCGGCCAGTCGATCGCCGCTGTCCGTAGTCGCGCCGCGGTCACCGCCATCGCCGCGGCCGCGGCGGGACGACGCTCAGGGCTGCCCCACCCGGTGAGGTAGGAGGCGAACACCGCGGCGTGCTCCCGCTCGTAGTCCGTCCACGCCGACAGCGGATCGACCCGCCCGACGGCCACCTCATCCGCCGCGGCGAGGAACGACGCGACCGCTGAGGTGTCCACGACGACGCGCACAGCCGACGATCCTGCCCCGGACAGGGCGATCAGCGAGTGTCCTCGTCGGTGGGGGCGAGGTGCTGTTCGACCGCAGTGACCCGCTGCTCGACGCGTGCGGGCTCCACGTCCACGAGCTGGAATCCGTGCTCCCGGTACGCCGCCTCGTGGACGGCCTCAAAATGCAGGGCGTCGGGGTAGCTGATCCGGCGGGCGGCGGTGTGTTCGATGAACCCGAGCGGGCGGATGAGGAACACCGTCGCCCGATACACCTGGTCCTGGACCATCCGGGTGACCTCCGCCGCGAGGAGCGGGGTGACCGGGAGGTCGAGGTACCGCGCGAGAGCCAGCGTGCACAGTGGTGTTGGGCGGTCCGGCACAGCTGCGGCGTCAGGCGTCCCGGGCGTACCCGAGCAGGGCTGGGGTGTCCTGACCGGGCCAGGTCCCGGTGAGGGTGGGCGCCCCGGCTGGTCCGGAGGTGGTGTGCCGGTCGACGACGTGCAGGACGACCAGCTCGAGGTCGCCGGCGGTGATGACGGTGGTCGTCGCGACCGTCGTCCCGGTGAGCGGCCCGGTCGCCGGCCAGGTGGGGAACCTGCCGGAGGTGGAGCCGCTGCCGGTGACCAGCGTGGTGGGTGCACGCCGTCGGAGCCCGGTGTCGGTGGCGACGTCGATGTCGGCCTGGGTGCCGCCGTAGAGGACGGCCGTCGCGAGGGCGGCGGCGTAGACGGGGTCGGCGGTGGCGTCGTACACCCACCGTCGGCCGAGGACGGAGTGTTCGGTGGTGGCGATCAGCGCGGCGTTCGCCCCGGGCAGGGGCACGGCCCGGTAGGTGACCGGCACCTGCAGCACCGTGGTGCCGGCGGCCAGGAGGTGGGTCTCGATGCCGACCTCGCCGTCGGGGTCGTCGAACCGGTACGCGCCGAGCACAATCAGGTCGGTGGTCGCACCGCCGACCCACGGCTGGTGCGGGATCGACGCCGAAAGGAGCTCGAGCTTCGTCGGAGTCAGGGTCGCCTGATGCAGGAGGGCCACCCGCGGACGGTATCCACCAGTCACCGGGGACCTGGGCCGCCGGCGACAACGCCTGCAGGTGCACCAGCACCCGGTCCATGTGCAGCCGCTGCACGAATCCCGCCCCACTCCGCGGCCGCGGCGGCCCGCACGCGTTCCAAGGGACAGAGGAGGATCCGCTGCCACCCAGGGCACTCGTTGAGGGCCGCGTTCAGGCGACGGAAGCGGCCCACGCTGGCAGTCCACGACGGCGCACGACCACAGCGACCGTGACGGCCTGGGGAGGCCCGCGGCTGCGGTGACCGGTGCGGGACCGGTCAGCTCGGCGGCGAGCGGTCCGCGGAGTGCTTTGCAGAAGCGGGCCTGTCCACGGCAGGCTGGGTCACCCGCTTGGAGGCTCGTTCAGCGCCGCCGCTGGGTCGCATCGAGCGCCCGGGTGCCGTGCACCCACATGGTGTCCGCGACGTCGAGTGTGACGGCGGACTGCACGATCGCGTCGACGCGGTCGAGCACGTCGCCGCTCAGCTCGATGCCGTCAGCTGCCAGGGAGCCCTCGAGCTGGCGCATCGTGCGCGGGCCGATGACGACGCTGCTGACCGCCGGGTGGCGAGCGGCCCATGCCGTGGCGAGCTGCACCAGGGTGAGCCCGCTGTCGTCGGCGAGAGCGCCGAGTGCGTCCGCCGCGGCGAACTTCGCCGCGTTGGCCGGTGCGGCCGCGTCCATCTCGGGGCGCTGAGAGCGGGGTCCGGACAGGGTGACCTCCTGGCCGGCGCGGTACCGCCCGGACAGCCACCCGCCCGCGAGCGCACCGAAGGCCAGCACGCCCACACCGAGTCGTTGACAGACGGGCAACAGGTCGTACTCGAGGACCCGGTTGATGATCGAGTACGGCGCCTCCTCGGTACGGAACACGCCGTGCCCGCGGCGTTCAGCGAGGGCGCGGGCCTCGGCTATCTGCGACGGCGGCATCTTCGAGGTGCCGAACGAGCGGATCTTGCCGGCGGTGACGAGGTCGGTGAGGGCGCCGAGGGTCTCGTCGAGGTCGGTCTCGGGATCGGGTACGCCGAGTTCGTAGACGTCGATGTAGTCGGTCCGCAGGCGTCGCAGCGATCCCTCGATCGCGTGGGTGAACCAGCGCCGCGAGCCGCCGCCGGAGTTCGGGATCCCGTCGACCTTGCGTCCGGTCTTGACCGACAGCACGACGTCGGTACGCCGGCTACCGCTCAGCGCCGCGCCGATGATCTCCTCGGACTGGCCGGCGGAATAGCCGTCCGCGGTGTTGATGCTCGTGATGCCCGCCTCGAGCGCTCGATGCACGATCCGGACGCACTCCTCGCGGTCGGGGTTGCCCATCGCGCCCAGCATCATGGCGCCGAGAGTGAGATGGCTGACGCTGATCCCGGTGCGGCCGAGTGCCCGGTACTCCATCGCGGTCCTCCTGTGCCGTCGCCGGCGGTGGTGATCGCTCCCCCAGCGAGCGGAGAGCATGTCCACTTCGAACCGTACGACGAAGCGGATAGCCTGTCCACCATGCCGTCGTCGTCCGCGGAGCCGCACCGTCGGCGCTCCGACGCGGAGCGCAACCGCGACCGGATCCTCGTCGCGGCCCGGACGGTCCTCGCCGACCGTGCCGGCGAGGTGTCCATGGCGGAGGTCGCCCGACGAGCCGGAGTCGGCATGGCCACCCTCTACCGGAACTTCGCCAGCAGGCGCGAACTGCTCGAGGCGCTGTACGCGGTGGAGGTCGACGAGCTGTGCCAGGCGGCGGGGCAGGTGTCCGGCCCACCCGCGGCTGCGCTCGTGGCGTGGCTGCGACGCTTCGCGGAATTCCACCGCAGCAAGCACCCGATCGCCGCTGAGCTGCTCCGGCACACCGATGCCGGCGACCCGGTCTTCGGCAGCAGCCGCGACCGCGTCCTCGCCGCCGGGCAACCGCTGCTCGTCGCCGCGCAGCAGGCACACGAGATCCGCACCGATGTCGCCCTCGACCAGGTCCTCGACCTCGTCCTGGCCGCCATCACCATCCCGGGCGAACCGGCCTACGTCGAGCCGATCTTCCGAGCCGTGCTCGATGGATTGCGCGGCTGACACGACCTACTGCCCCGACGCGAGCGAGCACTGAGGTGCGCGCCTCGATCGTCCGTGCCGCGGCTGTGGGCCCGATTGTCACGGGGCTACCAGCCGAGCTCGGTGTCGCCTTCGTGAAAGGTCCCGGTGGGGCCGTCGGAGCCGATGCTGGCCAGGCGGACGATGACCTGAGCGCCCATCTCGACAGGTTGCCCGGCGCTGCTGGCGGGAGTGAGCCCGGTGGCGGTGAAGCCGGGCTCGACGGCGTTGACCTTGATGTCGGGCAGCAGTTTGGCGTACTGGACGGTGAGCATCGACACGGCGGCCTTGCTGGCCCCGTAGACGACGGCGGGATAGTGGAACTGGCGCCGTTCGGGGTTGGTGACGGCCCAGAACGAGCCCAGGGCGCTGGAGACGTTGACGACCACCGGGTTGTCCGACCGGCGCAGCAGTGGGATCGCGGCCTGGGTGACGCGGATGACACCGATCACGTTGGTGTCGAACGTCCGCAGCGCGATGGGGCCGTTGATCTCGCGGTCACCCCCGATGCCGGCGTTGTTCACCAGGACGTCCAGGTGGTGCTCCTGGGCGTCGATCACCTCCAGCGCGGCCGCCACTGACGCGTCGTCGGTCACGTCGAGCTGCACGAACCGGGCGCCCAACCTCGTTGCGGCCTCCCGGCCCCCCTCGGCGGAGCGCGCCCCGAGGTAGACGGTGTGCCCGCGGTCGATCAGCTGCCGGGCGGTCTCGTACCCGAGTCCCCTGTTGGCGCCGGTGATCAGTGTCACGGTCATGTGCGGTGCTCCTGGTTCTCAGTGGAGTTGGGAGTGTCGCCGACTGCGGTCGAACCCGACGATCGCCGCGGGTGGTGCTTCCACTGTTCGCCGGGTGGGATGACACAGCCAGGGCCCTGACGGTCCTGGGATCAGCAGGGACACCCTGGCGGCGGTTCACGCAGGTAGCTTCACCGGGATGAGTGAGACCACCCTGCTCGGGAACTACCTGCGGGCCCGACGTGAGCAGGTCGCACCCGAGAGCGTGGGCCTGCCCGCGAACGGTGCCCGACGGGTCGCCGGGCTGCGGCGCGAGGAGGTCGCGCTGCTGGCCGGGATCAGCTCCGACGCGCGACCGGCGGGTGCCGGATGCACACCCGGAGCAGCAGCCGGGTCACCACCGGACCCCGCCCCCCGGAGCGTCCAGGTCGGCGTCGCTGCTGCTCACCCGCCCACTGTCCCTCCGACCGGCTGCCCAAGGCGGAGCGGGTGCCGCACCCGGCCGCTGGGTCGGTGTGTCGGGTACGGCCGGCGGGGGCAGGCTGGAGGCTGTGTGGGGGAAGCGGGCGGAGCTGGTGGTCCACCAGTGGGACCCGTTCAACGCTGAACCCCCGGGGGCGGCCCTCGCGGGTGAACTGGTCACCGCGGTGGATCTGTTCTACGCCCGCAACCACGGCCCGATCCCCGACCTGGACTCGGCCGGGTGGCAGCTGAGGGTGGACGGCCTCGTCGAGGTCCCGCTGCGGCTGTCCCTCGATGAGCTGCGCGCGGAGTTCACCGAGCACGAGGTGGCGGCCACGTTGCAGTGCGCCGGGAACCGCCGCGACGGGTTCCTCCCGGTCCGCGACATCCCCGGGGAGATCCCGTGGGGTTCGGGGGCGATCTCGACCGCCACCTGGGCCGGGATCCGCCTCGGTGACGTCCTCACCGCCGCCGGCCCCCGACCGGGCGCGGCGCACGCGGCGTTCACCGCACCCGACGTCGCCCAGGCCGCCCACCCGGCGCAGCCCTACGGCTGCTCGATCCCCCTGGACAAGGCGGCCGCCCCGGAGGTGCTGCTGGCGTGGTCGATGAACGGGGCACCGTTGACCGCGGCGCACGGGGCGCCGCTGCGGGTGGTCGTCCCCGGGTACATCGGCGCGCGCAGCGTGAAATGGGTGCACACGATCACCGTGACCGCCCAGCCGTCCGACAACTGGTTCCAGGCGACCGCATACCGGATCCCGCCCCCCGGCGCCCACCCCGAGACCGCCGGCGCCCACCCCGAGACCGCCGGCGCCCACCCCTACACTGCCGGCGCCCACCCCGAGACCGCCGGCGCCCAACCCGACACCGCCGGCGCCCAACCCGACACCGCCGGGCCCGGGGCGGGGACCGCCCTCACCGACGTCGCGGTCAACGCCGCGATCTTGTCCCCCGACGCGGGTGCGGTCGTCCCAGCCGGGCCGTGCACCGTCCGCGGGTACGCCCTCGCAGGCGGCGGCTCCGGGATCGCCGGGGTCGAGGTAAGCGCCCACCCGGGCAGCGGCTGGGTGCAGGCTGACCTCGGGGTGGACCGCGGGCCGTGGGTGTGGCGGCAGTGGACAGCCCACATCGACGTCCCACCCGGGCCGCGGACGCTCACCGCCCGCGCCTGGGACACCACCGGGTCGTCCATGCCCGAACACCCCGGCCCCCTCTGGAACCCCAAAGGCTACGCCAACAACTCCTGGGCCCGCACCCCCATCACCGCCAGCTGAGCTCAGGCGTGCCGCCGTGGGCACCCGCACCGAGCACCCCTCGGGCGCTCCGCGCGGAAGCGTCAGGTTGTCTGTGGAAGTGACCGTGGCGGTCATTCGGTGGGCAGGCGCCCCTCGATGTAGATCGTGAACCCTTGGAGTGCTTGTTCCCACCCCGAGCTGCGGATCCCGACCGTGGGCCGGCGGTAGTCCTGCAGGTTGCGGACCGCGAGGTAGAGGACCTTCGCCGGCGGCCTGCTCGGACGGGAACTGCCCGCGGTTGCGGGTCGCCTTCGGCGAGTCGGGCGTTCATCGACTCGATCAGGTTGGTCGTGTCGATGACCCGGCGGACCTCCAGGGGGAACGCCAGGAACGGTACGAACTGCTCCCACCGGCCCCGCCAGAGCCGCACGATCGCCGGGTAGCGGTTCCCAGCGGACCTCGAGGGCGTCGAGGGCGGCCGCGGCGGTGGTCTCATCGACCGCGGTGTAGATCGGGCGCAGGCACTGCGTGAGCGGTGTCCAGTCCTTCTTCGACGCGTAACGCAGCGACGCCCGGATCAGGTGGACCACGCACAGCGCCACCGTGGCCCGGGGCCAGACCACCGTGACGGCGTCGGGGAGCGCGGTCAGGGGTGTCGCAGCAGACGATGCACACATCACCGACGCCGCGGTTGCGGAGCTCGGCGAGGACGGTGAGCCAGAACTTGGCTGACGGTCGTTGAACCCCTCGAGACGGGTCTCGCCCTTCCGCACGATCTTCGCCGTCGTTGGAGCCATTACGGTCCCGGGGCACGGCCAGCTCGACCGCGCCGACCTCGGTCAGCCGCTTCGGGGTGCTCCCGTTGCGGGCTGTTGCCCGAGCCCCGCCCGGGTGACCCGGGCCAGCAGCCCGGCCGGGCCGAGCAGCTCGACGCCCTCGGCCTGGGCGCGGGCCAGCAGCTGGTCGGCCAGCTGGTCGTCGACCACCCCCGCCGGCGGCGCCGGTTCCCGATCAAGCCGCCTCGGCATGGTTTCAGTTTCAGACATCACGTGCTCCCTCCCTGGACCGCGCTCCGGTCCAGAGTCGAGCCAGGTCACTTACCCCGGATCCACCGTCGTCTTGGAGTGGGTGGTGATCGGTCGGTTGCGGGTTCGCTGAGGGGGTTGTTCCTGTTCGGGTCGTGCGGGTGTTGCCGGTCTGCCGGCTTCTCCGGGTCCTGGTCGTCGGGGTAGGGGATGGGGTTCAGGAGCGAAGTGAGATGGCCTGGATAGCGGCCAGCGCGGTGGTGATCGCCGCCGCCCAGGGCCACCGGGCGGGTAAGCGCAGCCGCTGGGTTCGGCCGCTGCGCACGAGTCGGCCGGGGACGGTGAACACCCGCCGCCGC
>JAABVA010002271.1_pt1 | contig 19336 bp, 20 predicted proteins | sample 5560331 | NCBI WGS metagenome assembly JAABVA01 (sample SAMN12812661, study PRJNA571458) | rock metagenome | isolation source: Antarctica rocks | place: Antarctica: Victoria Land, Mt New Zealand sud | collected 2016-01-07 | reverse complement strand
GGAACCGGCGCCAACCCGAGACGACACTCGGGCCACCGTCACACCCCGATGCCAGTATCAACACGGACGACGGCGCCGAAGCCGCACCAACACTCAACGGCCATGCGATGAAAGATCCGGGCTAGGCACTGAACTCTCCAGGATCCCATTTTCGTGTCGGATACGTGTCGGATGAGAGTCTAGAAGTGTCCTTCTCTGTCCGCCAGAGACACGCGCTACTGTATGCATAACTGCAGTTCAGCACGGTGATGTTGCAGGTGAGACCCAGTTTCACGGAGTCCCCCGGAACCTGGTTCAAACCCAGTATCGCCCACCAACTAGAAACGGCCCCTGACCTGCGGAAACGCAGACCGGGGGCCTTTCATTTTGGCCCCGCGTGCACCTTGCGTGCATCTAGAGAGGGAGAGACACCACCATGAGCACCACTACCAAGCAGCACGCGCCGTTGACACCCAGAGTCCACGCCCCGTGGTGCGTCTGGACGATCGAGGAGGAGCACGACCCCGTCGACGAGTGCATCGGAGCTGAGGCCAAGGGGCAGCTGTGAGCACCGTGACGCACCGCGCCTGGTGCAACTCGCACGTCGACGACGAGGACGGTGGTCCGGGGTTCTGCTCTGGGGAGTCTGAGCCGGTCGACACGTTCGGGCTCGACGTGGTCGAGGAGGACCACGGTCTGGCCGTCGAGATCTGGCATCCGATGCGGCCGGGACAGGAGCGCCGGGCGTTCACGGCCACCGAGGCTCGGGCCATCGCCGCCGAGCTGGTCCGGGCCGCCGACCTCGTCGAGGCAGGGGAGGGCGAACCCAAGGCGTAGGCCACGGATACCGACAGCACCCCCCGCTCATACCTCGAGCGGGGGGTGCTGGGGCGCCCCCGCGGTCAGCGGGCGTAGTTCGTGCCGTCCCGGACGGCGTTGTACTGCGCTTGGTTGAGCCAGTGGCACCAGACTTGAGCACCGGGGATGGACAAGCGGCGACACTGGCGGTCGTTGCTGCTCCAGGCGGCCACCTCGACACGCTGGGCACCGCGACGGTGCACGAATTCGAGGGCGGGCTTCAGGTCCGTGTCAGTGGACATCAGAATCCCCACGTCATAACGTTCCTCGATCGCAAGACGCACGAAGTCGATCGCCAGTGCGACGTCTATACCCTTCTCTTGAGGCTTCTCGCCCGGCTGGTGTGAGGCAGGCCACCCCGAGGGGTACTTGAGCGTGCGGCTTGTCACTTTGACCCGCTCGTCCTGCTCCCAGACGGCTATCTGCCGACTACACGCGGCGTAGCCCTTGGGGTCTCTGCTCGCATCGGGCTGGCCGCGGTAGACCCTGACGCCAGCGAGCACTCGGTCATATGGGCTAGCTGAAACCACTAGGTCCCCAATTGCCGCGGGACCGATTTGGCCGTGGCTGTGGTGAGCGCTCAACTCATCAGCGAAGGTCCGCCGCGCCCCCATGTAGACGTTCTGGTAGTCAAGGAAGAGCATCACTCGATCAGACAATGTCGGCGTAGCCCCCTGACCTAATAATCCCCGCCAGTCCGGGGCGAACCCAGGACGGCGGGGAGGAGTATCTACAACCTAGACGCTGGGTACCGTGGCTGCAAGTCAAACGAGGAAATCCGGACGTCCCTCGCCGAAGTGACGGACGGGCGGGATCGCGCCAACGGGCACTGCGGCACGCAGACATCCGACGCGGACCTGTTCGCGCCGTTTCCGGCATCTGACAGCGACAAGAGCACGACCCGCTCGACCTCAGCGGAACCCAGGTTAGACACAGACAGCGGCCCACCTCGATTGAGGTGGGCCGCTGCGTCCGCGCAGGCCGGTCAACAGGAGTGAGGCCCAGGGCCTCAGAAAGGGGTGCTATTGCTCCTTCGTGGCCTTCGATCCACGCTGGTGGCCTGTCGCTAGAACCCGGGCGAGGTGACGTTGACGCGAGTCAGGGGGTCGATTAGCTGGCGAAGACCGGAGCCACCAGGCCCGTGCCAACAATGCTGCCCAGCGACGCCGGGTAGCGTTCCGGGATCATTGCCAAGTACCCGAAACAGCGAAAAAGCAAGCCTAACGACTCAGCGTAGGGAGCCTCGAAAGCCTCCGCTCGCAGCTCGCTTTCCCACAGCCACACATCGTCGCGGACGAACATCAACACCACGTCCTGGTTGGTCCCGACGCCCTGGGTGGTCGGGATGTTCGGGTCGACAAAAACGTCCATGCCGAGGAGCGACCCGACTTGGCCCTGGGCCCGCTGGTCCCCGGCCTGGGCCATTGAGTTGAAGGAGCCGGCGACGGGGGCGACCAGCGGCCGACCCGTGGAGTCCATGTAGGAGGCCAGCCATGCCCACCTTCTCGGATGCATGACGACGGCGTCCGGGCTCGCGAAACGCGACGCCGCGATCAGCCCTTGCAACCTCGCGAGTTGGCTGAAGAACAGGCCGGCGGTGGGGCTTGCTTGCGTCCACGTCACGACGTTCGTGCCAGTGGTCGGGGTGAGGAAGCCGCGAAGCTGCCCGGTGAGGCCGGTTCCGAGGATGGCCTGCGCGCCGACCTGCCTCGCGTAGTCCGCCGCCAGGTCCTGGAGCACGACCCGGTCGAAGGGGATCCCGGACTGGTCCATAAGCTGCCGGGAAACGACCTGCTTGCCCGCCACAGTGGTCACGGAGCTGCTGAGCGCGCTCGTGGTCATGTCGACGGCGGCAACCGTTGAATTTTGGGTCGTCTGAACGGCCACCGCTGTTCCACCCGTGATTTTTGGAATGGAGATGCTCGACACGCCAAGCGGTAGCGGCTCCCGGTGGAACAGGTCGGCGGTGACCCGGGCCGGCCGGGTCATCTTCACGAATTCGTCGATCAACCACGCTGGCGGAGCGAATTCGGCGCCTGAGCCCCCCGCCCCGCCGGTGTTGCCCAGCGCCCGCGATTCCAACCCGCGTTCGCTGTTGTTGCGAGCGAGTCGGTCGGCCGCGTTGCGGTCCCCGCGGCGGGCGTGGATGAGGTCCGCGAAGAACGAGCTCCCGTCCGGGCGGTATGTTGACGACTCGCCGCCCACGGACCACGTACCGCCCTCGCCGGCGGCGGCGCGGGCCTGAGCGGAGCGGGCGGCACGGGCCTCGTTTTCGTCCATGTCGGCGATGGCGGCGTCGGCGGCCCGCAGGTCGCCGAGGAGCCCGTCGAAACGGGCGGTCTCGGCGGGGCTGAAGTTCTTGTCGGCGCGGGACTCGGCGCCGGCCACGAGCGCGTCAAGCTGCGCTTTGATGGCCGCGCGGCGTTCGCGCTGGGTCTGGGAAAGTGTCATGGTGGTGGTTTCCTTTACGGCTACGGCGCGCGCGACGGCGCACCCAGGTGAGGTCACTGGTGTGTTCGCCGCGCAGGTAGCGTGCCGGTCGCCTCGGGGATCCGGGCCGATTCCCGGATCAGGAGAATCGAGTGGTGTCCGCCGTGGTGCCTTGTAGCCGAGCCGAGCGGTGCAGCGTCCCGGCGGCGAGCCATGTCCGGGCCTGATCGGGGCCCAGAGGTTGCGTGGCCGCGTAGTGGAACGATGCGCTCCCATTATCACACAAGTGTCCGACACCCCGCGCGTCAACCATTGCTGTCCGGACAGCCCGGCGGCGTCGGCGTGAACTGCCCCGTCGACGGGTCGTACCACAGCTCCAGGCCGGGCGTCGGCGACGGCGGGAACGGCGGCTCGGGCTCGTCGGTGGCCGCCAGGGACGCCTCAGCGGCAGTAAGGGCCTCATGCTCGCGCAGACCACAGAGCTGCAACTCGAGGGCCAATGCCCGCAGTAGCGGTCCGGTCCGGCCCTCCTGGACCTGGAAAGCCGCCGCTATCATCGCCCGGTCACGCGCGCCGACTCGGTCCAGCGCCGCCTCGAGCTGGCCGGACATCCGACGGCCGGTGGTCACCCTAACTTCTTCCATAATTGTGCTCCTTGTGCTCGTTTCGGTGCGGTGCGTGGTCGGGGCGGTAAACCCCCCCCCGTCGGTCGCAAAAGGGGACTGCGGGGTCGTCCGTGGCGCCGCTGCGCAAAAACCAAATCGAGCGGGTGGGGGTGGCGGCTCGGCGTCTCGCCTTCATCCGCTCGCGGGTCGGCGGTCGGGCGGCAACGGGTCGGGTCGGCAGCGGGTCGGGCAGCGGGATGGCAAGCAGCGGGCAACCGGATGGTCGCCAGCGGGTGGTCGCCAGCGGATGGTCGCCAGCGGGATGGTGCAGCAGATGGTCGCTCAGCCTCGACCGGATGCGAGTCAGGAGGGTCATGCCTGGAGTGCCAGTCCGTGTGGTCGAGGTCGAGTACATGGCGATCGACCTCGTCGAGTACATGGCGATCGCGATCGCCATCGTCGTCATGGCGATCCGATCCGCCTTCGTCGTGTTCGCTGACTTCCTCCGCGTGGCAGGCGGCGGCGTCCGGTCGACCCCGCCCCACACGTGGTGCCGCTCGTCCCGCTCGTCGGCCAGTGCGGCGCACTGCTCGAGCACCCGGCAGGCGAGGGTCAGACACACGCTGGCGGCCCACTCGCGGTCGGTCGCGTCGTCGGACGTCCACCGGTCCCGGCGCCGGCCCTGGCAAGGAGTGGCTTGGCCCTGCTCGGCGATCTCGAGGAGCGCGCGCCCGAGGACCTCGACGGCGCTCATCAGGTTGCCTTCGATCGACATGGATTGGCTCGGCTTACCACTACTAATGAACCTCGTTTCGTTAGGTGCGACGGGCCTCGGAACCGCCCGGCGTGACAGGCGTGACAGGCGTGACACGAATTCCTACCTTTCTTACGTACGTACGCGTGGGGTAGGGCGGACCTGTCACGCCTGTCACGCCTGTCACGGTTCATCGGTAGAACTGCCTGGCGAGATCGGTGATGTTGATCCCCTCGAACCCCCGGGTCCCCACTTCTGGGGTGCGGTGCTCGGTGCACCCGGGTACGGTGGCGAGCCGGTCGTAGAACTCTCCGGCCCGTACCGGCCTGTGCCCGTCCCGGGCCGCCCACGCCTTGTACGCGTCGTACAGGGCGGTGCGCGCCACGAACGGGCAGGAGGGGTCGATGTTCGTGCACTCGTCGACCCAGGCGCGGACCTGGTCGACCCGTCGGCCGAACTCATCCTTGGCGTCCTGCGCGGACTTCGGCAGCTCGAACTCACCCCGGGCCATCAGTCGACGCAACGCCGGCATGGCTTTGGCGGCGATGCCGGCGAGGCTGTCCTTGGTGTGCAGCCGGGTGTCGAGGGTGCGATCCTCGCGTCCGGTGAAGTCGTTCGGGAACGGCACCACGATCCACCGGGACAGGTAGCCGACGGTGGTGTCGGAGGAGGGCGGGATCTTGTTCGCGGAGAACACCGGGACCGCCCACGGGGTGAAGTCGAACCGGTCGCGCCCCTTGTGTTCGGCTGAGATTTGGTCCTGTCCGGTGATGGCCTTGAAGGTGGCGGTGGACTCCAGGTAGGTGCCGTCGATGTCGCCAGCGATGTTGGCGATCTTCCCGAACAGGGATGCGGTGGAGAACCTGGTGCTGACCAGGTCGTGCAGTGAGACCGAAGTGACGTTCGCCTCCCCGAGCAGCGCGTTCACGACCCGCAGGAGGGTGCCTTTGCCGTTGCGCCCGCCGCCGGTGAGCATGATCGCTTTGTGGAGCGGGTTGCCGCTGTACAGCAGGTAGCCGATCAGCTCCCACATCAGGTCGACCATGTCCGCGGGGATGACCTGGCCGAGCCAAGCGTCGAACTCGGGGCAGGTCGCGTCGGGGTCCCAGTCCACCGACAGCTGGACGGTGGACCGCACGTCCGGGGAGTGCGGCTGGAGCATGTCCGCCTGCCACAGGTAGAGCCCGTTGCGGAAGTTGATGACCTCGCTGACGGGATCGCAGGTGATGACGGGCACCTTGGCTCGCACGACATCCTCGGCGTTGGCGCCGTGGCTGCGGCGGTAGCGTTCGCCGAGCAGTTTGGCGGCGCGGGACCGGACGACGTGCCGGTCCGGTCTCCAGACGCCGTCGCGGTAGGCCCACATCACGTCGTCGATGCCCTCGGCGAGCGGTGCCATCGCGACGATGTCGCGGGCCAGGGTGGCGGCGAGCAACCCGTCCACCCGGTCGAAGTAATTGGTGGTGGGGCGACTACCCTGCGGCGCACCGGTGGTGCCCATCTCGTCCTCGCCTTCATCGGCGGCGCCGCCGTGCAGGCTCATGACTTCGGCTCCGACGCGTGATGTCGTACCACAACGTCGCGGTACTCCAGCAGGGCGACGACGTCCGCCATGCGCTCCGAGCGCACGAGGAAGCCACGCCTCAGCGGTGACCACATCGCCGAGATGTCCATGTCGGCGAGCAGCTCGCGCGGAACGCCTCGCAGCAGAGCGTGACGAGCCCCGGGAGGCTCATAGATGTGCGCGAAGAAGTAGTGCTTAGCAGAAGCCATCGTCGCCACCTCGCAGGCCGTAGGCCAGCCGCACGTCCGGGTAGCGATCGCAGCCGAGTAGCTGGTCGAGTTCCCGTTGGGCGCGCCGTCGCTCTACTACTCGCGGCCAAATCCGAGCGAAGGCGCTACGACGACTTGAAGCAGACCGCCCGCCAGGGTCCGGCGCGGTAGACTCCGAAGTGGACTCAGCGGCTTGGCGGCTTGCGGATCCTGTAGGCGGCGCCCCGTGCCTGGGGCGCCGTTCTCGTGTCGCGTTCATGCGCCGTTGCCAGCCGTCGGGATAGGCGCGAGGACACGCTCGATCTCCGATAGGTCCACGCGGATCAGTCGCGGCCCCATCCGGTAGCCGGTGAGCGTCCCGTCAGCGATGCGCCGGCGGATGGTCTTCACGTGGACCCCGAGGTAGTCGGCTGCGTCCTCGGGTGAGACCCAGCGGTGTCGCTGGGTCACGGTGTGCGTCATGATTGGACCTGCTTCCTTTGGTGGGAGCAGGCGACCCCGGGGGATCTTGGCGGATTGACCCGGGGTCGCCCTTATCTGTCGAAGCCCTTGGTAGTGCTGGGCTTTCGCGCCCTTACCTGCGGCGCTGTGTCCATTGTGGCAAGCCGATCCGCGTCGCGCGAACAAGCCTTGTGGACAACGTGGGGACGTTGATGGGGCTTGTGTCCACAAAACGTGTGCAAACGTGTGCAAAACGTGTGCAACCAGGGGCCAGAGCACAAAGCCTTCGGGGCTCTGGCCTGCAGAAACACCGAGGGCTGCCTGTGGACAAACAAAGTCTCCGGTGTAGCCCTACTGGACGATCTCGCCCGCCAGCCGCGAGAGGGCAGCGGCGATCTCCGCGTCCCGGCCGCCAGCGACGTGCTGGTAGCGATTCACCGTGCGGTCTTCATGTAGCGTGCGGCGGTGGAGTGACTGACCCCGAGCATGCTCGCGGTGGCCCTGGTGCTCAGCTTGACCCCAATCGACCCGTCAGGTCGTTTCGCTGCACTGGGGACGATCCAGTCACGGTCGCCGCCGGGAGGGAAGGCATTCCCTTGGATGTCCGAGTCCGGCCTGGTGACAACTAGCTGAGGCGTGAACCGCGACTCGTCCCACGTCGGAACCCACATGTAGATGGCTCGCACCTTGGCGGCCTCCGCAAGGGACTTCGCGGCACGACGCACCGCGACTAGGTCCGACCGCGTCGGGTTGCCGTAGCGCACGGTGGCCACGAGCCCAACGGGAATCGCCTCTGTGTGCTCGAGCCCGGCAAGTATGAGGCGCTGCCAAGCGCCTAGACCTCGGCTCATCACTCCTCCTAAACGTTGCCTATGTATCAGGGTACACAACGGCAACGCTTACGGCGGTCCGGTAGCTAGCCGGCTCAGCGCCGCCGCGATCTCCGCGTCGCGGTCCTGGGCCGCGTGCTGGTAGCGCATCGCCGCGGCCGGCGTCGAGTGCCCGAGCCGGCCCATCAGCTCGGCCAGCGTGGCCCCCGTGGAGGCGGCCAGCACCGCCCCGGTGTGCCGCAGGTCGTGCCAGCGCAGGTCTGGGCGCCCAGCAGCCTCGCGGGCCGGGTAGAACGCCCCGTAGAGCGTCGACGGGGCGAGGGTGCCGCCGTGGGCCCCGGGGAACAGCAGACCGCTGGCGCCGGTCATGTTCCGGGCCAGGTGGCTGGTGACGGCCGGCACGAGGTGGGGAGGGATGGCCACGTCCCGGACGCCGGCGTCTGACTTGGGGGTGTCGATGATGACGGCGCCGTCCGCCCGGACCGCGCCGCGCCGCACCCGGATCTTCCCGGCCCTGAGGTCGACGTCCTTTCGTCGCAGTTCCACGAGCTCGCCGAACCGCAGTCCGCACCACGCGGCCAGCAGGGTCATCACCTTGAGCCGCTCGGGCATCGCGGTCACGAGTGCCTCGATCTCCTCGAGGGTCGCGGGTCGGATCCTCTTGACGCGCTTGGACGTCCCGGCGCCGCGGATATGGCACGGGTTGACTGGGAGGAGGGAGTCACTCACGGCGGTCGCCAGGATGGCCCGTAGGAGCCCGTAGGCGTGCGCCCGGGTCGTCGGGGTCGCTTTGCTCAGGGCGGCGTGCCAGTCGCGCACGGCCTCCGGGCGGATGTCCTTGACCGGGACCTCGTTCCACGTCTTGAGCTGGTTGTCCAGCAGGGCCCGGTAGTGCGAGCGGGTGCGTGGCTTGAGGTCCCGGTCGCGCAGCCACGTCTGCGCGTAGGCGCCGAACGTCGCCGGCCTGGTTGCCGCGGCGAGGACGCGCCGGACCTTCGGCGGGGTCCACGTTCCGGCAGCGATGAGGCGCCGCTCGTCCAGGAGCCACGCCTCGGCGTCCATCTTGGTCTCGAAGGTCGATGCGGCAGTGTGCCGCTCGTCGCTGCCGTGGCGGTAAAACGCCTGGTAGCGCTTGGACGGCAACCGCCGGACGTTGCCGAACTGCCGCTTGTCGTTGGCCACTCAGTATCCCCTCTCGTGCATCTTGCGTGCATCTACAGAGTATATGCGTGTCCACTTGTGTCCAACCCTGACACGCGATACTGTCCCCTGTATCCGCAGGTCAGACGCCTCCGGTGCAGGTCAGAGGCTCAGTTCGATTTGAGGGTCGATACTGATTCAAACCCAGTATCGCCCACCAACAGAAAACGGCCTCTGAACAGCCAAAACACCTCGTAACAACCAGTGGCCACAAGCCGGCGTGCGATCCACGTGCGATTCAGAATCCTCGATCGAGAGGAACACATATGATCGTTAGCTCGACCCGGGCCGTCCTGTGGTCCTGGCTCATCCCACACTCGGAAGGTCAGACGCCCGACTCTTTGCAGAGATCTCCGCGACCGGACACGCTCTGCGGTAGGGGAGACCGTACGATCAGCGACTGCCTCTGGTCCCGAGGTTCCGGACGCGTGTGCCCGCGCCTTTCGCCGGAAGCCTCTGTTTCGAGTTGAACCGAATCGTTTGCCTCGGACCAATCACTAGCGGCCAAAGTTGAGACCGTCGCGCACCTCTACCTTGAGCCATCCGGCGAGCTCGTCCGCCCGTTCGGGCCGTGTGTACTCGACGGGCACTCGTCGAACCTGAACGCCGCACCGGCGCCACTGTGCGTCGCGCATGTCATCGTCTGCCCTGCGATGCTCCTTGCTGTGGTGCGGGCCGTCAACCTCGATGAGCATGGCTCGCCCGTTACCGATGAGGAGGAAGTCGGGGACCCAGACGTTGCCTGCCCTGATGCGGGTGCCGGGCAGCGGGGAGATCGCGAACGTGCGGTCCTCGCTGGTTGAAGACTGCAACCTGACGAGGGCCTCGTAGACGGCGACCTCCGCGGCGTTCGTGAAGGTCAGGCCATCGATCACGGGCGCTTGGGCGTCTAGTCGTTCCTTCCGAGCAGAGTTGCTGACATCCTCACCTCCGTACTGCTGTCTCAGGGTCTCGCGCCACGTCTTGGTGTCGATGTTTGGCAGAGCGTGGCGGGTGTCCACGAACTCCGGGACGGGCAGGTATACCCGTTGAGCGAGACTCTTCATCACCGGGAGTACGCGTTCCAGCACCTCCTGCGTGAACCGCGGCGCAAGGTACGGCTCCACATCCAGGTAGTAGACAGTCGAGTTTTGCGGTGCGATTGAGCCGTCCATGATCCATGGGTCCGGCCCCATCTTCCCGCGGTGCTCGTCCATGATGTCGAGCCTCTCGACGTCCTCGAGGAGTAGGGATGCTTGCTGATCGCCCATCTGTGCGAGCAGGTGGGCAGTAGCTCCCAAGATGTACTCAAGGGACTCTTGGCGGTCAGGGTCGTCGTAGCCCCACATCACAGTGTCCTCTCGGTCTTCTTGACGTCTGATTGCAAGTTAGACCCGAGGACCGACATTGGAGGCAGGGAACGGGAGCGGATCTCGGCATGAGCGAGCGCCCTGACTCGGCGGTATGACCTACCTGCAAAAAGGACGTGAGGGGCTAGGCGGCATCGTACGGCGGAGTTCGCAGCTCGGGCACGTACAGCCGCACCGCCGACCGGTACACCTCCGCGGTCAGCTTGCTGGCCACGGCGTGCTTGGGCGACCTCATAGTGATGCCCTCCGCCCGACCCTGCTTGACCAAGCCCTCATTCACGTCGTGCCACCGCTGCTTGCCCGCAGCATCGATGGGGTCCTCCGAGATGACTAGGAGCTTCGCGCTGGTGGGGTTCAGCCGGGTCGGCTCCGCGATCACCAGCACCTCCTCGACCGGCGCGAACCAGCTCGCGTCGTCCTTCGACGCCCTGATCGCCTGCCCGATGCGCTTGGGCACCGTCTCCGAGAGGAAGTCGTGCAGCGCCGGCCGTCCTACCTTCGTCGCGACGTGGTCAGCGAACAGCAGCATCCGCTCCTCGTCGCCGAACGCCGGCACGGGCTCGTGCCGCGCGAGGACGTCCTTGCTCACAGGGATGCTGAGCCGCAGGTCGGCGACGTACGTGCCGTCCCAGCCGGGCGGGTCCAGCAGCGCCCGGTCAGCGACCGCCCAGCCCTCCATGGCCTCGCGTCGGTTGGTGTTCAGGTGTTCCACCTTCACCACCGGCGCGACCTGCACGAAAGGGTGGCGTGCTCCCGGCCCGGACGAAACAATGTCGCAGGTCTGGGACACCACGACGCCACACACCACCCGGCCGTTCTCGCCCCCACCCCAGTCGTCCTCCACGACGACCAGGTCCGTGCCTTCCTCGGTCGGGTCGACGGGTCGGCCGGCCATAGCGTCACCCTCATGCTGGTTTGCTCCCGCACCCTCGGGTGCCTGTTCGGTGATGTCGTCGGTGGGCTCGAGGGGCACCTCGACCTGGAGCACGGAGTCGACCCCGGGGTACTGCACCCATGTGAGCGGCGGCGCGGGCACCAGGCAGCCGAACTCCCAATTGTTCAGCGCCTGGCGGAGCTCTGGCGACCAAAGGTTGGGAACGTATGACTCAAGGGCCAGGTCGTCGCTCGCCATCAGGTCGACGACCGCCCTGGCCTACTGGCGCTTCGCGCGCGACGTACCGGTCGCTCCGAGCTGCCCAAGCTGGACTCCTCAGTTGGCTGCTCGGACTCGGCGAGCTCACGGTCCACGGACTCGAAGTAGCCCGCGGCGAACCTGTCGCGGTAACGGCGTTCACTCGGCTCGATGAGTCGCAGCTGGTGGGAGAGGACGTGGTTGGTCAGGTCGTCGAATGAACCCTTCTCAAGGAGGTCGAGACGATCGGGTTGCCGGACCCACGCGGCTAGGTCGTCCCCGAGCTCGTCCTCCCAGCCGCGGACCGTGAGCACGAGGTCCCACAGGCGAGCCTGGGACGCGAGCCGCGGCGTCGCCCCTGTCTGCTTCCAGTGGTGATAGGTACGCCGGTTGATGCCGGCTGCTCGCAGGACCGTCTCCGCCGGCACCTGGAGTGTGTCCTGCAGCTGCTCGATCATCTCAACCGCCGAGAATCGGTCAGACGTCGACTCGGTCTCCTCGGCGGCGTCCGCTTCGGCCCCTGCCTCCGCTTCGTTGGCCTCCTCCGGGGTCGCGAGCCGGAGACCGAGTGCCTCGTCGCCGGTCAGCATCACCCAGAATTGACGTTGGTACGACACCGAAGAAGCCACCGGCCCTGTCTTGACGCGGCACAACGACCTCGACAGAACCAGCACGACCTCATCCGCGTCGCTCAACACCGCGCGATCGCGGGTGAGCACATCCAAGCCGGCCTTCTGGAGCTTGGCCAGGAGCGAACCCTTCAGCGCGCTTTTGGTCTGCTGCTGCGCGATCTGCGCCACAACAACCACAGCAGGGCCGTCCTCCGCCGAGTCGTCGCCCAGGTCACGCGGAGCACGGACTTCTGCCCCATGCAATGGCACCAGGACTTCCACATCCGAGAGCCGCCTCGCCGGAACTCGCAGACGGCAGCCCCTGTTGAGGGTGTCGTCCCAGTGCTTCAGAACGGCGCCGAGACCGACGTTCGGGATGTCGTCGAAGTTCAGGGGAGTGAAGTCGGTCGGATCGTCGAACAGCCCCAACTTGAGGTCGCCCGGCACGTCGAACGTGACCGAACCTGTCGCACCGCCCGTGCCCGCCGCGGCATCAGCGCGAACCCAAGGCGACATCGTGCTCATGCCTAAATACCCCCGTTCACGTGGACACCGGTCGCGTCGGAAGAGTCCTGCGCCGAGTCGGCCGGTACCAGCCCGAGCTCCGCAGAGTACGCATCAGTGAGGGCTCCGCGGAACGTCCGCGCCGCAACCCGGTTCAGCTCCTCGGCCACGCCAACGATCTCCGCGGCTTCGAACGGCTCGGTGGTTGTGTCGAACGAGTCGATGTCTAGCAAGTAGGAGAACGAGTTCCGGTTGGCAGCGTCACGAAAGCACCCGTGCCGGATGGTTCGCCCCCGACCAGGTCCATCGGCCATGTCCAGCTGCTGCTGGCTGCCCGTCACCCGATCCGCGAACGAGGCCTCGCTCAGCGCGCCGAGCAGCCCCGGGTCGATGCGAGTACTCCAGTAGCTTGCAGCCGCCGCTCCCGCGAACCGATTCACGTACCGCAGACCCACCCGAGAACGCAGCTGGGGCGACAACATCTCACCGACTGCAGCCAGCAGCGCCTCCAGCGCCGGCCGCATCGTCACGCTCCACCGCTCGTACTGGGTGGTCTGCATCGACAATGCCGTAGGCAGCACCGTGACCACGGTCTGGTGGGCCGCGTCGCTGATCTGCCAGCCGTTCACCTGCGCAACCATCGAGCTCTGTACCCCCTCCGGGGTCATTGTCAACGACAGCTCCCTGGCAGCTGCTGGCTCGACTGCCTCAAGCCCCACGCCGACAGCACGCAGGGCATCACGGAAGGCTAGAGCCTCGCCGACGGCGATCTCGCGCTGAATCGGGGAGAACCGAATCTCGGCCAGAGCCACCTCGATCTGCGGCGACGACACCATGAAACGCCCGCTGCCTGGCTGCTCGCTCATCAACCCTCCCCATAGTTGCGTACTAGTTGCATAGTAGTCCCTCCGTGGTGACGTCCGGCAACCAACAGCTGAAGTCGTCCGGCATCACCCGAGACGGTGCCAGGACGCACCGACACCGCACTCGAGCCGACTGGTCCGTTAGCCCAGTGAACGACCCCGCCGGGGAAGAGGAAGCACAATTTCTGGGTGGAATCGACGCTGGTGGGGCCAGCTCGGTCAGACGCCGGCGACGTATGCGGTGAGGAAGTGGACGCCGTGTCGGTCGAGGTTGCCGCGGGCGCGGTCGTAGTGCTCGGTGGTGCGGGGGTCGGCGTGGCGGGCGAGGATCTGGGCGTCGCGCAGCGGAACGCCGGCGTCGAGGGCGTTGGTGATCGCGGCGTGCCGCAGCGAGTGCGGGCTGATGTGCCGTGGGATGCCGGCGGCTTTAGCGATCCGGGCAACCATCCGGTAGGCATCGGTCGGTCGATCGGCTGGCCGGAGACCGGTCGTAGGACCAGCGGGCCGCAGGTCCGCTGCCCCCCGCAGGCCTCCAGGACGCGCAGGACGGGGACGGTCAGTGGCATGGTGGCGGGTTTGTTGCCTTTGCCGACCAGGTGCAGCACGCGGTGTCCGCGCAGAGTGTCGGCGTAGTCCTCAATCCGCACCGTTGCCGCCTCGGAGGCGCGGAGGGCGTTGATGCCGAGCAGGTAGGCCAGGGCGCCGTGGTGGACGGTGAGGGTCTGGGCGACCTGGAGGAACCGGATGAGCTCGAGCCGGTCCAGTCCTTGGGTGCGGGACTCGTCATGGTGGACCTTCGGTAGCCGTGCATAGACGGCCGGGTCGGAGCTGATGAGGCCGTCGATGTGGGCGAACCGGAAGTACCCGCGCGCGGCGTGCATCATCGTGTTGACCGAGGAGTCCATCAATCCGCGGTCGCCGAGCTGGCGGATGTACAGCTCGACATGGGCTCGCTGGATCCCGATCAGGGGGTCCAGCCTGTTGGTCTCGCACCAGGCGAACCACTCCCGCAGCTGGTACGCGTATAGGGCGTGGTACGGCCGGAGTAGCGGGCCAGGTACGACACCGCCGCCAATTGGGCGGTCGACATCGTTGCTGGCTGGAATGGCAGAAGAGTGGTGGGACCGGACATGGAGTCACCTCTCGCGGCGACCCGGCAAACGGCCCAGACCCGCCCGCCGCTCACGCGGTCAGGCACGAGGACCGCGCCAACGCTAGTCGAGTGCGCTGATCGCGGTCCTGTCCGCAGGCGGCGGTGTGACGCAGGGCAGTTCCGCGCTCATCGGCGCTCGCTCAGGCGAGGGGACCTCGCGCGTTTGCCGCGTCTTGACTCGCGGGCTGGCACCATGGCCAGGTGCTGAGGGCGCCAGCTCCCGATCCGACCGTCGACCCCTTTCGTGAGGGGGTCGCCGTCCTGTGTCGGGACGGCGAGGTCGCTGGCCACATTGCGATGAGCGTCAGCACCTTCTGGTCTCCGAGCCGTCCGTTGTCTCGACAGTGGTGGGTGTGGCTCATCGTGGTCTGACGTATCCGTAGCTGGGCGGTCAGAAGGCCTCCGGTTGGATACCGAGGTCGCCCAGTACAGCCTCACGCTGGTCCACGGGTAGCCACTGCACGGTGTAGTCGCCTCGATGCCCGCCCGCCGCTTGCCAGGCGAAGGTTCCGGACGCGATCTCACGGACCGCAGTCCAGGGCGGGTAGTCACTCAAATGGACGTTCCCGGTCCCCGTTGGCCCTAGCCAGCCTTCAGCGCCAGTCGGGTTCACCAGGCCGTCGACGAACGCGCGCGGCGGAAGGACGCAGTGTTCGGCGCCTGCTGGGGGCTGCTGACGGGCTTCTCGGCGCCTCAGCCCGGTACCGGCTTCGTCGATGTGATGGAAAGTCAGACGTACGCCGCCAAGATTAAGGCTGTCTTGGCCAACTGGACTGCTGAGCCCTGCCGACGCTCGGCGCCGTGGCCGCCGTGGTCAGAGCGTGTCGTCAGCCAATCGGGTAGTTCGGGCGGCACGTGCGGGACGTCCTCCGCCTGGTGCTGCTTGGCGCGGGCGTGGTCGCTCCGTGCCCTCGCTTCGGCAAGGGCTGACCGCAAGGTGGCGACCTCGTCGCGCTGCTCCTGGGCAGACGGCGTCGCCTGACCCCTCGGCTCGAGTCCGTCCCTATCCGCATCGTCACAAACGGCCGATACCACTGCAACGTGGCGCTCCGTCGTACAAGATGACCACGTGCGTGCCCGTTCTTCCCGGGGTGGCAGCACCTGGGCGGGCATGAGAGGCAGGGGTAGTAGCCGTGAGCAACGACTTCGTCATGTCGACCAGCTCTTATCGGACCGAGCTCACCGCAAGTGACGACTTCGAACTGGACGCCGGCGAGGTCGCCGCCGCGTTCTGTGTCCAGGCGGCAACACCGCTCGGGCGTGGCGCTTTCGGGGAGACGTGGAGGCTGGACCTAGGGGACGGGTCCTACACGGCGGCGAAGGTCATCATGTCGCCCACGTACTCCAGGGCAAGGCTCGACCGGGAGGTCGAAGGGCTGCGCCGGGCGGACAGCCCGCACGTGGTCAAGCTGATTGACACCGCGTCCATCGACGTCGGCGGCGCAACTAGGGCCGCCCTGGTGTTCGAGTTCGTCCCCGGCGGTGACGCGACCACGCGGCTCACACCCGGAGCGCAGGTCGACCCCGGCGACGTCGTCAGGTTCGGATCCGGGATCATGGCCGGGCTGGCGACGCTGCACTCCGTCGACACCGTCCACCGAGACATCAAGCCGGCGAACATCGCCGTCCGTAACGGCGATTGGGGGCAACCGGTTCTTCTCGACCTCGGCTTGGCCAGGGTGCTGGACCGCGAGTCCATCACCTCGTACCCGGCGCTGATGGGCACGGTCCCGTTCATGGCGCCGGAACAGCTGCGCCAGGAACGCGCCCGAAAGGCCGCGGACATCTTCGCCGTCGGCGTCGTCCTGCACCTGATGCTCGCCGGGACCCACCCGTTCTACGAGGGGCACGACACCCTGACGTTCACCGAGGCCATCTCACTCATCAACGCCGGCCCTGCGTCGCTGCCCGAGCACGTATCAGCCGACCTCGCCGCCTTAGTTCGCCGGTTCTTGCTTCCGGACGAGTCCGAGCGGGGCAGCGCACGCCGCGCTTGCCGGGACCTGGCCCATCTGGAAGGGGCAGACTCGGCCACGACCTCCACGGACCGCGAACAGCAGGGGGACGACCATGAGCGATGACACCCAAGGCGTCGACGACCTAGACGACGACCCGACCGGCGATGACCCGACGGCCGTCGACGACGAGGTCGACGTCGACGCGTTGCGCGCCTCCTCGCAGGCCGGGGACGAGGTCGAGCCCGGCGATGACCAGGACGAGCGAGTCGTGCGGGCCGGGACCGCCGGCACCGATGACTCGTCGCGGCGTTTTCGGCGACTGCCCCCAGCACCCACCGCGTCCCTGCTCGACATGATCGAGGGTCGGGCACCGATGTTCTTGATGCACAAGAGTCACCAGCACTCGCAGCATATCCCGGAGCTGCTGGGCGCCGCCCGACGGCGAGTGCGCGGTCGCGCCGGCCTGGGTGTAGTCGTGCGTCTGCCGAAGATGGCACCGGCCGCGGCGAACGCATACCTGAGCAGCTGCACCGCTGCCACCATGAAGGTGGCCGACCCCGAGATCTACACCATCACCGGTTCGGGATCCCCGACCCCTCCGCCGGCCAAGGCGACGCAGCACCACCCGTGGATGAGGGGCATCCCCACGTTCCCGAACCCGGGGTGGGTCCGGGATGTGCTGCAGGCGCAGGCCGACGCCGGCGCGAACGTATTCCTGTCCGGGTCAGGGTGGGTCGGGTCCACCACTGGGCGCACCGAGTTGGCCACCGCGATGGACTGGGTCCGGGCGTCCCGGGCCGAGTTGGCGGACGAGAACATGTTCGTCAATCTGACCCTGCCGTCGACATGGCTGACGAACGCAGGTCTGAGGGGCGCGCTGAAGCAGGAGCTCGTCGAGAGCAACGAGCACCTTTGGTGGCTGCGGTTCTATTGGCCAGTCGTCGAACCCCGCTACGGGCAGCTGACCGACCGGGCGATCCTCGACGGGTACCGTGACCTGGCCACAACCGCCACGCTCGAGGACAAGGTCCTCGTCCTGCCGAACAGCGGCCTTACCGGGTGGATGGCCACCGCCTGGGGCGCCCAGGGGTTCTCCACCGGGACCAGTTGGACCGAGCAGTTGTACGGCGCGCAGCCCATCCGCCGCTCCACTCCCGGCAGGCCGAAGGCGACGCCCGTGGAGCGGTACTTCGACCGGACCATCCTGCACAGCGTGCCCCACGCGGTGCACCTGACGCTGCAGGGCCAGCCAAACCACCTCACGTGCGCGTGCCGGTTCTGCCGCCGGCTCGCGGGCGCGGCGACGTACAACCAGCCCACCGCGAACCTGCACTACCTGCTCGAGTGCGCCAGCCTCACTGGCGAGCTCAACGACCGCCGACCCGGCCACCAGGCGCTGCGGGAAGTCCGTGACGCGCGGGCGTTCCTCACTGCAATGCCCACACCACTGACCGCGTCGGCGCGCCCGTTGCACCTGCCCGAGTGGGAGAGCCGCCTGCCCTGACCTCGCGGCACCGCACTCAGGCCAAGGCGAGGTCGCGCCCGAACACCGGGTACGTGGGACCTTGCTGCCGCCCAGCCAGACGCAGCTCCCACACCCGCTCCCCGAGCAGCGCCTTCGAAGCCGGGTTCACGCCGCGGTGCCCACGCGGCAGCCCCGGCCGGTTCGGCTTCGGGTACGAAGCCACGTCAACGGTGGCACCGCACTCGTCGGGGTCGGCGCTGACTGTGGCCACACCCACGCCTGTGCCCGCGAGGTGGGCGGCGTTCGCCACGGCACGCCGAGCGTACGCAGCGTCGATGGCCACGAACGCGCGGTCCGCAGCTGGCAGGTGCCGGTGCGCCTGCGCTGCAGCCTGCGCCCACGCAGTCCGCTTGGCCTCCACCGTCACCGCCCACGACACCACCGGCGCGAACACATGCCGCACCTGGACGGCCCCACGGTCCAGCGGCTCGACCCACCCGGCAGTTGCCAAGGCCGGCAAGACGCCGCGACGGAGGTATCCGGAGCTGAACCCGGCGACCGCCGCGAGGTCACCCAGGTCGGTGGCACCCTCTGCCAGCCCGACCAGCGTGCGCACCGCAGACACGTTAACCACCGGCCCGAGACCCGCACGCAGCCGCACCCGCACGGCGTCGGCGTCGAAGGTCACCACGACCATGTCCGGCACGCCGGCCGCTAAAGGCACTTCGAAGAACACCTCCGCCTCACCCGCAAGCCCCGCGCATAACGCGCCCGCGCCAGCTGCGAGCAGCGGCAGCATCTGCGCCTCCCGGGCGAACACGACACGACTACCTGAAGGCGCGGCTCCCACCTCCGCGTCTGGCCCACACGGCCGCAACTCCGTCATCACTGACACCCCCGCAGGCTACTTCCCAGTGACCCGATCGTGGCAGCAACCGCAACGAAAACACTCACGGAGCCGACGAGCCTACGCGGGACAACACAGGCACCCCGCTCGGACAGCGCGACACGACCCCGTTCGCCAAGCCCAGACGCCCGCCACTCAGGGGCAACGGACTCAGTGCCTTCTGACACATCCTTCGGCGGGCCGCGCGCTGGGAGTCCGCCATGAGAGGGGGATCGACACGCAAGGTGAGCGGCGTCGCGTCATCCTGGGCGGTGTGCAGCCCCTTCGAGATGCGCCCAATGTGGGCGGTTAGAAGGCACTCGCTCATCGTCACGGGTCGTTGGAGCGTGTCCTCGAAGCAGTGCTCTTCGGCGGGTCAGGGCGTCCGAGGGGTGCCACGAAGTCGATCGTCGGCCAAGTCGGTGTCGCTTGCCAGCGTGATGGGACCACCTTGTTGCCACGAGTATGGGACCACTTGGAGGTGTCAGTGAGCATGCTGGGCCTGCCTGTTGGTGTCAACTGGTGTGTGCGGTGTTTCCGCGGAT
>JAABVA010002267.1_pt1 | contig 19350 bp, 19 predicted proteins | sample 5560331 | NCBI WGS metagenome assembly JAABVA01 (sample SAMN12812661, study PRJNA571458) | rock metagenome | isolation source: Antarctica rocks | place: Antarctica: Victoria Land, Mt New Zealand sud | collected 2016-01-07 | reverse complement strand
TACTACCTCAAGAAACGGGCCGGTGGACGCACTCACACCCAAGCGCTGATCGCGCTTGCCCGCCGCCGCATCGACGTCCTCTGGGCCCTCCTGCGTGACCACCGCACCTACACCGCCATCCCACCGACGGCAGCCCACGCCGCTTGACAACGTCATTGAGATTCCCAGTGCCCGGGCACGGCCCGGTCGGCGACCTCCGCCGGACGCGCCGAGATCGGGACCATGTTCGTGATCTGGCCCCGACCGGTCGGGGCCTTCACGCCCCGGGGGTGGCGCATCAGCCGCCCGGACCGCAGGTGGGACGCCAGTTCCCGGCGCAGCCCCCCGCGGGTCTGCACGAACAGCGACAGGTAGATCGTCTCGTGAGACACCCGCATCTGCTCCACGTCGGGGAACTCCACGACCAGCCACGCCGCGATCTGCTCCGGTGACCACTGCAGCTCCAGCTTCGCCGCCACCGCCGCCCGCAGCACCGAGTGCTCGGCCAGCTTCGACGACTGCGGGCGGCGGCGGCGGTCCTCGGCCGCCCGGTCGGCGTCACCGGCCCGATAGTGCTCCCGGCCGCCGTTGCGGGCGACTTCCCGGGACACCGTGCACGCCGGACGACCGAGCCCCGCGGCGATCACCCGACACGACCAGCCCGCCGCCAGGCCCCGGGAGACCTCCTCCCGCTCCACCGCTGACAGCGCCCGCGCCGGCCGCCGCGGCGGTGGTCGGCGGATACCCCCGCACGCGAGCAGGAACCGGCGGACCCAGTGCATCGACACCCCGAGGTCGCGGCCGATCCGCGACAGTGATGCCCCCGCCCGCCATCGCTCCCACACCTGCTCCTGCTGACCGGCACTCAACCGCTGCCCCGCCATTGCCCACCCCCTGCACCTGATCCTCCCGAGACCCGGTGCACTGACGGGTTGAGCGCAAGAGCGGAAGCCGTCACCGCCGCCCACCGGGTCGCCTACGACGTGATCCTCATGAACTCCTAGATGCCGGAGCTGGACGGTGTGGCAGCCACCCGCCGTATCCGCGCGGAGCTTCCCCCCAACCGCCAGCCCACGATCGTCGGGCTGAGTGCCAGCGTGCTCGCCGGGGACCGCGACGCCGGCACCCGCGCCGGAATGGACGGATACCTCACCAAACCCATCCGGGCCCACGACCTCAACGCGACCCTCACCGCCCTACACCGCCGACCCCGCGGCTCCCCACCACACCACCCGGGCCTTCCGGCCACAGGACACCCGGCTGTGAGTCCCTAGCGGACTACTTACCTTCCGTTCTTGACGGCGCAGCGGGCGCCGCGGTCGCTACGGTGGCTGGGGTGACGTCGGTGGTGGGTTCTGCGGGGGTTGACCGCACCACTCCGGCCGCGCGTCGCGACGGGGTTCGACTGCGGGTACTGGCCGAGGGGGCCGCGCGGATCGATGATTTGGCCCGGTCATTCGACGTGAGTCTGATGACGATGCACCGCGACCTCGATGCCCTTGAGGCCGACGGCTGGCTGACGAAGATCCGTGGTCGGGCGACGGCGACCCCGGCGGCGTTGATCGATGTGGGTTTGCCGGCGCGGACTGCGGCGTTGCGCGCGGAGAAGGACGCGATTGCGGTGGTCGCGGCGCGGCTGCTGACCCGGGGCCAGACGGTGTTCCTCGACGACTCCACCACGTCACTGAGTCTTGTACCCCACCTGGTCGACCACGCACCGATCACCGTGGCCACGAACTTCCTGCCCGCGGTTGCCGCGCTCGGCCGCATGCCCGGGGTCGAGCTGCACGTGCTGGGCGGGGAGTACCACGCGCGCCAGGACGCGTGCTTCGGGATGCAGACGATCGAGGCGATCGGCCGGCTGCACGCCGACCTCGCGTTCATGTCGACCACCGGTCTGCACCACGGCCGGTGTCTTTTCCGGGCCGAGGCTTCGGTCCTGGTGCGCCAGGCGTTCCTCGGCGCGGCGACCCGACGGGTCCTGCTCGTCGACCACGCCAAGGTGGGCCGGCCGTCCCCGCATGTCCTGTGCGGGGTCGAGGACTTCGATCTGGTCATCACCGACGACGGCATCGACCCGGGGGATCTCTGGGAACTGCGGGAACGCGCCGCCGAGGTGAGCGTGGCCGCCGTCCCCCGGTGATGTCCGATCACCTCTACGGCTGACCGACGGGGGTGGGTCACCTCACACTGTCCCCCTCGACATCTCAGCTTTCTCGCCGTTTCCTGCGCACGGCTTGTCAACTTCACATCGTCGGTGTTAACTTCTCACCCTGCGGGGACTCCCGCTCCTTCGACGGGGAAGGTGTGCCGGTGGTGGTGGACGGCCCGGACCGGGCGGCGGCGTACTGCGGTGTGGACGTCGGCACCCAGGGCGTGCGGGCCGTCGTGGTCACAGGTGCCGGCCGTCTCCTCGGTGAGGGAACCGCTCCGATCGCAGGGGACCACCGGGACGGCCCGGTCCACGAACAGGTCGCCGACGCCTGGTGGCAGGCGATGGTCGACGCTATCCGCGCGGCCGTGGACCAGGCCCGCAGCGATCGGGCTGCGGGACCGCCGGTCGACATCGCCGCGCTCGCCCTCGACGCAACCTCGGGGACCGTCGTCGTCGAGGGGACCGACGGGTGTCCCCGTGGGCCGGGCCTGATGTACGACGACACCCGGGCCGCCGCGCAGGCCCGGCGGGCCCAGGAAGCCGGGGCCGACCTGTGGGGGATCCTCGGCTATCGGATGCAGCCCGCGTGGGCACTGCCGAAGGTCCTGTGGCTGCAGGACGCCGGTGCTCTCGCCCGCGGTGACCGGGTGGTCCACCAGGCCGACCACCTGCTCCGGCGGCTGACCGGGACGGTCGTCGCGACCGACACCTCGCACGCGCTGAAGACCGGTGTCGACCTGCGCAGCGCGTCCTGGCCCACGGAGGTCTTCGCCGACCTCGGTGTACCCCTCGGCCTGCTGCCCGCGCTGGTGCTGCCCGGCACCGTCCTCGGCACGGTCTCGGTCAGCGCGGCCCGCCTGACCGGCCTGCGCGCCGGGACGACCGTGCGCGCCGGTATGACCGACGGGTGCGCGGCGCAGATCGCCGCCCGGGCGCTGAACCCGGGCAGCTGGAGCAGTGCTCTCGGCACGACCCTCGTGATCAAGGGGTCGACCGGCGACCTCGTGCACGACCCATCCGGCGCGGTGTACAGCCACCGCAACCCCGACGGCGGCTGGCTGCCCGGCGGGGCCTCCTCCACCGGCGCCGGGGTGATCCGGGACACCTTCCCGAGGGCGGACGCCGACACCCTCGCGGCCCTGACCCGCGCCGCCGCCGGCCTCGTCCCGGTGGACGCGGTCGTGTACCCACTCGGTGGTTCCGGCGAGCGGTTCCCCTTCGTCGCACCGGCCGCCCGCGGCTTCGGCCTCGACACCGTCCGCACCCCCGCCCCGGGCATCCTCCGTGGCGTCAACGAACCAGCGACCTCGGCCACGACCGGCGTCTCGGGGCTGGACGCGGCCCGCTTCGCCGCGCTCTGCCAGGGAGTGGCCTACCTGGAGCGCCTCGCCTACGACGTCCTCGGCGAGCTCGGCGCCGATGTGTCAGGCCCGGTGTCTCTCACCGGGGGGGCCGTCCGCAACACGTGGTGGAACCAGCTCCGGGCCGACGTCCTGGGTCGGCCCGCCCTCCTGCCCACGTCGGGGCAGGCGGCGGTCGGGATGGCCGTACTGGCCGCGGCCGAGCCTGGTGCGCTGGCCGACACCGCCGACGCGATGGTCACCCTGGCCGACACGATCACACCGGACGCGGCCCGGGGTGCGGCCCTGACGGGCGGCTACCGGCAGCTCGTGGAGTCCCTCGCCGACCGCGGCTGGCTCGACCAGGACATGGCCGGACGGGTCCTCGGTCCGGTCCCGGCCGCGCGGCGGCCGTCATGAGCCCCGGCGGCACGCGGCTGCTGCTGACCCGCCACGCGCAGACCGTCTGGCATGCGGAGAACCGCTACGCCGGCCGCGGCAGTGACATCGATCTCACCGAGGCGGGCCGGACCCAGGTGCAGGAACTGGCCGAGTGGGCCAAACACCAGCACCTCGACGCGGTCGTCTGTTCCCCGATCAGGCGTGCGGTGGAGACCGCCCAACCGTGCGCCGAGGCGGCCGAGCTGGCGCTGCGGGTGGTCGACGACCTCCGCGAGGTCGACTTCGGCGCAGCTGAGGGCCACACCCTCGACGAGCTGCGCCGCGTGGACGCCGACATGGTCCGGCGCTTCGCTGACGACCCCGCACAGCACCCGTTCCCGGGCGCGGAGCAGCCGGCCGCGGCGGCCGCCCGGTGCGCCGCCGCCCTACGCGACGCCGCCGGGGACCACCCCGGGGGCCGGGTCCTCGTCGTCGCGCACAACACCCTGCTCCGCCTGGGCCTGTGTGCGCTGCTCGATCTCCCGGTGGGGCGCTACCGGCAGCTGTTCCCCCGGCTGGACAACGCAACCGTCACCGAGATCACCGTTCCGCGCGACCGATCCGATCCCGCTTCGCTGCTGACGTTGAACGCCGGCCTCAGCGCTCCCTGACCCGAACCACCACAACGGCACCGCACCACCGCCCTCAGAGGCCGCCACCGGCGTCCCCTCCCCGAACGTCCCCGAAGGAGCCGCATGTCCACCACCCGCACCCGGCGCGTCGTTTCGGCCGCCGCGATGCTGACCGCCGCCGCGCTCACCGCGACCGGCTGCTCGACCAAGTCCACCACCCCGGCCGCTGGACCCAGCACCGTCGCGTCGGCCGCCACCGGGGTTTCCGGCACAGCTGCCGCGTCGGCCGGGACCAGCTCCATGGCCAGTTCCATGGCCAGTTCGTCGGACGGGGCGATGACGAGCGCGAGCGCGAGCGGTGGCGCCGGAACCACCAGCTCGTCGAACGCGAAGATCGCCTTCCTGATGCCGGACGAGGCGTCGACCCGGTACGAGCTCTACGACCACCCGGCGTTCGTCGCGAAGCTCAAGACGCTGTGCCCGGGGTGCAGCGTCGTCTACAACAACGCCAACGCCGACGCGGCGAAGCAGCAGCAGCAGGCCAACTCGGCCATCGCCCAGGGCGTCAAGGCGATCGTCATCGACTCGGTCGACTCCGCTGCCGCCGCGTCGATCGTCAACACGGCGAAGGCGAAGGGTATCTTCGTCATCGCCTATGACCGGCCGATCCCCGCCGGCAAGCCCGACTTCTACGTGTCGTTCGACAACGAGAAGATCGGCGCGCTCATCGCGAAGTCCCTCGTCGCCCACCTGAAGGCGACCAACGCGAAGGGCGGCCTGCTGGAGGTCAACGGCTCGCCGACCGACGCCGCAGCCGGCCTCATCAAGAAGGGCGTCCACAGTGTCGTCGACACCAGCGGCTACAAGATCCTCTCCGAGTACGACACCCCGGACTGGGCGCCGTCGAAGGCGCAGACCTGGGTGAGCGGCCAGATCAGCCGGTTCCACGGGCAGATCGCAGGGGTCGTGGCGGCGAACGACGGCACCGGGGGTGCGACGGTGGCCGCGTTCCAGGCCGCGGGGGTCAACCCCATCCCGCCGGTCACCGGCAACGACGCCACCCTCGCCGGAGTTCAGCTGGTGGTCTCGGGCGCGCAGTACAACACAATCTCCAAGCCCAGCGCCATCGAGGCCGACGCGGCAGCCACCGTGGCGCTCCAGCTGATCGACGGGAAAAAGCCGACCTCGCAGGAGGTTCTGTTCGGGACGCCGTCCCAGCTGTACACCCCCGACGTGGTCACGGTCGCCAACGTCGAGTCGGCGATCGTCACCCCCGGGCACCTGAAGGCGTCGGCCATCTGCACCTCGACCTACGCCTCGTCCTGCACCAAGAACGGCATCAAGTGATCGACGACCGCAGCTGAGGGCCGGCCGGGTCCGCCTGCGGACCCGGCCGGGCCCTTCTTCCGCCCACCGACAGACAGGATCGGCACCCATGACGACGAGAACGCGATGACCACGATGGCCGTGGACGCCACCCGGCCGCTGGCGACGGGCCGGACCGTCCTGCGCCTGGACGGCATCAGCAAGAGCTTCGGCGCGGTGGCGGCGCTCACCGACATCAACCTCGACGTCGCCGCGGGCGAGGTCGTCGCGGTCGTCGGCGACAACGGCGCCGGCAAGTCGACGCTGGTCAAGGTCCTCGCCGGGGTGCACGCCCCGGACAGCGGGACGATCGTCTTCGACGGCCGGCCGGTTGAGATCCCCGATCCGGGCACGGCCATCTCCCTGGGTATTGCGACCGTGTTCCAGGACCTCGCGCTCTGCGAGAACCTTGACGTGGTGGAGAACCTCTTCCTCGGTCAGGAGCTGTCGCCGTACCGCCTCGACGAGGTGGAGATGGAGAAGCGGTCCTGGGGGCTGCTCAAGCAGCTGTCCGCCCGGATTGCGACCGTCCGGGTGCCCATCGCCTCGCTGTCCGGGGGACAGCGGCAGACGGTGGCGATCGCCCGGTCCCTGCTCGGTGACCCGAAGATCATCATCCTGGACGAGCCGACGGCGGCGCTGGGGGTCGCCCAGACCGCTGAGGTGCTCGACCTCATCGAACGCGTCCGGGAGCGGGGACTGGGTGTCGTCATGATCAGCCACAACATGGAGGACGTGCGGGCGGTCGCCGACCGGGTGGTCGTCCTGCGTCTCGGGCGCAACAACGGGGTCTTCGACGTGGAGACCGTCTCCAGCGACCAGATCGTGGCCGCGATCACCGGCGCGACCGACAACGTCGTGTCCCGGCGGGCGGCGCGCCGTGCCGGTCACAGCGACACCGTCCCGGCCAGTTCGGGGCCGCCCGCTCCCGATGCGCCCGATGCGCTGGGCACCCCGGGCGCGACGTCCGCCGCCGGGGTCTCGACCCATGAGGTCAGCACATGACTGAGCTGCGACAACGCCCGGACCCGACGGCCGCACTCGACCGCCAGGACGAGCGGCTGCGTTCCCGGGAGGGCATCGGCGGGGCGGCGAGCGGCTTCGTCGACCGGGTCCGGTCCGGCGACCTCGGCCCGCTGCCGGTCATCGTCGGCCTGGTGGTCATCTGGGGCATCTTCGAGTACCTGAACCCCGTCTTCTTGTCGAGTGACAACCTCGTCAACCTCACACTCGAAAGCGTCCCGGTCGGGGTGATCGCCCTCGGGATCGTCTGCGTGCTGCTGGTCGGGCAGATCGACCTGTCCGTCGGCTCGGTCAGCGGGCTGTCCGCGGCAGTCCTGGGCGTCCTGTTCGTGAACCACGGCTGGCCGTCGCTGCTCGCGATCGTCGCCGCGATCGCCCTGGCCTGCGGGATCGGCTGGGTGTACGGGCAACTGTTCACCCGCTTCGGGATGCCCAGCTTCGTGTCGACCCTCGCCGGGCTGCTGGCGTTCCTCGGGCTGCAGCTGAAGCTGCTGGGCAACGTCGGGTCGGTGAACCTCCCATTCAGCTCGCCGCTGGTCCGCTTCGCGCAGGCCTACTTCGTGCCGGCACCGGTGTCCTACGTGTTCGCTCTGCTCGCCGTGGCCGCGTTCGTCGCCGCCCGGTACCGGCGGTCGGCGACCCGCCGCGCTGCGGGCCTGTCGGCCTCCTCGACCGCTTCGCTGCTCGCACAGGGCGGCGCCGCCCTGCTCGTGGCCGAGTTCGTCACCTGGTACCTGAACCGGACGTCGGGCGTCGGGTGGATGTTCGTGTTCTTCATCGCCCTCGTCGCGGTCATGCACTACCTGTTCACCCGGACCCGCTGGGGCCGGTCGGTGTTCGCGGTCGGCGGCGGCGCCGAGGCCGCCCGCCGAGCGGGGATCAACGTCCGGCGGACCTACGTCTCCTGCTTCGTGCTCTGTTCGGGGCTGGCCGCGGTCGGCGGCATCCTCAGCGCCGCCAGGCTGGCATCGGCCAGCCAGGACAGCGGGACCGGTGATGTGAACCTCGACGCGATCTCGGCCGCAGTCATCGGCGGAACCAGTCTGTTCGGCGGCCGGGGCAGCGCCTCGTCGGCGCTGCTGGGCATCATCGTCATCCAGTCGATCTCCAGTGGATTGACCCTGCTGAACCTGACCTCCTCCTACCGCTTCATGATCACCGGTGTGGTGCTGGCGCTCGCGGTCCTGGTCGACTCCCTCGCCCGGCGGTCCCGCGCCTCCCACGGTCGCGCGTGAACGGGGCGGGGGATCACAGCCGGGGGACTGGCCGCGCGGCCGGCGACGCCGCGCACCCAGACCGGGACACCGCTCACCCGGGACGCGACGACCGCGTGGACGAGCCGGGTGGGCGGGCCACCGGACCGGTGCGGGTCCTGTGCGCAGGTGACCTGTTCATCCGGGCCGCCGCACTCGCCGCGGCCGCCCGGGACGCCCTCGGCGACAACACCGAGGTGGCTCTGCTGGAGTCCCGCTGGCCCGACGACCCGTTCGGCGCGGTCGACGGGGTCCGCGAGGCCGCCGGGGCGCCCGCCGACATCGCCGCGGCCGCCGCCGCGGCCGGCGCGACGGTGCTGCTGACCCACCTCGCCCCGGTGACACGGGCGGTCTTCGAGGCCGCGCCGGGGCTGCGGGTGGTGGGGGTCACCCGGGGTGGCCCGGTGAACGCCGACCTCACGGCGGCCACCGACCACGGGGTGCCGGTCGTGTTCCTTCCCGGGCGCAACCTCGGCGCGGTGGCCGAGTTCACGGTCGGGGTGATGATCGCCCTGACCCGCAACGTGTCCGCGGCGTCCCGCGACCTCGCGGCCGGCCGGTGGGACGCCCGCTGGTTCCGCAACGAGCTGACCGGGCCCGAGCTGCGGACGGCCACCGTCGGGCTCGTCGGGCTGGGCGCGGTGGGGCTGCGGGTAGCGGAGCTGCTCCGGGCGTTCGGCTCTGCCGTCCTCGCGTGCGACCCGTACGCCGATCCGGCGCGCGCCGCCGCCACCGGTGTCCGCCTCGTGGACTTCGACGAGCTGCTCGCCGCCAGCGACATCGTCAGCGTGCACGCGCGGCTCACCGACGCGACCCGAAGGATGTTCGACACCGCCGCGTTCGAGAAGATGAAACCGAACGCCCGGTTCATGAACACCGCACGCGGTGAGCTCGTGGACCGCGGGGCCCTGCTGGACGCGCTGGAATCAGGGCACCTGCGCGGCGCGGCCCTCGACGTGTTCGACCCGGAGCCGCCGGCCCCGGACGACCCCCTCGTCGCCCGCGCCGACGTCATCGCGACGCCGCACCTCGCCGGTGCGTCCGAGCAGGTGGCGTCGGAATCGGTGACCCGGGTCGCCCGCGAGGTCGCGCAGTTCCTTCGCACCGGGCAGCTCGAGCACTGCGCCAACCCCGGCTGGGTCGAACACCCCCGACCCGGGCCGCGGCAGCCGGTCGGCCGCAGGCTCGGGCCGTGAACGTCATCGGGCTCGATCTCGGGACGTCGCGGGTCAAAGCTGTCCGCTTCGACGAGACCTGGAAGGCCGTCGCCACGGCCGACGAGGTCACCGCCGTCACCCGGCCGCACAGCGGCTGGTCCGAGCAGGACATGGACGAGGTGTGGGCCGCGGCGGTCCGGGTGGTCGCCAGGGTGGCCGGCGAGAACGGTCCCATGAGCGCCGGCGACGGGATGAGCGGCGCCGCGGGCGGGGACGCCGTCGGGCTGATCGCGGTGACGGGACAGGGCGATGGCTGCTGGCTGGTGGACGCCGCGGGGCGCCCCGTCCGACCGGCGATGCTCTGGAACGACGCCCGCTCCACGCCGATGGTCGACGCCTGGGAACGCGACGGCACCCTCGCGGCGACCTCCGCGACCACCGGCTGCTACGGCTCCCCGGGGATCGCGAACGCCGAGCTGCGGTGGCTCGCCGACCACGAACCCGACGTCCTCGCCCGCGCGGAGACCCTGCTCAGCTGCGGCAGCTGGGTCTTCCAACAGCTGACCGGCCGCCGCGTCCTCGACGTCTCCGAGGCGGTGAACCCGTTCCTCGACGCGCGGACCGCCGCCTACGACGACACCCTCCTCGACGGGTACGGGCTGCGAGCCCAGCAGCGGCTGCTACCGCCGGTCGTCGCCGCGGGCGAGCGGGCCGGGGCGCTCACCGGGGCCGCCGCCGACATGATCGGACTACCAGCGGGCACCCCCGTCGTGCTCGCCCCGTACGACCTGCTCACCACCGCCACCGGCAGCGGGGTCGCCCGCCCGGGGCAGGCGTTCGCGGTGCTCGGGACCACCCTGTGCGTCGGGGTGCTCACCACCGACCCCGCACTCAACCGCATCCCCAACGGGCTCACCCTCCCGACCGGTCACCCGGGGTCCTGGCTGCTGGCGTACCCCACGATGTGCGGAACCGAGGTCCTGGACTGGACGGCGAAGCTGCTCGGGCTCGACGGGCCCCGCGCGCTCATCGACCTCGCCGCCCAGGCCCCGCAGCATCCCGGGGTCCACTCGCGGGCGACCGGCGTCGGCTCGGGCGGCTCCGGCGGTGCGCCGCTGGTCGTCCCCTACTTCTCCCCCGCGGGGGAGCGGACCCCCTTCCGCGACAGTGGCGCCCGAGGCGCGGTGCTCAACCTGACCACCGAGTCCACCCGCGCCGACGTCGCCCGGGCCACCGTGGACGGGCTCACCCTCGCGGTGCTGGACTGCTTCCTCGCCTGCGGTGGAGCAGACGTGCTGTCGGTGTCCGGTGGCGGGGCCCGCAGCGAGCTGTGGTGCCAGGCGATCAGCGACGCGGTCGGCGTCCCGGTCCACCGAACCGACGGCCCTGAGGCCGGAGCCCTCGGCGCTGCGCTCACCGGCGCCGCGGAGACCGGTCTCGTCCCCAACCTCGCCGCGGCCGTCGAGCAGGCCGTCGGCGTGGAACGGCGCTATGAACCCGACCCCAGGCGGCGGGACTCCTACCGGGACCGGCTCACCGAGCTTGTCCGGGTCCGCTCGCTGGTCTGACCAGACGGTCGGGAGGCCGCCGACGACGGTGGCGTTGTCGGTGAGCAGGACTGGGTCGTTCCCTTTCCCGGCCTATGAGCCGCTGGTGAAAATGCGGCCTTGAGGGCGCCCCGCACCGCGGCCTCGCTGAGCCGCCACCGTCCGCGCGGCCACCCAGCTGCCGACGACGCGTGGCTGCCGGGGCGCGGTGACCGCAGATCGGTCTTCCCGAATAGGGCCGCGGCGCTCCCGGTGGTCGCGGCGGGTGCTTACCCCCCACCTGCGTCGCTTCGGGTGACAGGTCACGTCGGCTTCCCGGCTTGAAACTGCCAGCTCCGGCAGCACGAGGTCAGCAGGGATCACCGGGCGAGCCGGCAGGGCCGAGAGCACCGGGCGCACCGGCAGCGGCGGGAACGCCCGAAGCGGCGGTGTTCGTGTGCGGGTCGACACCCTCGCGGAGAAGGGCAGCACCGCTTTCGGCGCCGCGGGCAGCCGTGCTCGCACGGTCAGGGTCAAGCGGTTCAGCCCGAGCTCGTGAGGCTGTACGCCGCTCGGGGCGTTACTTCAAACTCCTGAAGCAGGCGGCTTCCCGAAGTGGTGGCCACAACGGTCGAGGTCGCCACGGCTACGTGCCGTTGCTGCTCGCCGTGGTACCTATCCCCGTGGACAGGCCGAGTCGCGATCAGCCTGGTCCACAAGGTTCCCGGCCGCAGTACTCCGCCCGGCTGGATCAAGGTGACCCACTCGACGTCGGTGAGGGCGTCCAGTGCTCGTTGGTGGTCGACAGGGTCACCGGGCCAGCGCAGTGCCGCGGCGCACTCGGGGCCGGTGGGACCGGTGCCGTGGGCTGCCCAGTGGGCGTCGACGTGCGCGGCGAGGCTGGGCCCGCGGCTGGCGAGGCGGGCCGCGATCTCGCGGCGTCGGGTCGGGCGGGGCGGCCGGGCGTACTCGCCCGCCCCCGGCCGCGCGGCCAGTTCCCGTTCGACGGTGGCACGGGTCGGTCGCGCCCCGCGGTAGGCCAGCCAGTTCCACACCTCGAACGCCGAGGACCCCGCCGGGTAGGGGCACGGCAAGGCGGCAGACCGGGTCCGCACAGACCCGGCAGCGCGGGTCCCGCGCCCACCGGCCGGCCGGGGCAGGGTGGTCGTCCTGGACGGGGTGCCCCCGGTCTTCATCGCTGGCTGCTCCACTCGTCTTGAGCCTTGGTGGACCGCCGCATCCGGTGGACGGCCCGGTTCTGGCTGCTGCCGGGAAGCCAAACACAGCCGTGTGCATCGATGCAAGCCCTGCTCGGGGCAGTCCGGTGGCGTGCTGTGCGAGCACGGGTCCGGTCTGTGGGTCGTCCTGAAGGTTCCAACGGCGGACCCGGCCTGCTGGGGCCGGTCGTGGGAGGGTTCGCGGGTGGCGGTGACCTTGCGCGACGTCGCCGCCCAGGTGGGGGTGTCCCCCCGGACGGTGTCCAACGTCGTCAACGGGTTCCACCACGTGTCACCGGCGATGCGGTCCCGGGTGCAGGCGGCCCTCGACGACCTCGGGTACCGGCCGAACCTGCTCGCGCGGGGTCTGCGTCAGGGCAGAACCGGACTGATCGGGTTCCTGGTCCCGGAGCTGAGCATGGCGTACTTCGCGGAGCTCGCCCACGCCGTCGTCGAACACGCCCAGCTGCTGGACCTGACCGTCCTGGTCGATGAGACGAAAGGGGAACTCGCCCGGGAGGTGCAGCTGCTGGACCTGCTCGCGCGGGCCGGGCGCGTCGACGGGATCGTGCTGAGCAACCTCGGCCTGGGCGGGCGGACCCTGACCCGGCTGCGGCCCCCGCTGCCGGTGGTGCTCCTCGGTGAACGGACCGCCGGGTCCTCCCTCGATGACGTCGGGTTCGACAACCACGCCGCGTCAGCGGTCCTGGTGGCCCACCTGGTCGAGCAGGGCTACCGGCGGATCGCGGTCATCGCCGGTGCCAGGACGGCGGCGTTCGCGACGTCCACGCTGCGCCTGCGGGGCTGCCGGGCCGCGCTCAGATCGGCGGGGTTGCCGTGGCTGCCCGAGCTCGTCGTGCGCACAGACCACTGGGGCCGCGCCGAGGGGGCCGCCGCGATGCGCACACTGCTCGGGCTGCCCGAGCCGCCCGACGCGGTCGTCGCGTTCAACGACAGCCTCGCCCTCGGTGCGCTGCGGGTCCTGCACGACGCCCGGATCGCGGTCCCGGCGCAGGTCGGGGTGGTCGGGTTCGACGACATCGAAGACGGCCGGTTCAGCGTTCCGACGCTCACCACGATCGGCCCCGACAAGGCGGACATCGCCCGCCGCTGCCTCGAAGTCCTCACCGAGCGGATCGCAGGATCGGTCGAACCGGCCCGCGCGGTACACGTCCCGTTCCGATTGCACACCCGGGAGAGCAGCCACCGCCTACGGGTCCGGTGACCGGACTCCGCCCGGCACCTGGCGTCCCCGCGGTGCAGCCGACACCGATCCACCGGCGGCCGGACGGTCCTCACCCGGTTCGTCGAGTAGGTGGTTGCGGCCGGTTGTCCACACCTGGCAAGTGCTGGCCGCGGAGCCGGCCCGTCGACGGCTGCCCGGCCATGGTGGGGTCCGACACGTAGCGGACACCGAAGGCGGTCTCGGGGGTGGTGACGCGCCCGGCGCAGGCGCGGCAGCCGGCCCCGGTCACCGGCGTCGCGACCGGGCGGGCGCTCCGGGGCGGGGGAGCGCGGCCCGGGCGGTGCGATAGGTCGTGGTGGGCCCGACCGCGGCGGCGGCGGTGGCCTGCCGGTCGGCGGCGGTCTGGGCGAGGTCAGCGGCGAGCCGTCGGGCCACGGCGGCGGCGTGGGTGCGGCTGAACGGGGCGAGGGGGGTCCCGTCGGGTGCCCGCCAGGGCTTCAACCGGTGCAGGACCCAGCCGGCGGGGTTGCGGACCCCGCCGCGGGTGCCGGGGGCGCTGGTGGCGTAGGCGTAGGGCCCGGTGTCGGGGTGGGTGTCCAGGGCGTGGGTGAGGTCGTCGGCGGTCCAGCCGGCGGTGAGGAAGTCCCGGAGCAGCCACCGGACCCGGCGTGCGGTGCCGACCCACACGAAGGCGGGGGAGTCGTGGCGGAGCCGGTCGGCCAGGGCGAGCCGGTCCGCGGCGGTGCCGGCGGGGATGTGCCGGGCCCAGCGGGTGGCGTGGCAGCGGGCACAGAGCACCGGTCCGCCCTGGTCAGGAAAGGTTCCGGTGTCCCCCGGAGGTCGGTCACGCAGGGTGGCGGGGTGCCGGTTCGGGCGAGCATCTGTCCTCGAAGGCGAGCGCGAAGCGCGGCTATCCACGCGCAGCGGGCCCTTGATGGGACGTCGACAGGAGATGCACGCGCGCGGGCGTACGCGGGCCTGCGTGATATGGCTAGTCACCAGAGGTGACCCATAGGGGGTCGCAGTTTCATCCACAGGGTCACCGAGGTCATCGACGGTGACGGGGCCGCGGGTGCGGGTGTCGACGGCGCGGCCGAGGTCATCGACATCGAGTTCCCCGGCCTGGTAGCGGGGGTCCAGGCCCACGAGGCCGGGGTCGGGGGGCTGGTAGGGCCGGGGCGCGGGGATCGCCTCGATGAGGACGTAGACGGCGGCCTCGTTCACCGCCTGCGCCGCCGCCGCGGCGGGGCCGCCCGGGGCGCCCGGGGCCGCCGAGGGGCCCGTGAGCGCCATCGGGCGGACGAGGACCCCGGTCCGGCCGGTCGACACGACCGCGAGGAGACGTTCCCGTCGCAGCCAGGCCAGGAACCGGGCCACGGTGCTGCGCGACACCCCGCCCCGGTCGGCGAGCAAAGCCCACCCACAGCGCGACGTGCAGGTGATCCAGTCGGTGTGCTTGGCGAGGATCCACGCCAGCTCCACCCGCCGCTCCGCGGCGTCCGACCGGTGCCCGTCGTAGGCGGCGTCGGTGACCGACGCGAGCCAGTGGGACAGGTTCACCGCCGGCCGGTACCCGGCCGGGACCGCCGCCCACAGCGCCGTCTTGGGGCGTTGACCTGGGCGGGGACCGTTCCCCGACACCAGCGACGCCCGGGCCCGACGGTCCGCGCGGGCACGTTCCCGCGCCGCCCAGAGGCGATCCCACGACGCCGCGCGGGTCGTCTCATAGGGACGACCCGACCCGGCACGGGCCGGTCGAAGCGATGCCGGGCGGCCTGCGGCCGCCGCCACGCTCACCAGCGCAGCAGGCGCCGGCTACGCGTCAGATCAGGGGGTGGGGCACCAGACGCCCGGCGCATCAGACTCGCGACGCGCGGGGATCCTGGCCCTACCCGACGAGGTCGGGTAATCTTCACTCCGTTCGGCTACGAAGCCCTGCACCCACCTTGACCCGGCCAGAGTCTTTTGGGGTGTGGGGCTTCGTCATGTCCGGACCGGTCAGGTGACCGGGCCGGTCCTGCGGTCTACGCGCTCAGCGGGAGCTGCTCGCCTGAGGGGTCGTGCTGGTCGAGACCGGCCAGGGGTCCGAAGTGCGCCGCCACGACCTCGCTGACAACGAGGTTGAACGGAACGCCTCGTGCTTCGGCGACGTCACGGATGACGTCGCCGATCGCCTCGGGGACCCGGACATTGAAGGAGTCCCGGGGACCGAGGTAGGGCCGCCCGCGGAGTTGCTTCGGTCTCGCCATAGGGCAACCATGCCGCCTGGTTTTGCAAAAATCCCGCAGGCTGTGTCGGCGTGTCGCGGCGGTCGCGGCGTGTCGCGTCAGTGGAGTCCGATACCGCGGCGGATGCGTTGGGAGCGGTGTTCGTCGAGTCGGTGGGCGAGGGGTTCGCCGATGAGCAGGGTGAGGATCCCGGCGGCCGTGGTTAGCCGCCGATGGGGATGGTGGCCCGGGTGTGCAGGAGGAGCCCGGCTGCGGCGATGAAGGGGCCGGCGGAGAAGAGGACGGCGCCGAGGGCCCGGGTGCGCTGCGCGGCTGGCCGCTGTCCCCACCGGCCGCCGACGGTGAGCTGGCGGGCCCAGAACGTGGCGAGGGTGAGGAACATGGCGGCGCAGAGGACTCCGCTGAGCCAGGGAGGCACGGGGCTTCCTTCCGCCGGGTCGGGGATGGGTTACACGGTGGCTTATGCCTCGGGTGCGCCAGCGGGGGGGCCGTAGAAGTCGAGGCGGTGGTGGCCGGTGGGGTCGATAAGCATCGGGATGCTGGTGTGGGCCTGATGGTTGGTGAACCGCGCGCGCAGCGGATGCCCGGCGTGGGCGGCGAGCTGGGCGAGGTGCGCGAGTGCCGCAGCGGCTGGGGTGGGGTGGTGCCCGAGCGGGATGGGCTGCCCGTCGACGTCCACGGTGTGGGCGGTGAGGTCGACGTCGATGACCGACCCGCGGACCGTCGGCCGGGGCGGTCTTGCTGTGCTCACCCGGTGCTCTCCCCGGTGAGTCCTTCGGTGAGGGCGGCGGTGGCGTGTAGCCAGGCGTCGCGGGTGCCGGGTCTGAGGGCGGTGAGGTCGAGGTGGTTCCCGTCGGCGATGACCGGGTCGTAGGGCACCTCCACGACGGCCCGGGTGCGGGCAGTGAAGTGGTCGCGCAGCTCGACCCGGGTGCGCGGGTCGGTGGTGGGGGTGGCGGCGGACAGGACGGTGACCGCCCGGTCGGCGAGGCGGCCGCGGCCGGTGGCGTGCAGATGGTCCAGGGTCCAACTCGCGGTGACCGCGGAGTCCCGCTGGTAGGTCGACACCAGCAGCAGCTGGTCGGCGGCGTCGACCGCGGCCTGCCAGTTCCCCGCCCGGACGTTGTTGCCGGTGTCCACCACCGTCATCCCGTAGAAGCGGGCCAGGACCTGGCGGACCCGGGTGAACTCCGCCGCGCCGAACTGCGCCATCCGCGCCGGGTCCTCATCGGAGGCGAGGACGTCGAAGCGGGCGTCACCCTGCGGGCGCAGATACGCGGCGAGGTCCCCCACCCGGGAGGTCGCACCCTCGAGACGGTCCAGGTCGGCGAGCAGCCCCGCGACGGTGGGCTGGCGGGGGTCGGCCAGGGCGCGCATCCCGAGGGTGCCGCGGGTCTCGTTGTCATCCCACGCGACTACCGACCCGCGGTGCGCCCCCCACGTGGCCGCGGCGGCGAGCACGGCGGGGGTCTTCCCCGCCCCGCCCTTCGGGTTGACCACCGCCACCAGCCGGGGCCCGGTGAACGGCGCCTGCACCGCCGCCACCACGTCCCGGTGGCGGCGGTCCGCCGCGGACGGGGGCGGGGGTGAGCCGCCCGCGGGTCCAGGTGTGCACCCGGGCCTGCCACCCGACCATCGGCCGGGCGGTGGTCGGGCGGAGGCGGGGCAGCAACCCCGCCGGCTGCAGGGGTGGAACCGCCGCGGGGGGCGCCTGAGCGGTAGGCGGTCCTACGGCCGCTGAGAGGTCAGCCGGCACCGATGACCCCGCCGCCGATGACTCCGGTGCGGGTGGCGCGGTGTCGGCGCGGTGCCCGAACAGCCACCGGTCTTCCGCGGATCCGGGCCGGCGCAGCGGAACGGGAGCCGCCGCCGGCGGCGGGTCGACCTTCGGCGCGGACTGGACCGGTCGGGGTGGCGGGGTGTCCGCGGGCCGAGGGGCTGGGTCGTGGCGGGGGAGCGGGTCGTCGAGGGGGGTGAGGCGGCGGTGTGGGCGGTGGCCGTTGAGCGGGCCGCCCGGCGGGGTGGTCGGGGGAGTGGTCACGGCGTCTCCTCGGAGCGACAACACAGCAGGGTCGGTGGACGGTTCGACAGCGAGGCCGGGTGCCCTGCCGGGGGGCGGCTGCGGGTCGGCGGCCCGGGTGGTGTGGGCCACGGAACCGTCCGGGGTGTCGGGTTCGCCGAGGGCGTCGGGGTTCTCGGCGTCGCCGTTCCCGCCGCGGCAGTCCACCGCCGCGGCGGCGGGCGCAGCCGCGATAGGCATCGCGGGTTCCGGGGCCCTGTCCGGCTGCGGGGCCGGAGGTGGGGTGGTGGTGGGGTGGGCGATGAGGTGGCGGACCTGCCCGGTGGGGGTGGTGAGGTCCATTCGGACCGGGCGGCCGACTTTGGTGGCGGCCGCGGCGGCGGTGGCGTGGACGGCGGTGAGCAGATCCGGGTGCCGGGCGGTGGGGATCTGCTGGCCGTTGAAGGTCGCGGAGGTCCCGTCGGCGGCGATGACGGCCCGGAGGATCGGGAAGGGCGGGACGCGGTCGACGCCGGCGTTGGTGGTGCGGAAAGGAGTCACGGCTGGTTCTCCTCGAGAAATCGGGTGAGCTGCCACCGGCCGGCGGTCCGGGTGAGGTCGATCAGGACGATCGTCTGGACCGGGGTCCCGGTCCACCGGGTCCCCCCGGATCCGACGGGGGTCTGGGTGATCACCCACTGCTGGTACGCCGCGGTCGGGGTGGTCGGCGGGGCGCCGTCGTCGTAGCCGCGGGTGAGGGTCACGACCAGGTGCGCCCGGTGGGCGGCCCACCCGTTCCACACCGCACCCGGTGCGGCGACGATGCGCGCTGATGCCACCGCCGCGGCGAACGGCCCACCCAGCCAGGGCAGGGCCCGTCTCTCGGCGTCCATCGGTTGCGCGTCGAGGGTGGTGTCTGACCCGTAGAGGACCCGCAGCGCCGCCGCCGCGACGACCAGCGGGTCGGGGCTGGTCCGGGTCGACGCCGCCGGGAGGCCCCCGAAGGGGGTCCCGGGCCGGCCCTGCGGGTACGGGGTCGTCGAGGCGGCCGCGGCCGGGTCCAGTGACCTCCGCGGATCCGGGGTGGTCACCGGGGCCGGCGTCCCGGTCTGGTCGGGTGCGGCGCGCGGTGTGGTGGCCGTGGACCGGGTGGTGGGGGTGGGTGTCGAGGACGCCACCGACGAGGAGGGTCGACTTGAGCTGCCGGGCGCAGCGGGGCCGGTGGCCGTCGGGGCGGCGCAGCCGCCGGCCAGGACCAGCCCGACCGCGGCCACGGCCAGTCCGCGGGCCCGGGTGACGGGGGGTCGGGTGGCGTAGGCCCGGGTCACCGGTACCGCCGCACGGACCACAGGTAGGGCTGCCAGTAGCCCTCGGTGAGGGATTCGAGTTTGACCCCGCCGCCGGGGCCGGGGTGCGACGCGTGCAGCAGCATCCCGCCGCCGGCGTAGATCCCGATGTGGCTGTAGTGGCTGCCCCCGTCGAGGTTGAACGCGACCACATCCCCGGGTCGCAGCAGGCCCAGGTTGATCGTCGACCCGAGGCCGAGGGCGACCTGGATGCCGACCCGGCCCTGCACATCGGAGTCGTGCGGCAGGGTGATCGTCCCGCCGCTGGCGGCGTAGGCGGCGTAGAGGACCAGCCCGGAGCAGTCGAACCCCCCACCGGTGGGACCGGCGGTGTTCCCGCCGCCCCACACGTAGGGCAGCCCCAGTTCCGGTTCCGCGGCGGCGACCATCGCCGCCCCGAACGCCGACCCCCTCGCGCCGGTGCCGGTGGTGCCGCTGGTGGGGGCGGCGTACCCGGCGGCGAGGGCGGTGATCTCGGCGACGTAGCCGGGGGTCTGCCCGTTGTCGGGGATGCCCCGGGCGGTGAGGACCGCACCGGGGCCGGCGTTGTACGCGGCCAGCGC
>JAABVA010002266.1_pt1 | contig 19357 bp, 21 predicted proteins | sample 5560331 | NCBI WGS metagenome assembly JAABVA01 (sample SAMN12812661, study PRJNA571458) | rock metagenome | isolation source: Antarctica rocks | place: Antarctica: Victoria Land, Mt New Zealand sud | collected 2016-01-07 | reverse complement strand
ACCGTCTCTCCGCTGCCTACCGGAGGCCCTCCCTGGCCGCCCTCATCACCCAACGCGCGGCTGAGGCCCACTCCGGCTCCGCGGCGGCCCTCGCCGCCGCGTAGCCTCCAACTTTTCAGAAAGATACTGGATTACTGAGGATGAGTTGCAGCGCGTCCTGCAACCGCGAGAGCGCGGCGCGGGCGACCCGCCGCGCGGGTCGAATTAGAGGTGCGACATGAACGAGCAACAGCAAAACGGCGGCGCGTGGCCTAGCCTGCTAGCACAACCCACGCGCACGCCGCTAGGTGGCCCTAACGTCAGGGTCCAACCCGATTGTAACATCTCTGATCCAGAGGGCAGCCCTACCGTCCACGCCTATGCTACCGTGACCGAGCCGAGCGTCGAACAGGCTCTATCTCACCTCTCGCGCACATTCGGCCGCGCGCTCATACGTATCGAGCAGCACGAGGCCGCCGCCCGCGCCAAGGCGGTACAGCGATGAGCGGCACAACGACGGCAGAGCGACAGCGCCACACGTCCGCGAACCCCTGTCGCATCTGCGGCGGCTATGACGGGATGCCGCGTAGCCACGGCGAACGGTGCCACGGCTACCTACGTGGCGACATCGACTATTGCAGCCGCGAGGAACACGCGGGCGGCCTCGTGCTGCACGAGGGTAGCATCCGGATGCTACCCTCACCGGCTTGTCGGTGATTGCGGGTGCGGGCAGCGCCACGACCCACGCCCGACGAGCGCGGCCACCCACGAGCGCGCCACGCCGCGCTCGACCATCGCCGCCATCTACGACTACAGCGACGCTGGCGGCGCGCTGATATTCCAGGTTGTGCGCAAAGAGCCAAAGCAGTTTATGCAGCGTCGCCCCAATGGGCAGGGGCGATGGGCCTATAACCTCGATGGCGTCACACCCGTTCTGTACCGCTTCCCTGCCGTCCTGGCCGCCGACCCGGCAGTGCCCGTCGTCGTGGTCGAGGGGGAAAAGGATGCCGACAAGCTGGCTGCCATTGGACTCGTCGCCACGACGAACGCGATGGGCGCGGGCAAGTGGCGAGATAGCTACAGTGAGCACCTGCGAGGCCGTCACATCGTCGTCGTACCCGACAACGACGACGCAGGCCGCAAACACGCCCACCAGGTCGCGCATAGCCTGTACGGCGTGGCGGCCAGCGTTCGGGTGCTCACGCTCGACGGCCTACCAGACCACGGCGACGTGAGCGACTGGCTCGACATGGGGCACGAGGGCGACGAGTTACGGTCGCTCATCGACGCCGCGCCGTACTGGTCGCCGCCGATCACCGCCGCAACCGCCGACGAGCACCGGACAGAGGCGGCGCGTCCGACACTCGACAGCGCGGCCTTATTTGGTCTTGCAGGCGACATCGTGCGGGCTATCGACCCTGAGACTGAGGCGCACCCGGCCGCCGTGCTCGTCAACGTCCTAACCCACTTTGGCTCTGCGGTCGGCAGAGCGCCACATGCCCTCGTCGGCAGTAAGCGCCACGGGCTCAACCTGTTCGCCGTCCTCGTGGGACGGCAGGGGCAAGCGGCCACCCGGCGACCTCGTGATTGACGAGGCGACGACCTGGATTGTGCGCGAGTTGTTCGCCCGCTACACCGCTGGCGGCTGGTCGCTGCGCTGTCTGGCCTTGTGGCTCAATAGCGAGCAGACCGTGCCAGCGCCGTCGCGCGCCTCTCAGTGGAGCAGCGACGCTGTGCGCGCCATCCTGCACAATCCGACCTACTGCGGCCTCGTGCGGTTCAACAACAAGCCGCGCGGCTACTACGAGCGGGCAGCGCCGGGCAGCGACTTTACGGTGCCCGGTCGTCATGAAAAGCTCGTCAGCGTCGAGGTATGGGAGGACGCGCAGCGCCGCCTTGCGGCGGCCCGGCTGCACCCGACGCACAACGCGACGACGCGCACCACGACCGTAGCGGCCGGCCTGCTACGCTGCAAGGTCTGCGGCGCGCCGCTCGTCAGCAGACGTGGGTCCACTGACAACCAACAGGGGCAGTACAAGTGCCTTGCGCGCGTCAAGGGGCGCTCGACCTGCACGGCGTCGAGCTACCGAATGGACCTTGCCCACGCCGCGCTACTGGCACAGGTACGTCGCCTGCGAGGCGCGCCGTGGACACAAGAGGGTGTTGAGCGCCTTACCGGCACTGATGGCTGCGACGAGGCAGACGCGCAAGCAGACATCAAGGCCGCCCTCGACCGCGAGCGCATGCGCCGCCACGCCCGCCGCATGAGCGAACTTGAATATGACCCGACGCCTGAGGAGGTCGCGGCCTTTCGGGAGCTTGGCGCTGAAATCAGCGTCCGCATACGCGGCCTAGAGGCGCGGCTAGCCGACGTGTCGCAACAGGCCGCCGTCGTGCCCGACCTGCGCGCCCTGCACGAGCGGCTGACGAGCACCGAACCTGCCGAGTTTATCGACCGGCTCACGGCCTACGGCGATGATGACGGGCTGCGCGAGGTCCTGCTCGATGTGGTCGAATCGGCCTGCCTTGTCGAGCGTCGCCCTGAGCATAATAGCACATGGGTACGGCTAGAGGTCACATGGACGCCCGCCGTGCAAAAGCTCATCGACGCCGGCCTACTCTGGCTCGACGCCGCACCAGAGCCGCCACAGCTATCCCGGTCGGTAGAGCTTGCCCGCGCCCGCTACCGGCGCTACGATGCCAAGCGCCGTGCGACCGACCCGGGCTATCGCAAGCGTAAGCGTACCAGCACCCTACGCGTTACTTTCTGAAATCGTCGTGGCCTTCGGAATCGGGCACGTAGAAGGCCATCTGCTCGTTGGCGCGCATCTCATAGCGCGCCGCCGCCGCCTCGGCCCGCAACGCCCGGTACTCCTCGGAGCCGTCGCCCGCGTACACCCGGCAGCGGCCGGTGTTGACCATGCCCAATAGGTTGAAGGCGAGCCGGCTCTTGCTCGGCGCGGTGAAGACGAACTGCTCGACCGTGGGTCCGAGCTCGGACGCCAGCCACGAGGCGATCCCCGCGCCCACGCCGGTGGCGTCGACCGCCACGCGGCGGCAACCCCACACCTCGCGCAGCAGGCGGCGCAGGCCGGCCAACTGCGCCCCGTGGCCGCGCCCCGTCCAGCGGTAGTGCTCGACGATCTCCAAAAGGGGCTCGCGCTCGTCGTCCCAGGCCACGCGCCCTATCGTCACCACGGTCGAGTCGCGGCGCGGGCGCAGGGCGCGCAGGGCCGCGTCGGCCGCCTGCTCGTCCTCGCCCGCGATGTCCACGCCGGCCACGTACGCCTCGCCGGGCGCGGGGGCGGAGAGACGCGCGTGGACCCCGGCGAGCAGCGCCTGCTGGGCCGGGGAGAGGAAGCGTCCGAGCCCCTGCATGGCCTCCAGGCGATACTGAGTGCGGACGACGGGGTGGTCGGCGCCCAGACGCGCGATCTCGCCCTCGACGAAGCGCCGGTACGCCGGGCTCAACTCCGCCAGCTGCTCCCAGTCGTACTCGAAGTGCAGCCGCCGGTCACGGCGCCGCTGCTCCTCCAGGTTGCGCCGCCTCACCTTCTCCAGCAGACAATCCTCCGTCCAGGCTGTCCCGTACAGGACGGTGGTGGCGTTGGCGGTGCTGGCCATGGGGCGGAAGTCGCGCAGATACTTGTCACCGTCGACGTCCTGCGCCTCGTCGACCTCGAGCAGCACGTCGGCGGTCGCCCCAACGACGTTGCTCGCGCGGTCCGCCGAGAAGAACAGGACGCGCGCATCGCCCACGCGCAGCGTGTAGCCGTACTCGCCGCGCCAGCGGCCGGCGCAGAACAGGGCGGAGAGCTCGCGCTCGAGGCGCATCTTAACTGGTGACAAGCTGGGGCGCGAAGGTCGGGGCCGTCTTCACGATCTGTCCCCCCTTACCCGCGAAGAGGTTGAGCAGGTAGAGTTCGAGCGCGGCCGACAGCTGGTTTTTGCCCATCTGGCGCGCCATCATCACGGAGATAACGTCGCCGCGCCCGGCCCGCACGCTCTCGACGACGGCCCGCGCGGCCTCGACCTGATACGGGCGCAGCGGCCGTGTCCCCGCGACCGCGGTGAAACGCTCCACATCGGACAGCAGGGACCGCACCCCCGCGCGCCACTCGGTTGTCCCGCGCACGTCGCCTCCTTCGTTAAACGATTAGCCGTTGGCCCCACGTGGCAGCATTCTTGCTATCCGTTAGCGCCGACTTATCCGGGCGCCCACGGATCTCACCTCATGCCGGCCGGCGAGGGGTGGTCGTCCCCGCGCCGCGCGTTGCGCGCCGCCGCGACGGTGCAGGCGCCCCGCTATGGAGGGACAAGAAACAGAAGTCGCCGCCGCGAACAACGCGGCGCGGGCATGAGCCGGCCGCCGGCGCCCCGGGGCTCCCCCGCTTTTAGGGGTAGGTTTTTCACGAAGGAGGGAGATTCGGAGGGCACAGCCCTCCGTGATACCCATCGTGCGGGGGGGGGGGGGGGGGGGGGCCCCCCCCCCCCCCCCACCCCTCCGCACAAAAAACCTACCCTTGGAAGGGGCTCCCCCGGGCTGGCGCAGACCGATGAGGAACAGGGATATGGATCAGGACGTGGCGGAAGACGCGTAGAGCTTCGACGCGTGTGCATGAATTATTGAGAGTGGAGGAGCTATGCTCGTGGGCAAGGGTACGGTGCTGGTAGTCGACGACGATCCGTTTATCGTCGACTTCCTGGAGACGGCGCTGGAGGATGAAGGTTATCAGGTACTGACGACGGTCAACGGCGGCGCGCTGCCGCTCGCCCGCGACTCGCACCCCGACGTCATCCTGCTCGACATCATGATGCCGGGCATGGACGGCGTGGAGGTCAGCCGGCGTCTGCGCGCCGATCCCGCGACGGCCGACATACCGATCATCGTCATGTCGGCGCAAGACCGCCTCCGCACCACCTCGGCGCTGATGCAAATCGACGACCGCTTGCCCAAGCCGTTCGACCTCGATCGCCTGTACGCGACCGTCGCGCGCTGGGCCAAGGCCTCGTGAAACGCCGGGTATGGCGGCGCTGGCCGTCGGAGCAGTCCCGCCTCTCGGCGGCGACCCAGCAAGGGAACAAGAGAAATCAGCAGGAAAACAAGAGGAAAGGGAAAGCGACAGCGCAGGTCACGGCCTGCCCCGTCTGCGCCAGCCCCCTGGCGACGCGGTGGACGGTCGAGCAAGGGCCGGACGGCCCTCGACGCGTGCTGCTGCTGCGCTGTCCCAATGCCGATTGCCCGCGCAGCCGTCTAGGCGAAGGGGCGTGAAGGGCGATTAGCAATTATTGTCAAAAGCTATTGGCCACGTTGTTGAGCGAGGTGGCGACGGCCGGCTCGAAGAAATGGACGGCGACGACCACGACGGCAGCGAGGAAGCCGAGGATCGCGGCATACTCGACGAGTCCCTGGCCCCGTTCGTCACGACGCACCGCCTCCCACAGCGATACCAGATACAGCGCAACGCGCGCACAGCCCTTTTGCATCATTTTTTAGAGTCCTTGCTTCATCCGTTGGTATGAGCATAGTGCCTGCACAAGGCGGCTCGCAGCCTCTTTTCGGCTAGAATCGCGCCCTCCAGATGGTTACTCTTACGGGGCCGAGTTTGGGGGTGGGGTCACGAGGCGGTCGATGCCGTTGTCGCGCGCCCCGGCGTGACCGATCTCGGGGCCGGGGACAAGGGGCGTAGCGTCCCCGGCCTCCGCGCCGAGCAGGCGCAGTCCCTCGGCCTGCACCGCCGCGTCGAGCGCCGCGATGTCGTCGGTCGCCGCGCTCTCTTTGCCGCGTAGCGCGCGTATCAAGGCATGGACCGTGCGCGGGATCTCGCCGAGCTTCTCCTCATCGTCGCGCTGCAGCAAGCGCAGCAGATGTAGGCGCAACACGGCGACCTCGCCCGTGAGACCCTCTTGCGCCAGGGCCTCCGCGTAGCGCTCCCGCTCGCCTGTATCGAGCGCGTGGGCGTAGAACGCCGGCGCTACATCGGGCGTGCGCGAGCCATGCGAGCCATGCGAGCCATGGGAGCGACAGAAATGCTCGTCGACGACGCGGCGCAGGCATGGGCGCCCCGCCCTGGTAACCCCTGCGCAGCGCCGCGTCCCGCCCCCTTCGTTTCGCTTCGCATCCATACTGTCTCGCCGCCTCCTCGCGCACCCTCCGCACAACGCAAAAGGATGGGGACGCTCGTGCCCATCCTTTTTTAGAACAAAATTTCTACGCCGTGGACCATTATAGCACGGGCGGGCCGGCCGTCAAGGAACCACGCGAAGACGCCCCTTACCTCCAAACCCCTCTCCCGTGCGTGGGAGAGGGGGTCGCCTGGCGTGTCGCAGCCTGTCTCCCCTCGTTCCTTGCGGGAGAAAGCGCCCAACGTCGGCTCTGGGTTAGGGCTGAAGACCTACATGCTTCCAGATGGTTTTCGCGGGAGAGAGGGGCCTGCGCCTGCCTTCCCGCACGCGGGACCCTGGATGGCGCGCCAAGGGCCGGCCGCGGTCGGTTGAGCGTGACGCCGCGCGCATCACGTCAGAGTAACTGCCCTGATCCTGCACTAGTCAGCCATGGGTTGGAAGTGGGAGGCGCCTATGCCGCGCTGGGCGACGGCGAGGGGGGCGTCGGTTGATGCCACTGGAGGAGTTGGTCGAACGTACCGGGGCAGCCCTGTTCACGCGCCAGGGCGCGGCCGGCGCGCAGGAGGGCGCGCGCCTCTCGCGGCTGCCACGGCGCGTCTTTCAGCAGCGTCTCCAATGTCTGAGCCAGGTTATGCAGATCGTCCATCGCGCTCGTCCCCTTCCAGGCGGTCCGGGGCATATTCTCGGCGATATGTCCCTCATTACCCCCACTATAGGACGATCTTGCCCCCCGGCACAGTACCCAAAAGGGGGATTTTTTGGCCCCGCCCGGCTGCCCGATCGCATGACGTCCTGCGCGACCCGGGAGCAGGGCTCGTAAAAAGTCGACGACGCCCCTCTCGCCCCAGGGCCTGTGAAAAGTCGCCCAAGCCCCTTCTCGCCCCCTCCGCCCCCTCCCTTACAGGGGTAGGTTTTTGTTTGGAGGGGTGGGCAGCGACGCTGTCTACCCCTCCGAACGAAGGGTATCTCGGAGGGCTGTGCCCTCCGAACCTCCCTCCTTCGTGGAAAACCTACCCCTAAAAGCCGGCCCCTCCGGGGGACCTGGGGAGATGGCGCCCCCCAGACTCCCGCCAACCAGGGCGCGCGCGGGCAAACGGGCTCGGTCGCCCGACGATTCACAGACCCTATGCCCGGGAGGGTCAGGCCGGGAGGGAGGGTTAGAGCTCCTCGACGTACATCTGGTCGAGGCGCAGCCACCCCGCCGCGGCCGTGTCGGGATAGTAGACGGCCAGCCGGTTGAGCGCGACGCCGGGGACGCCGGGGACCCAGCCCGCGTCGGCGAGCCGCCTGGCCTCGCCGAACGTGGCGGCCTCGGCCGTCTCTTGCTGGCCCGCGTGCCCCCGCCCCGCGGGGTCGCGGTAGAAAGTCAGGCGCTGCCGCGCGCGGTCGCCCTCGCGGTTCAGCACGACGGGCTGGCGGCGCATCGACATAAAGGCGAAAGTCTCCAGCGGCGCGTCCGGCCCCAGCGTGCGCTCGCGCCCCGCCACGGCGTCGGCGACCGTGACGGCGCGGCGCGGCACGGGCTTGAAAGCCTCGCCCTGCCCGGACGCGGCTAGCCGCCGCCGCTCGCGCTCGCCCTCGAGCTCGCGCAAGCGCCCGCGCAGGCGCTCGTAGCGCTTGCGCATCGGCACGAACTCCCGCTCGAAAAGGGCGATCATCTCTTTCTGCGCCGTGACCGCACCGTCGATGTCGACGTCGCTCAGTGTATTGAGGGGTTTGTCTTGTTCCATGATCCGAACGCTCCACAGCAGGCTCGCCTACGCCTCCTCGGCTATGCGCGGCGCCTCGGGGACCGTGGGCGGGTGAGGCAGGCGCACGGCTATGTGCAGCTCGTCGAGCTGCGTCCCCGTGACGGGGGACGGCGCGTCGCCCATGAGGTCCTGCGCGCTCTGATTCTTGGGGAACGGGATGACCTCGCGGATGTTGTCCTCCCCCGCCAGCAGCATCACGATGCGGTCGATCCCCGGCGCGATACCCCCGTGCGGCGGCGTGCCGAACTCGAAGGCGCGCAGCATATGCCCGAACTGCGCCTCGATCGACTCGGGCGCCATGCCCATCAGCCGGAAGACGCGCTCCTGCAGGTCGCGCTGGTAGATACGGATCGAGCCGCCGGCGAGCTCGTAGCCGTTGCAGACCAGGTCGTACTGGTTGGCGCGCACGGCCAGCGGGTCGCTGTCCAGCAAGGGCGCGTCCTCCGGCAGCGGCGAGGTAAACTGGTGGTGCACCGCCTTGAGCCCGCCCGTTTCCTCGTCGCGCTCGAACAAGGGCATGTCGATGACCCAACAGAAGGCCAGCGCGCCGGGGTCGGCCAGACCGAGGCGGCCGCCGATGTCCAGGCGCAGCCGCCCCAGCGCCTCGGCCACCACGGCGGGCTCGTCGGCCACGAGCAGCAGCATGTCGCCGGGGGCGGCTCCCAGGCGCTCGAGCAGGGCGGCGCGGAGCTCGGGCGTGATGAATTTGGCCACGTTCGAACGCACGCCGTCCGCGGCGACCCCGATCGTGACGAGGCCCTTGGCCCCGAAACGCTTGGCCGTCTCGGTCAGCTCGTCGATCTCGCGGCGCGAGATCTCGCCGAGACCCGGCGCGCGGATCGCCTTGATGTGGCCGCCGTTCGCGAGGACGGTGGCGAAGAGGCGGAACTCCGTGCCGGCGAAGAGGTCGCCCACGTCGGCGAGCTCGAGGCCGAAGCGCCGGTCGGGCTTGTCGGAGCCGTAGCGGTCCATCGCCTCCTTGTAGGTCAGGCGCGGGAAGGGGGTGTCCTGGATGCGCTTGTCCGAAACAGCCGGCACGAGCCCCGTCATCAGGTTCTCGATCAGGTCGAGCACGTCGTCGCGCTGCACGAAGCTCATCTCCAGGTCGAGCTGGGTGAACTCGGGCTGGCGGTCGCCGCGCTGATCCTCGTCGCGGAAGCAGCGCGCGATCTGGAAGTAGCGCTCGAAACCGGCCACCATCAGCAACTGCTTGAACTGCTGCGGGGACTGCGGGAGGGCGTAGAACTCGCCGGGGTGGACGCGGCTGGGCACCAGGTAGTCGCGCGCGCCGCCGGGCGTGCTCTTGAACAGAATGGGCGTCTCTATCTCCACGAAATCGCGCGCGTCGAGGTAGTCGCGGATATATTTGACCACGCGGTGGCGCAGCATGATATTGTGGGCCATGCGCGGCCGGCGCAGGTCGAGGTAGCGGTAGGTCAGGCGCAGCTTCTCGTCGACCTCACCCTCCTCATTGATGGTGAAGGGAGGCGTCTCGGCCCTGTTGAGGACCTCGAGGCCCGTCGCGCGCAGCTCGATCGCGCCGGTGGGCAGCGCCTCGTTCTCCTTGCCGGGCAGGCGGCGCGCCACCTCGCCGGTGACGGCGAGGACATACTCGGCGCGCACCTCGCCGGCCGTTTGCCAGGCCGCGCGCGAGCCCGCCGAGTCCTCGGGGTCGAACACGACCTGCGTGACGCCCCAGCGGTCGCGCAGGTCGATGAAGATGAGCTCGCCGTGGTCGCGGCGGCGGTTGACCCAGCCCATCAAGGTCACGGTCCGCCCCACGTCGGCGGCGGTGAGCTCCCCACACGTCACAGTCTTACTTATAGACACAATACTATGATTCCTTATCGCAATACGAGGAACATACCACGCCTGACTTTTTGCTATCGTAAGGATACCAAGTGTCTGCAGCTGTTAAATGAGCGTATCGAAAATCTGCTGCGCTTCGGCTATCGCCCGTGCGGATATGAAGGGCAGGTTGTAAACCGTGTCGGTATAGTCGCAGGTGTTACGCCACTGCCGTAGTTGGTTGAGCCTACGCGCGACATCATTTTGGCCACGGGTTCTATAGTGGTCCCTCACTTGTTGATGGTCGTCCGCCGTATAACCGGGCGAGAATCCGTGCTGATCACGAGCGTAGTTGCGGACATGGCAGAAAGCCGCGTAGTAGGCCCGGCTGATGGCCGAACGCAACGCGGCCTCTTGGTTGGAAGGAGCGCCACCTTGGTGAGCGAGGTGGCTAGCGCGAGATACCCGTTCCAGTCAAAGGGCATGACGCGCTACTGGGGTGGGGCGAAATCGGTGGTAATGAGTAGCCAACCAGACGTTTTCGAGAACTCTCCGTCGAATGCCGCGGCCACGGTTTCAAGCCCATCCACAATATGCTCGTCGTATTGCTGCTGACGGGCATACAGGGTCAAATAGGAGTCATCGACCTCGGGGTCGCGGTATACGTCGAGGCTCAACTGAGCATCAGGTCCAACGTAGTTGCGAGTAGCAGCGCACACGCGCGGCAGAGGCGCGGCGATGTCAGGGTACTGGCGCATGTAGCCGCGCACAGCGCCCACATTCGGGATCAGAACGCCGCCAACCAGCAATTGGTCCAGCACGCCCTCGGTATGCGCGTCAACAGCGTCGAGAATCATCAGTCACCCCTTTCCGCACACCTGCATGTTGTACGGCATCATGCGCATAGGCGATGCACGCTCTCACATCCTCCGCCTACCACGGGTCGATCCTTTGTCAAGGAATCATGGTCGCGCCGATCCGGCTAGATCGTGTCTAAATTGTATGGGTGTGTTTCGTTTGAGTGGGGGCTCGCCCTCACCCCCCGACCCCCTCTCCCGTGCGCGGGCGAGGGGGAGGCGCCTTTTAACACAAACGAAACACACCCAAATTGTATCCCATGTAGGTACTGCAAGCGCGTTGCAGGGTACTGCAAGCGCCGCTGGTCAACGGCCAGGGCTCGTGAAAAGTCGACAGCGCCTCTCTCGCCCCCTTCGCCCCCTCCGCCCCCTCCGGGGGAACCTGGGGAGATGCCTCCCCCCAGACCCCCGCCAACGACGCGGCGTGCGGGCAGACGGGCAGCGCGGCTACGCGTGCTCGTGCTATACTCGTGCGCGAAAAGGGGATCGCGCGAGGGCAGGACTGGTGGGAGGACGGACATGACCGAGGTGGTGTGGGACGGCAAGTATACCGCCGACGGCAAGCGCGCTGCTCCCCGAGTTCGCCGGCGGTGTCTAAATTCTATTTGCCGCATTAGCGTCATTCGAGGGGCATGCATAGGGTAAAGGAGTAAAAACGCGAAAAAGTGAGACACACCCGAGGGGCCGCGCTGCGCTATGCTGATTATAGAGTGACCAGCGATCGACGGGCGGAGAGGAGCGGGGAGGAGACGACCATGGCGACGATATCCCAACCAGGGGCGGCGGTGCGCGAGCCAACCCTAGACGACGTGCGCGCGGCGGCGAAGCGCCTGCGCGGCGTGGTGACGCGGACGCCCCTGCTCTACCCCGCCACCCCGGGGTTCCCACTGGCCGGGCAGGTCATCCTCAAGGCCGAGAACCTGCAGGTGACCGGCTCGTTCAAGCCGCGCGGCGCCTACAACAAGCTGGCCAGCCTGCCGCCGGAGGAGCGCGCCCGCGGCGTCGTGGCTTTCTCCTCGGGCAACCACGCGCAGGGCGTGGCCTACGCCGCGCGCCTGCTCGGCGTCCCCGCCACGATCATCATGCCGCGAGGGGCGGTGGCGTCCAAGCTCGAGGCGACGCGCGCGCTCGGCGCCGAGGTCGTGCAGGTCGGCGCGACGTCACAGGAGCGCCTCGAGTACGGCATGGCCCTGGCCCGCGAGACGGGCCGCCCGGTCGTGCCGGCCTACGACGACCCGATGATCATGGCCGGGCAGGGCACGACCGGCCTGGAGATCCTGGAGGACCGGCCCGACGTGGAGGCCGTGATCGTCTGCCTGGGCGGCGGCGGGCTGCTCGCGGGCATCGCCCTGGCCATCAAGAGCGTGCGCCCCGACGTGCGCGTGATCGGCGTCGAGCCGGCGGGGGCGGCCGACGGCCAGGCCTCCCTGCGCGCCGGGCGCATCGTGACCCTGGATCATCCCGATACGGTCGCCGACGGCCTGCGCGCGACGCATCTCGGCGACCTGCCCTTCGCCCTCATCTCGCGCCTCGTCGACGACATCGTGACCGTCACGGAGGAGGAGATACGCGCGGCGGTGCTGGCGCTGCACCGCGGGGCCAAGCTCGTCGTCGAGCCCTCGGGCGCCGTGGCCGTGGCCGCCCTCATGCACGGCAAGACGGGCGTCGAGGGCCGGCGCGTCGTCGCCACCCTCAGCGGCGGCAACATCGACCAGGCGCTACTCGCCGAGTGGTTACAGGCGTAGGCGTGCGACTGTCCTCCCCGCTACGCATGGGCTCGGATGGCAAACCACGTCGAGCGCGACCGAGGGCGTATGCACTGTATGCAATGCGCCCTCACGAACGTGGCGCTCAAGCTCCGCAGTGCTCGTACGCTGCCATGCGACCGCAGCCGCGGACCCGTTCAGCGCCATAGAGTCTGGGCGGCAGCCACTGCGGCGCGAAGGCTTCGCTCCGGGGTCGCGGTTGCGTCGGCCAGGCGTACTGCCGGTTGGTGTACAGATTTGGACCCCGGACACGACACGCCGTTGAAGTCGGGCGAGGACTTACTGACGGTGGCGCAGATGGCGTCGCGCGCGGTGGCGTACTTCCTGTGTAGAAGGGCCGCGGCTATCATGTAGCTTGTGAGGAGAGTTTCGTCCATGCCCATGTACACGCGGCGCCCGGGTCCGTGCCCGCGCCCGCGCGTCTGTCCGCGGCCCGCGCGGCGCCGATGAAAGGGTTGCTGCGCCCGAAAGTGCTGCTCCCGGTCGTGCTGCTGGCGGTGCTCCTCGCGCTGCTGCCGCTCTTCGGCGACGTCAGGCAGATCGCGGCCCTCATCGTGTCGTTCCATCCGGTCGACCTGGCCCTTTTCCTGGGACTGATGATCGTCTACGAGGCGGTGCGCGGGGTACAGTGGCACGTGATGCTGCGGGCGCTCGGCGTCAAGGCGCCGTTGCGCACGCAAGTATTCAGCTTCCTGGGCGGCGAGGTGACCAAGAGCCTGCCCGTCGGCAATTACTTCCAGAACTACCTGCTCAAGCAGTCGCAGGGCACGGATTTCGGGCTCTCGTCGGCGGCCACGACGCTCGTCATCTGGGTCGAGGTCGTCGTCGCGCTCGTCGGGGTGGCCATCCTGGGTATCGACGGTTGGGATTGGCTGCGGCCGCTCATCGTCGGCGGCGTCGTGGCCTTCGTGCTCGTCGCCTGGACCCTCTATGCCTACCTCTCCTCGGCGCGCGCGCCCCGCTGGATGGTCGAGTCTAAGAACATGCGGGCGGTGCTGGAGGGGCTGGCCCACTTCCGCACGGGCGCGGCCGCGCTGCTGCGCCCGCGCATCCTGGCCTCCGTCTTCGCGCTCGGCGCGCTCTACCTCGTCGTGGCGGGCGTCGGGCTCTACGTCATCGAGCAGGGGCTGGGGATCGGCGGAATGACGATCGGCGAGGCGCTGGCCGTCTATTTCTTCAGCCTGGCCACCGGGCTGATCATCCCGATCCCGGTGGACCTCGGGCTGACCGAGGTGAGCGGCATCGGGGCGCTCCTCGCGCTGTTGGTGAGCCGCAACGACGCCGTTAGCGTCATGCTGCTGAACCGCGTGTTGAGCACGCTGGCGGCGCTCGTCATCGCGCTCGTCGCCGCGCTCTTCATGCGCGAGGAGTTTCGCGCCGTCCTGCGCGACCGTCCGCGCCGCCGTGTCCCCACCCCGCGCCAGGCCGCCGAAGAGGCCTAACTTCCGTCAGGCCCATAATGACAACGTTTCTTGAAGTATACGACGAAACGTTGTCATTATGGGCGATGGACGGTTGCCATGTCCGACGATGTGCGCCAGCCACGACTCGATCCTCGCCTCGCACGCCGGCTTGCTGAGAAGAAGACGCGTCTCGATGCCTATCGCCCGCTGCCAGTCGATACCGTACGCCGGCTAAACGACGACCTGCGGGTCACACTCACCTACCACTCCAACGCCATCGAGGGCAACACGCTCTTGCTGCAGGAGACACGGCTGATCAGCGACTACACGACAGCCCATCTCGGTTGGCTCGTGCGCAAAGGGCGGTTGGAGGCTGTCGAGCGCGGGGGCCGGTGGTACAGCACACCGGGCGCGCTCGCACGCTATCATGCCGAGGTCGATTGGAAGACCGGCCCGGCCGTCCCTTCCTTCAACGCAGATAGACGACGGGCGGCTGCGTGCCCATGACGTCGCGATAGAGCGCGGCGCCCTGCGCCACGCGCCGCGCGGCGTAGAGGTAGTAGCCGTCTCCGTTGTCGACGTAGCCCGTCGCGCCGCGCGCGTACGCCCACGCCGTCGCCAGGAGCACGGCCAGCGTCGCCCCGAGCAGCGCCGGATGGGCCACGGCGCCCCAAAGGGTACAGGATAGCTAAACTTTCCTATACGTCCCGACGCCGACGTCGTCCATTATCGAGGCTATTAGGTAATCGAGGCTATGTTAGGTATTGGTATAGATTGTCTCCCCACCACGCCGCGCACCGGCCCCGCGTCGAGATAAACGCACCCTTCGAGGCGTCACGATGAACGACGAGAACCGCACGACCGCCCCCGATACCGCCCCCGTGGGACCGACGCCAGGGATGGTGATGGGCCTGTCCCGCCTGGCGGGCATGGCGGCGGATCGGTCGGCCCCCCGATGCGCTCATCGCCGACGCCATGGCCCTCGTCGCCGACAGCCTGGAGGTCGGGCTCATGCATCTCTCGCGGCGCGAGGGAGACATGATGCGCTACGACCGCGTCCACGACCGCATGGGCATGGGGCTGCCCACGGGCACGGTCGCGCCGCTGGCTGAAACGTACTGCGCGACCATGCTCGCCGCCGCGGCCCCCGCGCTCGTCGTCGAGGATGCGCGGGCCGACCCGCGCTTCGCCGACAAGGCGGCGACCCGCCTGCTGGGTATCGGGGCCTACTCCGGTGTGCCCCTCTATCAATCGGACGGCCAGCTCTACGGCACGCTGTGCGCGCTCCACCCCGCCCCGCGCCGGGTCCAAGACGGGGAGATCGCTCTGTTGCAGCTGGCGGGCCGCATCATCATGGGGGCCGTCGAGACCTCGGCGCGCGCCGAGGAGGCGCTGCGCGCCAATGAAGAAGGTTTTCGGCTCCTCTTCGCCGCGAACCCCCTGCCGATGTGGGTCTACGACCTGGAGACGCTGCGATTCCTCGAGGTCAACGAGGCGGCCGTACGCCACTACGGGTATGCGCGCGACGAGTTCCTCGCCAAGCGCATCGACGATATCAGACCACCCGAGGATGTCGCCGCCCTGGAGACACTGGTACAGGCGCGGCAACCAGACCTGCAGTATTCCGCCGATTGGAGACACCGGCTCAAGGACGGGCGCGTCGTCGACGTGACTATCCGCTCACATCGCCTGACCTTCGCCGGTCGCCCGGCCAGCCTGGTCCTGGCCCAGGATGTCACGGAGCGCAAGCGGGCCGAGGAGGCGTTACGCCATCAGGCCCGCCACGACAGCCTGACCGATCTGCCCAACCGCACCCTGCTCAACGAGCGCCTGGACGAGGCGCTCGCGGCCGCCGCGCGCGGCCGGCACGACGCGGCGCTGCTACTGATGGACCTCGACCGCTTCAAAGAGGTCAACGACACCTTCGGGCACCATGTCGGCAACCTGTTGCTGCAACGGGTGGCCCGACGATTGAGCGGCGCGGTCCGCGCGAATGACACGGTGGCGCGCCTGGGCGGCGACGAGTTCGCCGTGCTCCTCCCCGCCACGGACGTGGCCGGGGCCAGGGCGGTGGCGCGCGCCCTCCTGGCCGTGCTGGACGCGCCGGTCGAGCTGGAGGGCCAGGCGCTGCACGTCGGGGCCAGCATCGGCGTCGCGCTGGCCCCCGATCACGGGCCCGACAGCAGGACGCTGCTGCGCCGGGCGGACGTGGCGATGTACGCGGCCAAGCGCGCCCACCTGGGCCACGCCGTCTACGACCCCGCCCACGACGGGCACGACGTGGCGCGCCTCGCCCTGGCCGGGGACCTGCGCCTGGCATTCGCGCGCGACGAACTGGAACTGCACTACCAGCCGCAGGTCGCGGTCACCTCGGGCGAGTCGTGGGCGTCGAGGCGCTGGTGCGCTGGCGCCACCCGCGCCAGGGCTTGATCCCGCCCGACCGCTTTATCCCGCTCGCCGAGCAGACCGGCCTGATCGCGCCGCTGACCGATTGGGTGCTGGAGGTGGCGCTGCGACAGAGCCAGGCCTGGGCGGGCGACGGCCTCGACCTGGGCGTCGCGGTCAACCTCTCCATGTGGAACCTGCACGACGCGGGGCTGCGGAGACGGTGGCCCGCTTGCTCAGGCGCTACGACACGCCCGCTGGGTGCCTGTGCCTGGAGTTGACCGAGAGCGTGGTCATGGCCGACGTGGAGAGCAGCCGGGACGTGCTCGCCCGCCTGGACGGGCTGGGCGTGCGCCTGGCGGTCGACGACTTCGGGACCGGCTACTCGAGCCTGGCCTACCTCGCGCGCCTGCCGGTGGACGAGCTCAAGATCGACCGCTCGTTCGTGCGTCACCTGACCACCGACGCGAGCGACGCGACGATCGTGGGCTCGACGATCGGGCTGGGCTACTCCCTGGGGCTGACGGTGGTGGTCGAGGGCGTGGAAGACGCCGAGACGTGGGCGCTACTGGGGCGGCTCGGCTGCGACACGGCGCAGGGCTACTACCTCAGCCGCCCGTTACCCGCGGTCGAACTGGAGCGATGGTTGCGCCAGCCGCGAGCCGTCGCCTAAACAAATCGCATCAGCTCCACTTCGCCACAGCCGGCTTTGAGCGCCTCTGTTATATATCCTAATTGTGACGACTCTTAGCCCATCCCGCGGCTGTTAGCGGATACAATCAAGGTATACTCTATCGACCGTACGACGGATACGTGAGGATATGGCCGACGACCACGAGCTGCGCATCATCTTTATGGGCACGCCCCTGTTCGCCGTGCCCTCGCTGCGCGCCCTGCTCGACCTGCGCGACGTGGCGGGGCGCGCGGCGCGCGTGGTCGCCGTAGTGACGCAGCCCGACCGCCCAGCCGGGCGCGGGCGGCGCGTGCAGCCCGGCCCCGTCAAGGAGGTGGCGCTGGAGGCCGGCGTGCCCATCTTGCAGCCCGAGCGGCTGCGCCGGCCCGAGCACGTGGCCGCCCTACGCGACCACCGCCCGGACCTTGTGGTCGTGGCCGCCTTCGCACAGATCCTCTCGCGCGACGTGCTCGCCGTGCCCACCCGTGGCTGCCTCAACGTGCACGCCTCGCTGCTGCCGCGCTGGCGCGGCGCCGCGCCGATCTCGGCCGCCATCCTCGTCGGCGATAGGGAAACAGGGGTTACGATCATGCGGATGGACCCCGGACTCGACACGGGTCCCATGCTCTCCGCGCGCGCCGAGCCGATCCGCCCCGACGACACGACGGGCACGCTGACGCCGCGCCTGGCCCGACTCGGCGCCGACCTGCTCGCCGAGTCGGTCGGCCCCTACGTCGCGGGGACACTGCAACCGCGGGCGCAGGACGAGGACGGGGTGACGCTGACGCGCCCCTTGCAACGCGAGGACGGCCGCGTCGCCTGGGCCGATACGTCGGCCGCGACGGTCGCGCGCATGGTGCGCGCGTACGACCCCTGGCCCGGCACGTACACGACGCTCGAGGGGCGCGCGCTCAAGCTCTGGGCGGCCGAGGCTATCGACGGCCAGGGCGCGGGTGCGACGCCTGGCCGCGCTCTGACGCGCGAGGAGGCCCTGCCGCTGTTGCACGGGCGCGGCCTGAACTGGCCGCAACTCGTCGTGGCCGCCGCCGACGGGCTCGTGCTGGTGCGCCGCGTGCAGCCGGAGGGCAAGCGCGCCATGGGCGCCGACGAGTACCTGCGCGGCCAGCCCGGCGTCGCCGGCGCCCGGCTCGGGGAGTAGCGACGGTGCCACCTCGGGGAGTAGCGACGGTGCCACCTCGGGGAGTAGCGACGGTGCCACCTCGTGGCTTACGTCCCGGTCGTCTGTAGCAGCGCAACAGGCTACTGTCGTTGTTGGCTCGGGCAATAGGTATGTCGTGTCGCACGCGCTGTTCGACAGACTGCGGCCGCGACCGGATTGGACTACACTATCGCTCGGGTTGCGCTGGCGCCCGTGGTCGGGGCTCGGGACCAACCGAGTGTCGCAACATTAGCTCACCACGAATGGGACAAGGACGAGAGATGACAGTCACAGCAGCCACGGCGACCACGGCAGCCACGGCAGCCACGGCGACCACCGTGGCGCGGCCGGCGCGCGCGGACGCGGCGGTCGAGCAGACGTGGGACCTACAGGGTCTCTACCCGGATACAGCCGCCTGGGAAAAGGATCTGGCCCGCGTCGACGCGATGCTCCCCGACATCGAGCAGTACAGGGGGCGGCTCGGCGAGGGTCCAGACGCGCTGCTCGCCTGCTTGCGGCGGCGCGACGATCTCCTCCAGGTGGCCTACTGCGTCGAGTGGTACGCCTCCAACAGCCTCTCCGAGGACCAGGCCACCCGGCGCGGCAGGCCCTCGACGACAGGGCCTCGGCCCTCTCCGCGCGCGTGGGCGCCGCCGTCGCCTATATCGATCCGGAGATCCTTGCGCTGCCCGCGGGGACGATCGAGTCCTACCTGGAGGGCGAGCCGGGGCTGGGCGTCTACCGGCTCTACCTAACCGACGTGCTGGACGAGCGGGCGCACACGCTCTCCAAGGAGACCGAGGGAGCCCTGGCCGCGCTCGGCGAGCTCTTGCAGGCGCCATACGACATCTACAGGAACACGGCCAACGCCGACGTCGCGTTCGACCCCGTGACGGACGAGCGCGGGCGCCTCGTGCCGATGTCGCTCTCGGCCCTCGGCAAGCTGCAGCAGTCGCCCGACCGGGAGGTCCGGCGCGCCTCCTACGAGTCGGCTCTGCGCGCCTTCGACGGGCATAAGCGCACCCTGGCCGCCTCGTTCGCCGCGGCGCAGAAACGCGACGTTGCGCTGAGCCGCCTGCGCCGCTATCCCTCGGCCCTGGCCGCCGCCCTGGCCCCCGCGCATCTGCCGGAAAGCCTCTTTCACACGCTCGTCGAGGTGTCCGAGCGCGAGGGCGGTCCCCCGTTCCGCCGCTACATGGAGCTGCGGCGGCGCGAGCTGGGGCTGGAGCGGCTGATGCCCTACGACCTCGCCGCCCCGCTCGACCCCGATCTCGAGGCGGTGATCACCTTCGACGAGGCCTTCGCGATGGCGCTGGAGGGCCTGGCCCCGCTCGGCGAGGAGTATCGCGCGGTGCTGGAAGAGGCGCGGCGCGAGCGATGGGTCGACTGGGCCGACAACAGCGGGAAGCGCAGCGGCGCCTACTCCTCGTCGTGCTACGGCTACCACCCGGTCATCCTGCTCAACTGGCA
>JAABVA010002265.1_pt1 | contig 19363 bp, 15 predicted proteins | sample 5560331 | NCBI WGS metagenome assembly JAABVA01 (sample SAMN12812661, study PRJNA571458) | rock metagenome | isolation source: Antarctica rocks | place: Antarctica: Victoria Land, Mt New Zealand sud | collected 2016-01-07 | reverse complement strand
CAATTCTTGATAATAATCTTGTTGAGATCTCTGTAGTCAACACATAGACATAAGCTCTCTTCATTTTTTAAGACAAACAGAACTGATGCTTCTGCAGAGCTGACAGAATGTTGTATTTATCTCTTCACTAAAATGTTGTCTAGATATTCTCTAAGCACTCATAGCTCTGTTTTCAACAGATTATAGAGTGAATCATAGAGTAATTCATGTCTCTTTGTCTCTATGACATGATCATGACCTTGATGAGATAATAACTTGTCAGCATTCTCTTCAGAGAACACATCTGCATATTTGTCATATTGCTGAGATAGTGTTGACATTTTGTCAACAACATGTACAGCAGTGGTTGATGAACCTGATTCAGGCATCATCAACAATGCATAAACAGCAGATTGATTTTGAATGTTGTTGATAAACACTTTAGACTCATCAATAATTAGAGACATTTGTTTTATCTTATAGTGCTATGTGCACAAGTCATAATCAATATGAATGTGTTGTCATTTCAGATCTAAGAGATCAAAGATGAGTTTAGATTCATTCTTATCTAAGATATAGAACAACTACTCTTCAGTTTGTTCTTGTTCTTAATTGTCAGTGAGTCTATGCTTTACTTAATATACATCATAGCAGTAGACATGTTGTTTCTTCAGAAGCTTTGATCTCAGAAGTTCTGCATCAACTTATGTCAGTTAATGAGTGACAGCATATCACTAAGACATCACATTGATCTCTGCTGCAGTGTTTAACAGTACATTAACAGAGATTCAATTAAATTCAATTTAGACTTGATCTTTCATTACAATGCTAGATTTCTTTATAATTCCTAACCTAATTTTTGTTACTGAAGCACAGTCAACAAAGCTCTGTCTTTTTTTGTCTTGACTACATTAATCTTGATGTGATTAAGATTTTTCAAGAAACTTCTGCAGTTCTTCATGAAATGGCCTAATCTCTCACAGTTATAGCAGCCATTCTTCTTGACATCAGTCTCAAAATGGGATTTGCCTGCATTATCATGATGACTTAATTTCATAGCCTCAGAGTTGAGACAATTATTCTGCTGTGACTTGACTGCCTGAGTGAAAGGATGTGAACAGTGCTCATAGATTTTCTTAATGATGTGACTTTAAAATGTGCAATCATCTGCAGATCACTAATTAATCTCTAGTTTAGCAGTCAGAGCTATTAGACTTTTTCTTATCTTTAAAAGATCTTAATAGTTGATTAAAGCTGCTCAAATCTTCAGTTAAAATTTTGTAAAGAGATGACTTGTTCTCTGTTTCTTTATGTAGCTTGAGAGCTAATCTTTCAGCATGCTGAGATATGTTGTAAAAGCTTAAACTAATTGAATAAATTTCTGCATAACTTTCAAGTATTTCTGTACTGTGCTAAGCTCACAGTTCACTGAGTTCTCAATGAGATTGAGCAGAAACTCTAAAAAGAATATTCATGATTTGTTATTCAGAAGTTTGTTCTCATTAATGTGATGAAATCATGCATCTCAAGGTTCTTCTGCTAAGAACTGCATGACAAAGAGAATTTTATTATGATCACTGAAGAAGTTTTCAGAAGTTAAGTGAAATGCTGTCACAGCACTGTGTATAAACTCAATATGTTCACAGATGAACTTTTCATTATATGTGAACAAATTCTTTAGTCATTGTGTTCATTTTGCTGAAAGTGCATACACAACTTCAAATGCATGTCACTTCATTGAACTCAAAGAGCTAATAGAAATATAAAAAGATTCTGTATGCAGTTCTCTCTCAGATAAGACTTGAGAGTCTTCATCTCTCAGAAGTTCATCAATCTTGTTATGCATGTTAGATACTTGCAGTTCACAATTAATTTTCATGAGTCATCATCTTTTCTCATCATTGATCTGTCTAATTTCAGTTAAACAGATCTATTCATCTAAACATTAATTCTTCTTCTCTGCAATCTAAATAGCAGCCTGAATCTCTGCAGATTTCTGTTCTTTAGAAGTCAGTTAAGTCTTAGTATAGTTAAAGAATGACTCTGCTTCATTTTGCTGACTTTTAGTCTGCATATTACAATGTAATGAATTGTCATTCTTTGAAAAGAAAAAGTTGTTAAAATTGTGAATTCATGAGTCTCTTATCTATAAGAGGCTGATGAGTAAGGTATGCAGCAATGTGAGACACTATGTTACAACAGCTATTCAATGAAGTTCTGATGTTAAGATCTTGTATTGATAAAGACTAACAACTAAGAAACTCAAAAGATTTGCATGCAAAGACTGTCTATATAGTACTTTGCTTACCAATTATTGTGTGAGGGGTTCAGCTATGGTTTGGTATGAGCACATAGTGATATCATGACAAAGTTCCTGTCACTATGGTTGCTCATGGCTAACAAGGCATGCAAAATAAGCAAAAAACCAGCTTTAAAAAAACCTAATGGTCACTCTATGTAAAGCATTATGTATTGCAGTGTAATGTTAAGAGATTTGCATCAGTCATTTAAAGTGAACTTTAATTTCATTTTACTGTTGCTTTATACAGCAAGAATCTTTGCATCAATCTGAAGTTTAATCTTTAATTATCATTCTTGCAGTGTCTATAAGATCTTATTATGTCACTTTAATATATCATTTATATCTTTTAGAAATAATTATCTACTATCTTCAGAAAGTACTGATATCTGTTAAATGACAAAAGTAATGAATTATATATGTTAATAAAGATAAAAATAAAAATGTTAATCTTTTTTTTGCTTATAGTGTGATCTTACTTGTTAATGAACTTAATTAGAGCATAAATCTCATATACATTCTTGTTATTCTCAATGATAAGAATTAACTTTTCAAGAATTGTCATCTTGTAAAGATTACACAACTTTATAGAATTAAGATAAGCAAATTATTGATGTTAAAGTCTATAAGTCTTGATCTTTTCATTCAATAACACAGTGTCAACATTTAAAGAGTCAGTCATAAGATTATGCTCATAAGTTTAAATATGTAAGCTTGCATCTAAAGCAGTAACAGAGAAGACAGTCTCTAAATGTAATGTGTACATTATAGATATTAAAGTAAATTCATTAAGATTCTTTGCAATGTATTTAACTATATAGACTTTATCTTACTTTAATATTTTTATTATAGTTTTGCTGTACTTATCACACATTTAAAAACAGTGTTGATTAAAGCTCTTATGCAGTTTTATTTTGCACATTTACTTTCTCAACAGAAGATTGATCTCAAGTTTAGATATGTAAAGTGTTGAACTTAATCTCACAGAATTTTTTAACTTAACTTATATAATAATTACTTCACAATAATGAGAGTATAAATGTCTCTTTTTAACTTTAATTTACTGACATCTCATTTATATAAGAAAGTCACTGAAGAGTTAAAGTTAATCAGTTATATATGAAAAGAATTTAGATTCTGTAATTCATTTAAATTTAAGCATTTTACTGACAGTCTTCTTAAACAGAGCAGTGATTTCATTGTTAGGATTTTTTTTCTTTTTAAATTTAAAGAAGAAGTCATCATCATTACTGTTATTAATTTCTACATCAAAGACTCTGTATCTCTTTTCTTTTTCTTTATAGACTGACTTTCAATACAACTTAACTGCAGTCAATCTATGCAGCTTAATTACAGTCAATCTATATATCTTCTTTTAAATATTTTGCTTAACATCAAAAAGAAATTCACAATCTTTAATGAAGTAAGAGTTGTTGCAAAGAAAGTACTTAATAAAATAATAAGAAAAATGATTACTGTCTGAGCTGAATGATCTGTAATAATGTTGCTTAATATTAACTATATAATAATTTAATGAATTGCAGTTCTAATTCATTAAACATTAATTTCTCTTCTATTTATCTATTCACAAAACAATGACAGTCTCATCAATCTTAAACTGTGTCTTTTTTTTTTAAAGCTTTTATAAATCTTTCTTGATGTCTAAATTGTTCTGAGCATTGATGACATTACAGATTACAATATATTTAACTGATAATGCTTAAAGCAGTATTTAAAATCATTGTTTTGATTTAAATAACTTAATTATGTCAGACTGAGTTGCAGTGATCTTTTTGCTAAGTTTACTTAAATAAATTTATACTTCTTCAATAAATATATTCTTTAACATTTTATATTCAACAAACTCTGTTAAATATTGTCTTTCAGTCATCTGCAGCTTCTTTTTATACTTAAACTTTAATATATCTTAAACATTCTTTGTGTTAATTTTATCTGTCAGATATTCTTGATCATCTATATTTATGCAAATAATAAGTTAATATAAAGTCTTTACATTAATTTTCTAATTTTTAAAGCTGAGACTGCTGAGAAAAAATGAGTCTAAAAATTCACTAATTAATATATTAACTATTAAGATTTTAACAACATTTTATAGATCTTCTTCTATCAATTATCTTCTTATAAGAATAAATCATTGATTGCAGTTCTTCTAAGTAAGAATTAAGATAAGTTATTGCTTTATAAAGAAGTCATTGAAGTTTATGATGATGATAGTTGACATATAGTATAAGAAATGAATAAAGTAAAATAACAATATATATATTGAAGATAATATAAGTAAAATAAATAAAAAGCTTTTATATCTTTTATTTTGTAAAACAGTAATGCTTATTTATCTTAATGACTTATATTAAGTTATTAAAGAACAGTACTCTTTGAGTAACTATAAATGCTGATTTTTGCTGAAATTAATTCTTTATAAATCTTTTAAATTAAATATACTCAGCTATTGCAGAATAGTGCTTTCTGAGCAATTATAAATGTTAATTTTTGCTGAAACTGATTCTTTATAAATTTTTCAAATTAAATATACTTAGCTACTGCAGAATGCTGATTTTATTAAAATTAGATTTATTATAAATCTCAATAATTAATGATACTGCTAAAGTTAAATTGACTGTGAATCTCAATAACTGATATACACAGCTATTGTCAGTATACTAATTCTGTTAAAGTCAGATTTATTATAAATCTCAATAATCAATAATACTGTTAAAGCTAAATTAACTGTAAATCTTAAAAGCTGATATACTCAACTACTATTACATTAAAAGTATACACTTTCTCTGAGAAGCTTTTTGCTAACTTAAGCTTATAATTTATTAAAAGAAATGAATATTCATACTATATTATACTGTTTAGTGAAATCTCTAAACTGTGTTGTTTATGAGCACATCTTGATTAAGAGAGTTACAGAAAAAGTAAAAAAAACATTAACTGCAGTTAATGTAAATAAAGTCTTTATTTAGCTCTTGATGCTAATTTTATCTTGCTTTATAGAAGCAGCTAGAACATCACTTCTCAACATTTTTTTTTTTTTATTTAATATATTAAATTATCTTTTATCTTTTCTGTTTTACAAATCTTTCTAATCTTCTTCTTTATCAATTTCTTCTTCTTTTCAATCTCTATTTCATGACTGTTAACAACCTTAATTTAATCATCAATTACTTTTATAAAAGTGCTTTCTTTATTTTTATCTTTTATCATCAAAGAAATTAATTCTATCTTTTATTTTTCAATTAAAGTCTTCATTTTTTATTATAAATACTGATAATCTCTTTTTATCTCTTTAGCAAGCTGTGTTCTAACTTGCTTTCAGAACTTCTTGATATTTAAATTATATATTAATTTATTTTTTAAATATATTTACATCAATGTAATATTCTTATCTGATAACAACTTAATTCTGTAAAGAGACTGAGCAAAAGAAAGAATGAAAATCTTAATAATCTTAGTGATCTTAATGTTAAAAAGCATAATTGATTGAATACAGTAGAAGATTAAAATAAAGTTAATTAATATTAAAATTGATGTTGAAAGAGTTTGAGAGAGAATAGATGACTGTGAATTGTTTAAGAAACATATAGAAATCATAAATTAAATAAATTATTTAATAAAGACTTTAGCTAAAGACTTAAAGAGACTTTAAACATTAGAAAAGTTGATTTGTTGCTTATATGAAGTCATTATTTAAGTTATTTATATGTATATAAATCAATTACATCATCAGCAGCATGCAGAAGACTTATTGTTGACAAAGATTTGTTTAATTTATCTATTTAATTTTATTGATAAGATTTTAATCTGAGTTGTGACTTAATTCTTACTTATAACTGTTGTAAGCAAGAATCAAGTTCTACTCTCTATGACTGCCTGAAAGAGCTGTCTCTAGCCTGATTAAGAACTTGTTTAAGAACTTTTTTTGTGACAAAATCTTTCTATTTGTCAGATCAACATTTGCTCTGATCTGAAAGGCATCTTATCTTAAAAAGTTAGTTTATGCTGACCTAAAACTCTCTTTTTCTCTCTGTCATGTTGGAAAAAAAACACCTTCTTTAGCTTAAAATGAATTTTTGAAATAACTTCATCAGAATTACATTAAATAAGCTTAAAATCTAATCAGTAATTCTTCTTATTGTGCTTTATAACTTGATATAAATCACAATGTCAGAACTTTCATGATCAGCAGTAAATGTACAATTCTTCTCTTTATTAAAGCACATCACTCAATTAAAACATGAAGCAACTCAACTTTAAATCTTTATAAATTCAAAGATCAAGAAAGACAAATTTAAGAAGATTCTTTAATGAATTTACATTAAATTCTTTGTTAAATCTATTTAAAACTTTATAAAAAGAGTTTTAAATCAATTTAAAACAGTTTAAATTGTAGTTGATCTGAAAGCTTTACAATAAATCATGAACACAATACAACACAATATCACAGTTACAAAGAACATTTTAAAGACTTTTATTAACAAAAACTCTGTATTGCAATTCTTCATCATTATAGAATATAGATACACACATATTTAAGCTTAAATGACAGTAAATATATTATCATTCTTAACAACAGTGTTTTTTTCATCATCATTTAAAGAAAGAAGCATCATCACAGATCTTTTCATATTTAATGATTACAGAATTGTTATTAAACTCATTAACACTGTTTTCATTAATTATTGATGCACTCTCTTATTAATCACACTACACAACTGCATTAACAGTCATATCTACATCACTATAAATTAAAACATCATTACTATTAAGATTGTAACTGTTAAGCAACTGAAGTCAGATAATTTAACAATATATGCATTTATAATGACTGAAAAAGAGTCATTACAAAGTAACATTAAATGAATTACATCTTTAGAAGCAGGCAGCAAGATAATTATTATTATTTATGATGTCATTGTGCACAACATATTGATATAAAGCATCAAAATGAAAGATCAGTAAGTCATAATGATATATATATAGACAGAAAATTATAAGATTGAAGTTAAGAAAAATATCTTAATCAATTATATAGAATGACTGTGCAGCTTAAAATGAGCAGTAGAATTTATGATGATAAAATTTATAAATGCAGAATACATCAATTTAACATTTTAAATCAGATTGATTTGAAACTCTGAGTATAAGAAGACAGAGTTATATAATTGAGTTTGTTGCATTTAGAAGTGCTTTAAGTGTTATAAGTATGATTATATAAGTGCTTAATGTAAGAATACTTAAAAATGCAGTATATATATAGAGAGTCATAGATTTAAGAATTGTCTCTTTAAGAATTTAGAATTCAACATTAGAAAGTGTGTAAGCTGTGAAAGCTTATATAAAACATAGAACAATAAGTATTCTGAGTTTTAAAAAGAGACAGTGTGCATATAGATAATATGCAACATTAAGCAGACTCAGTAACAGATATTAATTTAGACATTAATTATTAAATTTAAAGAAGTCACACTCTTAAAGACAGCTAATAGTGAAGTCAGTAAGATTAACATTAATAGTTACAGCAAAAGCATTAACAGCAACAACAGTGACAACAGTGACAGCAGCAGCAATATTAGTGAGAATGTAATATTTACATTATATACAACAATAAGTAGTGATCATGAAATCATTAATGAACTTTATTTAACAATATTTAAGATTCTTATAAGAATCTCATCAATTCTGACATCAGCTCTAAAGACATTCATTAATGAAAATGAAAAGTAATTAATATCATTTACAAAAACAGCAATTACAGATGTAAATTGAATCTCTTTAAAATTAATGAATGAAAACAAATCTAAAAGAATTACAATTAGATCTCTGAAAATGTGAAAGACAGATGCTGCAATAAAGACAGTAATAAATTATTGAAGCATTAAATTCTTTAAATATTAAATGAATTTAAAGAGCAGTTAAACAACAGAAATTGAAAATGTCTTTAAGTAGAACTCAGTGAGCTTGCTGTTTATTAATTAAGATGATTTTACAGTAAATATTATAAATATAGAGACAACATTAACTTTAAAGATTATAATGATGATGAAATAATGTTAATATACTTAAACTTTGTCATTTTACAGTACAACACAATGAAGTTAAAAGACAAGATCATGACATTTCTGCTTTAAGATTTCATCATATAAAACTATAACATACTGATTATTCAGAAGTCATAACACAATAAATACAACAACAATACTTATCATTTCTGTAAAAACTGATTTTATCTAATCTATTTAAAATTCACAAAAGAAAAATCAACTCAAGTCTGTTTCTATATTAATTTATGACTGAACTGCATAAATTGAATAGTTTAAACATACAGCAGAAATCTTATGACTCTGAAGATTCAGTATACTGAATATAGTCAATTTAAGTGTTTATATATTCACAATGTGTACAGAGAAGCAGTTAAAGAGAATATTACAGTAACTTTAAAGTAATTAAATGATTTACTGAAGAATAATCACTAACAACACATTATAGTGAAAGACTTCAATCTGCATCATTTAATATGAAAATGTCTAAGAATGAAGAAGAACTCATAGACAGAGCAGTTAATATAAATAATAAATAAATAACAGCTCTCTTTGCTCTTACTGTAGAGCTCAGTTACATGAAGATTTCAGTAAATGTATAGCATTATAGATCTGATATTAAATAGCTCAGACATTATTTAACAATTAATTAGCTGTAAAATATAATAACAACATCATAACTTTAATTACTACTCTATTATTACTCATCTTCTGCTGTCTGCAGCAGAGATCACATCACAATTTTATTAACAGTGAGACAGAGCAGACATAAAGCTTTTATAATAAATTTTAATAAAATAGTTATTAATGTCATTTTATAACTATAATGAACTCAATATAAAGCAATACATAACTGTCATTACAGAGACAATTCAGATCACAGTGAAGATAATAATATTAATGTTAACTCTTAGTAAATGATTAAAGTCAGAATTTGATCTAAAAGCAAAAGAGATAATAAGAAAAGTAAATAAAGCTCATTATTATTGATAAAAAGAGTAAAGCATATATATTTAAAAGATGTACTGCTGAATCTGCAATGAATAGACTGAGTGTAGAGTCAGGTTGAGTCAAAAAAAGTGTACCTGACCTGAACTTACACTAGAGTTCAGGTCAGGTTGAGTTGAGTTTATGCACAGATCAATTCTACTTATATCTGTGCAGATTAAACCTGAGAACCCTAAGCTAGTCATTATGAGTAAGGTCAGAGCTAGAACTCAAAAATGTAAAAGCTTATTAATTGTTATGGTCATCATTCTGATAGACTTATTGAACACATAGATTCAGCAAGCTACACCTTGAAGATATACAGCTCAGTATAAGTTCACAGTGCTTATAAGTGAGCTGAGTAAGCTAACTCATAATGCTCATGAATGAGCAAGATAAGCAGTCTGATATATAGACAGATCATCTTTTTTAAGAAGATGAGCATGTTCAATGACAATCTTTATTTAGCATCTGCTATCTACTGATTAACTTTAACATATCTAAAAATTCTCTTATATCACAAGCTCTAATCTCTAGACCCTATATCAGAGAAATCTCTGATCAGAATGTAATATATTGAACATTCTTATGATATAAGCATGATCTTCAGCACACAGAAAGCAGTCTTTATCAGTATGATCAATCTTTAAAGTCTTGAAGATCTATAAGAGATGAACAACATACTGAAGATATTGATGCTGAATGTATTCAATGATGAACATAGAAAGTTGTGAAGCTTCTTAATAAAGCTCAATCTATACATAGATTTCAATCAGAAGAAGTTCAACTTTGAAATGAACAAAGATTTATACATGATAGTCTATTTTAAAGATACAGTGTTCAACTGAGTCAACCTCAAACTGTATGAGTTTCTAGATAAGTCATCAAAGAAATAAGATATCAACAAAGAGTTGATCTTTGATGACTTTAAGAAGTTTAAGAAAGAACTTTGAAAGACTTTTGAAGTAATTGATGAAAAAAGAGCAGCAAAATAACAACTTTATACATTAAAAATGAATAAGTCAGCAGCTAAGTACTTGATGAAGTTTCAGTGCATTGCAGTCTTAACTGACTGAGATGATGATGTCTTAGTATTGCAATACTATTGAGAATTGAGTAAAGATATTAAAGATAAGATAGTCTGAAGAGACTGATCTGAAGAACTTTAAGAGATAATAGATATCTTCATTAACATTGACAGTCAACAGTGAAAATGACAGATGAAGAAGATGAGATCTTATACAGCTTTAAGAATGTGAAGATAATGATTCATCATCAGAATGCAAGAAGACTCAATGAATCTCAACAATATTAAGAAGCACAATCAGAAGTTACAAGCTAGATCAGTGAAGCATGAATGTTATGATAGACAACTCACTAAGTCTTATATTTAATGAGCAGAGATTTATAAATGTTATAATTGTGATAAATCTGAACATCTTGCCAGAGATTGCAAGAAACCTTAATGACAGAGAAAAGAAGTTACAATGATAAACTCAGTGATAATGCATGATTAACTGAGCTGAACAGCCTGCTATGATGATAACTGCTTTGTGCATATGAGCAGTAAAGATGAAGTCAGATGATGATTACAGAAGCTTAAGAAGAGATACAGTATTGATTATGTTATAATGAGCAAATTAAAGAGATTAGCTATTTTAGAGAAAGTTGTCAGAAACAACTCAGATAAGATTGAAGAGATTAATATTTGTAGAACTTAAAAGATAGATACTGCAGAAGCTTAAGAACAAGAAGATTCTATCTAAATGTATCTGAATTTGAATGCAGACTCAGAGAATGTCAATAACTGAGAAGTTGACATGAGATTTAAGCAGAACTATGAGCATCTCAAGAATTGACATTTAAAATGATGTAAAAGTCTGCTAAAAGAACAGCAGCAGACACTTTAAGAAGAAGTCATCACTAATAAATAATACAAAGCAGAAATGACAGCTGTATAGCTAGAAGAGCTAATGACAATGATATAATTTACAATACAAGATTGAGAAATGTTAAAGCAATTAAGAAAAGATTATGAAATTAAGATATGTCTATTTACAGATTATGTGATGTTTACAGAAGAACATTGAATATACATAGAAAAGTACATGTCATCTGAGTTTCTCAACAAAGTAAAAGCACTAAAGAATTTCATTCAATGCAAATATGATCATTATGAGATGTATTAACACTCAGAACAAATCATCAGAAAAGAAACTGATAATTACACAAAACTGATTATAATCAGTGAAGAACTGATATGATTCAAAGAACTATAAAGAAAGTTTACTGAATCATGAGACAAACTTTAAAGCATAGATAGAGCTCAAGAAACTTTAATAGAAGCAAAGAGCTTAGAGAAGTTAAAAAATCTTAAGCTTTCTCAGTGAGATTAGAAACAAAGAAGCTTTTAATGTCTTAATGAACTGACAATGATCAAAAGATATGAGTTGATGTTGAGATATTGCTGAAGAAATGACTTTAAGTGATGATAAATTTGAAAGCAATCAATAATTTTATCTTGCAAAAAGTGATTAAATGACTAGAACTAACACTGTGATGAGTGCCTAAGCTCACACAAGTGTATATGGTCAACAGAGAATATGAATGAATTTATAAAGAAGTTTATATTGAAGTCATAATAAAGAATGATTCATAGAAGTTAAGATTAGATGTTCTTAAGTCAGTTAAGTATGACACTATACTAAAAATGCCCTGATTACACAAAAAGAATTTACAGATTAACTGAATCAATAAAGAACTCTATGCAACAGAGAATGTATATAATGTCTTTAAACAATCAGAAAAGAGCTTATCAGAGTATAAGTCTTGAAATCATGAGATACTGCTACTAAAGAAAAGAGAATCAAAGTGAATGTTACTTTATCTTATGAGTAAAGATTAACTGAAGAAAGTCTGAGACTATCTTGCTGAGAATTTAAAGAGAGAATTCATCAGATCATTAAAGTTATCAGCAGAATACTCAATTCTGTTTGTATTAAAGAAGAATGACATCAAGCAACTTTATGTTGACTATAAATAACTCAATGAGATAACTCATTGAGATAGTTATTCTTTATCACTGATAAAAGAGTTGCAAGACAGACTAGAGAAAGCTAAATAATTTATGAGTTTAGATCTGAAGAAAGTGTACTATCACATATGCATGAAGAAGAACAAAGAATGAAAAATGACATTCTAAACAAAATATGAACACTATGAGTACACTGTTATGTCATTTAGGCTCAAAAACACCTCAGTTATCTTTCAGAGACTCATCAACAATATATTGAGAGAATATCTCAATGATTTTGTAATCATATATCTTGATGATATTCTGATCTATTCAGACAACCTCAAAATGCATTACAAATATGTACATAAGGTTCTAACAAAGCTCAATGAATGAGCTATGTATGTGAAAAAGTTGAAAAGCAGATTCAAAATCAAGAAAATACAGTTTTTAAAGTATGTCATTTGATCTAATCAGATCAAGAAGAATCTTAAAAAGATAAAGACAGTTTGAAACTGATTTACACTGTGAAAGATTAAGAAAGTACAAGTCTTTTTAGAATTAATGAACTATTATTGAAAGTTTGTACTTAACTACACAAGAATTGTGAAATCTCTTATGTGTTTAATATACAAGAATGAGAGATGATATTGAGATAAGAAACAGAAGAATGTGTTCTGTGTATTAAAGAAAAATCTTAGTGAAACAGCACATCTATAAATACTCAATTAAGTATGCAAAAAGATATTGAAAACTGATGCATTAAATTTTGCAGTTAAAGCATGTCTATATCAGATCAAAGATGAGCAGAAGAAGTCTATTATGTATTGATTTAGAAAGTTGTCAAGACTCAAGAAAAGATATAAGATTTATAATAAGAAACTTCTTGCAATAGTGAAAGCACTGCAAGATTAAAGACTTTATCTTGTAAATATAAGTAAGTCTATTCAGATCTTTATGAATCATAAGAATCTGAGAAACTTTACAATAATTAAGCAACTAAATCAATGACAGATTCACTGAGTGAAACAGTTAGCAGACTTTGAATTTCAGATTTATTACAAGAAGAATAATAAAAATGATGATGCAGACACTTTAAGTAGATGATCTAATCACAAAGAAGTGAAAACAATTTACATTGAAATTCTATGCAAAGATGAGAAAGAAACACTCATAAAAGACTTAGCAGCAACATTTAAGATGAAGAATGCTTTCTTGACAGATAAAGAACTCATTAAAGTGTGTTATGACAGCTGAGCTGATGAACATTTAGAAGTTAAGTGTACAGAAGATCTTGTACAGAGAAGATGCAACATAGATGATCTTTACAATTAAATTATAGAATACATTGTCAGATGTGATTCATATTGATGCAATAAGATTCAGAGAGATAAGCATTATGATGAGATAACACAATTAAATGCACTGAATGCACTCTAAGAGTCTGTTATCATGAACTTTATCATTAAGCTATTAAAGTTCAAGAACTTGACATAAGAAGTCAGATTTGACAGCATATTGATCATAGTGAATAGATTAATGAAGTATATGATGTTCATTTCATTCAGAGAGACTGCAACAGCATCAGTATTGATGTACATTATACTGCAAGAATTAATCAGCAATCACAGATTATCAAAGAAGTTTATCATCAATAGAGATAAGCTGTTTACAAGTAAGTTTTGAGAAATGTTCACAGCAGAACTCAAGATAAAACATAAGATGTTGATGATATATCATTTATAGATGAATGAACAGAGCAAACAAATGAATTAGATAGTTGAGATGTACTTGCAGCATTATGTCAATGTAAAACAGAACAATTGAGTACAACTGCTGCTGATGATACAGTTTATGTACAACAATGTGTGAAATGAAATCACAGAAAAGACATCATTTAAAATAAATTATGAATATTATTTAAAGATTTAAAGAGACTCATGAATGCACAGATCTTGAAGTCAGAAAGTGATGTTAAACATTGTAGAGCTTAAGAAACTGTATACTGATCTTATAAAGAGAATTGAAGAGCAGAAGAAACAAACAACAGAGATAAAATCATATGAGATTGATGAGAAAGTATATCTATGAATAAACAACATATGAATGAAGAAGAAGAGCAAGAAACTTATAAATAAGAACATTGAGTCATTCATGATCAAGAAAAACATCAAGGAGCTAAGCTATGAGTTAGACTTATCTTAAGAAATGTAAATACACTTAATATTTTATGCATCAATGCTTCAACAATGCAATCAGTTCATATCACTTTAAGTCACATCAATGTCTATTGAACTCAAAACTGAATATGAAGTAGAAAACATTCTAGAGAAGAGAATGATTAGTAGAGAAGCTTATTATTTTGTTAAATGAAAAGAATATGATGCTTTAGAAAGCACATAAAAACTTAAGAATAACTTATTTAACTGTGTGAGAATGCTTCAGCAATTTAAGAAGAAGAGACTGTAGAGATAAGATCATCTTAAAAATTTAAAAATAAGAGATTTAAAGAATTAGAGTTGTTCTTATCTTTAAAAACATCATCATTATCACCAGCAAGTTTGCAAGCAAGACAGAGTGCCTTCTTAGTAACTTTATTTTTTATATGTTTTAATGTCTTATAAAGACAAGCAACTTTAGCAAAAGTCTGTGTCAGTTCTTTCTCAGCAACAGACAGATTGAACTTAAGTTTATTGTGTATATAGTTTAGAGATTCTCACAATACATTAATACATGAATGATTGCAGTGAACACACTCAGCATACTTAGAATGATTCTTTATCTTTATGCAGAGAATTGAGAGACTGAAGCAGTAAAGATAGACAGTTAACATTAAATTATTATCTTTATTAATGAATTGATAAAGATAAAGATGATTATACATTTTGAATGACTTCATCATGAAAAGCTTACAGATTACAAAGGCAGAAACTTTTATTTAAATAAACTTTAGAGAATTAGTGTCTGAAAAGAGAGAATGATGTTATGATCATTATTCTGATAAACTTATTGAATATATAGATTCAGCAAGCTATGTCTTGAAGATGTACAGCTCAGTATAAGCTCATGATGTTCATAGATGAGCTGAGTAAGCTGACTCATGATGTTTATAAATGAGCAAGATGAGCAGTCTGATATATAGACAGATTATCTTTTTTAAGAAGATGAGTATGTTCAATGATAATCTTTATTTAGCATCTGCTATCTACTGATTAACTTTAACATGTCTGAAAACTCTCTTATATCACAAGCTTTAACCTCTAGACTCTATATCAGAGGAATCTTTGGTTGAGATGTAACATTAATATATTAGTTATAATAAATTACACCTTAACTAGTCATATAGGGATAAATTACATAGTCACAAGATATATTACTGAATAAGTTATGAAAATCATGACTTTTTGTGAAGGTGCACATTAGAAACACACATTAGTAAGCATGTGTATGTGCTTACTTAGTCAATATATATGCTTACTAAATGCATACAAATGCTTACTAAGTCTATATATAACTCACAAAAAACCTGTAACTCTATGCAGGTCAGGTCAGATTAACTTACACCTAACTTAACTAAATAAAAGTTAATTTAACTTAACTCAATATCTGAACTCAACTCTGACTCACATGACCTATAGGCAACCTGCGCACTCAGTCTAGCAATGAAAAAGAGAAGAAGTTAATAAAATTAATGAAAATGAGTTACAAAGAATGAATAGAGACAGTCTTAAAGAATTTTCAGAAATTATAAAAATTAATGAAGTAAATTAAAAATTATAAAGCTATAAATCAGACTTTTACTTCTGTTCTGAAATAGACAGAAAAGCTAAAACTTACAGAACTGCAGAACAAGACAGAGCTACTTTAAATAATCTTTTTTTTAACTTTTTTAAAGATAAATCTTAGCAACATTGCAGAATATAAGTATTCTGAACTGATATTTATGTCTTTAATTATAGAGACTGAACTAATAAAGATTATAATGTAAGCATTAAACAATAAGACATTAAAATTAAATAATATATTAAATTGAGTTTTACATTAAATATTACTGCAACTATTTTTACTGCTGCTCTCACTGTACAACTTGTATCTGAACAGCAAAAGATATTTAAGAATCTTTAAACATTTCATTACAGTGATGCTGCAAAAGCTTAATAAAGAAGATTATCAGCAATTTAAAATATATTAATTAATAACACTTTTAAACATTATAAATAAGACTTTAAAGTTCATAATGACACACAGAATAAGCTACATAACAGAGATCTATTAATTGCTATTTAAAATATTGTTGAAAGATTAAAAAATTGTGTTTACAGAGTAGACAATTCACATATTGCTAAAGTAGATTTACAGAACATGAAAATTAAGCATATCAATTACATTATTATTAATGCTGAATGTATCAGAAGTCTTTAACAATGTCTTTTACAAAAGATTATTTTATAATTTTTAAAAACATCATCTATTACTGAAGATAATGAACTGAATAGAAGACTTTCTGAGAAAAAGAATATCAACAATAAAGTTATTAAAATATGAGTTAGAGAGCTTTATCATTCATATAAATATATTTTAAAGCTTATCATTATTATTCATTCTATATCTATTCTACAATGCTGACATACTGAATCTAGTCAATGACTTACAGCTTTGAGTCACAGCAATAAGTTAAATTGATGATGTAAACATCATAATAATAAAAAAATCAGCAGAGAAGAACTGTACTGCTTTATACATAGTGCACAGCTACACAGAGCAATAAGCTTAAAAATATGTCTCTATTTTTATTTTAATTAAGTATAAGTTCATTTACTTTATAAACTGTTTTATAAGATATAACACAACAGCAAAGCTAATTTTAGATACATATACAGTATAGACATCACTGATATGCAGAGTGCTGAGAGTCATTTTGAACTTATATTTAAAATGAAATGTATATATATAATATATTTAAATCTAAATCATAACAAGTCTTAAAGATCTAGCAGTATTGACAGACTTTATATAAAGCTTTAAGCTTAAGAATTTATAAAGATTTTATGTAACAATGATGCTGTCATAAATTCTGTACTGCTGCTCAGTCTAATACAGCTTAGACAGTGAGTACAGAACAATTATATAACAGAAATAAATTTTTTAAAAACTGATAGTTATATAGTGATGAGTAGAAATCATTATAATGAGAATTTTCTGCATAACAGTAAGTTCAGTATTAAACATAGAATTCTTTCTTTTTCTGATGAAACAGCAATTAAAGAAGACACTGAAAGAGTTTATACTCTATATTATTACTGCATTAATTTATATTTTAATAAAGAAAATTAAATCTAACTTTACAAAGAAGCTTTGCTGAAAGAGTTTACTGAAATGTCTGTAGCTTTATTATGAATTGTAGATATAACTTTCATTAAAAGTCAACTTGAAATTTAAAACACTTTATATTGTATTATTATGATGAAATGACTTAATTATTTACATAAATGACAATGTAAATGAAGCTGTCTGCAGATACAATATTAACAAACTCTGTCAGAATTGAAAGATGTTGAATATTTATATAAATGATAATGACATTAAAAGTCAGATAAATGCAGTAATAATGATACTGAAAAGAGATCTAAGATGTATAATATATATAAGTATAAATAAGATATTCACAGTATATATAGTGAAGCTACAGAGTCTGATTATGATGATGAATATAATAAATGCAATAAAAATAATAAAATTAAAACTCTAAATAATGAACATATATATAGATAATTAAGCAGCAATTTAATCAGTCATTAAACTGAGTATACAGTCAGATCAATATTTACTGCAGTGCATAATAAAGAAAATAAATAATCTATAAAGTTAAAAGATTCAGATATGAATCTGATGAATATTGATGTATATAAAGATATCAGAAAATAAAGAAATAAATAAAGTGATTAAGACAGCAGTTTAGATTAGAGACTTATACACTGAGAAAGAATAAATTATAAAGATTTAACATTTAATTATTATTTGTAAGACAAGACTCTGTCAGCAGATAGTAAAAGAATAAATTAATGATTAAAAAAATGAAATAGTGAGATAAATTATATTCAGCATAAAGCAATAGTTAAACAGAAGAGTGTTGAATAAATATACAGAACTTTATTAATTTATAAGCTTTCTCATTATTTAGATATGTATAGAGAAGATTGACATAATTTATTATTTTTATATTATAGATTGAATGAATTCTTCATGATGTCTATACAATCTGAGCATTTAGACTGTTCATTATGTACTGATGAAATGTTTATAAATTTAGAATTTAAGAAAAAAATTACTAAGATAAGTCAATAATACAAAGAAGATTCTATAAGACTCAGCATTAATTAAAGTAATCATTATATTTATGTTATAAAGCAATCTTCTGAGACAATTTCAGACTGTAAAAGAGACATTAGAAGATCTGATATTCTTAGATGCAGTTTAAAATGAGAAATTCAACAATTATACATTTCAGACTGCAGAAAAAACAATTAGTTATTTATAACAATGTTTATTCTTTATTGATGACAGCTGAAGAAAGGCATTAGCATTAGATCATAAGAAAAGAAGATTAGCAAGCATCAGAATTAAGAGAAACATGAAGAGCTACAGAAGACAAAGTTAGAATTTGTATTAGTTAGTTAGTTCATGAGATGACAGTGATGATGACAGCAAGGTTGAGTAATGAGGATAAGATCAGTATGTGCTAGCTGCTTGTAGTTATGTGGTGTATGGCAGCCTAGGCAGCCTCAGTCACCTATGAATCAATCAATCAATCAATCAATCAACCCCTGTCATGTTGGTTGTTCGGTTTCGTCGTGGGCGTAGACAGGGAACGCAGCACCTGTAAGATGGTCAACGGCAGCACTCGTGCTTCGCAGGCCGATTCATACCCGATAGAGAGCCCACCAATATCACGAAGATTGCCGATATTCGAAGAGCCAGTCTCCCATCATAGTCATTATGGTAGCCCCAAAAGCCTACCTA
>JAABVA010002264.1_pt1 | contig 19379 bp, 19 predicted proteins | sample 5560331 | NCBI WGS metagenome assembly JAABVA01 (sample SAMN12812661, study PRJNA571458) | rock metagenome | isolation source: Antarctica rocks | place: Antarctica: Victoria Land, Mt New Zealand sud | collected 2016-01-07 | reverse complement strand
ACTTCCTCAGTTTCAGGGCCAAGGCTATTCACCTCAATCATATAATTCTCAGTATCAACAAGAGCCTCAATGGCAACCAAATTCTCCAAATCAAGCCTACAATCAATGGCAACTACCTTATCAGAAACCTCTGACAATAGCTGCATCGCTAAACAGCCAGTCAAACATGTACAGTGAAAGAAATAACAATAAAGACAGATATAATAAGAGTCAATATGATAAGCCTAGACCTAGAACATATGTGGTGAAGAAGCAAGAGGAAAATGAGGTCAATAATGAAGAAACAGAGAATCCTGTCAAAATAAAGAATCATAAATCTAACTATCACATCACAGACCTGAACATGGATTTCTACAATGTCAAAGCCTATAATCAGAAAGGAAATGAAGAATCAGAAGTCAACTTTGTGACTATCACTATGATTTCATGCTGCAATTGCCATCAGTCATTTAAGTCTAGAAACATCTTATTTTGTCATTTTCATTTCAGAACAGCCAAAATTGCACACTGTTCTATGAGAAAGGCAACAGCTAAATCTTCAACAACAATGTTGATGAAGTCTTCAGGCAAATTACTCAAAATCATGCCTATCAATTCTGTTGTTGTCATCAAAGACATCAGAACTGGCTATGGCTTTCACAACTGACATTATGTTATGGCTAAGACACAACTATTGAATGAGGCTACACCAGAACCCATTTGCCTCAATACAGGGTGCTTGATCACCTTACTTGACTGTACATTTTTCAAGAGCCAACATACAAAAGTGAAAATTCACACTATGATTATGTTCATACTGATATGAGAAATCAGCTCTGATAAGCATATGACTAGCAAATATGTCATAGTGCCTATCCATCTAGCAGGCACTGTCAAACCAAATCAACAAGAAGTTGAAGCCATCATTACTTGAGAGGCTCACCTTGTTGATGGCCTCAAGACTAAGATGTTAGTAGAAATGAATATCATGAAATCTGAGCAAATCAACATTATCATCTCAAAGCAACAGATCATCATTGATATCTGTCAGAATGCTGTCATACTGATTGAGGTTTGTCTGCAAAGCAGCCCTATTAAATGTATCATTCATGTCAAGTTCAACATAGTCATTTCACCACATATCAAACAGCCTATCTCAGTTCATCACATTAGGCATTTACCTGAACAAGACTTCTTATTTGAACTCAAAGACTCATTAAACTTAGTCTTATATGCTCATATGATTGATTTCAGCCTTTCTGCCATTATAACTCAAAATGAGTCAGATCAACCTATCAGCATAAGACACAACCAAAGGTTAGGGCATCTTACAGAATTGAACTATGAAGAATGTTATCATGTTGTCATCAATGAGTCTACATGGGACCTGGTGATTCAAAGAAGTGCAGCCACACTTTAAGTGATATGGCTATGCTGTCTATGCTGCATCACTATGACAGCAACAGTACCTGAACCTTCATATGAATCTGAAGAATTCATCTTAATCTTGAAACCTGAGTTTAAATCAATGAAAACAGTCCTATTCACTGGTGTCACAGTATATGAAGACATCACTACAATGAAAGCCTTATCTAAGGTAGTAGATCAGTTTCCTGCAGTATGAAAGGATTCAGACAAATTTGTGAATTTGTCTATGAATAACTGAATGTGAATATCTCTTAAGTCAAATTGAAATGACAAGGTGTTCAGAAAGGCTAGGATATACTCATTGAGTCTAAGGGATCATGAGGTAGTGAACAAGACTTTTAATGAATTGCAGAAGCAGAACTGCATTGTCTGAACAGCATGAGAAATGCTGTTTAGCTATTCAGTCTTTGTGGTATGAAAGACATTGGAAAACAGCACACAGAAGAGTCAAGTTGTGGTGAATATTCAGAGCCTCAATGCAGTCACTATACTGAATGCTTATTTACTATCATTGCAGGCCAACATTACAGCTGCTGTTAAGAACATCTTCTTTATCAGTGTGATGAATTGTGTCTCATTCTTTTATCAGTGACAAGTTTACTCAGACAATAGACATAAACTCACTGTCATCAGTCACTGAGGACAGAAGTCATTCAATGTGGCTGTGATGAGATTTAAGAATTTGCCCACCTATGTTCAAAGACAGATTGATCATTTACTTCAGTTATTTTAAATATTTGCCTGCATCTATGTGAATGACATTGTCATTTACTTCAAAATCTTAAAGAAACACCTTCATCACCTAAGTGCCATATTCAGTCTGTTTGTCAAAAGAGACATATTCATTAAGCTCAGTAAAGTCTTTTTAGAATACCTCACTGTTCAGTTATTGAGGCAAAAGATCAGCTCACTGAGGCTGACTACAGACAAAGAAAAGCTCAAGACAATTGTCTGTTTGATGTTTCTGCATACACTTAAGAAGCTAGAAACCTATCTAGAACTGATGGGATGGCTTTGTCAGTTTGTACCACATTACACTGCAGTCACCAAGCCTCTTCAGAAGAGAAAGACAATCTTGTTGAAGCCTGCATCTAAGGCTGAAAATTCACATAAGTCTTATGTCTCAAGGACCAGTCTAATGAAGTCAAATCCAGCCAAGATTGCCAGCTTCAAGATGCTTCAATCACTTCTATTCAAATTCTCTTATCTCATTCATTTTGATTTGATCAAACACCTCTATATCAACCTGAATGTGTCCAAATCCTTTGACTTTGACATCATGATATATCACATCAAGAAAGAAGTTCATACCAATATAAAGAAAGACAACTCATCAATAGCAAAGACCTTTCTGTTAAAATCATTCATACAATCCATTATGTTTCTGAGCAGGCTCCTCAAATCAGCTAAAACACACTATTGGCTCACTGAGCTCAAGCTCATCAGCATGATTTGAATAGTGCAAAAAGTCAGACATCTTATTGAATTGTTAAATCTATTCACTATTATTCATACAGATCATGAAGCAAATGTAAGAATAGTGAAACAGATCTCTTTATCAATGATGTTGACTGAAAAGCAAAATCTCTGCCTCATGCATGCAAGTGAATATCTTCAGCACTTCAATCTGAACATACACCATAAGTCTGAAAAACAGCATATTGTGTCAGACACCTTGTTGCAATTGGCCTCAACAATGCTGCCTGAGACTGGTATGAAAGAGAATGAACTAGACACTTTATTTGTGGTGAACACTCTATTTGTTGAGACATACATCAAAATGTCAGAAGAATTTCAGAAATGCCTTATTCAAGGCTATGATGAAGATTCAGCATGACACTATACAATTGATGTTCTCAATAAGAATAAGAATAATGGCAGTAAGAACACTGCCAATCTTCTGTTTGAGTGAGGCAACAACAGTGTTATATGGCACTGAAGTCTCTTCACATCAGATCACATCTTTAAACCTTGATGACTAGTCATTTCACATTCACTTTATAAGAACATCTTTTACATAATACACACTCAGAATGATTATTCAGGCTTTCAATGCTGTCTAAACAGACTTCAGTCAGCCTTTTATATTAGATGAGTCATCAAACACCTTAAAGACTATCTGCTTCACTGCTCTGAATGTCTAGTCTTTCAGACACATCATCACAAGTCATATAGTAGTCTGCAGTCAATACAGTTGCCTTCAATTCTGTTTCACACACTGATCATAGATTTCATTCTGACCTTATTCTCATCTGAATCTGAAGAATTTGATTGTCTTCTTTCAGTCACAAACAAATTCAGTAAACAAATCACTTTGATTTTAGAGCAATTAATATACACTGTAAAACAGTGAGCTCACAGCCTTTTGATTCACCTATACCTTACTGATTGAGACCTATCTAAGGCTATTGTTTCAGACCACAATCCAAAGTTTCTCTCTGAACTATGAAAAGTCTTATTTAGAAAACTAGATGTAAATCTATTCTACACAACTGCATATCACCTTCAAGCAGATGGCCAGAGCAAACAAACAAATCAAATAATTGAAATTGCCTTACATTTCTACCTCAACATCATGGCAAAAGCAACAAAATGATCTAAAAGCTTACTCTTTATTCAGTCTAACCTTAATAACATCAAGAGCAACTTCATCAGCAAGACACCTAACAAGACAGTTTATGAATTTAGCTTAAATGTCATCTTCACTCTTAACATTGCTGCTGAAAGCATTCTGCCTCTGCCAGCCTCCTGAATTGAAGTTGCTGATGTGGTAGATTTTGCCAAAATGAACATTAAATATCACTATGATTGAAAACATCAGCCTTTAGTCATGTGAGTTGGCAACTACATGTTATTATGGCTACACTGTGAATACTTCATTTCAGCTATAACTAATAAGAAGTTAGAACAACAGTATGTTGAATTCTTCTGAATCATCAACTGAATAGATTAATTAATCTATAAACTTGATATTTCATCTCACTGATGTGTCCACTCAGTTTTCACTGTGGCCCAACTCAAGTTATGCTCTTCACTCAAGAACAATTTCTTCAACCATTCATGCCCTGAAGAATCATCTATCATCTTTGTAAAAGAGAATACTGAAAGCTGAAAGTTCTTTGAGCTGAAAAGATTACTTAATTGACAAATCATCAGACAAGGATGAGGTCAGCTTATTACACAATATCTTGTGCACTGAAAGAGATATGAGCCTGAATATGATACATGGCTTTCACTGAAAAACCTAGAGAATGCAACAGATCTAGTAAAGGAGTATGACAAGACTTTTCTGCCTCATATCAGTATGATGAAGACTATGGGCATATCAGTGAAGAAAAAGACATTCAGGTGAAAGGCAATGAGTTAACAGCAAGGTTGCTGTCTTGTTTCTTTGCAATGAGCAGATTGTCACAAGACTATTTGCTTTGAGAGCCTTGATTGTCTCTGCCTCACTTCATGCTCACCATCTTCTTCACAAGCCTATTGCTTCTACCCATTCAGGCATTCAGGTAAATGCCTTATATGATGCTGTTGCTTGACCTGCTGCTTGCCTGGCCATGAAACTGGTGTATATATAGAGAAATATTCTCACCATAGCTAGATTTCAGCTTTTTACAAACTCATGACTCTGACAGAACAGCTTATCTTTATTGATGATAAACTTCTTTAATAGTCTGTGATTGCTAATTAATTTTCACAATATGATGTATATCAATATTAATGCTGTTGCAGTCTCTCTGAATGAAATGAACATCATGTACTTCATTAATCTATTCATTATGATCAATATGCTGTCAAATCTAACTTTCTATGCTGAGTCCTTGAACTTTAATAGCTTAATGATAAAGTTCATGATAACAGACTCTCAGAGTGCATTCAGTGCATTTAGTTATGTTATCTTATTGTAATGCTTATCTCTCTGAATCTTATTGTGTCAGCATAAATCACATCTGACAATGTATTTCATAATTTAATTGCAAAGATCATCTATGTTGCATCTTCTTTATACAAGATTCTCTATACATTTGACTTCTAGATGTTTGTCAGCTCTGCTGTCATGACATACTTTAATGAGTTCATCATTTATCAAAAAAGCATTCTTCATCTTAAATATTGCTGTTAAACCTTTCATAAGTGTTCTCTTCTTGTCTTTACATAAAATTTCAATGTAAATCATTTTCATCTTTTTGTGATCAGATCATCTACTTAAAGCATCTGCATCATCATTCTCATTATCTTTCTTATAATAAATCTGAAATTCAAAGTCTGCTAACTGTTCTGCTCAGCAAATCTGTCATCAGTTTAGTTGCTTAATTGTCATGAAGTTTCTCAGATTCTTATGATCTGTAAAGATCTGAATAGACTTGCTTATACTTACAAGATAAGATCTTCAATCTTGCAGTGCTTTCACTATCATAAGAAGTTTCTTATTATGAATTTTATATTTTTTCTTAAATTCTAACAACTTTCTAAATCAATACACAATAGACTTCTTCTGCTTATCTTTGATCTAATATAGATATGCTTTAACTGTGAAATCTAATGTATTGATTTTCAATATCTTTTTACATACTTAATTAAGTATTCACAGATATGCAGTTTCACTAAGACTTCTCTTTAATATACAGAACACATTCTTCTGTTTTTTATCTCAATGTTATCTCTTGTTCTTGCATATCAAACACATAAGAGATTTCACAATTCTTACATAGTTAAATATAAATTTTCAATAATAATTTGTTAGTTCTAAAAAGACTTGTACTTTCTTAATCTTTTGCAGTGTAAATCAGTTCTGAACTGTCTCTGTCTTTTTGAGATTCTTTTCAATTTAATTAAATCAAATAATATACTTTAAAAACTGTATTTTCTTGATTTTGAACCTGCTTTTCAACTTTTTCACATACATAGCTTGTTTATTGAGCTTTATTAGAATCTTATATATGTATTTGTGATGCATTTCAAGATTGTCTGAATAGATCAGAATATTGTCAAGATATGTAATTACAAAATCATTAAAATATTCTCTCAATATGTTGTTGATGAGTCTCTGAAAGGTAACTAAGGCATTTTTAAGCTTAAATGACATAACAGTATACTCATAATGTTCATATCTTGTTCAGAATGTCATTTTTCATTTTTTACTCTTCTTCATGCATACACAGTAGTACACTTTCTTCAGATCTAAACTCATAAATCATTTAACTTTTTCTAGTCTGTCTTGTAACTCTTTTATCAATAATAAAGAATAACTATCTCAGTAAGTTATCTTGTTGAGTTATTTATAGTCAATACAAAGTTACTTAATGTCATTCTTCTTTGATACAAACAGAATCAGATATTTTGCTGATGACTTTAATAATTTGATAAATTCTCTCTTTAAATTCTCAACAAGATAGTCTTAAACTTTCTTTAGCTAATTTTTGTTTATAAAGTAAAGTGACATTCACTTTGATTTTCTTCTCTTTAATAATAGTATCTCATAATCTCAAGACTTATGCTCTGATAAGTTCTTTTTCAGTTGTTTAAAGACATTATATGCATTCTTTATTATATAAAGTTCTTTATTGATTCAGTTAATCTGTAAATTCTTTTTACATAATCAGAGCATCTCTAGTATAGTATTATACTTAACTGACTTAAGAACATTTAATTTTAACTTCTATGAATCATTTTTTATTATAACTTCAATATAAACTTCTTTATAAATTCATTTGTATTCTCTGTTGATCATATACACTTATATAAACTTAGATACTCACTGCAGTGTTAGTTCTAGTCATTTAATTGCTTTTTGTGAGATAAAGTTATTGATTATTCTTGAATTTATCATTACTTAAAGTCATTTCTTCAGTGATATCTCAACATCAACTTATATCTTTTGATCATTATCAGTTCATTGAGACATTAAAAGCTTCTTTATTCTTAATTTTGCTGAGAAAGCTTGAGATTTTTTGACTTCTTTAAGCTTTTTGCTTCTATTGAAGTTTCTTAAGCTCTGTCTCTGTTTTAAAGTTCATCTCATGATTTAGTGAACTTTCTTCATAGTTCTTTGAATCATGTCAGTTCTTCATCAATTATGATCAATTTTATATAATTATCAGTTTCTTTTCTAACAATTTGTTCTGAGTGTCAGTACATCTCATACTGATTATATTTGCATTGAATGAGATTCTTTAATGCTTTTACTTTGTTGAGAAACTCAGATGACATGTACTTTTCTGTATGCATTCAATGTTCTTCTGTGAATGTTGCATAGTCTGTAAATAGACATATCTTAATTTCATAATCTTTTCTTAATCACTCTGACATTTCTTAATTTTATATTGTAAATCATATCATTATCATTAACTCTTTTAGCTATACAGCTGTCATTTCTGCTTTGTGTTGTTTATTAATGATAACTTCTTCTTAAAGTATTTGTTGCTGTTCTTTTAGCAGACTTTTGTGTCATTTCAGATGTCAGTTCTTAAGATGCTTATAATTTCACTTAAATCTCATATTAACTTCTCAGTTATCAACATTCTCTGAGTCTGCATTCAAATTCAGATATATTTAAATAAGATCTTCTTGTTCTTAAGCTTCTGCAGTGTCTATCTTAGAGTGGCTGTCAGGTCAGGTTGAGCCCAGATTTTAGAACTCAACTCAACTCACTGAGCTTTACTTTGCAACTTAACTCAACTCTGTGCAGAGTTAAGTTTCAGACAGAGTTGAGTCAGACTATTCTTGACAGCTTAAATTAAATCAAAATTAGTTAACTTCTGTTATTAAGCAGCTTTATATTGACAGCAGCTACTATTGCAACATTTTCAATTAGCATTGTGCACAACTCTTCTTGTTTAACTACATGTCTGCTTTACAAGCATTATATGTGAGCATTATTAACTTAATTATCAGATCACTCATTCTCTACAGAGCAAAAATACATTGACTAGTACACTCTATCTTTTTAGTAAGTCTGCAACATATAAAAGATTACTTTCATCTTTTTCAATTCTTCTAATATCATCAGATTCTCTTTCTTATGTAGCTTGACAACTATATTATAAATAAGTCATGAAAGAAATTCTTAATATACAAGAACTTATACTTTCAAAAAATGTACAAAGATATGTCTTACTTGTCTTCTACAAATTTATAATGACTAACTGATTTCACTTTAAGCTGTCATTGTACTGATCAGAAATCTCTTCAATCAGTAATGAGAAGAATTCTGAATTTAAAGTGAAAGAATACAGCTTCTGTCAATATTGCTGCTGCTGCATTGCATGAACTGATCAGAGAGCATTAAAATTGAGCATTTTAATTTAATTTAATGATGCAATCATATAACTCACTCAACTCTTTTTGTGCAGAAACTGATTTGAAAAAAGAAGAGTTATTAATGATTCAATCTTTTTCTTTAAAAATGTCATGCTTGACAGCCTATTCTTTGCTTTCATTTTATAAGCTTAATTCTGTCTCATAAATCTTCATCTATAATTTATATTCTGTTCTCTCTGATGAATCTTGTGTTGTCAGATTTATAAGCTTTAAAGTCTACTTAATATTTTTTTGTAACTTTGACTTTTGTTATGACTCTGTTATGCTATACAATATAATTTTAATGTCAGTTTCTTTACTGTGAGAAGATCTATACTTAGTAAAGAAATTGCAACTAACATAATTGAGATACTACACTTTACAAATTGTATTTATTGCTTTAAATTTCTCAGATAGTAGCTTGAGAAGAAATGATCATGAATCAATAAATCTGAATAATTGTGTAGCTTGATTTAAATTGATCTTAATTATCTACAAATTCACTGATAACAAAAACACAGCATTCATGTAAACAAATAATAGTATAAAGACTTAGCAAGTTCATTTATCTTTAACACAACACTTTCTACATTTTTTTTCTACAGAACATCTTACTTTTTGTATTAAGCTTTTTATATTTTCTTTTTGCATCATGTAAGTAAAGTAAGTAATGAAGAGATATGATGCTGACTTTCATTTTAGAAATACATCATTAGAACAGAGAAAACTGAGTGTAAAGATTATCTTTATCAATGTAGCAAAAGCATCAGACTTCATATCTTTCATTACTGAATCAAATCAATTCATCAACATAGCAAAAGCATCAGACTTCATATCTCTCATCATTAAATGAAATTAATTCATCAACAAAAGAACACATTCTATCAATACATTAGATTTCTCATCTCAATCTGAGAAGAAGAGAAAGAAAAAGATCAATGAAATTAATTTATCTGTCTCAGACATTGCTGCACATCTGAAGAAAGAAGACTTTGCTGATCAATAAAAAAGAATAAAAGCACTCATTAACTACTCTGAATTCACATTCAATGCTGCACTGTCTCAAAGTACTTCAGCTGCTTCTTTCACTTCTTTTGACTCAAAATCTAGTATGTAACTTCACTTATTATAATGCTCAATTATAACACACAAAGTATGTACTAAATCAGAGACTAAATCATATTCAAGAACTCAGAAACTCTTCATTTATTCTTTTATTAAGTTCTTTACATTCTGATATCACTCAGAAATTAATCTCATCACATTCTTCAGTGATCAATACATTCATAGATGCTGATATTGAAGAGACTTAAGAGCAGAATGATATGATAATGAATAGATTGAATACAGATTTTAAACATAATTCAGAATATAAGAAGCTTAAGATGAAGATTTAAAGAACAAAATATGCAATCAAGACAAGAAAGAAAATTGTTGCTAAGAGATATGTAGAGAATGAGCATGATGAATATTAATAAATAATTATAGTGTTTTGTATCAGACTTTAACTTCATTTGTAGTGATCTTTCTTACAGATCAGAATGTAATGACTGAATAAAAGAAAAATGAAAATACTGCTCAGCAAAACAACTTAATTATAGCTGTTAAAGAAACACAAGCTCTGTGTGAGCTTCTTGAAGCAAAGAGTGCTTTCTCAATAATTAAAAAAGAGATATATCAACTTCATTTAACATTTAATTTATGCTGATATAATTAGATTGAAAAAGCAGACAAGTATATTTAAAGCTGTTGAGATAACTGTTTAAATGAAGTAGTTAAGCATTAAGAACAAATCATTTAATTCAACAGCTATAAACAACTTATTACAGCTAAAAATAAGAATTCAAATCTTGCTATGTAGGTTTTTAATAGCAGCATACTCAATTCAGAGCACATAGCAGACAAGAAGAATCATTAATGTATATTATACTTTTAACACTTCTTTATAATGAGTCTGAAGACAAAAGTTAATGTTGTTTCATTCTATAGTTATCAGCTCTCAACAGTGTTCAATGTCTCTGCAGATAAGAATGAAGAAACAGAGATGATGTTAAATGATGATGAGAGCAAAGTTACAGTAGCTTTTTCTATTTAAGTAATGCTGAATAAAAACATTAATGATGAGTATATCTTTCTCAAATCTGATGAACTTGTGCACACAGATATTAGAAAAACAATATTAAAAGAAAACAAAATATATTAATTCTGCACTGTTTGTCTATCAGAGATCTAACTAAATTTTGAACTTTATAGACTGTTACTTCAATGTTAAAGAGTGATGAAGTTGAGATACAAATTGATTAAATATAATTATATCACTTTATTGTAACACTCTTTACAATTGTCTATTAGCTTCTTGCTGATTAACTATATTTATAAATTAAGATCAACAATAAAGATTAACTGTCAACATCATAAGCTTTAATCTTCATTAATGATGCAGATCAAGAGGCAGAAGATTCAGTGAAGATACAGAATAATGATGAGAAGAATAAAGATCATTATGTTGATGATAATGATAATGTTAATGAAGATGCAGAGAATCAGAATGAATTCTAATGCTTTAAATAAAGTTAAATGTTCTTAAAGACTCTTAAACATTGTTTTCTACATCTGAGCACATTCAATTCTAATATTTCACTCAATAATATTAGCTTGCATGTAACTTGTGCTTATCACAAGCAATTTAAGAAAATTGAAGTGTTCATAAACTGCATAAAAAGAGTAAAGAGATTCAATGTTCAAATTAGAAATTATGTCAAGCATATATTTACTGAGATTGCTGACACTTAAATTAATGAATGTCAACATCATCTTCAGATAAGAAAGAATGAATTTCTCTTGACTTTAAACAATTATTAATGATATTAATAGATGAAAGATTCTGTCTCTTGTGAAATCATAATACTGAAGCAGTTAAGAACTTAATGTGCTTTATCTATGCTTTTAAGTGTGAGTGCAGTGCTTTTAACAATTTTTTACTTTATTAATGAAGAAGACTTTTCTCTCTTAATTAATGTTGTGTTGTATTCAAGACTGTGTGTATATTGACAGTCAATGTATTCTGAGCAGAGTCATTTAAGTAAATGATTTAAAGACTGAAATCAGTGATTATTAAGTCATCATTAATGATCTTAATAGCTGATGCATCAATTGCTGTAGTGAGCCTTTCAGATAATGAATTCATGTAATCTTTAATCTTTCTTAATTCATAACTATGATCATCATCAGTGATTGTATATCCTGAGTGTGTGCTGTTCAAGATATTTATAATACTTAATTGTATCACTTCTGTGTTTAAAGTTTAATCATAATCATCATTGTCAAGTCTTGAGTCAACATTCTTATCTTGATTATGATTACAAAGCCTGAAGTTAATGTTGTTCTCATAATCACTATCATCATAAAGATCATTATCACTGAAGTAGTAATCTGATAGAAGCTCTGTACATAATTTAGTTGCTGTTGAGTTCAGCTCATCTGCTAATGATTCTTTCTCATCACTATCAACAATCATTGTCAATGCAGATCTCTCTTTAATTATTTTTATCACTTCTGCTGAAAGAATGAACATATTATGATATTTGATCAGCATAATGTTCTCAATAATGTCTGAATTCAGTCAATTTCAACAATATGTAATTATGTCTCAAGTCATATTGAACAAGCATTTGACTTCAACATCTGCTGCAGAAATTGCAAGTATATTTTTTGCAAATTGTGTCATTGCTGATTTTAAGTTCTTCATCAGCTTTCAGTAATCAAGTATTGAAATGTTCACATCTGACACTGAAGACTTTTGCAGATAATCTGAGACTTCTTCTGTCACAGATATGTCTTGATGCTTTTTTACATTTTTTATGCAACTCATCATTGCTATCATCTTCTTCTTCTTTGAGTCAAGAATTCTCAAATCATCATTTAATGATTCTTTCTTCAAGTGCTGATAGTTGACTCTGTAGTATTGTTGAAACTCAAATTCATACTTTAAATATAGATCTTCTCAGTCTTCTCTTTATTGAAACAATATGTCAGTCTTGCTATGTAATATTTATTGAGAACTGAGAATATTCTACATTATACATGTTAAGCTTATTGCATGAATTCAATATAACATTAAGATTACAGAACAACTCTTAATTGATTTTTGTCTTTTTATAGTATTGAGTTAGTTTCTTTTTTAATGCATTAATAACATTTTACAGCTCAGCACTAAAGAACAATTTAAACTTTCTGATTGCTTCATTCTGTTTTTTAAGATGATCAAATAGATCATTGTATATATATTACAGCTTATAAATTGTTAACTCACTAATAGTACTCATTATCTCTGTTTAGTTCTTAAAGTGCTTCAGAAGATGCAGCATGTATTTAACATGCTGTCACTCTTTTATATTGTATTTAAAAAGTTTCATTCTGCTTATTGTCAAAGTCAGACATTCTATTCATTGAGAAAGTTCAGTTTATAGTTTATATGCTTAACTCAGCATATTATATAAAGAATTTCATCAAATTCTTATATTCTTAATTATATCTCATGAATTTGTCTTCTACAAATCTTTGAACAACTCTAAACACTGTGATGATGTCATAATGACAATAGTTAGTAATCAAATCTATATGAGACTTTTGTTAAAATATTAACTCAACAGATATAAGCATTATAATAAAATGTTATAAAAGATATACTGATCTTTTTTAGTATGATGTTAAAGAAGTAGTCTTTGTTAATTATGAAATTTCATAGCTCATCATCATTAAATGTAATGATGAGCTGATCATTCTTTGTGTTCACTTTCAGATATGTAAATAGCTAACTAACTGCAAGCTGAATCATATGTACTATACAGTTCATGATTTCAGTTTCATCACTTTAAATGATATTCTTCTGACTTAAAAGTCAACTTAGATGACATCATAATGTATAATTGTTGAATGCATTGTCTGCTGTGACTATCAGTAATTAATGTGCCAAATTTCACTTCTTCAACATCTTAAGAATATACTCAGTAAGATTTTCATCACTATATTGACTCTTTAATTCTCTAAAGACTAAAAGTATCTCTGTGTACTTTTACTCAGCATCAATAAAGTATGCAGTAATGTCTAGAAATGCAAGATGATTTGAACTGCTTTATTCATTAAATGCAATAAAGACTTTAATCTGTGTCTTAAGCTCTGCAAGCACATCTTTTTAAACATTTACAGCACAATACTTAAGAAGTTGTGCAATCTTGCTTTAATCTGAAATCTTAATATCAGCATAACACATTCAGATGAGCTTTTAAAACTTTACATGCTCAACAGCACAAAAGAGTATATTGAGTGCTATGATGAATTGAAGAATTTACTGATTAAAGATTTTAAAAATAAAGTTAAATGATTTGACAATGATCTTTTAAGCTGTCTGTTAAACAGTGAGCATTATATTAAAGCATTATAATTGAAAATTATAACATATCTTTGAGTTCATCACTTCAAAGATTGAAACCTGTCTTTCTGATGCTGATTTCATCTTTTAGCAACTGCTGCTTTTCAAATGACATTTTATGATGATTGTTTTATCATTTCTTAATGCTGAATGATTCATGATATTGTGACAGTTAACACACATTACATCTAATCTTTCATTACATTTGCTAGCTACTTCAGCAAAGAACTGCCAGACCTTTGCTGAGCAAGCTGAACTGTTTTATGTCATTTAAGCATAATTCTTAATTTTAGTGTCTGTGTTCTAACTTTATACAGTTGTTTCTCATCAGTCTTGAAATTCTCACTTTGTTACAGATCTTCAAAGAACATACTTTGAATTTGAAGTGTCTGTAAGAATTAAAGAACAAGATTGATTTAGTTAAGATAACTCAGTTCTGTTATTAAAAGCACTCAGAAATAATCTTTCTAAGTTGTTTAAGATCTGACTGAATGATGAGCTGTATAAAGACATGATGTTGAGTTATTATAGTAAGTTAAGCAAATAAATGATACTTTGTTGTACTTTAAGTGATTTGTTGATGATAGTGTGTTGTGAGAGTTTCAAAATTAGTATATACAAGATTGTAATTATGTGACAGAACATGTATCTGAATGTAAAATGAATTTCTTACAATATCAATTATGATAGACACTATTCAAAAATTACTATGTATAACAAATATTAAGTATCAATGAAGAGATTTCTCATTGAAAAATCTTTAATTAATAATTAAAGACCTATCTAATTATTCTTTATCTTACATCTTTAATCTCTAAAGATCAGCTTTCTATTCAACTAATAATGACTACTTACTATTTTCATCACTACTCTCTTCATCACTAATAAATTCAACATTCTTCTTGTCATCTTCATTGTCATTAATCAAGTCATCAAGAACAAATTCATCAACAAAATCATCATTTAAAAATTTCTCATCTTTAGACATCATCACACAAGCTTCATCAGCATCTTTAATTACATTCTTTTCATCTTCTTTCTTCTGATCAAGTGCAGACTCTTAAATGTAACTAGTCAATGTCAGAGTTAAGAAGTGTTATAATTGAGCAATATAATATTTACATATAATTAAAGTCATTGATGTATTCAGAATCAAGAACTTCACTATAAAAGTGATGCATGATCTTGACAGAGTCAGAATCTTCAGCATTATATAGCTTTTGCTTTTTCATATTATTAAGAACTCTTTTACAGTGCTTAATCATTACTGTTAAATGCTTCTCAATTTGATGATTAATGTTGATGCACTTCTGCTGAATAACTTCATCTTTGTTGATATTCTAGAGAATGTCAGAGAGTCTATAAAAAATATAGATGTAACATATCTTTTACTTCATTTTCATGAACTTTCACTCTTCTTTTAGCACAAAAGCTTCAGCAAATAACATTTTCTTCTCAATCTTCTCTTTAAGTCAAGCTCAATTCTCATTCTTCATTAACTTGTTTCTCAACTCATCTTCATAGTAGACATCTGCAGATAATTAAAAGCAATATAATTGAGCATAATAATTTTAAAGAAGTTTTACAAGAAATTTTACAATTATATTACTTCTTCAAGATCTCATCTCTAATCTTCTCTTTCATGATCTTTTTTAATGCTGAGTTCACAATCTAATATGCATCAATCTTCTTCAATATATCTTTTTTCTGTTTTACAACTTCACAGTTCATCATCTTTGCATTTTCAATTCATTTAAAGTTCTCATTCTTCATACATTTCTGTCATTTCTTTCTTGCACATACAGTCTTTAAATTGTTTAAGTACTCACTAGATGTCTTCTTTAAATCATATATAGACTTCTATAAACAATCACAGTGATCAGATCTCTCTTTAAAGACTGAGAATGAGTTAAAAATTAAGCATTTTGCAGTTTACAGTGAAAGCTTAATGTCTAAATTCATTATGATGAAAGTCTAGAATATATAGTTAGCTGCTGAGTTCTATACTGAGTGATATAATTAAGCATTATATGTGTGCATCACAGCTACACATCAGAGTGAAGTATAAGAGCAATGTATAAGATTAAATCTTAAGAAATGAGCAGTAAAACAAGTAATAGCACTGAGCAACATACTTAATGAGTGTAGAGACTGAGTATAGAGACTGAGTAGAGATAGAGTGAGTGTAGTAAATTGAGTGACAGAGATGAAGATAAGAAAGTGTCAGATTGAGTGTTAAAAATAAGTGTGTTGATATATTTACTCATAACATTGATGCATATATCATGAGTGAATGTGTTGTTTATCAGCAATTTAACATCTAAGTATTGCTAACATCTAAAAGCTCTCAATACATCTTCTAACTACACACTTTCAAACTACAACACACTTTCAAACTACAATGCATCTTCAAACTACAAAATCACTCTAAGACTCATTGTCATTCACAGATACATTTAAATTGCTTTCTTATAATGCTTCTGTTAACTTAATCTTAGAGCATCATTGTACTGTTATATTACATCATAATACATATCAAGAAAACTCTGAGATGCAGTGCTACAAAGACTGTATCAGATAAAGAGAAGACAGCAGCAGCAGAAAGAACATTTAGAAAGACATTTAAAGAAGAAAAAACTGATGTTGATGAGAAGAAAAAAGAAAATAATGCTACAGATACAGAAGAAGACATTAAAGCATTTAAGTCAGCTCACTGCTGAAAGTCAGGCAGTAAACTTAATTTTGACATACAATATAATATTTAATAATAATGCTTCATTCTATAGCTGTCATTCTTCATGAAATACATCACTATTAGAAATCAACAGATTTTCTAATAGCAAAACTATTCTTTCAAAGACTTTGCTGCAAGATAACTTAAAATTATTTAAAAAGAGTTTTTCTTCAGCATAAAATGTTCTGCTTTTAAAGCTCAGTCATTAACAGTCTGCAGAAGACAGTAAAAGCATATACTGTTATTTTCTTTAAAAGTATGTTTAATGAACTGTACAGTAATTATTATTTATCAGTTAACAGAATGCAGATGTCAATCTGACTGCAATTTATGTAAAGTAGATTATTATTCAGCACAAGAATATGTCTCTTATTAAGAGATACATGCATAACTGAAACATCACATTTAAAGATGCAGATTGAAGCAATCATTACTAGACTATTTTGAGAATATCTAACTCTCAATATAGTAGATAAATAAACTAAATTGAAAGCTGTTTAACTATGCATATATAATGCTTATTTATAACACTCATGTATCAGTAATCTCTAAGCTCATAATCTCTACCCTTAAGTCAAGTTTCAAAAGCTCACTTACTAATCAGTCTCAGAATTCTTAAAACTCAGACAGAGCTTCTAAGTTAAGTTGAGCTTTAATGTTTAAGTTTAATCTGAATTCTTAAGCTAACAATTAAAGCTTAACTCAACTCAACTCAGAAGCTCTGTCTAAGTCAGGTCAGGTTAACCTGATCTGACAGTCACTCTAGTCTATCTTCTAAGTTTTATAAATATTAATCTCTTCAATCTTATCTGAGTTGTGTCTGACAACTTTCTTTAGAATAGTTAATCTCTTCAATTTACTCATCATAATATAATCAGTACTGTGTCTCTTCTTAAGCTTCTGTGATTATTATTTAACTTCATCTTTGTTATTTATGTACACAAAGCAGTTATCATTATAACAGACTGTTCAGCTCAGTTAATTATGCATTATCACTGAGTCTATTATTGCAACTTTTTTTCTCTGTCATTAAGGTTTCTTGCAATCTCTGACAAGATATTTAAGTTTATTACAGTTATAACATTTGCAAGTCTTTACTCATCAGATATGAGACTTAGTGAATCATCTATTGTAGCATTTATGCTTCACTGATTTAGCTTATAATTTTTAATTACATTTCTTAATATTATTAAGATTCATTAAATCTTCTTGCATCTTAATGATGAACTGTTGTCTTCACATTCTTAAAGCTGTATAAGATCTCATCTTCTTCATTCATCATTCTCACTGTTAACTGTCAATGTTAATGAAGATATCTATCATCTCTTAAAATTCTTTAGAGCAATCTTTTCAGACTATTTTATCTTTAATATCTTCATTTAATTCTTAATAATATTGCAATATTAAGACATCATTGTCTTAATCAGTTAAGACTGTAATGTGCTGAAACTTTGCTGAGTATTTAACTGCTGATTTATTCATCTTTAATATATAAAATTATCATTCTGCTGCTCTTTTCTCATTAATCACTTTAAAAGTCTTTCAAAGTTCTTTCTTAAACTTTTTAAAATCATTAAAGATCAATTCTTTATTGATGTCTCATTTCTTTAATGACTTATCTAAAAATTCATGCAGTCTGAGATTAACTCAGTTGAATGCTGCATCTTTAAGATAGATTATTATATATAAATCTTTATTCATTTCAGAGTTAAACTTCTTCTAATTGAAATCTATGTATAAATTGAGCTTTATTAAGAAGCTTTATAACTTTTTACATTCATTGCTGAACACATTCAGCATCAATATCTTCAGTATGTTGTTTATCTTTTGTAGATCTTCAAGATTCTGAAGATTAATCATATTGATGAAGACTGCTTTCTGTGTGCTGAAGATCATACTTATATTGTAAAAATATTCAATGTATTATGTTCTGATCAGAGATTTCTCTGATATAGAGACTAGAGATTAGAGCTTGTGATATAAGAGAATTTCAGATATGTTGAATTAATCAATAGCTAGTAATATGCTAAGTAATGATTACATTGAACATGTTCATCTTCTTAAGAAAGATGATCTGTATATATATCAGACTGCTTATCTTGCTCATTTATGAGCACTGTAAGTCAGCTCACTCAGCTTACTTGTGAGCATTGTGAGCTTACACTAAGCTGTATGCCCTCAAGGTGTAGTTTCCTGAACTTACATGTTCAATGAGCCTACTAGGACGATGGCTGTAACACTGGCCTGCTAGGTGTCCATTGTTTGAATTCGAAAGCCACTCTGAAAATACAAAGGGTGTGCTACCCCAACTAGCCCAGTGTCTCCATATCGCATCGTCTCACTGCTTGTTGACTTGATCAGGTGTCTGGCTAGGCTAGTACGGACATAGAGTGCATGGCTGCGGTTTGAGTTAGGCGGGATAATAGCTCCTTAATGTAAGGAGCAATTGCATGATGGGGAGCGGGACAGTAGGAGAGCGCGAGCTAGCAGCCTCGGAGGCTGCAGGGG
>JAABVA010002263.1_pt1 | contig 19381 bp, 19 predicted proteins | sample 5560331 | NCBI WGS metagenome assembly JAABVA01 (sample SAMN12812661, study PRJNA571458) | rock metagenome | isolation source: Antarctica rocks | place: Antarctica: Victoria Land, Mt New Zealand sud | collected 2016-01-07 | reverse complement strand
TGGTCAACGCTCAGGGTGAGGACGTGGTCGCCGGGATCCGGAACACCCTCTCGCTCGACGACTTCGCCGCGGTGGACCCAGAGTCCCACCGCCAGCTCACCAGGATCATGCGCCGCCTGGAGACGCACTACCGCGACCTGTGCGACATCGAGTTCACCGTCGAGCGGGGCACGCTGTGGATGTTGCAGACCCGGGTGGGCAAGCGGACCGCGGCGGCCGCGTTCCGGGTCGCCACCCAGCTGGTGGACGAGCAGCTGATCACCATGGACGAGGCGCTGCAGCGGGTGAGCGGGGCGCAGCTGGCGCAGCTGATGTTCCCGCAGTTCGATGCCGGCACCGAGCGCAGCGTGCTGGTCACGGGGATGGCGGCCTCCCCAGGTGCGGCGGTGGGTCGGGTGGTGTTCGATTCCGCGACCGCCGTGGCGTGGGCGGCTCGTGGCGAGCGGGTTGTGCTGCTGCGCCGGGAGACCAACCCGGACGACCTGGAGGGGATGATCGCCGCCTCCGGGATCTTGACCAGCCGGGGTGGCAAGACCTCGCACGCCGCTGTGGTGGCCCGCGGGATGGGAAAGACGGCGGTGTGCGGGGCCGAGGGCCTGGAGGTGGACGCGGTCGCGCTGGTGGCCCGCGCGGGTGGGGTGACCGTCAACGAGGGTGATCTGCTGTCCATTGACGGGTCCACCGGCGAGGTGTTCCTCGGCGAGCTGGCGGTGGTGGCCTCGCCGGTGGTGCGCTACCTCGATGACGGGTTGGATGCGGCGTTGACTTCCGTCGACGGCGACACGGTGGAGCTGGTGCGGGCCGTCGACCGGGTGCTGGCCCACGCCGATGAGGTGCGCCGGATGCAGGTGCGCGCCAACGCGGACAACGCTGCCGATGCCGACCGCGCCCGCGCCATGGGCGCAGAAGGCATCGGCCTGTGTCGCACGGAGCACATGTTCCTCGGCGAGCGGCGTGCGCTGATCGAGCGGGTGATCCTCGCCGATGCCGCGCAGGAGCGGAGTACCGCACTCGCGGCGCTGTTGCCGCCACAGCGGGAGGACTTCGTGGCGCTGCTGAGTTCCATGGACGGGTTGCCGACCACGATCCGGCTGCTCGACCCCCCGCTGCACGAGTTCCTGCCCGACCGCGCCGAGCTGATGGTGCAGGTCGCGCGGGAACAGGAGCGCGGGGAGCCCACCGAGGACGACGAGCGGCTGCTGGCGGCCGTGCAGCGGCTGCACGAGTCGAACCCGATGCTCGGCTTGCGTGGAGTGCGGCTCGGTCTGGTGGTGCCCGGCTTGTTCGCGCTGCAGGTGCGGGCCATCGCGGAAGCCACCGCCGCGTGCATCAAGGCCGGCGGAAATCCCCGCCCGGAGATTATGGTTCCCTTGGTCGGTTCGGTGATGGAGCTGCACCTGGTCCGGGACGAGGCGGACACCATTCTCGCCGAGGTTGCCGAACGCGAAGGTGTGGAGCTGACGATTCCGGTCGGGACGATGGTGGAGCTGCCCCGCGCGGCGTTGACGGCTCACCGGATCGCGGAAGCGGCCGATTTCTTTTCCTTCGGTACCAACGACCTCACCCAGACGACGTGGGGGTTTTCCCGGGACGACGTGGAGGCCGCGTTTTTCGCCGCCTACCTCGACAAAGGTGTCTTCACGGTGTCACCGTTCGAGACTCTCGACGCCGATGGTGTCGGCCGCCTGGTGCAGATCGCCACCACAGAAGGCCGGGCCGTTAAGCCCGACCTCAAGATCGGGGTCTGCGGGGAGCACGGTGGCGACCCGGAGTCCATCCACTTCTTTCACCACACCGGCCTGGACTACGTGTCCTGCTCCCCGTTCCGAGTTCCCGTCGCGCGTCTGGAAGCTGGCCGCGCCGCAGCGGAGGCCGAACTCGACGATGCGCGGTAGGACGGGGTCGTTCCGCGGGAATTGTCGGTGCCGCGGACGACGACGTTGCGGGGCAGCAGTACGCCGGTGGAGCGGTCGGTGTCGATGGCCTGCTGGCGGTGCGGGGTTGCAGGCGCCGAGGACGACGTAGGGCTCCATGAACACTCCGAAACTGCGGCGCGGGCGGGTTGCTGACCGCCGAAGACCACAGCTGCAAGTGGTGATTTCGGGAGTGGATGTCCGCGCCTCAGTATCGAGGAAGCGAGCGTTCAGCCGCGAGCGCCGCTCGCACTGTTTGGCGAGCAGCCTCGGGGGACGAGGCTGCTGCTGCGGCGCTGGCGGCTTTGCGTGCGGTGACCAGGTCCACGGAGGCCAATCGTGCACCTACCGCGGCCAACGCGCCGGAACCCATACTGAGGGAGCTAACGCCCAGCCCGGCCAGGACAACGGCGAGGTCGGGGTCGGCAGCAGCCTCCCCGCAGACCCCGACGGGGACGTTTCCGATAGTGCGGCAGAGTAGGTCGATCAGGCGGAGCAGTGCGGGCTGCCAGGGGTCGTTAAGAGCGGCAAGGGAGCCGGCTTGGCGGTCGGCGGCGAACAGGTATTGCGCGAGGTCATTGGTGCCGGCGGAGACGAAATCGACCTCGGCGGCGATCTCTGCAGCGCACAGGACCGCGGCGGGGACCTCGATCATGACGCCCACGCTCTGGACGCCGTGTGCGTGGGCTCGCTCGGCGAAGAAGCGCGCTTCTGCGGCGGTCGCGACCATCGGGGCCATCACCTGCAATGTGGCTTGGGACTCGGAGGCGGCGGCGACCAGTGCGGCGAGCTGGCGGTCCAGCACGCCGGGGTTTTCGAAGGCCACCCGAAGCCCACGGATACCGAGGGCGGGGTTCGGCTCAGCTTCCTGGGAGAGGAAGGGCAGCGGCTTATCCGCGCCGGCGTCGAGGGTGCGTGCCGTTACGGGCTTACCCGCGAACGGGCGCAGCACGTTGGCGTAGCGGCGTTGTTGCGTGGTGGCGCCCGGCTCGACCGTTGCGGCGAGGAAGGCGAGCTCGGTACGGAACAGCCCGACGCCCTCGGCTTGCAGGTCCGCGCCGCGCTGGGCGGTGGCGCCGTCGCCGACGTTGGCCAGCAGCGCCACCCGGTGGCCGTCGCGAGTGCGACCCATACCGTCCCAGACCGCGGCCACAATGGGCACGTCGGTAAGGACGGTCAACCGGTCGAGGATGGTGATGGTGCCTGCAGTGCCGTCGACAAGTACTGGGGTGCCCTGCAGGAGGTCGGCAGCACGCCGGGTGCCCACCACGGCCGGGATGCCCAGGGAGCGCGCGAGGATAGCGGTGTGGCTGGTGGGACCACCCTGCTCGGTGACCAGGGCGAGCACCGTGTCCGGGGTGAGTCCTGCTGTGACGGCGGGGGCAAGGTCGCGGGCCACCAACACGGCGGGCTCGTTCAGATGCGGAACCTCCGGTGCGCGGACGCCGGTGAGCTCGGCAATGATCTGGTCGCGGACGTCCTGGATGTCGCGGACCCGTTCGGACATGTAGCCGCCTGCCGCGGCAAGCATTTCGCAGAAAGCGTTGGCGGCCTCGTAAATTGCGCGGGCCGCGGGCATGCCGTGCTCGGTGACCAATTCCTCGGCGTTGGATCGCAGCGCCGGGTCGTCGGCCATCTCGGCGGTGGCCTCGAGGACCTCGCGGCTGCTGCCGCTCGCGGCGGCAGCAGCCGCACGGAGTCGCTTAACGACGACGGCGGCGGCGGGAGCGACGCGCGCAGCCTCACTGGCCGGGTCCTGGGGGGCGGGGCAGGTGGCGGGCTCGGTGACACCCTCGGACATCCGCACGACCCGCCCGCTGGCGCGCCCCGCGCTGGCCGGCGTCCCGTACAGGACCGTCAGCGCATCCTGCCCCACCGCGAGCTTCGTGACCGTCCCCGTCAACCCCCCCTCTTGCCGAACCGGCGCGGCGTCGTTTGCATCATGCGTCATGATCGGTCTCCAGTAGGACAGCCAGCTCGTCTAGCACAGCCTCGGCCCTGTCGCCCTCCGCGGTCATCGTCACCTCGTCCAAGTGGCCAACACCCAACCCCATCACCATCAGGATGCTTCGGGCATCAACGTCGGGTCCGTCGCCTTTCCGGATCTTTACTGGAAGCCCGGTCGCGGCGGCGGACTTCACGAACAGCGCTGCTGGCCGGGCGTGCAACCCGACTGTGGAGCGGACGGTGACGGTGCGGCTCGGCATGAGGAAGCCCTTCGGGGTTTGGTGGCGTCGAGGATTGGTGTTCAGGAGTGTGCATGGAGGGGCTCGCCTGCGAGTGACAGGTGCGCTTCACCGATCGCCTTGGACATCGCGGGTGTGGGGTGGATCAATTGCGCGACCTCCTCGGCGGCCGCTTCCCCGCTCGTACACAAATTCCACGGATGGCCCTATTTCCTCAGTCGTGTTTCAGCGGGGTGGGATCGCCTCATCCACGGCCGCCACCGTTTGCGCGTCGGTCCACCTCTCCGCGAGCTGGCGGTCCTGAAGCCGACGCAGGGTGCGGATCACAGAGTCTTCCGACCACTCCACGTCGTCGTAGGTGAGCATTTCGCCCTTAGCCACGGGGCGCAGGACCTTAGCACCGCCAACCAAGCCCAGCGGGAGGAGATTCTCCGCGGTGAACGTCGCTGCGGCCTCGATGATCCCGTACACCGTGGAACCGCCAATTCCGTCTAGCGCGTCCCCTGCGGCGAGGTCACGCTTTGCGGCCGTGCCGACCTCGGCGTTCCATGCGATGGGCACGAGGCTCGCGGTACTGTCAAGGACAGCCTCGCTGATACTCAGCGGGGCCTCGATGCTTGCCAGATGATAGGGGCGGTACAGGGTGAAGTAAGGCCCGTGCCCCATCTTGAGGTAGGTCATCTCCTCGTGCACCGTGGGATCGTCAGTCCGCACGATGACGAAGACTCCCGGTGCCACCGGCCCCGTGCAGTAGTCCACGACACCGGCCCGGTCGAGGACACCGCCGTCTGCTGTCGGCCGGAATATATCGGATAACGTCGATATCGTCGCTGGCGGACCATTCATCCCCCGCCTGCTCACCTCGAGCCCGGTGCCGTTGGCCAGCGACGCCATCTCGATCATGGCCTTGGACCCGTCGACGAAGCTGCAGAGCATCTTCGGGTTCATGTTCTTCGACGCCGCTTCCGCCGTGAGGGTGTCCGGGGTGGCGGTGGGGTCGAGGGAGTTGTTCTTACCCTTACCCGCGCAGATGACCTCGAAGGCCAGGTCACGGGCGTACTCCACAAGCAGACGCGCCTCGGCAGGTTCGTCGCCCCGGCAGACTGTGTAGACAGTGCGGTGCGTGCGGGCCACGGCGGCGAGGAGATAGCCCACGGTCACGTCGCACTCCACGTTAAGCAGGGCCACGTGTTTCCCGGCGCGCAGGGCGGCGAGGGATAGGGCTGCTCCCACGTTGGGCACGCCGGTGGCGTCCACGACAACGTCGACGTCACAGTGGGCGAGCGCGAGGGCGTCGGTGACGATCTGATGCCGGCCATCTGATTCCGAGCTCACCTCCATACCGGCCGCCTTGTAGGCCGCCTCGGCGCGGGTGGGGTCTACGTCAGCTATAGCCCCGATCTCCATCCCTGCGATGCGCTGCACCTGAGCGACGTACCCGCTGCCCATCTGTCCGGCGCCGGCCAGACCGATCCGGATGGGCCGCCCGGTCTCCTTCTCACGCTGCTGCAGTCGCTTGGTGTAGGTCATGACGTCCTCTCGGTTTGAGCTTGCGCCCCGGCCACGATGTGGATCCGAGTGCCTATCTGCAGGGGGGGAAGGACCGCCTGCTCCAAACAAATATCTCCGGGCAGTTGCGCCTCCGCAGCGCCGGTCGCCTTGAACGAGACGTGACCAAGAGCGGCCAGGTTCGCTTCGGCCACCTGACCGACGGCCAGAATTGACATAGTCACGTCCCCGACCTGCAACACGTCACCCGGTCGTATGCCGCCGACAGTCACCTGGGCGCTGTGCAGCACGCAGAAATCGTGTAGCTCCTCGGGGGCGCCGTCAGCAAAAAGGATTAACATCCCTTTGGCGGCAAAATCCTCTACGAGCTGGCCGATCTTCGTTACGGTCGTAGAGTAGCGAAGGGTCCCCTCACCCTCGGTCATCCAACTTCCTCGATGTCCGTTTCCTTGACGCCAGAGACGAAGTTCTGCTCAGTGATGAACTTCGCTAGGGGCCCCGAGGGAGAAGCAGCATGGATATCGACGGTGGGGACCTTCTTCATTGGGTACACGCCTATGCGTGCCGTTCCCCCGCAGTCGATGATGGCTACGGCGATCTGATCGAACGGAGCCGACGACGAGAAGCCGTCGAAGGCCCGGCCTCCGGTGAGTTCGGCGATGCGTGCGGCCAGCGGGTGTACCCCACCCCCGGTGACGGAGTAAATGAGTGGGCGATCATCGGTAGGCGTAATGGTGAGCGGTCCCCCCCAGCCACCCCGCCCCGCCTTGATGGTGACGCTCTTGTAATCAGTCATCGGACACTCTCTTCTTGCGAATGGCGCTTGGACGAATAGGAGAATCGTAAAACTGGTACTGACGGGTCAGCTGGTGTACATCCCGAAGCTGACGAAGTACGCGATGACGACGGCCGCCGGCCCCGTGACCATCCGGGAGAACAGCACCGCGGGGACGCCGATTTCCACCGTCTCGGGCTCCGCCTCGGCAAGCGACAGTCCGACCGGGATGAAGTCGCACCCGACCTGCGGGTCGATAGCGAACAGGGCCGGTAGCGCGTACTGAGCCGGTACGCGACCGGCACCGATTTGGGTTCCCACGAGAACCCCGATGATCTGCGCGATGACCGCTCCGGGACCGAGGATCGGGGACAAAATCGGCAGTGAACAGATCACGGACAGCACGAGCAGTCCAAGGATGCTGCTGCTGAGCGCGGTGAGTCCGTTGCCGATGAGGTTACCGATCCCGGTGCTGGTGATCAGCCCGATGAGGAACGACACGAACGCCATGAACGGCAGGATGTTCTTTATGACGGTATCGATGGTGTCGCGACCAGCCTGGTAGAGGTTAGCCACCACACCGCCGACGATTTTGCCGAGCTTGGTGATGAACTTGCTCAGCATGTCCACCGGGCCGTCACGGCGCGGGGGTGCGGTTGCGCTGTCAACGGGAACACTCATGTCAGGCCACCTTCGCTTCTGCGCTCCGCCGGCGGCCGAGCATGACGTTCGTGATGAGTTCGGTCAGGATCCCTCGGAGAAAAATGACCACCAGGCCCACCAGGAAGTAGCGGACTGCCAGGTCGCCGATTGGGAGGCCCCGTGAGGTGATGCCGACGGCAATCCCGCCGAACACGAAGTACTCACCCGCGTTGGCGTGGGGGAAGAGGCCGAGTATGGGATGGACGAAACTGACCGCCGAGTCGTAGAACGCGGGCTTTTTCGACTCGGGCAGGAATCGGCCCATCGTGTAACACATCGGGTTGGTTAGGAAGAACACGGCCAACACGGGCAGCACCAGGTAGCGCAGGGGGAGGTAGATGAACCCTGGGCGGGCCGCAAAGGCCCCGAACTTGTCGATCCGGTCGACGCCCACGACCCGGATCAAGGCGTTCACGGCGGTGAGCAGGACGATAAGGAGGGGAATGATGGCGGTGACGAGGCCGACGAACGTCTTGGCCCCTGCCTGGAATACGCCGATGAACGATTCGGCCCAGCTAGCCAGGGTGCCGAGTACCCCCCCGGCGTCGGGCGGTCTTGGTGCGTCTCCTGCCGCTAAGAAGAGCTCCGTTACCAGACTCATGTGCCGGTCCTTTCTCGTGAGGGATGGTGATCGGTGTGATGAGATCTCCGAGGAGGGGTCAGCCTCCGCAACAGCAGCGACTTTGCCTTGAGTGACCCAAGTGAGCGGCAGTCAGGCCGCTGCGGGCGTCGTTGACACTGAACGGCGTAAGGCCGAGTCCATGAACATCGCAGCTTGTGCCGCCGCCTCCTTTACCAGTTTTGGCACCCCCTCGGGAACGTGCCCGGAGGCCAGTGTTTGGGCGGTGAGTCCGGAGAACCGCTGCTCCCTTTGTCCGACAGCGAAGACCGTGATTCCACGAAGCACCAGCCCGTGGGTGACGGTGCCCTCTGGGTCGAAGGAGAGGCCAACGTAGACCCGCCGTCCGCGACGCTTCGCCATTCCCACGGACGAGCGCCCGAGGCCACGCAAGTCGGCCAGCTGGCGCCGAAAGCGCAACATCTGCCAGATGCCCAGCAGTCGCTGGGTGAGCCACAGCGCTACGATGGTTATCAGAACGCTTGTCATGTCATGTCCTCTTGGCTAGTTCCAGGACCGCACGGGCGGCGGCCACATCGCAACAGAGCACGTCTAGGTAGCCGCCGCGGAGCGCACCGAGCAGGCCGCGGGCTTTCTCCCGGCCGGTGGCGACGCCGAACACTGTGGGGATCCGCCGCAACTCGACGAGGCTGATACCGAGGACCCGGCTATCAGCGGCACCGAGGATGGGGCGTCCTTCGGAGTCGAAGAACCGTGCGCACATGTCGCCAGCCGGGTCGGCATCGTTGAACTCGGCGCGTTCTGCTGGAGACAGTCGCATCATCTCGACCACGCCCTCCGATGAGCCATGGCCTACTGCCCCGATACCCACCAGCGCGATGTTGGAGCGTCGCGCGACTTGCAGTGACTCTGCGATGGACCGCTCTGAGCTCAAGGCCGTCACCGCTTCAGGCCGGTCAAGGACGGCTGGGGCGTGCAGGTACCGATAGTGGGCGCCCAGGCGGATCGCCAGCTCCCGGACAAGCTCCTCGCCAGTGCGAGCGGAGGAGACCGCGGACAGCCCCCCGACCAGTTGGACGATCTCGGCGTCAACCTTGTGGTCGGCCGTCACCGACCAGACCAGGTTCTGCAGCGAAGTGCCCCAGGAGACAGCCAACGTGTGGCCGTCGCGCAATTTCTCGGTCAGCCACCCAGCTCCGAGCTCGCCGACGCGCCGCAAGGTGGGGGTACCCGGGTCAAACCTTGCGACCAGCGCCTCCGTGAGGCCGAAGCTCCCGACGAGCTCTGCCTCCAGCTCGGTGTCCCGCCCGGCTGGGTCGACGATCTTGATCTGCACGACACCGCGCTCTCGCGCCGCAGTCAACATCCGCGACACGTTGGATCGCGTGGTCTCCATACGCTGCGCCACCTCCTTCTGGGACAACCCGTCGACGAAATACAAGCGCGCCACGCGAGCAAGGTCACCGTTTTCGCGTGAAGCTGGCATGCGGACCCTTCATCTCTCGCATCGTCACAGATGTGATGATGTCGTTGCCTATGTGACGAGATGTGTAGCATGGCATGTGATCCTGATCACCGCAAGATGCAGGAATACCGCGAACAGAGGTTCCGTCCGGCACCCGCGGCGCAACCATTGCCCGCGGTCAGTGCGTCCACCGCCCAGTCGCTTTGAACGAAGGAGTCCTCATGGCGTCCCCGCCAAGTAAGACCGAAGTCCCGCCCGGCTCAGTGGCAGGCGAACGCGGTCACGCCCCGCAGCTCGCCCACGATCCCGAGCTCGCAGCTCGCGTACTAGGCACGATGTGGCGCATCAGGCTCTTCGAGGAAGCAGTCGACGAGCTCTTCGCCCGCGGGTTGATGCATGGGACCATGCACCTTTCGATTGGACAGGAGGCATCAGCCACAGGTGTGTGCCTCGCGATGCGCGAAGGCGACCACCTGACCTCCACCCACCGCGGCCACGGTCACTGCATCGCCAACGGTGCAGACCTCAACCGCATGATGGCCGAACTGCTGGCCAAGGAGACCGGTTACTGCCGCGGACGTGGTGGGTCGATGCACATCGCGGACCTCGCCAAGGGCAACCTGGGTGCTAACGGAATTGTCGGTGGTGGAATCCCCATCGCGGCCGGAGCAGCGCTGGGCCTGCGAATGCAGGGCAGAGACTCTGTGGTGATCAGCTTCTTCGGCGACGGTGCAACTAACGAAGGCGCATTCCACGAGGGCCTCAACCTTGCGGCGGTGTGGGACTTGCCCGTCGTATTCGTATGCGAAAACAACCGTTACGGAATGTCGATGTCCACGTCGTTGTCGACTCGGGTGGACACCCTGGCCGAGCGCGCCTCCGCCTACGGGATCGCCGGGGTGACAGTGGACGGCAACGACGTGCAGGCCGTGCACGACGCGGCCGCCGAGGCGATCGCTCGCGCCCGCTCCGGCGGCGGGCCGACCCTGCTTGAAGCTGTCACCTACCGATGGAAGGGACACTCCAAGAGCGACAAGAACCTGTACCGCACGCGGGAGGAGATTGCCGAGTGGAAAGAGCGGGATCCCATCGCCGCATTCCTGGCCCAGGTGACCGCTGCCGGCGCTCTCGATCAGGACGCCCTCGACACTGTGGTCAAGGACGCGAAGGAGGCCGTTCGTGAGTCGGTTCGCACCGGCAACGCTGCACCGGCGTCGCGCGTCGAGGAAATGTTGTCCGCGGTCTACGCCCCTGAAGGAACGTCATGACGATCACCGCAGCCTCGACCTCACCGTTGTCCACCACCGCGAATGACTCACGGGTGATTACCTACGCCGAGGCCATCCGCGAAGCCATCGCGCAGTCCATGGAAGCCGACCCCAGTGTTTTCATACTCGGGGAGGACATCGGCATCTACGGCGGTGCCTTCGGCGTCAGCGGTGACCTGTACCACCGATTCGGCTCTGACCGCGTGCGAGACACCCCGATCTCCGAGCTTGGAATTGTCGGCGCCGCGGTCGGCGCCGCTATGGTCGGCATGCGCCCCATCGTGGAGATCCAGTTCTCGGACTTCACGTGCCAGGCCATGGACCAGATCGTCAACCAGGCAGCCAAGATCCACTTCATGCTCGGCGGTGCAGTCAGTGTCCCCATGGTGTTACGAGCTCCAGGTGGATCAGGGACGGGTGCCGCCGCCCAACATTCCCAGTCCTTGGAGGCTTGGTTTGCGCACGTCCCGGGACTGAAGGTCGTCATGCCCGCCACGCCAGCGGACGCAAAGGGGCTGCTGCTCTCTGCGATTGATGACCCCAACCCGGTCATCGTCATCGAGCACAAGCTGCTTTACCGCACGAGCGGGGAGGTGCCCGAGGAGGCGACTAGGGTGCCGCTCGGCAAGGCCGCGGTCCGCCGGACCGGAGACGACCTCACAATGGTCGCGACCGGGATCATGGTGTCACGCTGTCTGGAGGCCGCCGATGCCCTAGCCAAGGTGAGCATCGAGGCCACGGTGGTGGATGTGCGTTCCCTTAAGCCTTTCGACACCGAGACAATCCTATCGGCGATTTCGGCCACCGGACGCGTCTTACTGGTGCAGGAGGCCGCCAAAGCAGGTGGTTTCATGTCTGAGGTCGCGGCCTGCGTGGCCGAATCCGACACCATCTACTCCCTCCTCGCTCCGATCGGGCGACTGTGTGGTCTCGACGTGCCCATTCCGTACGCACCTCAGCTGGAACGCGCGGCGGTCCCGCAGGTGGAGGACATTGTCAACCGCGCCACCGATCTCGTGAGGAGCAGCTGATGGCCAGCGAATTCCCCTTGGTCATGCCGAAGATGAGCATGACGATGGAGACCGGCGAGTTGCTAAGTTGGATGAAGGCGGTAGGCGACGCGGTCAAGGCGGGCGACGTCGTCGCGGAGGTGCAGACCGACAAGATAGACATGGAAGTCGAGTCCCCGGTCGATGGTGTGATCGCCCGCATCCTTGTCGAGCCAGGGTCGCATATCGAGGTGGGATCGCCCCTGGCCTACATTTTGAGTGAGTCCGAAGACCTCATGGCAGGGCTGTTCGACTCGCCGACGCAGGGCAAGGCCGAGCCAACGACACCAGGCTCAGACGTCCCACACGGCATGAAGCTGCCCGCTGTCCGGGCCACACCAGTGTCGCGTCGCGGCCCGCTGCCGGCTGTGCCGTTCGCCCGACGCCGTGCCACCGAGCTGCACGTGTCATTGGCCGACGTCACCGGCAGCGGACCGAACGGTGCAATCACCGTGAACGACGTGGAGCGAGCTGCCACCGCGGCACAACTTCCTGCGGCAGCAGTGCAGCCGACGACCGCAATGGCAACGCAGCCACTCGGTGCTGCAGTGGCGCCCCCAACGCCAACGGTGGACGTACCCAGGCGGGGCCCCGTTCCTGATGTGGCTCCGCCCGTGACAAGCACGCTCGCCGACCCGGGCTTTGCGGCCGACCTCACGCCGCGCCGAAAGTCGATCCGTTCGGCTGTCGCGCGCACGATGACGGCGAGCGCGGCCATCCCCCAGTTCACCGTCTTCGCTGAGCTGAACCTGGAACCCCTCAGCCTGGTGCGACAGCGGGTCGGGTGGACGACGCTGCTGCTTCGCGGACTCAGCCGAGTGCTGCGCCAATACCCGGTCATTAACGCTGGATGGGACGACCCCACCGGCGCGCCGGCCGCACCCCAGGACCAAGTGGGCATCGCACTGGCCACCGACACCGCGGTGGGCCTGCTCGCGCCGGTCGTTCGTGACGTCGACCTACTATCCCTCGCGGAACAGGATGCCCTGGTGCGCGCCATGGTCGATAAGGCGAGAATAGGAAAGCTGTCTGGTGCCGACATCCTGGGAGCGACCACCACGCTATCCAACCTCGGCGGCTTCGGTGTGCCCTCCTTTACTAGCCTTCTGACCCCGGGTCAAGCAACAGCATTGTCGGTTGGAACAATCGCCACCAGGCCGGTCGTCATCGGTGGGGGTCTTGCACCGAGACTGGGGGCCACCGTGGGTCTCACGCTCGACCACCGGGCGGTCGACGGTGCCGACGGTGCCCGCCTGCTTGCCGATCTCACAGCGCTGTTTAACCATCCGGAGGACCTGATGAGTTGACGCTGTTGACGTTGGTCCAGGGCTACGTGACTTCGGCCAGTAGACACATCCCCTGAGGTGGAGCATCTCAAGATCGAACTGAGTGCATCGGGCAAGAACACAAGCATGTCAGCTGTAAACTGGCATGCCGAACTCACAACTAGGTGATAATTTGGTTAAGGGTGACTCAGCACACTCACGCCGACGATCGGAACTTTCGATGCGGAACCATTCCAGACCGCAGCCTCGAGCGGCGGCGATCGTTCTAGCTGGCGGAAACGGGACGCGCACTGGCGAAGTCATGAACAAGGTCTATCTCCATCTCGCTGGACGCACAGTGGTCTCTTGGAGCATTCGAGCGCTGGCACAGGTAGCTCTCATCGACCGCTGCGTTCTGGTCATTAGGGAGAGGGATCGCGACATCGCCCAGCAGACGATCGATCGTGAGCTGTGGGACATAGACATCGAGGTTGTGGTGGGTGGGAACAACCGTCGACGTTCAGAATTGTCGGCGCTGCGCCGGCTCGCACCGGCCATCGTGGACGGATCCATAGACACAGTGGTCGTACACGACGGGGCACGCCCTCTGGTATCGCCCACACTGGTCCGGGAACTCCTCGCCGCCGCAGCAGAGTTCGGCGCAGCGATCCCCGGCATCAGGGCTGACGATATAGCCCAAGTCATGCACGATGGCACCGTGGGAAAGCTACCCGAGCATACCCTATTCCGGGCGCAGACTCCGCAGGTGTTCCGCGCTTCGGCTCTTCTGAACGCATACGAGAAGGCTGAGAGCGAGAACTTTCCGGCTACGGACACCGAATCCTGCGTTCACCATTATACAGGTATGAGGGCACATGTCGTTCCGGGAGATGAGCGCAACATCAAGATCACTTATCCCGACGATTTACTGAAGGTAGATCTCATCCTCCGAGATGCTGATTTTACTATCGTCTAGTCAAGGAGTATCGACATGAGCCGAGACGAGCACGAACAGGCGGTGATGTCGTGCGCCACTTGTCGCCGTGAGACGGTGCACAGCATCTCATACGCAGGACGCATAATCGTGAACTCTAGGTGCACGTACTGCGGTAAGGTCACGCCTTTCGTCGGCCACTCGCTGCCGCTCGACTACCTGCACGACCTGCGGTTGCGGGTGCAATCGAAGCCAGAGCGGATCGCCCACCGCGCATTTCGGCACCCGCTCCGCGTCGCGCGATCTTTGCCGAGGGACATCGCTCGTCAGCCAGGGAAATTAATGCATGAGGTGAAGGTTGCCTTCTCACGTAACCATTGAATTGCGGTTGCCTCCATTCGCTGAAGCGGCCGCTCCATGGGATGTAAAGTAGCTCTGGGCGCATTGATGTAGTGGAAGTTCACGCTGCCAGGATGAGTGCTCGGAGAAGCTTGCGGGAGGTCTAACCCTTAACCGGCTCTTCACAATCCAAAGTGTAGTTGGGGTTTGAAGCCGCCACTCTCCAGCAGTGATCTGGCGATGTAGGATTTAGTTGGTGAGGTTGCAGAACCCGAGGGCGGAGCCGCGGAGGTGCTCGAGGCGGCCGTTGATCGCCTCGGTGGGGCCGTTGCTGGTCGTCGGGCTAGCGCTGACCGTCATCCGTCCGTACCGTTCGTGCAGTTCCTTCGTCGGCGGCAACGCATCGAAGTCACGGAAGAAGAAGTCGGCAAGCGGGTCGTGCACGAGTAGGCGCGGGTAGTACAGCAGAGCCAGCGTCAGGTCACCGCGAAACAGTTGCTCGTGCCAGTTACCGGCCGACCAGCCACCTGGGTAGACAGTGCCTTCAGGCGCCGCTGCCGCTGCAGTTACGGCAGCGGACTGTACGACGAGATCGCCCAGTTCGTCGATCTCTTGCTGATTGAGCGAACGAACCGCCGCCTCGTCAGGAACGGCGCCGAAGAAGCGGTCGAGGACGTCGAGGACCGTTGCGGGCGAAGGAGGGCCGACCCGCTCCTGAGCTGTAGGCGGCATACAGGCAGTATCTGCCCACAGCGCGGACTCGGCGCGCAAGAAAGGGGGGCCTGCCGGGCCGGCGGCGTCGCGCGGTCTGACTGTCGATCGGAAGTTTGCTTTCCCGGTGTTGGAGCGGGCTCGTGACGTGGTGCGCCTGGCGGGGTTGTCGCATCCGCGCAGTGTCGGCAGGCAGCTCGCGGCACGGCGCTACGAGTGATCCTGCCGCGACGGCGGAGCCGGAAGCGCCGCGGTACCGAGGCCGTGCGGAGGAGCAGGGCCGGTAACGCTGCGTTCTCAGTTGGCGAGGTGGCGCGTAATCAAGCAAGCAGTACCCAGTCCTGTAGTGACCGTGATCCGGGCAAGGGCGGCTCGATCGAATCGTCTTGTGTACCCGTGCAGGTGCAGCCCGGCGGCGGCAATGATCTGCACCGTGCTCATGAACGCGACGAGGAGCAGGACCATGGTGTAGGTCGCCACGCAAGACGGGCGATGTTTATGCGGCACCGGCCACGTCGTCCGCGGTGTCGGCGGGTACGTCCGACCCGGTGGTCTTGGGCGGGGTCTGGGTGCTCTTGTTGCGGGGACGGGATGCTGTTGGTGCACGCAAGCCGGCTTTGTTGAGTTCGGCGGCGGTCCAGCCGCCGGTCTTCGCGGCGTCGTAGGCGTCGCGGGCTTGTTGGGCTGCGGTGGCGGCGGCGGCGCGGGCTGTGGTGACGGCTTGCTCGGCGCGACGGTGGGTGTCCAGGGCAGCGCCGAGGGTTTCCACGAGGGCGATGCGCTCGGCGAGGAGTGTTTTCGCTGCGGCGGCGGCGGCTTGCTTACCGGTGGTCGTGGTCATCAGGTGTCCTCTTGTTCTCGGTTGTCGGGCGGGGACTATTTGGTATCAGGAATGGTCGTCAGGTGCGGCCGTCAGGTGCGGTCGGGTGTTGCGGTGCGAGGGGTGCCCGCACGTATTTGGACACGTCGAGACCGGGCGGGTACTGCGGCGACGGTGGCGGGGTGGCGGTCGGCAGCGGCGGTGTTCCGGTGGACGGTGTCGGTGCGGCGACGGCAGAGGTTGAGGAGTCGGCGGAGTCCGTGGTGGCGTGATGGTCATGCTGCAGTTCGGTGGGCGACCACCCGGTGGGGGCGTCACGTGATCGGCGAGCCTGGTGGCGGCGGCGCGGAGCGCGTCAGCGCAGGCGAGCGCGCTGCGTTGAGCAGGCCCGGGGGTGGGGGTGATGAGGTGCTGGATGAGTTCGTTCGCGACGGTGTGCAAGCTGTCCACTGCCTGTGCACGGCTGACGCCGACCCGGTACAGCTCGTCGACCTCGGCGGTCACGGCGTCCGCGACCACGTCGGGAGATTCACTGTCGGTGCCGCCTGGTGATGGTGTCTCGGCGTCCGGCATGACCACTCCTCGCTGTCGTGGTGCGCTGTCGTGGTGCCCAACAACCGTCGGTGTGGGTGCAGTACTCACTCTAGGTGTTTTCTCCTCGATCGAGGCCGATTCCTGAGCAGTGACGTGAGGTTCGTGGTCGGGGCGTGCGCCTGGGAACCGGAGCAAGATGTTAGAACAGCCGTCTGTTCGACGGTTCGGGGGTGGACCGTGGCCCGGTGGTGGGGCACACTGGGGGTTGACTCCACCCCTGGGGGTGGAGGTCGCCAAGTGCGGGAACGCTGCGCTGAGCGGTGCGGGCAGACGGATGGGTGGTGATGGTGGTGCGGGTTTCGCGGCGCACACGCGTGGAGGGTGGCCGTGGAAACAAGGTGACGGTCCGGTTCACCGATCTTGAGTTCGCGGTGGTGTCGGCGTCGGCGGCGGCGGCCCGGTTGAGTGTGCCGGCGTGGTTGGCGGTGCTGGGGTTGACCGGTACCGAGGACCGGGTGCTGGATGCGGCGAGCATTCGGGGGGTGGTGATCGAGTTGTTCGCGGTGCGTCGGGGGATGACGAATGCGGGGCGCAACATCAACGATGTGGCCCGGTTGTTGTTGGGCACCGGGGAGTTGAAGCGCAACGCTGAGGCATCGGTGACGGAGTTCCGGGCGGCGACCGCCCGGTTGGAGGCGTTGCTGGACGAGTTGGCCGGGTATCTGCCCGGTGTCGACCTGAAACACGTCGACTGGTGATCACCAAGATGCAGCGCGGCACCCGGACCCGGGGTCTGGTGGAGTACCTGTTCGGGCCGGGGCGGGCGGAGGAGCACACCAACCAACGGATCGTAGCGGCGTGGGATGAGGCGTGGCAGGGGATCACCCACCCCGATGAGGTGCAACGGGCGTTGCTCACCGCGGAGGTCGACGCCCCGGTGAAGCGAATGCCGGAGGTGGCCAAACCTGCTGAGCACGTGTATCACGTGTCGATCAGCAACCACGGGGAGGACCGCAACCTCTCCGACGACGAGTGGGCCACCGTGGCGGAGGCGGTCGCCGACAAGCTGGGCCTGTCGGGTACCGACACCCGAGTGGGTGCCCGGTGGTTCGCGGTGCACCACGGGGCCGCCTCAGGCGACCGCGACCACATCCATTTCGTGGCCACCCTGGTCCGGGAGGACGGGCGCGGCATCTACCTGAACAAGGACAAGCTCGCTTTGCGGGAGGTCGCGAAGGAGATGCAGGCCCGGTTCGGGCTGGAGGTGCGGACCCGAGAGCCCGGCGCCGGGGCGCGGGAGCTGTCCCGCCCGGAACTGGCCGCCACCCTCGAAGCGAGAGAACAGCGGGACCAGCAGCCGGGCACCCCGAGCAGGCACAGCGGCGAGCAGCAGGAGCCGGACCGGACCGGTGAGGGTGGTGCGGCGCCCGAGCCAGTAGCGCCGGTGGAGGTTCCCCGGCGCCGGTTGGAGCGGACGGTACGGGCCGCCGCCACGGCCGCGAGCACCGAGGCGCAGTGGCTGGCCCGGTTGGGTGAGCTGGGGGTGGCCGTCGAGCCGCGCTGGGCGCGCGGCGGGGACCGGGTCGTGGGATACCGGGTCGCCCTCGCCGACCCACCGAGAGAGCAGGCCGGAAGCAAAGCGGTGTGGTTCGGCGGCGGCACACTGGCCCACGACCTGACACTGCCCGCGCTGCGCGCCGGCTGGACCCGCGACGCCGACCCGGCCACCGCGTGGCGGCGGGCTCCGACCGCCGCACCGGCGCCCACCGAGGCAGGCCTCGACAGCACCCCGGCACCCACCAGCATCCGACCCGGCCCGGCGCAAGTCAGCCGGGACTTCGCCGCCGCCGCCACCACCCTGCGTGGCGCGGTGATGACCGCGCGCCTGCTGGGTGGCGACGGTGCCGAGGTGGCGCGTGCTGCCCGCGACACCGGCGGGCTGCTCGCGGCTATCGCCGAACACGCACCCCCGGCCGAGCGGCGGCGGCTCGCCCAAGCGTCCGCGCATTTTGCCCGGGCGGGACAAGTCGAGCACGGGCAGGCCCGTGGCGCCCGCAGCCCCCTGTCCACGGGCTTCGCCCGGGTGGCTGTCACCGTCCTCACGGCCGCGTCCGGTGGCACCGCCTCGACGGCGGTGTTGCTGGCGCAGGTGGCGCGGTTGACGCGGACCGTGGCCGAGCTGCACGCCGTGCAGCACCGGGTCGCCGCGGCCCGGGACACCGCCCGCGCCGCCGACCTGCTCTCCTGCTACGCCACTCCGATGGCACCCACCCCGGACCCGGTCCCCCCGAAGCGGGTGCTCATGCCCAACCAGGAACAACTTGACGCGATGCTGGGCAGCACCCGAGCGCAGCGTTTCGCGGCCGAGACCCGCAACCGCACCCGCGGCGGGGAGCCGGGGACCTACCGGCCACCGCCCCCGACCCAGGAACCGGGCCGGGAACGCTGAACCCCCTCGGCGGGCACCGTGCCCGCCACTCTGGAAGGACACCACGATGAGCGCACCCCACGATGAGACCCACGAGATGCACAACGAGGTGGCCACCGTCGCGCGGGCCATGCTCTCCGCCGGCCTGGCGGTGGCCGACGCGCGCCGACACCGACAACTGCGGGCCGCCCGCGACGCGGAGCGGGCACTGCCACAGGCGCCGCGCACCGAACCCGCAACAGACCGCACGAGCGGCCCGGCCCCGGAGCATGCCACCGACCACGCCAGCGCCGAGCAGCCGACACAACACCCTGGACGAGGCGGCACGCTCCCGGACCCGGGCGGGTTCAGCCGCCGCGACATTCAGCAGCGGGCGGACACGATGGCCGCGACCCCAGGAAGCGGTGAGCACGACACCCGGCTCCGGGACGTGGTGTCCGCGGCGATCCCGGCCACGGCCCAGGCCGTGCTCACCGACCCGGCATGGCCCGCCCTGCGCGCGAGTCTGCGCCACATCGAGAACAACGGTGGCGACCCGCAGGCGGAGCTCGCCACCGCCGCGGCGAGGCGGCCGTTGCGCGGCGCGGACAGCGCCGCCCGGGTGCTGCGGTGGCGCCTGGCCACCCGCAGCGCCGAGCACGACCATGGGAACGGCACAGCGGCGGTGCCGGCCGATGCCCGGGACCGGGATACGGGGTCGGTGCTGCGCGCCCTGGCCGAGGACCCGGTGGGCACGGCGGCGGCCTACGCCGACGCCGAAGCCCATCGGGACACCAACCCGGCGGCGGCGCAGTCGTGGGACGAAGCGCTGCGCGCCGAGAACATCGACCCCCAGCGGGTCCGGGAGGACGCCGCCGCCCACCGCGACAGCGCGAGCACCGACCGACCCGGCACCGACCAGGA